>JGI12316J14372_10003568_pt1 | contig 14544 bp, 10 predicted proteins | sample MarCyaLeptolynsp_FD_14372 | JGI IMG/M metagenome (IMG submission 14372) | reverse complement strand
AAAGTCTCCAAGCACGCGATCACAGACTATGTCACCGTATCGACGGCCGCCCGCCGCGCCGCCTGGGTGGCATTGAAACCTTCGACAGGGCGCATGCATCAGCTGCGTTTCCACATGCACGAGCTCGGCACCAGCATTCTTGGCGATGACAAATACGAAACCCGCCGCGAGGTGCCGCATGGCGTCGGCAATGGGCTTCATCTGCATGCTCGCGCGCTGCAAATCCCGCGAAAGTCGGGCAAGCCGCTGGTACTGCAGGCGCCGCTTTCGGGCACGATGAAACAGACATTCGAGACCCTGGGCTTCCTTGAGAGCGAAGCTGGGCGCGATCCGCTCGATCTGTTCGTTTAGGACGGCCCTTCCCTCAGCCAGGCGATCACCGCTGCGCGGGCTTCCGACATATCCGCTTCGGTCCGGCTATCGACCAACATGGACGAGCCGTGAATGCCGTGTTCGACGATCATGAATTTGACTCCGGCCGCTTCGAAACGGGCTTTGTCTTCATAATCGCTGTCATCCTTCATCTCGACCGCCGGGCTCAGTACAAATGCGCGCGTCTCAAGCTCATCCAGGCGTGCCTGGGGCAGGCAATCCACCATTGGCGGACCATTCGCGGGAGAGGCCGAGATCACCCCGCTCAGCTTCTCCGGCACCTCTGCTGCGAGATGAAAGACCAGCGCGCCGGAATAAGAGCTGCCCCAGATTGTCGCTTGCCCGGAGGCGCTATATTCGAGCGACGTATCCAGCGCCGCGTGCATGTCGGGGAAGCCCTCACAATAGGAATTCGGCTTGATTGGGAGGCGCGCATCCGCGGTACGATTGGTGCCGCCATAAATATCTCCGCCCACGCGCAGATCCCAGGCAATGGTGCGAAACCCGTTCTGGTTCAGCCAGGGAATCAATGGCTCATACTCGGCCCGCGCGTTTGAACCGCCTTGATGGAATAAAACGATGAGAGGCGCCGTGTCAGGGAGCGCGGCGAAACTGGCGGTGCCGAACACTGTGACGCCGTCCGCTGCGGTCGCGGTGACTTCCAGAGGGGTCGGCAGAGGGGTCGGCAGAGGCACCGGTCGCTCGTCAATCGAGGGCATTATAATAGGCGCTGCAGAATCTGTGGCGCAAGCCGCGAGCGCCGCCAGTGGCAAGGCCAGCCAGGTCAGTCTTTGCATGCGTGATCCTCCCATGCGGTTAGATGTTACAAGCGTAGCATTTCAAGATCATCTGACAATGGGCTGGCACGAACCAGCGGCAAGCGTCGAATTCCTGAAAATTCCGATCATTTCCGCTTGCCCCGTACGGCGACTCCCCGCTATAGGGCAGCCGTTTGCCTGCGATGCAAAAATTAAAAGGAAGACCAGATGCCTAAACGCACCGATATTCAGTCCATTCTTGTTATCGGTGCCGGTCCTATCATTATCGGCCAGGCCTGCGAATTTGACTATTCAGGCGTGCAAGCGATCAAGGCTCTGAAAGGCGAAGGGTATCGGGTCATTCTGGTCAATTCCAACCCGGCCACGATCATGACCGATCCGGGGCTCGCCGACGCCACTTATATCGAGCCGATCACACCGGATTTCGTCGAGAAGATTATCGAAATCGAGAAACCCGACGCGCTGCTTCCGACCATGGGTGGTCAGACCGCTTTGAATTGTGCCCTCGCCCTTGAACAGGCGGGGGTTCTTTCTAAGCACGGCGTCGAACTGATCGGCGCGCGCGCCGACGCCATCGAGATGGCCGAAGACCGCAAACTCTTCCGCGAAGCCATGGACCGGATCGGACTCGAGAATCCAAAGGCAGAGATCGTCTCCTCGCCAAAGAATGAAGACGGCTCATATGACCGCATTACCGGGCTCAAGAACGCGATGGATGTTCTGGACCATGTCGGCCTACCGGCCATCATTCGCCCGGCCTTCACCCTGGGTGGTACCGGCGGTGGTGTCGCCTATAACAAGGCTGAGTATGAAGAGATTTGCCGGGCGGGAATCGCCGCATCCCCAGTGGCGCAAATCCTGGTCGATGAGAGTCTGCTCGGCTGGAAAGAGTATGAGATGGAGGTCGTGCGAGACAAAGCCGACAATGCCATCATCATTTGCGCCATTGAGAACGTGGATCCCATGGGCGTTCATACCGGCGACTCGATCACGGTCGCGCCGGCGCTGACGCTAACCGACCGCGAGTATCAAGTGATGCGGAACGCCTCGCTCGCAGTCCTTCGCGAAATCGGCGTCGAGACTGGCGGCTCGAACGTTCAGTTCGCGGTCAATCCAGAAGATGGGCGTCTGGTCGTGATCGAAATGAATCCGCGTGTATCGCGATCCTCGGCGCTCGCCTCAAAAGCGACTGGCTTCCCGATCGCGAAAGTGGCGGCCAAACTGGCGGTTGGCTACACGCTGGACGAGCTCGACAATGACATTACCGGGGTCACGCCGGCGTCATTCGAGCCGACGATTGACTATGTCGTCACCAAGATCCCGCGCTTCGCGTTTGAGAAGTTCGAAGGTGCGGAGCCGCTGCTGACCACGGCGATGAAATCCGTCGGCGAGGCCATGGCGATCGGGCGAAACTTTCAGGAGAGCTTTCAGAAAGCCCTGTGCTCACTCGAAACCGGCCTCAATGGACTCAACGAGATCACGTTCAGCGATGAAGGCGCCCTGCGCGAAGCCCTCTCCAAGCAGACGCCAGACCGGCTGCGAATTGTGGCCCAGGCCTTCCGGATGGGGATCTCCGTCGAAGATGTGCATGCGGCAACCAGCATCGATCTCTGGTTCCTGCGCCAGATCGCCCAAATCGTCGCTGTCGAAGAAAACATTCGCCGCGATGGCCTGCCGACGACTGGGCGAGATTTTACCGATCTGAAGGCGATGGGCTTCTCTGACGCGCGCCTTGGCGATCTGATTGGCCAGAGCGAGCAAGAGGTGCGCGCGGCGCGCCACGCCCTGTCAGTGCGCCCCGTCTACAAGCGGATCGATACGTGCGCCGCCGAGTTCGCCGCCAAGACGCCTTACCTCTATTCCACCTACGAGCATCCAGCCTTCGGCGCAGACAGCGCGGATTGCGAGGCGTTGCCGTCAGACCGCAAGAAAGCAATCATCCTGGGCGGCGGTCCGAACCGGATCGGTCAGGGCATTGAGTTCGACTATTGTTGTTGCCACGCGGCCTTTGCCATGGCCGATATCGGCATTGAAAGCGTCATGGTGAATTGCAATCCGGAAACGGTCTCGACCGATTACGATACATCTGACCGCCTCTATTTTGAGCCGCTGACGGAAGAACATGTCTCCGAGATTATTCACAAGGAACAGGGCGCGGGCGAGCTGGCCGGCGTGATCGTCCAGTTCGGGGGCCAGACCCCGCTCAAATTGGCGCAACCGTTGAACCAGGCCGGAGTTCCGATTCTCGGCACCAGCCCCGACAGCATCGATCTCGCCGAAGACCGCAAGGAATGGTCGGCGCTGCTTTCCAATCTTGGCATCCAGCAACCACCCTCTGCCACGGCGCGGTCGCTCGAGGAAACGCTGGAGAAGGCGGGTGAGCTCGGCTATCCGGTCATGCTTCGCCCATCTTTTGTTCTGTCTGGAACCGCGATGCGGATCTGTCATTCAGATGAAGATGTGCGCGAATATGCCGGATATGCATTGTCGGTTGCCGGTGATGGCTCGCTATTCCTCGACCGCTACTTGTCCGATGCGATCGAGGTCGATGTCGATGCGCTCTGTGACGGCGAGAATGTCCACGTCGCAGGCATCATGGAACATATTGAGGAAGCTGGCGTGCATTCCGGTGACAGCGCCTGCGCGTTGCCACCCTACTCGCTGTCGCCAAGCATTATGGGCCGCCTCAGCGAACAGACCATTGCGCTGGCTAAGGCCCTCAACGTTTCAGGCCTGATTAATATCCAATATGCGGTGAAGGATGACGAGATCTTTGTGCTCGAGGCGAACCCGCGCGCGAGTCGGACCGTGCCTTTTGTCGCTAAGGCCGTCGGCGCGCCAATCGCCAGCATAGCGGCCAAGATCATGGGCGGCAAAGCCCTCACAGATTTTGACCTGCGCCACGCCGAAGCCAGTCGCGTCGCGGTTAAGGAAGCGGTGTTTCCGTTCGCGCGCTTTGCCAATGTCGACCCGATTCTGGGTCCGGAAATGCGGTCCACAGGCGAAGTCATGGGCTGGGATGATGATTTCGGAACCGCCTTCCTGAAAGCGCAGATCGGCGCTGGCGAAAGCCTCCCGACCGAAGGCACGGCGTTCATTTCGCTTCGCAATGACGACAAGATGGCGATCATCGATTCTGCGCGCGATCTGATCGATATGGGGTTCAAGATCATCGCGACGTCAGGCACTGCTGACTTCTTGCACGAGCAGGGAATCGAGGCGGAGACGGTCAAGAAAGTGCTAGAAGGCAAGCCCAACATTGAAGACGAGATCCTCAATGGAAATGTAAGCCTGGTACTGAATACGACTGAAGGGGCGCAGTCTCGCAAGGACTCAAAATCAATCCGTCGAACATCGTTGGTGCAGAAGATTCCGTATTTCACGACGCTGTCGGCCTGTCGGGCAGCAGTGAAAGCGATTCGCGTCATGCGCGAAAAATCACTTTCTGTTCGCTCGTTACAAACAACATAACTTGCGAATCCCGACTTTTTACACTACTTGACGCGCCTGTCTTTTGATTGGACGCTGTCTTTCAGACCCAAAAACGGTACTCATTCATGCAACGCACACCCATGACCGCCGGGGGCTATGAGGCCCTCGACGCAGAACTGAAAAATCTCAAATCAGTCGAGCGACCGGCCGTGATTCAGGCGATCGCCGAAGCCCGTGAGCATGGCGATTTGTCAGAAAACGCCGAGTATCACGCGGCGAAGGAAAAACAGTCCTTCATCGAAGGCCGTATCGTCGAGCTGGAAGACAAGCTTTCGCGCGCAGATGTGATCGATCTCACCAAAGTCAAAGGCGACAAAATCGTGTTCGGTGCGACCGTCACAATTATCGACGTCGATACTGAAGATGAGTCGACCTATCAGATCGTTGGCGAAGACGAAGCTGATATTGCTCAGGGCAAAGTCTCGAACACATCTCCGATCGCCCGTGCGCTCATCGGCAAAGGCGAAGGCGACGAAGCAGAGGTGACCGCCCCTGGCGGCGCACGCGTCTACGAAATCGCTGAAGTGAAATACGTCTAACACTCATTCTTCACCTCACAGGCGAATTCTGGCAGGTCACAACTCATGGATTCGCCTGAATCATCTCTTGGTCCCTCGATTTGGGCGGTCAGTGACGGCCGCGCCGGAAATGCCGCGCAAGTCCGTGCAGTTATCGCCGCATTATCCGAGACGCGCAGATGGTTGCAAATTGGGCATATTGCGGGCCAAGGGCATCGATCCGAGCCGATCACGCTGACTCCACGCGCACCCTGGACCTGGTTGCCGGGCGCCAACTGGCCGGCGGCAAGGCGCGCGCTTCCGGCAGCGCAACGTGCGGCATTGACCAGCCCATGGCCGACGCTCTGGGTGGCTGCCGGGCGGCGCAGCGCAGCATATACCGCCGCTGTGCGCAACTGGAGCGGCGGGCGCACGCTGACCGTGCAGATTCTCGATCCGAAAACCGATCCTCAAAAGTTCGATCTCGTCATCGTACCTGAGCATGATGAGCTGCAAGGCGACAATGTCATCCGCACAATCGGTTCGCCGACACATTTTTCAGAGGATCGGATCGAGGAAGCCGGGCAGGCTTTTGCAGATCTTGCGGATGAACGCGGCAATAGCGCGGTCATCATACTCGGCGGCGATTCAAAGGCGCACAAGTTCACCAAGGACGCGTCCGTGAGGCTGATCTCGCAGATGGAAACGCTCGCCGGACAAGGCTGGCGCTTGCGTATCTCCTGTTCGCGGCGCACACCCGTCCCAGTGGTCAGCGACATGCGCGCTTTCGCGGACAGGGTGGGGGCCCGCTTCTGGGCCAGCGAGCGGGACGGACCCAACCCCTATCTGGCCTGGCTCCTATATTCAGATGTTGCAGTGGTAACGGAAGACAGCGCAAATATGTTGTCTGATGCAGCCTGGCACGGGCTCCCAGTTCATATCGCCCGACTTTCTGGACAAGCCCCTAAATTCGATCGGCTGCACCGGAGCCTGATCGAGCGTGGAACGGCGAAATGGTTTGAGGGTCAGCTGGAGCGATGGGAGTATCCGCCGCTGCGCGAAGCGGGTCGTGTCGCCGATGCGATTATCGAAAAACTCCTGGAGCGTTATCCGCAACCGGAAATGGACAAAAGCGTCGATCCAACAAAGACTGTCGCGCCAGACTGGTTGTAGAAATCAAAGACGACAGCTGAGCCTAAACGGTCGCTGCTTCCATCGCGCCGTCGGCCTCAAGCGCTTCGATATCGCTTTCCCAGCACCAGGCTTCCGGTTGATCCAGGAGTGCGCGAACCAGCTTGTTGTTCATGGCATGACCCGGCTGACGAGCTTCGTAAAGTCCGGCAATCGGAGCGCCGGCCAGCATCAGATCGCCGACCGCATCGAGCAGCTTATGACGGATAAATTCGTCATCGCTGCGCAGACCTTCCGGGTTCACGACCTCATCGCCATCGATAAGGACGGCATTGTCGAGCGAGCCACCACGCGCAAGTCCCATAGACTTGAGGGTCTCGACATCATGAGCGAAGCCGAACGTACGTGCGAAGGCAATGTCTCGGGCAAACAGACCCGGCATCAAACGCATCGACATTTGTTGCGTGCCAATGGCCTTGGTTTCGAATTCGATCTTGGCTTTCAGTGTCAGTACATTGTCTGAGCTTGGTGATAAGCGCGCCCACTTAATACCATCGCGCACTTCGACCGTGTCGAGAATACGAATGCGTCGACGGAGCGCCGTTTGAGTTTGAATGCCGGCATTGTGGAACAGTTCGCAAAAGACGGCTGAGGAGCCGTCCATGATCGGTGTTTCCGGCCCATCGATCTCGACCAGCAGATTGTCGAGCCCCATGCCAGCACAAGCGGCAAGGAAATGCTCCACCGTGGCAATGCTGGCGCCGTCTTCATTGGTCAGCGTCGTGCCGAGCTGAACTTCGGTGACATGATCGCCGCGCGCGAGAATATCGCTATCCACGTCCATATCAACGCGCCGGAACCGAATGCCCGAATTCACTGGCGCCGGCTTGATTACCATACGCGCACGCTCGCCCGTATGAACGCCTATACCAGCACATATGACAGGTGTTTTCAGTGTCGTTTGATACTCTACTCGTCCCAAGCCTACTCTCCCTGCAGACACTGCATAAATGACGACGAAGCCTGAGACCTCAACACAAGCTTTGTTGCTCAATGTTGCAGGCGGTCAGAAAACAGAAAGCCGCCCGGCATCGGGCGGCTTTTCATGAACGATTTGTAAGCCTTAATTGTTGGCGGAGCGGCGCAGGAAGGCCGGGATTTCCAGGTCCGCATCGTCAAACGGTGCAGGCTTGGGATGATCCTCCGGCGTCGAGACGATGGATTCGCGATCTTCCTCATCATCATTGTCGCCGACCGCGTCTTCACGACGCCAGCCAAACAGGTTGGAGAATCCCGCTGGGCTGTCAGCGACAGGCTTTGCAAAGGCAGCGTCTGCGCTCACCGTATCGCTTCCAGTCTGGCCTTCAATATGCGCGGCTGGCAATTCACGGCCACGGAAATCGGGGCGTGGATCGACTTCTGGTTCCTGGGCCGCTTGTGGCGTCACGACGACCGGTGCGGGATCTTCCTCGACCACCGGCACGTGCGAACGGATCGGGGCCGCGACGATCGCTTCTTCCACAGCGACGCCTGCCGCGACCACGGAGACACGAATGCGGCCTTCCAGTTCTGCGTCAAAGGTCGATCCGAGGATGATATTCGCGTCAGCGTCCACCTCGCGGCGAATTTCGTTCGCTGCCTCGTCGAGCTCGAACAGCGTCATGTCATAGCCGCCCGTAATGTTGATCAGCACGCCTTTGGCGCCTTTCATCGAGACATCATCGAGCAGCGGATTATCGATCGCGCAGCGGGCGGCCTCAAGCGCACGGCCTTCGCCTTCGCCCTCGCCCATGCCCATCATGGCAGTGCCCATACCCTTCATGATCGTACGAACATCGGCAAAGTCGAGATTGATCAAGCCGGGCATGATCATCAGGTCGGTAATGCCGCGAACGCCGGAATACAGCACATCGTCCGCCATCCGGAAGGCTTCGGCAAAAGTGGTGCGCTCATTGGCGATGCGGAACAGGTTCTGGTTCGGGACGACGATCAGCGTGTCGACGGCGTCCTTCATACGGACAAGACCGGTTTCGGCGGTTGTCATCCGGTGCGCGCCTTCAAAGCCGAATGGCTTGGTTACAACACCGATGGTGAGAATGCCCTTGTCATGCGCTGCCTTGGCGATGACTGGCGCTGCGCCGGTGCCGGTGCCGCCACCCATTCCCGCCGCAACAAAGACCATGTGCGCATCTTCCAGCGCTTCCATGATGTCGGACATGGATTCTTCGGCGGAGGCTTCGCCGACTTCAGGTCGCGCGCCTGCTCCGAGCCCCGAAGTGGTCTCTGGCCCGAGCTGGATACGGTGTTCGGTCTTGGACCGGCGCATGGCCTGCGCGTCGGTATTGGCGACGTAAAACTCAACGCCTTGAAGATTCGCCTCGATCATGTTGTCGACAGCGTTTCCACCGGCACCACCAACGCCAATAACGACAATTCGTGGTTTGAGTTCTTTCGTCATGGCCTATTCCCGATCTCTCTGTTTTTTGCGTACCAAACGCCTTGTACAGGAATAGAATGACGGGCTTCGCCTAAAAGTTCCTTAAATGACTGTCATCTCGCTCAAAAATTTTCGCGGATCCAGTTTAAGGCCTTCGAAATCACTCCACGCCCGGCGGGACCTCCGGTAAGCGCCGCTGCTCCCCCTGCCCGTGAAGCGTCGGCAAACCCCTTCAATTCATAGCTTATCAGACCTGCTGCTGTGGAAAAGGCCGGATTGCCGTAATTGTCACCTAAAATGTCAGCATCGATCGGGCGTCCGAGCCGAACCGGCTGTTTCAGCACCTCGGCTGCCAGTTCACGCACGCCGGCCAGCTGGCTCGCACCGCCGGTGAGTACGGTCCGTCTCGGCAGAATCGGGCGCAGCGGACTTGCGGTCAGATGAGCCTGAACCATCTCGAACAATTCTTCGATGCGCGGCGCGATGATAGAAGTAAGCTCGCCGCGTGTCATTCGTCCCGCTTTCAGTCGGCCATCATCGCCAAGGCGGGGGGCCTCGATACGCTCCGCCATTCCGGGGCCGTCAGTATCAGCCGTGCCGTGCAAGGTCTTGAGACGTTCTGCAGCGGCGAATGTGGTGCCAATACCTTGCGCAATATCACCGGTGACGCGGGCACCGCCTACTTTGACCAGGTCCAGCCAGGCTGGCGCGCCGTTCATAAAGACAGAGACCGATGTCACGCCGCCGCCAAAGTCGATGCAGACGGCACCATTCTCGATTTCATCATCGATCAATGTGCCGGACCCACTCGCCAGCGCTGAAGGAACGATACGTTCGACCCCCAGGTGCGCGCGCTGCACGCACTCTTTGAGATTTTTCACCAACGATTTCGGTGCCGTCACCACGTTCAGCAGCACGCGGATGCGATCGCCGATCATGCCAACCGGGTCGCGAATGTCGTCCTGATCATCAACGCCATACATAACCGGATAGGCGCCCAGCAGTTCACGTTCTTTCGGAATGATCTTGCCAAGCGCCTGGGCCCAGACTTTCTGGACGTCGCGGCTGCTGATCTCACGTTGACCAAGCTCAATCTCTGCTTCGGCCAACTGGCTATCGACCTTCGGACCAGTAATGCCGAGAATGACACGGTCGATGCGCTCGCCCGCCTCACGTTCTGCATCTTCAACGGCGAGACGGATAGAACGCTCGAGCGCTTCGATATCCGTGATCGAGCCACCATTGAAGCCGCGGCTTTGCTGGCGACCACCGCCCATGAAAGCGAATCCGGCGCGACTACCGGGGTCTACGCGTCCGATCAGGCAAGCAATCTTAGAACAACCAATATCCAGCGCGGCGACGACGGTGCCCGCTTTGCCAACATGTCTAGGTTTCAGTCTCTGCGTGCTCGTCGCCATTAGGCAGCCCCTCCCATCTGTTCTTGCTCAGGCGTCAGGAACACCCGGCCGGTGACGCGCAAATCGATCAGCTTGAGTGGTCGGCGCGTCAGCTCCCCTGCCTCGTCCATGCGCGCGAAGCTCAACACGCTCGGCGCGATGCTTTCATCATTCGGCAATTTCACCAGGGCGCCCGATCTCAGCACCAGATCCCAGCGGCGACCGGCGACACGGCGGGCATGATCCACTTCCTCGCGGAGGTCAGGCATTACGGCGAAGGCCTTTTCCAGAGCTGGCGCGGCTTCCGGTCCGCCATCCCCCACAGTCTTGACCAGGTCTAGGTGATCCTGCGGGCGGACCTTGGGCATCAAGCGGCCCATATTGTCGACCACGGTCCAGGTCTGACCATCATTCCACAGCGCCATTGGTTCTGCGGCATCGGCATAGATCATGACAGTGTCCGGCCACAAACGATAGACGCGCACATTAGCGACCAGCCGCGTGTCCTCGACCCGGCGCTGGATCAAGTGCGGGTCGGCGCGAAACATGTTTTCGCCGGGCTCGACCATGGCAGAGGCAGTCACCTGTCGCGCAACCGCGGGGACATGTTCGAGACCAATCACTTCGATTGTATCGACGGAAAGGCCAACCGAGCGCGAGACGCCGTCCATGGCGCTGCCCCATCGCTGCCCCATTTGAGACAGCGAGCCGCCGAGCATGGCTGCGCCGGCAACAATCATGGCGACGACCATAACCAGACCGAATATTACTGAAGAAATCTGGGTTTGCTCCAGATAGATCTCCGGTTCAGGCGCTTTTTTCTTTTTGCCTTTTGCTCGCGGCATGCCGCATCCTTCATCATCGCCAACTGCACCAGCTGGACAACGACACGCTTTGACATCCCAACGCCTGATGCGCTTTGCTCGCTACACTGAGGCAGCCTGTTTGACACCATCAGGCAGACCGGCTGACACCACGTGGCGCGATCCACCAGCGATTAATTTTGCATCAAAGTCGTAAAACTCTCTTAAGGCGCGCACGTCGCGCACGAGTTTTTTTGCGCCACAGAATCGCAACTTTGTTACACGCGTCACAAGTCTGCCCAATTTGTCTGCTTGAGTGGCGTCACGAAGCGAAGAAACGGTGCCCCACCGCGAGGCGCCGCCTGAGGATTTGCTCGGCAAAAAATCCCAAAGATTACAATTTCCAAAAAAATCTCCAGAGGGGGTTGCCCCGCTCCCGTTACATATGTAACACACGTGACAGATGTAACGGGATCGAGACTTATGAAACTCTATTTCCTCGCCGGGCTGGCGGTCAGTCTTCCCCTCTCTGCACCCGCACAGACCCCTAACGAGCCCGGCGAGGATACCAGGACGTATACATTGTCCGACTTCGAGCAGTTTGCCCCGCGCACGGCCCTCGACATGGTGTCCCAGATCCCGGGCTTTTCGATTTCCGAAGGCGATAGCGAGCAGCGCGGCTTCGGTCAGGCAGAAGAGAATGTCCTGATTAACGGACAGCGGATTTCTTCAAAATCATCCGGACCGCGCGAAGTGCTCGCCCGGATTCCGGCAGAGAATGTCGAACAGATCGAAATCGTTGAGGGCGCGAATCTCGACGTCCCAGGTCTTAGCGGCCAGGTCGCCAACGTCACTGCGAAAGCCAATGGCGTTTCGGGCACCTGGACCGTTCATCAGCGTTATCGGGAAAACCTCGAGGCGGCGGTACGATGGGCTGAGGTTTCGGTCAGCGGGCAGAACGGCGCCCTCGGCTGGACGATCGGACTTGAGGCTGAGCCAGGACGCGGCGGCGCAGCGGGCCGGGAGAATGTGTTCGACGGCGCCGGCAACCTGACCGAGTATCGCGAAGAAGACGGACGTTTTCTGAATGAATATACTAGCCTGAATGGCAGCCTGAACTGGACGCCAAGCAACGGTCATATCGCCAATCTCAATGCGGAATACAGCGTCTCTGAACCTGATGAATTGGAAACCAGCTCGGTGTTTGCGCCTGACGGGACACCGCTGCGCCAGACCGAGTTCAAATTTCTGGAAGACGAGTGGCAGAGCGAGGTTGGCGGCGATTATGAGTTTGGTCTCGGTCCGGGCCGTCTGAAACTGATCGGCTTGCAACGCAATGAACACAGCCCGGTTACACTGCAATTTCTGAGCGCCGATGTTGATGGGACGAACATCCGCAACACAATTGTCGATCGCGTTACCGATGAAAGCGAAAGCATTCTTCGTGGGGAGTATAGCTGGGCCGGAAAAAACAGTTCAGACTGGCAGGTCTCGCTCGAAGGTGCGTTCAATACGCTCGAGAACGAAGCCGACATGTTTGAAGGCACCAGCCTGCAAGTTGCCGATGTTCGGACCGTGATCGATCCCGGCACTAGGGTCGAGGAAAAGCGAGCCGAAGCCTATGTGACCCACGGGCGGCAATTGAATCCGAAACTTCGACTGCAGGTCTCGCTCGGGGCCGAACAATCGGAGATTTCTTCCGAAGGCGTATCGAGCCAGACCCGCATGTTCACCCGTCCAAAGGGCAGTGCCTCAATCGCCTGGGACGTGGATGATGATCTGAAGATCAATGCTTCCATCGAACGCATGGTCGGGCAACTCGACTTTTTCGACTTTGTTGCCAATGTTGATCCCAATAATGGCGACGACAATGTCGGCAATGCAGACATCGTCCCCGACCAGAGATGGCGGTTCGCGGTTGAAGCGGAAAAGGATTTCGGCAGCTGGGGTGCCCTCACCGCAGAAGTTTTCTATGATGACATCGAAGACCTGATCGATCAGGTCCCGATCGGCAATGGCGAAGGTCCCGGCAATCTCGATACGGCCTCTCGTATCGCGCTGGAGATCGAGGGTACGTTGAAACTCGATAATCTCGGCCTTGGTGGCGCTCAGATCGAGTATGAGACCTTCTTGCAGGACACATTCCTCGATGATCCGGTGACCGGCGAAACGCGGGATTTCAGCGGCACGACGATCCATTACTATGAATTCAATTTCCGCCACGATGTGCCAAAGACTGACTGGGCTTACGGCATCAGTTATGAGAACTATTTGCAGTCTCCGCGCTTTCGACGAAATGCACGGATCGGGTTCGTCGAGCCCAAGGGTTTTGTGTATGGGTTTGTCGAGCACAAGGACATTTTCGGCCTGACCGGAACCGCTTTTTTCGGCAACCTGATCGACACGGACGCGAAGGTTACACGTCTGGTCTATTCGGGCGATCGAAACGGATCGATCGAGCGTGTGGAGGACCGCATTCGCAACTTTGGCAGCATCCTGACCCTGCGCCTCAAGGGCAGCTTCTAGGCGCCTTGCAACCGCCCGATGCGGCGGATTTCCCAGCGCAGGTCCACGCCCGAATGGTCAAGCACGCGCGCGCGCACCAGCTCGCCCAGCGCCTCGATGTCGGCGGCCGTCGCCTCGCCCGTATTGATCAGGAAGTTGCAATGCTTTTCGCTGACCATGGCGCCACCGACCCGCAAGCCGCGACAGCCGGCAGCGTCGATCAGCTTCCAGCTTGAGCGCGCCTCCGGCGTGCCAGGTGGATCGGGGTTGGCGAACGTGGATCCGCCCGTCTTGTCCTTGATCGGTTGCGTTTCCGCGCGGCGCTTCTGATGCGCGGCAATTTCCTCCGCCAGACCCTCAGGATCGCCAGCACCGCTACCCGCAAGGTGCAATTGTGTGACAACGATGTTGCTGGCGAAATCCGTATGGCGATACGAAAAGCCGATATCCTTGCGCTGAAGCGTGACCGGGTCCCCGGCGCGGCTGATCCCGTCGACCGCCGTGACAACATCGCTCAGTTCGTGTCCATAGCATCCGGCATTGGTGCGCACTGCACCGCCGATCGAGCCTGGAATGCCTGACAGGAAAGACAAGCCGCTTATGCCGGCTTTGGCTGCGGCCTTGGCGACGCTGAGATCGAGGGCACCTGCGCGAGCACTGACGTCTGTTCCTCGATGCTTGATGTCGCCCCAATAGCGCCCCATCAGGCGAATGACGACACCTTCGATTCCTCCATCGCGCACAATCGTGTTCGAACCAACGCCGAGCACGGTCACAGGCACCTCTTCAGGCAAGGCTCTGAGGAAGCTTGCCAGATCTGCGTCATCGGCAGGGAGGAATAGCGCATCGGCGGCGCCGCCAACGCGAAACCAGGTATAGGGCGCCAGCGGCGCATCTTTCAGCAGTTTGCCCCGCGTCTGCGGCAGCGACTCAAGATCAAAAGCCATACGCTGCCCTAACGCCTGTCGGCATCCGCGCAAAGGGGCGAGTTCACCCGGCAATCGCGCGAGCGACGCCAGCTAGAACGTATAGCGCAGCTTGAAATGAGCGGCCGCCTCGGTCTGATACTGATCCGCGAGCAGGTCCGAATTTGTGCCATAGAGGCGGCTGCTATCAGGCGGATTGAAGACG
>JGI12316J14372_10003561_pt1 | contig 14565 bp, 16 predicted proteins | sample MarCyaLeptolynsp_FD_14372 | JGI IMG/M metagenome (IMG submission 14372) | reverse complement strand
AATGATCGGGATGGATATCGGCGGGCGTACAATCCTGGATGAAGTTGCGCACGCCAGCGGCAGTGCCACTCATCCACGTCTCAAGGCTGCGGCGGACACCGCCCGCGCGTTCGGCAATCTCCTGCTCGCGCTCGCTCCACTGATCTTCGGTAATAGCCTCGGAAGCTGGCACAGCATCGGCAGCATCTTCCTGAGCTATCTTTCGCGTACGCCCGCGGCTGAACCCGAGATCTCCTTCGGCCAGCTTACCACGCAGACCGTGCTTACCCGGTGACTCTTTTGCTCTAAACGGCTTGATCGAAGACTGATACCCGATATCCGCGCCCCAGCGCACCGATTTTCTACTCATATTGCCCAATCCCATTAACAAAGCTGGCCCGAAAATTAACCCTGCTGAAAATCAGGGCTCGGCCTTAACAACCTCCTAAGACGAAAAACTGAGTCCGCCTGGCGCGGGCTTAAATTTCCGTCATTAAGTTTTGAGGCTTGATTTTGTTAATGTATTTGGAGGGACCTATTCCCACTCAATCGTGCCGGGCGGCTTTGAGGTGATGTCATAGACAACCCGATTCACGCCTTTGACTTCATTGATGATTCTGGTCGCCACACGGCCGAGAAAATCATGATCAAACGGGAAATAATCAGCCGTCATTCCGTCCGTAGATGTTACCGCGCGCAGAGCGAGGACGTTCTCATATGTGCGCTCGTCGCCCATGACCCCGACAGTATTGACCGGCAACAGAACCGCGAAGGCCTGCCAGATCTGGTCGTAGAGGCCTGCATTGCGCAACTCTTCCAGATAGATTGCATCGGCTTTTCGCAGTGTATCCGCCTTGTCGCGGGTAATCTCGCCTGGAATTCGGATGGCCAGGCCTGGTCCTGGGAAAGGATGGCGCCCGATAAATGCATCTGGCAGGCCTAGCTCGCGGCCCAGCGCGCGGACCTCGTCCTTGAACAAATCCCGCAGCGGCTCGACCAGTTGCATATTCATGCGTTCCGGTAGCCCGCCGACGTTGTGGTGACTCTTGATCGTCACGGACGGACCACCAATCGCGCTGACGCTTTCGATCACGTCAGGATAAAGCGTGCCCTGTGCCAGGAAGTCGGCACCGCCAATCTTCTTCGCTTCTGCTTCGAACACATCGATGAACAATTTGCCGATTGTCTTGCGTTTTCGTTCCGGATCACTGACGCCGTCCAGCTCGCCCAAGAACAGATCGGATGCGTCCACGTGCACGAGCGGGATATTGTAGTGTTCACGGAAGAGACTGACGACCTGCTCACTTTCATTCATCCGCATCAGGCCATGATCGACATAGACGCAGGTCAGCTGGCTGCCGATCGCCTCATGGATCAGGACGGCAGCGACAGAGCTGTCGACGCCGCCTGACAGACCGCAAATGACGCGCCCTGAACCAACCTGCTCACGAATCTTCTCAATTGCCTCTTCGCGATAGGCCGCCATGGTCCAGTCGCCCTTGAGGCCAGCAATCTTGTGGGTGAAATTCGCCAACATGGTCGCGCCATGCGGTGTATGCACGACTTCCGGATGGAACTGAGTGCCATAGAAATGGCGTTCCGGATCAGCAATTACTGCGTACGGCGCGCCGGCAGACTTGGCGATGACAAAGAAACCGTTCGCCATCTCGGCGACATGATCACCATGGCTCATCCAGACTTGCTCGCCCTCACCGTCGAAGGATAATCCCTCCAGAATTGGATCATCGAGCACTTTGTCGATGAAGGCACGGCCAAACTCGCGGCTGGTGCCGCTTTCGACCCGGCCGCCCAGCTGCTCCATCATCACCTGCTGACCATAGCAGATACCGAGCACAGGTACTTTACGGCTGAACACTTCCGGCGGCACCCGCGGACTGTCCTCCCAGGTCACACTCGCCGGACCGCCAGACAGGATAATTGCCTGCGGGTCGTAAGCGTCCAGAAAGCCGTTATCGACCTTGTTGAAGGGGTGAATTTCGCAATAGACGCCGCTTTCTCGCAGTCGGCGGGCGATGAGCTGCGTCACCTGGCTGCCAAAGTCGATAATCAGGGCGCGTTCGTGTTTGTTCTCAGCCATGCGGCCCTTTAGCTGAGTCCCGGCTGCGGCTCAACCGGGTCGTATCAGGAGCCGAAGGGCGAGCTTGGACGTCGCCGCCCAAAGAGGCCGCCGCCATCCTGAACCAGCGGCGTCGCTTTCGTGCGTGCGGGCGCAGCACGATGCTTGGGCTGAGGCTTGAGTTTCGTAGATGTCGGCGTCGCACCAACCGTGCTCACGCGCCCCTGCCGCGCGCGCTGCTGCGGCACCGGAATTGGAACCGGCATTGGGCTTTGCACTGCGCCCACCGGTGTGTCGGCTGGAACATGCCCCGCCTTGTAGGCTTGCATCAACAGCGCCAAGCGTTTGGCAGGCATGCCGACGGCCGGGATCGAATGGGTGCCGCCAGCAAGAAATTTCGCGGCCTTTCCCATCGCCGTGCCTTCCTTGTTCACGTGGGTGAACGAGACCATGTTCGCGGCGGTGATCAGACCTGATTTGATCTTGCGAGTACGGAAATCACCGATGTCGTCCCAACGATAGGATTTTTCGGACCACCAGTTACGGAGCTTTAGCCCATCAGGTGACAGCTCTACACGCTGCAACACCCCTGCCCCGGTCAGGACAAAAAAGACCGCCAGGATAAATCCAAAACCCGGTACCAGCAGAAATGCAGCCGCGGCTCCAGCGAACCATTTCCACGCCGTTGGCGTAAGCGTGGTCACACCATCTTTGGTCTTTACAGCCATATTACGTCCTCCCCGTTGGCAGAGGTATGACAGGTCGAGCTGAAATAGTGGCAAAGGAAGCGGCAGAATTTGCGCCGACTGCGTTAACCCTGCTTGCGCAACATGGCGAAGAAGAAGCCGTCCGTGCCGGCGGTGCGGGGGGTCAGCCGGACGCTGCCCGTCGGCCCCTGACCGGTTTTGATAATCGCGACGCCCTCCTCTGTCAGAAGGTCGCTGGCAACCGCGTGCTGAACCGCATCTTCCTGTGCCCAGTCCGAGTGGTTCGTTAGAAATGCGTCTACGCGATCCTCATCTTCCTCAACCAGGAATGAACATGTGGCATACAGCAAACGCCCGCCCGGTTTGACGAATGCAGCAGCTTTCTCGAGTACTTCATCTTGCTGCGCGATCCGGGTTTCCAGCGATTTCGGTTTGACCCGCCACTTCGTATCCGGACGTCGCCGCCAGGTGCCGGTGCCCGTGCATGGCGCATCTACAAATACGCAGTCCATCTGTCCTTTCAATGCCTCCAGCCCTTCCGGTTCACGTGGGTGCAGGAGTTGGACATTATGCGCGCCGGACCGTTTCAGTCGCGGGATGATGGCACTCAGTCTGCGTCCGTCAATGTCATAGGCGAAGACCTGTCCCTTGCCCTGCATCGCCGCGGCCAGCGCCAAAGTCTTGCCACCGCCACCAGCGCAATAATCCAGAACTTGCTCGCCGGGTTGCGCATTGGCGGCGGCTGCAGCGATTTGCGATCCGGCATCCTGCACCTCGACCCACCCTTTTGAATAGGCTGGAATATTGTCCAGGCTCGCTTCGCGCTGCGACGGATCGCGTGCCGGTATATGATAGGCGTTTTTCAACAGGCGCGAGGGTTCGGCCTTGGCGCTGCGAAGCGGTCCACCAGCTTTCTCGGCGTCGACTTTCAATGTGTTGACGCGCAAATCGACATCGGCGCGCACGGCCATAGCCTGCCCCTCGACCGCGGCCAGCTCTCCGAACGCGCGCTGCATGTGTGGGGTGAGCCATTCCGGGTAATCGCCGGTGACGTGCGGTTCAGCCGTAACGTCCGGCGCCATTACCAATCGCTCGCGCTCCTGCAACGTCAGCGCGCTGGGGGCGTGCTGTTCATCCATGGCGTCGTCGATCCGGCGAATATCCCACCCCCAGGCAAAGCTGAGTGCGCCAAGGACCAAGCCTCGCGGTGTGTCATCTCCCATAGCGTGCGCAACCGAGTTGCGCTTGCGTAGCGCGTCCAGCACCAGGCCAGACACCCAAGCACGATCCTTCGAACCGGCATAGCGGGCGCGCTTCCCCCAATCGCGCGCAGCGACTTTGACCGGCTGATGGCGGCCCAGCACGTCGCTGAGCACGTCTATCGCCGCTGCTATTCTTCCACCATCGCGCATGCATGTCTCCCGTACGAGCGAGCTGTGTAAGCGCACGCGCCTGGAAAGCAAAGGTGCGGAAAACGGTTGAGACTGTCGGAGAATGACAAATGTGCAAGAATGCGTTTGCTGCCATGATCGTTATTGTGCCTGCGGCGGCTTCCTATGCCGCAGACTACCGGTCCCGGCCAGAATAGCTGGGTTGAACCATCATACTTTCAGGACCTGTGGGGCACAGAGGATCGAACTGTGGACACAGCGTATACGATTGAAATTGAAAACCGTTTGAATGTCGGCGCAACACCAGTTGCACTGCGCGCGCTGTCGTTTTCTACACCGAAGCAAACCATCGCGAGCGTGCTTTCGGAAAGCCACTGCGTGCTACTCTTCGACCCCGTGACAGATAAGCCGACAAGGCAGATTTCCGTGGGTGAAGATCCGATAGACATCTCGGGCGGCGGCGGAGAGTTTGCCTATATTGCCTGCCGCGCGTCTCGATCTGTCGATGTCATCAGCGCGTCCGGATTACTCAACCGAATAAACCTACCTGGAGAACCTCACGGGCTCGCCTGGAACGGAAGCTACAATTCGCTCAAGCAGAAGATCATGGTGACGTGCCAGTTGCCAGGATCGCAGGACGGCGTCGTCTGCGTCATCGATGAAGAAACGCGCGCGATCAGCAACACGTTGAAAGTCGGCAAACAACCGCGCGGGGTCACACTGGACTGGCAGCGCAAACACTTGCTGGTCGCGAACTATGGCAGTGACTCGATCACCATCATCGATCAGGCAGGGACGAAAGTGCTGGCAACCTTGCCCACTGCGGGACGCCCATGGACAACCAACGTGTCCTGGTCCGATCCCGAGCATGTCATCATCTCCTTGCGGGCAGGCGGCGTATTGCAAAGAATGGACGCGTCGCGATTTCCACCCGTACTGTCCGGGCTCGCAGCCTTGCGCAGGCCGACCGAGCCGCCGTCGAGCCTCGTCCCGTTTTGCGCTTTGCCAGTTGGAGAAGACCATCTCTGGATCGTCCCCGACCGCAACTCCGAATCTCTCGCTCTGGTATTCTCTGACCGACAAGAACTGAAACAGGTCGGTTTCTACCCGCTAGGTAACGACGAACGCGGCGATGGCGGACTGGGTCAGGTCGCAATATCGGGGCACGGCTTGCCCGGTCGCCTTTGCATTGCCAATCGAAAACGAAAACAGCTCCTGTTTGCGCGCATGAGCAAAGTGAAATCATAAACGACAGCCCGAGGCGCCTACCCTCGAAAGGCAGTCACTTCGATCTCGATCTTCATCTCCGGCTCGATCAGCTGGGCGATGACCATCGTCGCCGCTGGTCGTATCTCACCAAGATACTGTTCCAGAACTGGCTGCACCTCGTTTACCAGCGCCCGATCTGTGACCGTGTATTGCACTCTTGCAATGTCGGCCATCTGAAACTCGGCTTCGGCCAAAACCCGGCTAATCGTGTCGAAGCAATTACTTGCCTGCGCCGCGACGCCATCCGGCATCTGCATGCTCGCATAGTCATAGCCTGTAACGCCGGAGACGAAGCACCAATCGCCCTGCACGAGGGCGCGCGAGTAGCCCATCGTCTGTTCGAACGGGGAACCGGTGGAAATGAGCCGACGGTGGGATGGCATGGCGTGCTCCTTTGCGGACGTTTCGAAGCGCTCTACACTGCTCGTCAAACTATTGGGAGGCTAAAACCATGAATTCCATCATTTTAATCTGTTGCGCCAGCCTGGTCATTCTGACTCTTCTACTGGCTTTCTGGACCAGCACACAGCGCGGGTCGAGCAAGACAATCTCATACGGCGCCCCGCTGGACCCAAGTTCAGCCATGGCCAAAGCCCAGCGCGCACATGGCAATAGTGCAGAATACGCTGCGCTCCTGATCGGCTTGTTCTTGATCACGGGTTTCGCCTATGCCGGACGCGATCTCGGCGGCCTGGTTGCGTGGACGATGATTGCGATCACGGTGTCGCGGTTCCTGCACGCAATCGGGTTTCTGATCTGCGAAACCCTGGAAAAACCGCATGTGCTCAAGATGATCGGCGCGCTGGTCACCTATCTGGGCGGCCTCTTGCTGGCCGGACTGGTCGTGTCGAAAGCGCTTTAAGTCTACTTGCCTTCGAAACTGGGTGTGCGCTTTTCGAGGATCGCATTGACGCCTTCAATATGGTCCTCGGTATGGTGCATCATGGACTGTGCTGCAGCCGACATTTCCATGATCGTCTCATAGCTCGCCGTCGTTCCGTGACGCAGGAGCGTCTTGGCCACGCGCAGGCTCTGTGGTGGTTGTCCGGCCATGCGCGTCGCGAGCGCCATCGCTTCGTCCATCAGCGTCTCACCTGGCACCGCACGGGAAATCAACCCCCACTCGGCCGCTGTGGCAGCGTCGATAACGTCACCCGTGAACAACAACTCCGCCGCACGGCTCGCGCCAATAATCCGCGGCAAGAGCCAGGCACCACCGTCCCCCGGAATCAGCCCTAGCTTGAGAAACGTCACGCCGAACTTGGCCTTGTCAGACGCGATCCGTACGTCCGCCATGCAGGCGACGTCACAACCCAGCCCAATCGCAGCGCCATTCACTGCGGCGATGAGCGGCACTTCCAGATTGTAGAGAGACTTCACGATCTGGTGGATGTTGCGGCGATACCCCTCACGAACATTGTAAGGCGAACCGGCGAAAGCGCCTTTGCGGTCGCGCATCGCTTTGACATCCCCGCCGGCGGAGAAGGCGCGTCCAGCGCCGGTCAGTATGGCGCAACGAATGCTCGGATCGGCTTCAATCTCAGCGCAGGCTGAAACCACCTCAGCGCCATCACCTTCTTGTCCGAGCGCGTTCATCATGTCTGGCCGGTTCAGGGTCAGGATAGCAATAGGGCCTTGCTTTTCGAGCAGGATAACGGACATAGGCGGGCTCCTCAGAAATTATGAGCCCTGCTTTGGCAGATGCACCGGGTCCTGTCACCACTTGCCTAGCGGCAAGTCCTGTGCGGTGTGGTGAGACATGAACACGATCGCCCATACCGTCATAGCGTGCGCGGCGCTCAGTCGTCCGCAAGACTCCCAGCGCAACCTCGCCGTTGTGGCGGGCGCGCTGGTGCCGGACGTTTCCATGTTCATGTTCTTCGCCTGGAGCCGCATTCAGGGCTGGGGTGGAGATGAGACCTGGAATGTTCGCTACTGGATGGAGCCCTGGCAAACACTCGGCGCCATCTCAAATTCGCTTGTGCTGTCTGGTGGCCTCCTGGCCGTCGCGCTGTGGCGAAAGTGGCGATTGTTCGCCATGGCATCAGCCGCGGCGTTGATTCACATAGCCCTCGATTTTCCGCTCCACGCCGATGATGCGCACAGACATTTCTGGCCGCTCAGCGACTGGCGGTTCAACTCGCCCATCTCCTATTGGGATCCTTCGCAAAATGGCAGGATGGGCGGCGCTATCGAGACGATCACCGTGCTCGTGGCTTCAGTCATGTTATGGCGGCGTTTCAGCTCCTTCAAACCACGGCTGGTGCTCGCTTTGTTGATGGCGCTACAGCTGGCCGCGTTCGCTGCCCTGCTCAGTTGGGCGCGCTAACAGCCGGGTCGGCGTCCACAGCGACACGCGTGTAAGTTCCCGTGAACCAGGTCGCCCATTCGTCCGTCTGGGCGTTGAATTGCTCGAAATGCTGGGTCACGGTGCCATCGTCATTGAGCGTCCATTCACCCGTGAAAGGGGCCGTTTGCGGTCCCGCGTGATATGTGATTGTGCCAACCAATTTCATCGAGCCGGTATCGGTCAAACCGCCCTCATAATCGATCAGAGCCCCAGCGCTGACCCAGACCTGTCGCCACTTGTCCGTGTCTGGATTGTAGTAATTGTAGCTTTGCCCTGTGGTGCCGCCAGCGGACGTCCAGGTTTCGAGCAGCAGGCAACCACCCTCTTCGCGAGTGATTGAATTGTTCCCGGCAAACTGTCCGTTAGCGGCGGTCACGCTCCACTCTCCAACCCAGAAGTCAAACTGATGATAGGCCTCGCCTTCACAAGGCGGCGGTGGTGGCGGAGGCGACGGCGCGGCTGGCGCCTCGGTGGCGGTCTCTTGTGCCATCGCACAGCCCGCCAATATCAGAACACAAATGGCGCTTGTCACCGTTCGGCGCATATAACCCTCCAAAAGCAAATTGCCCTGCCGCGCAGTGTTGCGTGACAGGGCAAAATGTCAATTCACACGCGCTGCGTTGCCGACATAGCGCGGGTGATCTTTGGTTGGCTACTCGGCCGCAGCTTTCAGATCCGCTGCGCTGAGCTGAGTGTAGCGACGCATGTGATGGTCGACATTTCCGAACTCATTTTCAATCATGGTTAGACGCTTAAAATAATGGCCGACCGCCAGTTCTTCGGTCATGCCCATGCCGCCATGAATCTGGATGGATTCCTGTCCCACAAATCGGCCAGACTGACCGATACGCACCTTCGCGGCCGATGCCGCTTTCTTGCGTTCAACCTCGTCTTCGCCGAGCTTCAGCGTTGCCATATAGGTCATGGAGATTGACTGCTCATGCTCCATGAACATGTCGACCATGCGGTGCTGCAGGACCTGGAACTTGCCGATTGGCGTCCCGAACTGCTTGCGCTGGCGCGAATACTCAACGGTCATCTGGTGCGCCACGCCCATGGCGCCAACCGCTTCTGCGCAGGTCGCTGCAATCGCTTCGTCAGTGACTTGTTCGATCAGGGGCAGGCCTTCGCCTTCGGCGCCGATGAGCGCCTCTGCGCCCACTGAGACATTCTCGAAATAGACTTCCGAGGCGCGGCGCCCGTCGACGGTTGGGTAGTCACGAGTGGTGACACCGTTCGCATCCTTGTCGACGATGAAGACCGAAATCCCGCCGGCATCGCGGCGATCGCCGCCGGTACGGGCGGTGACGACCAGCTTGTCCGCCCAAGGGGCGCCAATCACGACGGCCTTGTGTCCGTTGAGGACATAACCTGAGCCATCTTTCTTCGCGGTGGTTTCGAGGTCGGCGAGATTGTAGCGACCGCGCGGTTCGGCATAGGCGAAGGCGAACGTGCTCGCGCCGCCCATAATGGCCTGCAAATGCTCTTCCTTCTGCGCTGCTGTGCCAGCATGTTTGAGGAAGCCACCTGCGCAGACAATGCTTGGGATAAATGGCTCGACGACGAGGCCTTTGCCAAATTCCTCCATCACGACCATGGCATCGATCGGGCCGCCGCCAAGGCCGCCATCATCCTCGCTGAACGGCGCCATAAACAAGCCGAGCTCAGCGAATTGCGCCCACATTTCAGGCCGCCAGCCGCTCTCGCTCTTGACCACACCCATGCGGGTTTCGAAGTCATATTGTTCCCGAATCAGCCGTGCGAGGCTGTCGCGGATCATGCTCTGTTCTTCGGTGAAATTGAAATCCATGTGTGTTCCTCCTGTTGCCCGGTCGCCCTACAGGCCCAGGATCATTTTCGTGATGATGTTGCGCTGAATTTCGTTCGATCCGCCATAGATCGAAGTCTTGCGGAAATTGAAATAGGTCGGTGCTGAATGATGAGCATAGTCCGGCCCAATCGGGAATTCATTGGAGCTGTCGTCCGGGAACCCGCGAACGTCTGGCGCGCCATAAGTGCCCACCGCTTCGAGGGTGAGTTCAGTCAGACGCTGCTGGATCTCGGTGCCTTTGACCTTGAGGATCGAGCTTTCCGGACCGGGGCCTTTGCCGGCCGATTCACGTGCCAGCGTGCGCAGCTCGGTAAACTCAAGCGCCGTCAGATCGATTTCAAGCTGACTGATCTTGCGGGCGAAGGAATCGTCATTGATCAGCGGCTCACCGTCCAGGACTTCAGTCGACGCGATATCGCGCAGCCGCTCAATGCCGCGCTTTGAACGCGCGACGCCCGCAATGCCGGAACGCTCGTGCGCGAGCAGGAATTTCGCATAAGTCCAGCCTTGGTTCTCTTCACCGACACGGTTTTCGACCGGGACACGGACATCCGTCAGCCAGACCTCGTTGACTTCATGGCCACCCTCAATGGTGATGATCGGGCGGACCTCGATACCAGGTGTGTTCATATCGACGAGGATGAAGGAGATGCCTTCCTGCTGCTTGGTAGCGTTCGGATCGGTACGGCACAGGAAGAAGCCCCAATCGGCATGNTGGGCAAGCGTCGTCCAGGTTTTTTGGCCATTGATCACATAGTGATCACCATCACGAACCGCGGTCGTCTTCAGGCTGGCAAGGTCGGAACCTGCACCTGGTTCAGAATAGCCCTGGCACCACCATTCTTCACCCGACAGGATTTTCGGGAGGTAGCGCGCTTTTTGCTCTTCATTGCCAAACGTGTAGATCACGGGGCCCACCATGGAGACACCGAACGGCAGCGGCATCATCGCGTCTACGCGGGCATTTTCTTCCGACCAGATATAGCGCTGCGTCGAAGTCCAGCCGGTGCCGCCATACTTTTCCGGCCAGGCTGGCGCCGACCAACCTTTCTTGCCGAGCACCTTATGCCAGGCGAGGAATTGGTCCCGGGTCAGGTCTTCTCGGCTGCCGAAGCCTTTCAGCTCGTCAGGATAGTTCTCTTCGATAAAGGCGCGAACCTCTTGTCGAAAGGCGATTTCTTCAGGCGAAAATTCTAGATTCATGGCGAGACTTCCCAGGGTGTTTTTGGCATTATTTGATCACTTAGTGCCGCGCGCGCGTGCGAAAAGCAAGTTAACGCGAACGTAAACGTCACTTTGTCTCAGATACCGTCGCGGAAGGGAAATTTATTTTTGCGGTTGTCCCAAAAAAGGTGCGCACGCTGTCCGCAACAGACCAATCGCGGCGGCTGATCCCATCCCGCCCCCGGTATTGAACTCAAACTCCGCCATCGGCGTCATACCAAGCCGCTCCAGTGCCGCTTGATGCGCAGGACGTCGTGTGACATGCGCGGCACGAACATGTTCGATGCCGTCGGGATTGAGCGCGTGCACCACGCCTGCTGCGATTGTCGTCGCAAAGCCATCGATCAGCACCGGTACGCCCTGCTGACGCGCAGCTATAATCGCGCCGACACATGCGGCTAGCTCGCGCCCGCCAAGGCAGCGCAAGGCTTCCAGCGGATCCGATAGGTGGCCGCGATGGGTGCGTAGCGCCTGATTGACGAGTTCCATACGCTGCTGATTCATTTCAGATGGCACTTGCGGTCCGGGTCGCACCCAATAATCTGAAGACCCACCATAAAGCGCGCAGGCAACCGCGGCTGCGGCAGTGCCAATGCCGGCGCCAATCACACCAAGGGCAATCAGGTCCGGCTTGCCCTCCAGCGACTCAAATCCATAGGCGATGGTCGCGGCGCATTCGCGCTCGGTCATCGCTGCTTCTACGGCTATATTATTGGTCGGTTGGTCCAAGGCCAGTTCGAAGACGCGAATATTGGCCTCCGCTTGCGCAGATATCGCCGAAAGCGGTGCGCGGCCTTCGCGCAAGGCATCAACTTTCTCTCGCGTGCTTTCGATCGAGGACAAGGTCACGCCGTTTTCGGAAATGCCGTGCGATCCGGCAAAGATGGCCAGGGTTGGGCTCTCCAGGCGCGGTGGGTAGCGCCGCTGCCATCCGGCAAGCCATGCGGCGCCATCGCCGAGGCGGCCAAAATCGCCTTCCCGACCCATGCCGAGCAGCGCATCATACACTTTCTGAGCAGACTCAGCATCATAGACGCTGGGGCGCAGGGCGAGCTCGCGCACATCATCGAACGGACCTGTTGTACTCTCAGCTTCTGACACACTGATTCCCCGATGGCTTAGCGGGCGTAAAACGCCCTCATTTCAATGCGCAAGTCAATTCTGGATTTGGTAATTTGATAAATCTGTCGCAAGTATATTTTGAGAGTCTTCTGATACAGGAAATCGCATGACCCGCCCGAACATAGAAAGTCCGTGTATCAAGGTCTGCGCCGTTGATGGCGAGACCGGCCTGTGCCTGGGCTGTGGACGCAGCCTGAAAGAGATTGGTGGCTGGATGCAATTTGATGATGCCGGACGCCGAGAGGTCATGGGCCAACTGCCTGAACGTCTCGATCATTTGCGCGCGATTGGAAAGCTCAGAGTCGCCGGATGAAAACCTCTCATGTCATTACCACGTTTCTGCTCGCTGCTGGCGTCGCCGCCGTCATTGGACTGTACCTGGATCCGAAGCTCGAATCGGATACGACGACCGCTACGGCCGCATTAAACCCAGCGCCCAGCGTCGCCTCCCTTGCAGTGGAAGAACCAGAATCAACGTTCCGTCGAAAAGCCACCATTCGCAATCGCCCAGACGGTCACTACTGGACCCGTGCGCTGGTCAACAAGAAATCGAGCGTCGAGTTCATGGTCGATACCGGCGCCAGCGTAGTTGCCCTGACCTATAAAGATGCGCAGAAAATGGGCCTGCGTCCTGACCAGCTTGATTATCGTTGGGAGATCCGCACCGCAGGCGGCAAGACTATGGGCGCGAGCGTGATGATAGACACGATCCAGATCGGTCAGGTGAAGATCAAGAATGTCGAAGCCATGGTCCTGCGCACCGATCTCGAACAATCCCTGCTCGGCATGAGTTTCCTTCGCGAGCTTTATTCCTACGAATTTCGCGGCGACCGGCTGATCATCCAACAATAGTGTCGTAGAGCATCTTGGTGGCGACGATCGCCAACAGCACGGCAAAAAGGCGCTTCAACAATTGAGCATCGAGACTGTGCGCCAGCCTCGCGCCGACGGGCGCCATGGTCACAGTGAACACGGAAATCAGCGCAAACGCGGCCAGGTTCACATAGCCGAGCGAGAATGGCGGCAAGCCTTCGGCGCCCCGGCCTGTAAAAACGGCCGTGATCGCACTCGGCAAGCCAATGGCGATGCCGAACCCGGCCGCGGTCGCAACCGCTTGATGAATGGCGCGGCCATAGACCGTCATCAGAGAGACGCCAAATGTGCCGCCGCCAATGCCCATAAGAGCCGAGAGGACACCGATACCCGTGCCAAAGCCGACACGACCGGCTCCAGTCGGCATGTCATCCGCCAACCGCCAGCCTGGTCGCCCGAAAAACAGCTGCGCGGCGAGCAGATAAGCCATCGTTGCAAAGAAGGCTTTCAGCGCCACAGCCGACATCTGACCGGCGACCAATTGACCGATCAACGCCCCAAGCATGATCCACGGTGCCCAGGTGCAGATGATCTGCCAGTCGACAGCGCCGCGTTTATTATGCGCCATAACCGACCGAGCCGAGGTCAGGATAATGGTCGCAAGCGAAGTCGCGATCGCGACATGGCTCGCCGTATCTGAAAACCCGAGACTTTCGAACAGGATGATCAGCACCGGCACGATGATGGCGCCGCCGCCGATCCCAAACAGGCCGGCGGCAACGCCGCTCACCAGTCCGCATCCCGCTAGCGCGAGAATGAGGACTCCATATTGTGCGAAAAACTCAGCCATCGGGGTTCGCCTAATCCAAACGCCCCGGTGTGGGAAGCCTTAGCCGAATTGCGCGATGACGTCTTCGATGTCAGCGCCTGGGCGACCGAGAATGGCAGCGACCTGCGCGCGTTGTTCAATTGCCAGCCAAATTCCGGCCACTTCAAGATCGACCACAGACCACTTGCCGCGGCGCTCAATGACACGCCAGCGAATCTTCATCTCTCCATCATCCCGGCGTACTTGCGTGGTAATAATGCTGTCGCGCGCATTGCGGGCCTGCGAATCAACCACATCGACTTCGACACCCGAAAATTGGTGTGCGTTCGCCTCGATCTGGCGGCGCAGATAGTCTTCGAAAGCGTTGATGAATCGCGCCTTCTCAGCAGGAGCGAGCGTGCGTCCATAGCGACCGAGGGTAAAGCTCGCGATTGCGCGCGTATCAATGTGAGACAGGACGGCATCGGCGACGCGGGTATTCTCGCTTTGAGCGATATCCGTGGCGGCGGTGCTGACCAGAGCTTCAGCGCTGTTGAAATCATTGCTTCCGGCGACAGCCAGAGGGGCTGAAGCGAACAATGCAGTTGAGATAATCAGTGCCTTCAACATAGGAGGATCCTTGCATTTATCGCGCCACTCCGGGCGCTTCGGGATCCATTTGGGAACTCAATTGTGAATGAACTAGGGCAGGATTTGGCATAGGGGGTATGCGCATCCCGTATGGTTGTATTCGGGCAACACTTTACCCGCAGAAAGGGGACAAAATCTGTGAAACAGCTGCCCAGCTAGCGCACTTGAGTTGCGCAAAAAGGCATTTGCTCAACCACCACCCACAAATTGGACGACTTCCAGCCGGTCGCCGTCCTCAAGCAGGGTTGCACCGTGCTCGGCCTTGGGCACGATTTCGAGGTTGCGCTCGATCGCGATCCCGCGGGGATCCTCCGTCATGGAAAGGACCAATGCTTCGATCGTG
>JGI12316J14372_10003559_pt1 | contig 14584 bp, 8 predicted proteins | sample MarCyaLeptolynsp_FD_14372 | JGI IMG/M metagenome (IMG submission 14372) | reverse complement strand
TTAGGGCAGGAAACCAGCGGTTTAATGAGTAACTCCGACAAACTTAGTGAAGATTTACTAGCCGCTGGCCAGGCGACAGGTGATCGTGCTTGGCGCTTACCCATCTGGGAAGAATATCAGTCACTATTGGACAGCAACTTCGCGGACATGGGAAATATTGGCGGGCGCTGGGCAGGCACCATAACGGCCGCCTGCTTTTTAGCAAGATTCACCAAAGAATATAAGTGGGCACACTTGGATATTGCTGGCACAGCCTGGTATCAGGGTAAAAACAAAGGTGCTACCGGGCGGCCTGTACCTATGTTGACGGAGTATTTAATGCGTCGCGCACGCATTGCCTAGGATAACTCCGATTTATTCAGATACTTTGTTAAAAAATAACTCAAAATGCTCATGTATAGGCATACACACTCCGCTTTTTCGTTATTTTTTGTCGCATCTCTGCCGCTTTGCTAATAAATCAGAGTACCCTAGAATTTTTAACTAAAATTATTCACACAATGCTTCGCTGACATGCCGCAAATTGATTTTTATGTTGTTGACGACACTGCCAACGATGCCTGGTTACGTTATACCTGCCGCTTGGTAGAAAAAGCTTACACACTAGGGATGCGCATTCACATCCATACACCTGACGAAGGCCTTAGCATGCAAATGGATGAGTTATTGTGGGTATTCCGTGACCGCAGTTTCATTCCCCATCAGCAAACTTGTGCAGAAAATGAACTTTGCGCAGTGACTCTTAATCACCAACAATTACCCAGCCACAGAGAAATACTGGTTAACCTGGCACCGAGCGCACCGGATTTTTACCATGAATTTGATCGTATCATCGAAGTTGTCGGCACCAATAACGACATGAAAAAGCAAGCACGCGAACGTTTTCGTTTTTATCGTGACCAAGGTGAAGAACCCAACCATCATCAAGTCAATTAAGTTTTAAACAACAACTACGCCCAACACTTTTTTCATACGACTAGTGAAACAAATCATGGTGACACCGCACGTTTAACCATACAATACCTCCTCAATTTATTACGCATACAAACTCAGGGAACATAAGCATCGTGGAAAAAGTGTATCAACCACACGAGATCGAAAAGCATTGGTATCAAGAATGGAAAGCTAACGGTTACTTCCAGCCAAACAATCAATCCGATCAACCCTTCTGCATTATGATTCCGCCGCCCAATGTGACTGGCACACTGCACATGGGCCATGCGTTTCAAAACACAATTATGGATGGGCTTACACGCTACCAGCGCATGTGTGGCAATAATACCTTATGGCAACATGGCACAGACCATGCCGGCATTGCCACTCAAATGGTCGTTGAGAGGCAACTAAACTCGCAAGGCACTTCCCGCAATGAACTCGGCCGTGAAGCCTTCATAGAAAAAGTCTGGGAATGGAAGCAACAATCCGGCAACACCATTTCACGACAACTGGAACGCTTGGGTTCATCCGTAGACTGGTCACGTGAACGCTTCACTATGGATGAAGGATTATCTAAAGCCGTGCGTGAAGTGTTTGTTCGTCTGTATGATGAAGGCTTAATTTATCGCGGTAAACGTTTAGTCAACTGGGATCCTGTGTTACATACCGCCCTATCAGACCTGGAAGTTATTTCTGAAGAGGAAAACGGCCATCTATGGCATATGCGTTACCCGCTTAGCGACGGTGACGGACATCTGGTAGTTGCTACGACACGCCCTGAAACCATGCTGGGTGACGCAGCGGTAGCTGTGCACCCCGATGACGAACGTTACCAACACCTGATTGGCAAGCATGTCACTTTGCCATTGTGCAATAGAAAAATTCCCATCATTGCGGATGATTATGTCGACCCTGAATTTGGCTCCGGGTGCGTGAAAATAACCCCTGCCCATGACTTCAACGATTATGAAGTAGGTAAGCGCCACGATTTGCCTATGCTGAACATTTTTACTATCGATGCGAAAATCAATCAGGACGCACCGACTTCTTACCAGGATCTGGATCGTTATGATGCGCGTAAAAAAATCATTAATGATCTGGAAGCATTAGATTTATTAGAAAAAATTGTCGACCATAAATTAATGGTGCCACGCGGTGACCGTTCAGGCAGCGTTGTTGAACCATTCTTAACAGATCAATGGTATGTAAAAATTGAACCGCTTGCCCAACCTGCAATACAAGCAGTTGAAAACGGCACTATTCGTTTCATTCCTGAAAACTGGAGTAACACTTACTTTGAATGGATGCGCAACATTCAAGACTGGTGTATCAGCCGTCAATTATGGTGGGGGCATCGCATTCCTGCCTGGTATGACGCGCAAGATAATATCTATGTCGGGCGTGATGAACAGGAAGTACGTAGTAAATATCAACTTGCCGAAGACATTGCACTTACCCAGGATGAAGATGTACTCGATACTTGGTTCTCTTCTGCACTGTGGCCATTCTCTACTTTAGGCTGGCCAGATGAAACACCCGAACTAAAAGCTTTTTATCCAACTTCCGTATTAGTAACTGGCTTTGACATAATCTTTTTCTGGGTTGCGCGCATGATAATGATGGGCATGAAGTTCATGGATGATATTCCTTTCAAGGATATTTACATCCATGGCTTGGTGCGTGATGCAGACGGGCAAAAAATGTCGAAATCAAAAGGCAATGTACTTGATCCAATTGACTTAATTGATGGCATCACCCTGGAAGACCTGGTAGCAAAACGCACCAAAGGTTTAATGCAACCGCAAATGGCTGCAAAAATTGAAAAAGCGACACGCAGACAATATCCGGATGGTATCCCTGCGTTTGGCACTGATGCGTTACGTTTTACTTTTGCGGCATTAGCTTCGACCGGCCGTGATATAAAGTTTGATTTGCACCGTATTGAAGGCTACCGCAACTTTTGCAACAAATTATGGAACGCTTCGCGCTTTGCGTTAATGAATTGTGAACAGCAAGCCATTGCCGATCACATTAATTACGCTTCATTACACACGACAGATCGCTGGATTTTAAGCCGGCAGCAGGAGTTGATTGATTTAGTCCACCACGACATTCAAAACTACCGCTTTGATTTAGCTGCCAAAGCGCTTTACGAATTCACCTGGAATGAATTCTGCGACTGGTACTTAGAGTTAATCAAACCAATAATGTTTTCTGATGATGAACATGCCAAGCAACAAACACGGCGCGTGTTACTTGAAGTACTAGAAACATTACTAAGATTACTGCACCCTATTATTCCCTTTATTACAGAAGAAATCTGGCAGGCAGTAGCACCCAAACTAAACATCCAGCAAAAAACTATCATGCTGCAGACTTACCCGCGCAGTTATAATGATTTGGTTGATGTTAACAGTGCTGCTGATATCGATTGGCTGAAAGAATTTATCATAGGTGTAAGAAAAATACGCTCAGAGATGGACATCGCTCCGAGCAAACAAGTACCTGTACTACTACAACAATGCTCTGCGACCGATATTGAGCGCGTTGAAACACACCGCAATGCATTAGATAAACTGGGCAAACTGGAAAGCATTACTATTTTATCAGGTGAAGATGCCCCCGAAGCGGCTTTAGCCCTGGTGGGAGAAATGAAAATATTGATTCCACTGGCAGGATTAATCGATAAAGAAGAAGAACTCAAACGCCTGGCCAAAGACATTGCTAAACTGGAAAGCAATATCAAAAAAACCCGCAATAAATTAAATAATCCCAACTTTAAAGACAAAGCTCCAGCCGAGGTGGTCGCTAAAGAACAGGAACGTTTAAACGAACAAGAGCAAGCGCTAACAGAATTACATCACCAACAGGGTAAGATGAATAAGTTGTAAATATTTAAGGCCTACGATTAAGCTGTAACCAAACTAGTAGAGTCAATGCGATTAATCAGAATCCCTGATCAACAATGTGTTGCTTTTCCATTGGCGGGCGCTGATAATTTTTAGAATTATTCCTTGGCGGCAACTTTACCTTCTTCGACATTACGTCTTCATAAGGAATCGATTCAAGCAGATGGCTAATACAGTTTAAACGCGCACGCTTTTTATTATCAGCCTCGATTACATACCAAGGAGAAATATCAGTATCAGTATGAGTAAACATGGCATCTTTCGCCATTGAGTACTCCACCCACTTGTCTCTCGCTTCAATATCCATTGGACTAAGCTTCCAACGCTTTGTCGGATTAGTAATACGCTCCTGAAAACGTTTCTCTTGTTGCTCGTTACTGACTGAAAACCAATACTTTCTTAAGATTATTCCTGAATCAATCAGCATTTGCTCGAAGATAGGACAATCTTTTAAGAATGTGTGATATTCATGGTCATCACAAAAACCCATCACGCGCTCAACACCAGCACGGTTATACCAACTTCTATCAAACAACATGATCTCACCAGAGGAAGGTAACTGCGCAGCATAACGTTGAAAGTACCATTGACCTTTTTCACGCTCGGTTGGCGTACCCAGCGCGATAATATGGCATACACGAGGATTTAAATGCTGAGTAATACGTTTAATCACACCGCCCTTGCCCGCAGCGTCACGCCCCTCAAAGATTACTGCGACTTTTGCACCACTATGCTTGACCCATTCCTGTAGCTTAACTAGCTCAATTTGCAGTCTTAACAACTCTTTTTCATAGAGTTTATTAGTCAGTTTTTTTAACTTCTTTTGATCAGGGTGCTGGATAACCATGTCAGACGCCTCAAATAAACCATTGCTTATCACCTATAACGGCCTGCTTATCAAATCCTTTACTTTTATATTACGGAATAGAAATCAATTGATTGGTAATAACCCGCTAATGATCTCGGTCTTGTGTATGAGATTAACCAATAAATTGCATTATGCTCTCCAGAAGCATTTTAATTATTTTTTTACTCACCAGCGCACAAGCAAGTTTCAGCAAAGAAACTTATGAATATGCGATTGATTTATATGGTGCCACGGATGTGCGTACCGCAGCGCGTGACTGGATGTTAAAGCGCAACAAACCTGACGTGGTACCGGCACTGATTAGGTCATTAAGATATTACCCGGAAGATGCCTCACAGACACTGCATGTGTTAAAAACATTAACAGGTCAGGAATTGGGTAAACGCTGGTTTGACTGGTTTGTCTGGCTAAACGCCAACCCAATCGAGTCTTTCCCTAAAAATGAACTTTACATAGAAGCTATTTTCAATCGCCTGGACCCGGCATTCAAAGTGTTCTTCTACCCGGACATTGAACGTCGTATCCATTTAGGTGAAATTACCTGGGGTGGCGTGCGCAAAGATGGCATTCCCGCATTAACCAACCCGAAACTTATCGACGCCAAGCATGCGAATTATTTAACCGACAAAGAATTAGTCTTTGGTATTTCAATTAACGGCGACACACGCGCCTACCCGCAGAGCATTATGGACTGGCACGAAATGTTCAATGATGTGATTGGTGGCGTGCCTGTATCACTGGCTTACTGCACACTGTGTAATGCAGGTATCTTATATAAAACAAAACTTGAAAATCGAAAGTCCCCATTTGTTTTTGGTTCCTCAGGTTTTTTATACCGCTCCAACAAACTAATGTACGACCAGGAAACACATACGCTGTGGAATCAATTCAGCGGTAAACCGGTGGTTGGCCCATTGACAAACAGCGGTATCGAACTGGAAGCATTGCCAGTGGTTATGACAAGCTGGAAAGAATGGAAAACACAGCACCCGGATACCAAAGTGCTGGATATAAACACCGGCTTTGATCGCGACTACGCGCCATGGACAGCCTATGGCAGCTACTATATTAGCGATGAATTAATGTTCCCCGCACACGTAGGTGACAATCGTTTACACCCAAAAGAACGCGTGTTTGGTTTACGCATAAGCGGTGCACACAAAGCGTGGCCATTGTCTTCATTCAACCCACCGAAAGCCATCAACGACCATGTCGGCATTGTTCCGATAGTCGTGATAGGCGATGCAGAAACACATACAGCCAGGGCATACCGGTCAGAAGGAAAACAATTCGCCTTAAATGAAAACGGAGAGTTGATTGAAAACGGCCAGCTGTGGACTATCAGTGAAAATGAATTAACAGGCCCAAATAATGAAAGCTTGAAAAGACTGCCCGGCCATATTGCCTATTGGTTTGCCTGGAGTGGTTACTTTCCAGAATCGTTATCTGAATAAAGGGTACTGACATCTTTTATTAAAAAATCCATCATATGAAAATCAATCAAGTCTGACCCTATTAATTCAATGACTTTCTTTTTTAATATGAAAAAGTTCATGTTCAAAATTTGAATCCCCATTATCAGCCTCAATGAATGCCTCTCTTATATCTCTTGAATGAAAGCCAATAACTTCCAAGTAAGAGGTTAATAACTCTTTATCTAAAGGTTCATAAGTATTAAAAGCTACTTGACTTTCACCTACAAGTGACTCTTTACTTGTAACAAGTGAGGCACGATATTTACTGCCTTCTTTAGTTATTTTTACTATTAGACGCATTATGGGTTCAAACTATCTAGCCATCTATTGAAATTATCTCTATCTATCTCATAGTGCTCGTAGGGGACAGAAGCACCATTTCTATTAAAGATATGTCTAATCTCTGCATTATAAAAAGGTGAAGTAATTGATGGATAATTCTTATAGTCTGGTGAGGGACCAATGTCGTAAATTGTATAACCCTGATCCATCTTTTCATTTATAAATGCTATATTATCAACCATGTATTCTGGATCAGAAGCTTCTCTATTTAACCCACCATAATAATCCATATTATTTTTATCAGCATGAGGTACAACTCTACCCATATCCTCGCCAATAACTATAGTGTCTTCGTGGCCTACTAACCTTAGAAAACTGTTTTTAAAGTTAATTATAGCATTTCTTAAACCGGAACTTTCCTCAAAATATAATGCTTCATTGTATAAAAACTGTATCGCAGCAGTCTTTGCCCCATTTACGAACTTACCACCAGTTAAAACTGATGCTGTACCAGCCAATGATGCTGCTACCACAGCACCAGAGACTCGATCACTAAATGTCTTAATACCAAATCTATCTGCAATCGTACCAGAACCTAACTTAGCGACAAAAGAACCAGCAAAACCACTTCCAAACTTACCTCCTTGCAACTCTGCTGTTGTACCGCCGACTGCTCCATGAGCAACTGCTTTAGCAAATCGCCCATCAAAGTTTGTTTTTATATATTTAGATATTTCAATTGTACCAAACGATATCGCACCCGCCTTCAAACTTGCAGTTAAGCTTCCTGTCGCTGCATAAGTAGACGCCACGGTATAAGCTACGCAAGTCGCTTGGTTTGTACATGCCACCGCTTGTGCAATGGTTGCGGTAATTGCATTACTATTAATAGCATTGAGTGCAGAACCTGCTAAGTTGAAAGCTGCACCCGCAACAATTCTGGCAGCTCCAGATACTATACTTGATACAGCCTTAGCAACTGACTTCACCGCTTTCTTAAAGGCTTTGGCAACTTTTTTAAAGAAGAACCCGCTCGGATCGGTGTAACTGAGCGGATTGTTTTGCACATAGGTATAACGATTTAAACTTTGATAGTTCTTCGGTTGTTGTACGAACGGGTCGGCACTTAAGAATCTGCCCAGTTGTGGGTCGTACACACGCCCATTCATATGAATAAGACCGACACTGTCTAACTGTTCATGCCCAGTGTACCCGCGCGTGATGCTGGAGGTGATTTGGCTGATGGCATCATTCCAGTTAACTTCCCTTCGCTGGCCAAACGCATCAAACGATAAACGTTCAGTGACATTTTGATTGGCATCGGTGATGACATCCACACTGCCCAAGTGGTCACGATGCAAGAACTGAGTTTGATCACTTTGGTAGTTGTAAGTGTTATGGATGGCAATCACTTGCCCACCTGCTCTTATATAATGTTTGTGATCAATGTTGCTGCCAGTCTGGACTTTTTCATACAGGCTGCCGATATAAGTCGTGGTCTTCACCGTACTGCTGTCACTCGCCACTTGCTGGTAGCGGGTGCGGTCTGGACCGTAGTTAAAGCTAACAATTTTCTGCGCTTGCCCTTGCCCCTTGGTAATTTGAATAGGCTTGTTGTAGCTTGACCAAATCATCGATTTAATAACGGTTCCATTATCTTCTTGGGTCAGCATGTTGCCGTTGTTGTCATAGGTATAGGTGGCATTGACCAAGCCCGTGGTACTGGTGACTGCATGCGGGCCGGCATTGTTGCCATATAAGTAATTCCCCACATCCGACTTATTCGTGATGTTACCCATGGCATCATAGGTGAAGGTTTTAGTCCCCACACCCACCACCGTCGCACTGGTTAAGCGATTCAGATTGTCGTATAGGAAGTTCTCAGTTTTGCTTTGCAGGTCATCTTTACGCTGCGTGAGATTACCTATACTGTCATAAGTATAAGTAAGATTTTGTACGGTAGTGAATCCAGCACTTATTGATTCCAAGCGCCCTGTATTATTTGAATATATCTTCTCTGTGTGTATTCCACCAACCACTGCACTTGTCACATTGCCAAACACATCCATACCGTACGCTTGCCAGTATTCGGTCGTCGGTGTAGTAGCATTCACTACTTTCTCAAGATAACCCAAGGCGGTGTAGTTGTGTTTGACTTTAAAACCTCCAGGATAGGTCAACTCATCCACACGCCCCACACTATCGTAGGTGGTGCTGGTGGCATAGACTGCGCCATTAATAGTTGTGCTGGAACTGCTTGGCCTACCTAAACTGTCATAACTTTCAGTACGACTATAGCCGCCATAGTGCACCACACTGGCTAATTTGCCGATGCCTTTAGTAGCACTGTCATAGTTCCAGGTAGTGATGCCTTCAGGTTCAGTCCTGGTTTTTAAACGGCCCAACAGATCATAGGTCATGGTAGTGGTTTGACTGTTGGCGTTGGTTTGACTAATGAGTTCACCTAGTACGTTATAGGTGTAACCCCACTGACCCATATCGGGATCATCCATGGTTTCTTTAAAACCACGCAGGTCATAAGTGTTGATGGTGACATTAGCGCCATCACTCACCTGGGTTAAGTTACCTGCGGCATCGTAAGTAAAGGACACCCGGTTACCTTGTTCATCATCACTCCACAACGTTTGGCCCCGACTGTTCTTCTTCTCTTTCATATCTTGTGAAAGATCATTCGTGACGGTGGTTTCCAAGCCATTAAATGCATAATTAGTAGTGCCAGTGACTGGAGAATATTCCTGGATAAGACGATCTAAACTATCGTAAGTATTCACCGTCCAACGACCACTAGAAAGTGGCGCCGTAGAAGAGTAAGGCAATGAGGTTCTGGCTACACGTGCACGCGCATCGTATTCAGTTTGTTGACTAACAAGACTGCCATCAAAGCTTTCGGTTTCCGTTAACACCGCACGATTCACCGCGTCGTAATATGTTTTTGTTAACGGTGCGCCATCGGTTGTTGTCGTCATGACATACGATGGCGTTAACGTGTTTGCCAATGTGGGACACGGATTGCTGCCATCACAGAAGGCATAACTAATCGTGGTTTGGGTGCCATCTGCACGCGTTTCTTTAATCTTGCGCCCCAGGGTGTCGTATTCCCAGGCGGTGCTTAACCCATTGGGACCGGTGAGTTTAGTGACTTGCCCCCAGCCCTGATTGAGTAACGGATCGTATTCCCGCGTTTCACTATGACTGAGTGCATTGGTGGCCGTGAGTGCAAAGCGGCCTTGCGCATCATAAGTTGTCGAAGTGGTGCGTGTGGTAATGTTGGAACCCGACGTCGCCACACTCAAGCGATTGCCAAACCCATCGTGCGTATAGGTCTTCATGAGTTCCATGGAAGACCCCGGTTCAATAATTTCTTTGGTGAGTAATCCGGTCACCGCATCGTATTCAAACGAGGAAGATCGTGTGGGACTCGCGACACCGCCTAATGACTTCGTCACATTCGCCGCTGTCAATCTTCCCAAGTGCCACTTGGTCGTATCGTTGGTATAGGTATTATTCGTGGTCGTGACAAACGACGGCTCACCGACATCGTTGGTGGTAGCAATAATTTGTGTGGGATTACCATAACTATCGTAAGTAGACGTGGTAGTCGTAGTAGTAATCAGTGCACCCGTATCCAAGTCAAACGACTCGGCCACACTTTGTGACGTATAAATAAACACGGGATCGGTCGAACCGGTTTCCGTACTTGTGCCTGTCACCGTTGATGCATGGGTATTCGCTTCACGCGACAGTAACGTGGCCCCATGATGCGTTTCAGTGGATGACACCACACCTGTGAACGGAAAGTCTTGACGGAAGTTCGTGGTAACAATGGTGCCCGTACTCGCATCTTCCACCGTGCGTGAGGCAAAGCCTAAAAAGCCGCGCCCAGACAAATCGACCTTCGCACCCGCGTACGTATAGTTCAAAGTATTCTGTGAACCGACACCATTATCCGTACGCGACTGACTCACCACATACATGGCATTTTGTAAATCTTGTTCAGGGAAACTTGCAGAAACACCTTTCGTGTAAACAGAGGAATCAGTTAGTGGTTTGTAATCGATGTCGATAGATATACCGAGACCGTTGGTAATAGCTTTTATGTTTACACTACCATTACCACCATTTTTATCTGCTAACGATGGGTATGCTCTTAATCCATTGGTGCCTTTATACGTCCATGCAAGGTCTGTTAATCCATCGCCATTGAAATCTCCAGGTATCGCATTGGCGTAGGCACCGAAATTAGAGGATGAATTGGGTCCATTGTATATCGCTGATTGAACTGTGCCGTCGTCATTCGACAATGAGATATAAGCTCTTAATCCATTGGTGCCTTTATACGTCCATGCAAGGTCTGTTAATCCATCGCCATTGAAATCCCCAGTGATTGCACTGGCATAAGAACTAAAATTCCCAGTAGTATTAGGTGCATTGGATATCGCTGATTGAACTGTGCCATCGCCATTCGACAATGAGATATAAGCTCTTAATCCGACGCTACTACCATTATACGTCCATGCAAGATCTGTTAAACCATCGCCATTGAAATCACCAGTGATTGCACTGGCATAAGAACTAAAATTCCCAGTAGTATTAGGTGCATTGGATATCGCTGATTGAACTGTCCCATCGCCATTGGACAATGAGATATAAGCTCTTAATCCATTGGTGCCTTTATACGTCCATGCAAGATCTGTTAAACCATCGCCATTAAAATCACCAGTGATTGCACTGGCATACGAATCAAAATTCCCAGTAGTATTAGGTGCATTGGATATTGCAGATTGAAATGTGCCATCACCATTGGACAATGAAATATAAGCGCGTAACCCATTATTAAATTTCCGTGACCATGCAAGGTCTGTTAACCCATCACCATTGAAATCTCCGGTGATTGCTCCTGCATACGAATCAAAATTCCCAGTAGTATTAGGTGCATTGGATATTGCAGATTGAAATGTCCCATCACCATTGGACAATGAAATATAAGCGCGTAACCCGTTATTAAATTTCCGCGTTAATGCGAGATCGGTCAACCCATCGCCATTGAAATCTCCAGGTATCGCATGTGAATATGAGTCGACATTCAATGATGTAAGCAGACTGCTTATCGCAGACTGAACTGTACCATCACCATTTGACAATGCGATGTATGCTTTTGATCCGCCGATACCCTTATTCGTCCAAGCAAAGTCTATTAACCCATCACCATTGAAATCACCAGTAATTGCATTGGCGTATGTACTAAAACCTCCTATGGTGTACGGTGCATTGGATATCGCTAATTGAAATGTCCCATCAGCGGAATCATAATTTTCAAATTCAGTCGCGTTCACACAAGTGCCAGTTACATCACATAAGTCAACTTTTATAAGTTGAGAGCGCCCAATTCCTTGGGTATATTGATATAAAGTTAAGTACTCGCGTACAAGCAAGCTTGAGGCTTTAATTATTATCTTTTTCAACCGTTTAGTTGAATTTATTTTTTTGCCACTAACATAACTAAGTGATTCATCTGTTCTTGACTCATATTCAAACTCAACAGAATTATATGGTGCTAAGCTTTGTGTACTGTTACCAGTGTAATCAATACGTAATGGATAATTTTCTCCTGTAGTCTCATCTTCAAAATAAGTGACTGTCATGTAATTACCGACACTGTCGGTGACTTTATTGAGTAACCAACACAAAGCTTCTAATTGCACAGTGCCATTAGCTAGTGGTGGGTTTATATATGAATCAGCAGTTACACCATACTCCATAACATCACCTGACTTGGTATACACAGTAAAACTGTCGACACCATTTACACCATCAGCATCATGGGAAACAATTTTAGAGTAGCCATCAATTTCAGTGCGATATTCTGTGTTGTGAGCTCCATAAGCACCACTAATTGCAACCAATGGCTGACCATCCAAACAAAAACGATCGTTGCTATCAAAATCAATGCCGTCAATAAACCCATCTTTGGCTTTATTTGCTGGACATCGATGAATTACAGACAATCCCCCTAATGACCAGCCCACACCCAATAAACCATTACCACCCTGGCTGTTGTAGTTAAGAGAGAGCTGCGGTTGCACACCTGCAGTGCCGGGTGGAATTTCTATGGGAATACTGTATTCGGCTGCACCCGTGCTGCCCACGTTAAACTGCCCTGGGATGGAACCTACTAATGTATTGCTATTAGCCAGCACGAATAATGAGAGTGAAAGATATAACGCAAGAGAATATATTAACGATAATGCAGCACGTGACATTAGAAGCTCTCCCAAATATATTTTTTTAAGAGAGTGGCAGACTTTATTTGTTAATGTCAAATTAATTTAATATGACATTATTGTTTTTTATGCTTGTATTTATTATCAATTTTTAATTTTATTTTTATATTTATTAATCAACTCGTTGTTATTTATGTTATTAGAACCACCAAAATAAAAATTAAAGAATATTATTGACCAAACGATAAGTTGCACAGCTAACTACAGAGCATTTTAGGTAGAAATATGCATCGCATATTGCGATTCGAATGCAAACTGATAACAAATTAGATCCTTAATTAGACCATAAATAACACCATAGCCATGTATGATATAGACATTCCTAAAACAGCTATGATTATTGTTTATGCTCGGCTCAACCGAATTTAGTGTTTTTGTTATCAGTTCAATTGTATTGATTATTGCACCCGGGCCGGATGTAATTTTCCTGATCGCACAGTCGTTACAAAACAGCTTGAAAGTTGGTCTGGCGATTGCGCTAGGTTTAGCAAGCGGGAATCTTGTGCATACACTGGCGGCAGCTTTAGGTGTCACGCTTGTGTTGCAAACTAATGAATATGCGCTGAGCGTTATTCAGTATTTAGGTGCAGCGTATTTACTTTATCTTGCGTATTTAGCCATCACTGCTAAAGCAACGAATCAAGAAAATTCAAATACACTAAACAAACCACCTAGTTCTTTTTTTATACGTGGTTTATTAATGAATATTCTTAACCCTAAGGTTGGGTTATTTTTTCTTGCATTCCTCCCCCAGTTCATTCCTGAAGCTTCAAAGCAACCACATACAGTTATGATTATTTTAGGTTTAGTTTTTACCGCATTGGTAATTATTATTTTCAGCAGTGTTGCTATACTTACCCATCACTTCAGACAACACACTTTCCTTAACTCTATAAATCAGCGTTATCTTAACTGGCTCAGCGCGACCGTATTTATTGCGCTTTCATTACACTTATTGGTTAAGAAATTTTAACTTTAAGATTGAACTGTGAACCAGTTCACGTGCTAAAGCCGCCTGGCTGTACGATTATCTGTAAAACACTACCGCTTGTCTGCGGACAATAATAGCTTGATCTAAAAAGCAGTACTAACCCACTAATCAGAATCAGTTTTTAAACCTAATAAAGCACAAGAAGGAAATATTATGAAAATAGCGCTCGTCGGCACACTTATGCTGTGCTCAGCAACATGCTTAAATCTTGCACTTGCTGACAAAGCAGACAAATCCCCCACCGATGAGTTACTTGAACAGGCTGATCAAAGCATGCTCAACCCCAATGCTTCGCCAGTACGCAGAATTGAGCGTAATCACAATAAATATAAGAAAAACTCTAAAGCTATTTTTTACCGCAGCATTGACGGTAGCCAGAACAACCTCACTACTGAAAACATGAATGAAGCGGATACACCGCTGATGCGTATTACTGAACAAGGATACAGCGATAACTCAAGCGCAATGGCAGGTGTTAACCGCCCCGGGCCGCGTAGCATTAGTAATGCAGCAATGTCACAAAGCGAATCTATTCCCAACGCCAAAAATGCCAGCGATTTTTTATGGCAGTGGGGCCAGTTTCTGGATCATGATCTGGATTTAACCGATGGCACACATCCCGAAGAACTTGAACCTATAAGTATTCCTACAGGCGATCCACACTTTGACCCTGATTCAACTGGCACGGCTTTTTTAAAGTTTAACCGTTCTATATATGAACAGAATTTATTACCCCGACAACAGCTTAATGAAATCACAGGCTGGATTGATGCATCCAATGTATATGGCTCTGATGAAGAGCGTGCAAATGCATTACGTCG
>JGI12316J14372_10003549_pt1 | contig 14618 bp, 13 predicted proteins | sample MarCyaLeptolynsp_FD_14372 | JGI IMG/M metagenome (IMG submission 14372) | reverse complement strand
CGATTCTGGAACGCTTGCTGGCCTGGCTGGCCCCGATTATGCCGTTCACGACGGAAGAATCCTTCCTGATCAGCCCGTTTGCCGACCGGGCGGACAGTGTGCACTTGCTGCAATTCCCAGAGACACCGCTCGACTGGAAAGATGCCGATCTCGCCGCGCGCTGGGACAAGATTTTCCGAGTCCGCCGCGTGGTAACGGGCGCGATCGAGATTGAACGCCGTGAGAAGCGGATCGGCTCATCGCTCGAAGCCGCTCCGAAAGTGTTCATCGACGATCCGGACCTGCTGGCGGCCTATGAAGGCGAAGTGGCAGAGGACATTTTCATCACCTCGCAAGCGGAACTCGTCGCAGGCTCAGCACCTGACGAGGCGTTCCGACTGCCGGATGAAGCCAGCGTCGCGGCGTTGCCGGGGCAGGCGAGCGGCGTGAAGTGCGCGCGCAGTTGGAAATATTTCGACCCGGCCACGGCGGATCCCGAATTTCCAGATGTGACGCCGAGAGATGCGGCGGCGATCCGCGAAGTCAGAGGATAGAATGACCCAGCGCTTGCGTATCGCCTTCTATTTCCTGGTCCCGATCATTGTGATTCTGGACCAGTGGTCGAAAGCGGCCATCCTGAACGAGCCGAAATTCAATGCAATCGGCTGTCTCGATCAGACCCAGCGATGTGGTCAGATCGAGGTCCTGTCCTTCTTCGATCTGACCATGGTCTGGAATCGCGGAATCAGTTTCGGGATCGGTCAGTCTGAAGGGATCATGCGATGGTTGCTGGTGATCCTGACCACCGCGATTGCGATCGGCTTCTCTGTCTGGCTGTATCGGGCCGCGCGCCGCTTCACGGGACTCGCCCTGGCGCTGGTCATTGGCGGCGCGTTCGGAAATGTGATTGATCGCGTTCGATTTGGCGCGGTCGTCGACTTTCTCGACTTTAGCGGCATCTTCCGGCCATATTTTTTCAATTATGTATTCAACGTTGCCGATGCGGCGATTTCTGTAGGAGCGGTCTTGCTCTTTGTGGATCAGTTCCTAATGTCGCGGCAAGACAAAGCGGCTGGGGCCGTAAACGAAGATTAGGCGAGGACGCCATGAAGAAAACAGCACTGATATTCTCAGCCGGACTGGCTCTCTCCCTGGTAACAGGGTGTGCGGGTCTGAGCGGGAGCAATACGCCCGACGAGTTTCGAGTGGTGAAAAAGGCGCCGCTTGTGGTGCCGCCAGAATACAGCCTGCGCCCGCCGCAAGCCGGTCAGTCACAACCTTTTGAAGTCGACGAAGAACGCGCTGGCACAGCCTCCGCATTCGGAACCGATATTGGCCAGAATGCCAGCGCCGTAGAGCGCGCTCTGGTGGCAGCCGCCGATGCCAATGCCGTCAGCCCAGTCATTCGCCAGCGGGTCGATTGGGAAGAGGCCAAGACGATCCGTAAATCGTCCAGCATTGCCGATCGCGTCCTGTTCTGGCAGCGCGACGAGAATGAACCTGCCGACAGCGCGACGGGCGGCGAAGAGGTCACGATCGAACGTGGCAGCGGCGAACGCCTGAAACTGCCTGGCACATAAATCCAGTCATAAAACGAGAGGACAGCACGCGGAGATGAACATGAAACATTGGATATCCGGCGGGCTCACCGCCACTGTCCTGCTCAGCGGTGCCGCGCAGGCGGACAACGCATCTGACGCCTGGGCGCCGGAAACCTTCACGCTTGAGAATGGCATGGACGTCGTCGTCCTGCCGGACCATCGCGCCCCGGTGGTCACGCATATGGTCTGGTACAAGGTCGGCGCCGTGGATGAGGATCCGGGCAAGTCCGGCATCGCCCACCTATTCGAGCATGTCATGTTCAAGGAAACCGACGATATTGCCGATGGCGAGTTTGACTCGATCATCTCGCGCCTGGGCGGTCAGAACAATGCGTTCACCAGCTGGGACTATACCGCCTATTATGAGCGGGTCGCCAAGCAGCATCTCGGTACGATGATGGAGCTGGAAGCCGAGCGGATGACCGATCTCATCATTGATGAAGATCCCGAAGGCAGTTTCATCACCGAACGCGACGTTGTGAAAGAAGAGCGCCGCCAACGCGTGGACAATAATCCCGGCGTAATCCTGCAGGAAAAGGTGCTGGCCGAGTTCTGGAAGGGCCACCCTTACGAAATCACCGTGATTGGTCGGATGGAAGAGGTGGAAGCCCTGACACCGCAGGACGGGATTGATTTCTACAAGAAATACTATTCGCCAGAGAATGCGATCCTGGTGGTCGCAGGGGATGTCACGGGCGAGGAAGTCCGGGTTCTGGCTGAGCAGCATTATGGTGCGATCGAGCCGTCTGGCCTGGTCGACGGCACGCGCAAGTGGGCCGATGTACCGCCGCTGAGCGAAACGATTGAATTGACGCACAGCGATCCAAAAGTCCGCCAACCGGTCTGGTACCGATACTTTGACGGGACCAGCCAGAAACGCGACAAGGATTTCTCGCTGGCGCTGGATGTCGGCCTCGACGTTCTGGGCGGCGGCAATACCAGCCTGCTCTATGTCGCGCTGGTGGAAGAGCAGAAAGTTGCTGTCAATGTCGGCACATTCGCCTGGACTGGCCTGCATGATAATGGGCCCGCCGTGTTGTACGCGACACCGAGCCCCGGCGTTTCAATGGAAGACCTCGAGGCAGCGGTGACCGCGGAACTCGCCAATTTGTTGGACGCGGGTTTCGCCGACGAAGATGTTGAGCGCGTGCGCAACTCGCTCGCCGCTGACGCCATCTATGCGCGCGACAGTCAGCAGAGCATGGCCAACCTGTTTGGCAGCTGGCTCGCCATTGGCGGCGCCATCGAAGACCTGTTGAGCTATCCTGATGATATCCGATCGGTCACGACCGAAGAAGCGCTCGCAGCGGCGCGCAAGACGTTTGCAGCTGGTAATCACTATATCGAGGCGCAATTGCTGCCCGCAGAAGGGGAGCTTTGATCATGAAGAAGACACTGTTTTTGGGCGGCGCGGCGCTCGCCGTGGTCCTGTCGGCTTGCAGTACGATCTCGCCTATTGATGAGGCACCGGCCGCACCGGTCGCCAGCGAAACGGTCGAGGCCGTCGCTGAAGCACCTGATACGCTCGACGTCACCGTCCATGATGGTGAGTTTGCGACCATTCAGCAATTCGTCACGCCGGGCGGCGTGTCTGTCTGGCTGGTGGAAGAGCCGTCCATTCCGATCCTGTCACTGCGCATGGCCTGGCAAGCTGGCCGGACCAATGATCCGGGCGGCATGGAAGGCCTGAGCAATGCCATGGTCTATCACATGAATGAAGGCGCCGGTGATCTCGACGCCCAGGCCTTTTTCAAACGCATGGAAGAGCTGAATATGAGCTTCTCCTGCGGGACTTCGAATGAGAGCACGTTCTGCAACTCGTCCATGTTGACGGATAATGCGTCGGACTCCTTTGACATGATCGCCCTGGCCTTTGCCGCACCGCGTTTTGATGATGGCCCGTTCGAACGCTATCAGCGCGAGCAGGAAGTCAGCCTGCAGACGCGCGAGACCAATGCGCAATATCTCGCCGGCCGGGCGCGCATTGACGCGCTCTATCCCGATCACCCTTACGCGCGCAATACCAGCGCCGAGAGCCTTGCGGAGATTACCCAGGACGCGATGCGGGCCCAGAAGGACCTGCTAATGGTCCGTGAGGGCATGCTGGTCACAGCGGTCGGGGCGATCTCGCCAGAAGAGCTGGCGCCCCTGATCGACCAGGCGGTGGCCGGACTGCCGGAAAGCAGTGAGACATCGCTGCCGGACAATGTCGCTCTTGCAGCTGCCTCCGAGGCCCCGATCACAGTGGACTTGCCGCAGCCGCAAAGTCTGGTGACATTCGCGGCGCCTGCCATGACGCGCGAGCATCCGGATTTCTATACCGCCGTGGTGCTGAACTATACCTTTGGCGGCGGTGGATTTGAAAGCCGTCTGATGAAGGATCTTCGGGTCGAAAAAGGCCTGACCTATGGCGTCTACACGTCGGTCAGCGCGGGCGACAAGCTGCAGCTCTGGAGCGGCGGCGGACAGACCAAGAATGAAAGCGCTGGCGAATTTATCGCCGCGGTCAAAGCCAATATGACCAAGATGGTCGAGGACGGCATGACCGAGCAAGAGCTCGCCGATGCCAAGTCCTATCTGACCGGCTCCTATCCGCTCGGCTTTGATTCCAATGCCAAGATAGCGGGCAACATGATGGGTGTCCGTCTGGACGGTCTGCCGGTGGACTTTTTCGACAAGCGCAATGCCATGGTCGAAGCCGTCACGCTGGAAGACGTCAATCGCGTCGCCCGCGAATATCTGAGCCCCGACAATTTCACATTCGTAATTGTCGGCGAGCCGGAAGGCCTGGACGGGTAAGTCTTGGCAAATCTGATCCAATCCATAAGGGCGCGCGAGGCATCGTTGCGCCCTTTTGTGATTTTTGCGCCGATGTCGATCTTCATCGCGGCGGCGACGATGAGCCTGGTCGACCTGGAGGCCTTCATCGCCTTCGCCAAGCTGCTGAATGACTGGATCCTGGCGACCTTTTCGAATGTCATTTCCTGGGCCGTGTTCGGCTTTGTCCTGACCAGTTTCGGGGTCATGCTGTCGCCGCTCGGCAAGGTGACGATTGGCGGGGCCGGGGCACCGCGGACCTTGCAGCCCTGGAGCTGGTTCTCGATCACGCTGTGCACGACGATCGCGATTGGCATCCTGTTCTGGGCCATGGCCGAGCCGATGTACCATCTCTACGAACCGGGCAGCGCAGCCCGCGGGATCGCCGCTGGTAGCGCCGAGGCCAAGGCGTTCAGCCTGGTCACGCTGTTCATGAACTGGGCGATTTCGCCTTACGCCATCTACACGGTTGCGGCCCTCACCTTTGCGCTCGCCTATCACAATCTCGGCAAGCCTTACTCGGTTTCAGGACCGTTCGTAGCGCTGCTCGGGCGGCCATTGCCAAAGGTCCTGGCGGCGTTGCTCGACGCGGCCATTCTGCTCGCCCTGATCATGGGCATGGCCGCCTCATTGGGGGCAGGGATGCTATTGCTGTCAGGCGGCGTCGCGGATCTGACAGGCCTGTCCAATGGCCCGGTCCTGCTGGCGCTGGTCGCGCTGGCAATTGGGGTGATTGTTCTGATCAGTTCGCTCACCGGGCTGATGCGCGGCATTCGCGTGCTGTCGGTCGTGAACACCTGGTTCTTCTTTGTCTTTGTCGCCGTGATCATCCTGTTCGGACCGACTTGGGAGATCTTCGCCCAAGGCGGACAGGCCGTCCTGGCCTATGCTGGCGAGTTTCTGGATCGGTCTCTGATCATCGGCGCCGCCGGTGAGGACGGCGAATGGGCCAAGAGCTGGACGACCTTTTATTTTGCCAACTGGCTGGCCTGGGCGCCGGTGACGGCTATGTTCCTTGGCCGGATCGCGCGGGGCTATACGGTCCGGGCCTTCGTGCTGGTCAATCTCATCCTGCCAGCCTTGTTCTCGATGCTGTGGATGTGCGTATTTGGCGTGTTCGCCATGGAGACAGACCTGGCGCAAGGCGGCGTCTTGAAACAGACCTTGGATGCGGTCGGCCCCGAAGGCGTCATGTTCCGCGCGCTGGATTTCATTCCATTGACCGCGCTGCTGATCCCGATCGTGCTGATCCTGTCCTTCATCTCCTATGTCACCGCGGCCGACAGCAATACCGAAGCCATCTCTCAGATCTGCAAGACGCATGAGCAACCGATGACGGAAGCGGACGAGACCGAGCCAAGCGCCCCGCGGCTGAAGATCGTCTGGGTGATCCTGCTTTGCCTCATGGCCTGGATCATGGTCGCATTCAGCGGCATAGACGGGGTGCGCATGTTGTCCAATGTCGGCGGACTGCCCGCTCTGTTTGTCGTGCTTGGCCTGCAGGTCTGCCTGATCAGGATGGTGTTCCAGGCGGATGCGCTGGACCATATGCACCCGGCTGATCCGGCACCAGACGCGGCGGCCTAATCGTCGACCAAATGCTTGATTTCACCGGCAATGCCCTTGAGCGTTTCGCGCATGCGCTTCAAGCCGCCGCCGCGGCCATTGTGAATGACCAGCTGTTTCCATGGCGCGTCTTCCGGCTCCGGTGTTCTGACATTGAGATGGCCTGAGCGCGGCAAGGCGGAACTGAGCAGGGCGCCCGCCAGATCGAACCCGGCCTGGGCATTGAACGCGCCATTGCGGGCATCGGCTTCGAAATTGGACTGTTCCGAACGGCCCACGGCATTGAACAGGATTGAGAGCTCCGGACGTTTTTCGTCGCTGATCTGCTCCTGCATCACCTGGTTGAGCAGTTTCACCCCGCGCAGGGAGTAGACGTCAGCATGCATCGGCGCCAGCACCCGGTCAGCGGCTTCCAGCGCGCAGCGGGTGAGAAACGTCGCATTCGGATTGGTATCGAACACGATCAGATCGTACTCGCTGCGATAATAATCGATCATCCGCCGAAAGTTCGACCCGACCAGCGCCAGCGCTTCCGGCCCTTTGGCGAACGCGTATTTCGAGATCTCAAATTGACCGGAGATGAGATCAAACCGGCCTCCGGGGGCATCCTCGCCAGTGAGGATGTCGTGACTGATGACTTCCCGCTCTGCGGGTTCGAATGGCTCTGTATTGATCTCGGACCAGCTCTCTGAGGGCGAGATCGTGTCATAGGCGTGCAGGCGCGAGCGTTCGAACAGGGAAATGACCGACTTGTCGCGCGCCGAACTCGCATCGGCATGTTCCATGTCGAAGAAAGTCTGGGTCAGGTTGTATTGCGGATCGAGGTCAATGAGCAGAGTCCGACCGCCCAGACTGGATTGCCAGGTGCCGAAGACCTGGCTGCTGACCGTGGTCTTGCCGACACCGCCTTTGAGATTCATCACCGAAATGACGGGGCAGCGCCGCTCATAGCGATCCTTGACCTGCTCAACTAGGCGATCCAGCGCCCCCTCATCATTGAGTGAATCCGTNAGCTGGTCGGCGAGAATGGTTTTGAACTGTTTCGACAGGCGCGCATTGTCGGCNCGGATCGGAAACAGGGTGAGGCCGCGCTCATGTGCGATTTGCAGNTGTTCCTGCACCGCCTTGGAGCGGATCGAGGAGGCCGAGACCAGGACCACCATGCCGAACGCATCGTCAAGCGCCGCATTGACCGACTCAGGCTCGAAATCCCGGCTGCCAGCGGGCGTATACCAGGTCGGGATCGAGGCGCGACGCATGGCTTCATGCACCTGCAGAAGCGGATCTACATCGCGATGACCGTGGGCAATAAAGAGTTGCGACATTTACGAGGCATCCAACTGGGAGGTTTTGCGCTATTATCCGTATTCTTGGTCCGCCACAATTTCATGTCACATCGGCAGGGTAAAGCTTGATTGTGTGACATTGCCTGTGCATAAAGCGCGACCTTAAGGAGAAGCCCATGACCTGGACGCCCAGCAGCTGGCGCGCACGCCCGGCAAAGCACATCCCGGAAGACTATCCGGACCTCGACCATTTGAAAGATGTCGAGCAGCGTCTGGCCGAGTTTCCACCGCTGGTCTTTGCAGGCGAAGTGCGCACCTTGAAACAGCGTCTGGCAAGTGTCGCTGCAGGCGAGGCTTTCCTGCTACAGGGGGGTGATTGCGCTGAAAGCTTCAAGGAGTTCAGCGCCGACAATATTCGCGACACATTGCGAGTCCTGCTGCAAATGGCGGTCGTGCTGACCTATGCGGCGTCGAAGCCGGTGGTCAAAGTCGGACGTCTGGCGGGCCAGTTCGGTAAGCCCCGTTCGTCGCCAATAGAAGAGATTGATGGCGTCACGCTGCCCTCCTATCGCGGTGACAATATCAATGGCATGGACTTCACCGAAGCGGCCCGTACGCCGGACCCGGAGCGTTTGATCCGCGCCTATTCGCAATCTGCGTCGACGCTGAACCTGGTTCGCGCCTTCTCGCGCGGCGGTTATGCTGATCTGTCCAATGTGCACCAATGGATGCTCGGCTTCGTTGATCGCTCTCCATTGGGCGAGCGCTACCGCGAAATGGCGGACAAGATCAGCGATGCGCTGGACTTCATGCGCGCTTGCGGCGTGACCTCTCAGGAAGTGCCGCAAATGGCGCAAGTGGAGGTTTATACCTCGCACGAGGCGCTGCTGCTTGGCTATGAAGAAGCGATGACCCGGATCGATTCCACCTCGGGCGACTGGTATGACACCTCTGCGCACATGTTGTGGATCGGTCACCGCACGCGGCAGGTCGATCATGCCCATGTCGAGTTCTGCAAAGGCGTGAAGAACCCGATCGGCATGAAATGCGGCCCCGGCCTGGAGGCGGACGAGCTGTTGCGGATCATCGATACGCTGAACCCGGAAAACGAAGCGGGGCGGATCACACTGATTTCGCGCTTCGGCGCGGACGGCGTCGAAAAAGGCCTCGCGCCTCTGGCGAAAGCGGTGAAAGAGAGTGGTCGCACGGTGGTGTGGTCCTGTGATCCGATGCACGGCAATACCCTGAAAACGGATTCCGGGTACAAGACGCGGCCTGTCGATCACATCCTGACCGAAGTTCGCGGATTCATTGACGTGCTCAATGCCGAGGGCTGTGTTCCCGGCGGGGTTCATTTCGAAATGACCGGCCAGGACGTCACCGAATGTATTGGCGGCGCGCAGGCAATTTCGGAATCTGACCTGTCATCCAGATACCACACTCATTGCGATCCTCGCCTAAATGGCGAACAAGCCCTTGAACTTGCGTTCCTGATCGCCGAGAAGCTCCTGGAGTTTAAGGACGTATCCCCCATGCCATCTCGCGTAGCCGGATAATCAGGACGTTTAACCATGACCCAGCGGGCATGGCCCGCCTGGGCGCGGGCCTCTGAAATTCTAGACCTCTTGCGGCTGTCAGGGCCGATCGCGATCTCACGCCTGTCGTGGATGCTGATGGGCCTGACGGATGCGATTGTGCTCGGCCAGGTGAAAGGTCAGGAGCATGAGCTCGCATTTATCCTGAATTCCTGGTTGCCGATCGGGATCACGCTTGGTTTTGGCATGGGCATCCTGCTTGGGGTTCAGGTGCTGACGTCTGAGCTGGTTGGGCGAGGTGAAGAACACTTGTCAGGCCGGATCTTCAGACGCGGCATGCGCTGGGCCGTGCTGATCGGTCTGGCCGTTACGGCGATTGTTTATCTCGTTGCTGAACCACTGTTTGACCTGCTCTTCGTCAATATCAATCCAAATGATGAGATCAGCGCTTCCATGACGCCCGAACAATTTTCGGCAGAGACGGCGCTAATTACGCAAATCCTGTCATTGAGCCTGCTTGGCTTCATGATTTCGACTGTGTGTTCCTATTATCTGGAGTCGCTGCGGCGTCCGCTAATCGTGACGATCACGTCCTATCTCGGCGTGGCCGTCAATCTGGTCATCGACCTGGCGCTTGTGCTCGGATGGTGGGGCATGCCGCAAATGGGCGGCGAGGGCGTCGCCTGGGCGACCGTCGGCTCGCGCTGGGCGATCACGTTTGCCCTGATCGGTTTCGTCATCTGGCTGACCCCGGCGCTGAAGCCGTCAGAGCCAGGCCCTGAAGATGAAAGCTATCGTCAGATGACGGTTGGCGGCGGCACCGCGGTCTCGAACATTGCTGAGTGGGGCGGGTTCAACCTGACCTATACGATTGCGGCCTTTGTCAGCGTCGCGGTCAACGCCGTCTATGGCTATTCAGTCCAGGTTATGGGCTTTTGCTTCATGTTCTTCCTCGGCATCGGCACTGCGACCAGCGTTCGTGTGGCCGAACATGTCGGGCGCGGGGATATGCAAGGCGTGAAGGATGCCTCGCGGCTCGGCGTGGCCGCGACCTTTGTGCTGGGCACGCTACTGGCTGTGTTGATCTTCGTGTTCAAGGACGGGGTGGCCTTGCTGCTGGTCAATTCAGAAGCGAGCATTGATGGCACGCTGCTGGCGCCTGCAATTGCTGCCATGTTGATCTATGCAGCACTGGCGACGACGTTTGACGGCTTGCAGGCGACCGCGTCGATGGCGCTGCGGGCGCAAGGCATTGTCTGGGTGCCCTCGGCCATTCATGCGACGTCATTCTTCGCGCTGATGATCCCGCTTTGTTACATCATGGCGGTGAGCATGGGGCGGGGTGTGCAAGGCATGATGGAAGCTGTCACGATTACTTTGTTCATCGCTGGCTCGTTGCAATGGGCGCTGCTGGAATGGAAAACGGCGCGCCGCGAGGTGCGACACGCCGTTTAATTAGGATCGCTTTCGCGAGTGACCCTAGATGTCTTTCAGAGCGGAAGCCGGTCTGAAAGCTGCAGAGGTCTTTTCTTTGATCTGGATGGTTTCGCCAGTCGCTGGATTGCGACCTTCACGAGCGCCGCGAGTTTTCGCAACGAAAGTACCGAAACCGGCAATAGCCACAGAGTCACGGCTCTTCACCGCGCCTGAGATTGAATCAAAGACAGCATCCACAGCGCGGCCAGCATCGGCCTGAGACATGTCTGCTGCTTCTGCAACTGCTTTGGTCAGTTCACCCTTGTTCATTGGGCTCTCCCTTAGTTCAACGGCCCTAATTGCCGTTGAGGGCCATTGTTCATGATTCGAATGGGCCGTGAATCCCGTAAACCCAATAAATACGGGCGATTCAGCGTTATTTTGCCAAAATCCACCCTTCTTCGGCGATTATTTTGTGAATTTCTCTATCAGAAATTGAATCCGGGAAATCGAAGGCACCACCGAGGATTCCAGCGGAATCGAGTGATTCGAAGCGTTCCGAGAGCATTCTGACCTGCGCGCGATCGAGAATTTCTCCCGTTTTAGGTGTGACGGAGACCGTACTCGGATAGATCTCAGCGAGCACGCAGGGGGTGTTTTCGAGGCGGTTTGCGGTCATCGGACCCGGGCCAGTTTCGAAGGGCCAGAGCTGTGCACCCGGAATGCGCGCGCGAAGATCCGCGACAGTGGCGATGCCGAGAAGCGACTGCGACCCGACCGCGCCCGCGCCGAGCAATTGCCAGACGGATTTCGGGCGCGCCTTGAAAGTCGACCTCACCCAGGCTTCAGCGCATCGATGTTCTGGAAGCGACTCCGACCTCGCAAAGTCACCCTTCCTGGCGGCGAGCGTCTCGCACGTGCGGCTCGGCGGCGACCCCCAGAAAGGATGCGCCCCGCGCGTCATCACCTCATTCATGCCCGCCGCGAGTGCAAACCGGTCATTGGCATTGTCTTCTCGCTCGACCACATGCGCCGAGAGATAATCATGCATCGCGCGCCAGGGCGACCTGGTGCGCGTGTCGAGCTCGAGCGCGTCGGCGGTGCCAGCCGGATAGCCGAGGGCAAAGTCAAATCCGATCAGGACTCGCTGGCTACGCCGGACAAATTCGCTCGCCAGATCATGGATCAGTCGTCGCGCCTGCAATCGGGTCGGTGGGTTATAGCTCGCAAAGCCTGGGTCTCTGCGCGCGCGAACGCCGATCCAGATCGAGTTGGCGCCGGTGACCGGCTTCGCCGCGGCACTCCAGTCGACTATGATGTAAGCATCAAAGAGTGGCGCCATGGCCTAGAATTTCACGTCAGCGACGGGTTCCAGGCGCCGGCAAATGTCCTCGGTCTTGGCATGTTCCCTCCGGATCGCATTCAGCCCGCCTTCGCGCGACTCCAGTTTTCGCTGCAGCTCTTCTTCGAGCAGGGCCCGCTTCATATCGCTGAGCGCCTCAGAGTGTTTGAGTTCCTTCTCGATCTCGGCGATCTCGCGAGAATCCTCGGTCAAAGCGACCAGCGGCACCATCTCTGTCAGGAAATGGACGTGAATGTCGGTCCGGAGTTCCACGTCCCGGAGTTCGAACAGGCGTTCGCGGTTGCGTTCATAGATCGCCGCCTCGTTCAGTGCCGTGCGGAACAGTCGGACGGTGACGTCACCCCAGCGGTCACCAATCTCCATTGAGGCAAACGCGCGATCGAGAATGCTGTCTACCGAAGCCAGAATTTCTCCGAAAAAGCGCGCGGCGTCGCGTTCCTTGCGCTTCTGGCCGAGCCGGTCCTGGACCAGCTCGGCAATCATCGCGCCGCCAGTCGCCAGGACCGCACCGACAATCACCGCCAGCAACGTGTCGAGATTGTCGATAAAGTCGAATACGGACTGGCGCATGGGCGGCGGTCTTTCGAAGCGGTGGGTCTTAGCTCAGCTTGACCAGCATCTTGCCTTTATTTTGGCCCGAGAACAGCCCCATGAAAGCGTTCGGGGCATTCTCAATGCCTTCCATCACGGTTTCCTCGAACTTCATCTGACCGCCAAGGATCCAGCCCGCCATGTCGCGCTGGAAGTCGGGCAGCATGTCTGCATGGGTCGAAACAATGAAGCCGCGGACCTGCAGCTGCTTGCCGACAATCTGGATCATATTGCGCGGGCCAGGGCGGGGTTCGGTGTCATTATATTGAGAGATCATCCCGCAAATCGCCATCCGTCCCATTGGCCGCGAGCATTCAATCGCCGCTTCCAGGTGATCGCCGCCGACATTGTCGAAATAGACGTCAATGCCTTTGGGAGCGGCCGCGCGCAGGGCCGCGAGCAGGCCGTCATAATCTCCCGCTGCGCGATAATCGATGCATTCATCGGCGCCGAGCGATTTGACCAGGTCGCACTTTTCCGTGCCGCCAGCCGAGCCGATCACGGTGCAGCCCTTGATCTTGGCGATTTGGACCACGGCGGATCCGACCGCGCCTGCAGCGCCAGAGACAAAGACCACGTCGCCTTCTTTCAGCTCTGCCACGCGCAGAATACCGGCATAGGCGGTCAGTCCTGGCATGCCGACAATGCCGAGGAAGGCGCTGTCCGGCAGGCCCGTGTCGCCGGGCAGTTTCTGCGCCATCACGGCTTCCGGCGCGGCGGTCCAGGCCTCACGCCAGCCAGCCATGGATTGGATCAGGTCGCCTTCGGCATAATCCGGGTGGTTCGAAGCCGTCACGCGCCCCACGGCGCCGCCTTGCAAGACTTCACCGATCTGGAAGGGCGGGACATAGCTTTCGCGATCATACATCCGGCCGCGCATATATGGATCGACGGACATCCAGGAATTGCGCACCTGGATCTCTCCGGCGCCGGGCGCGGCGGTTTCGTTGGAGATCATGGCGAAATCGTCCGCCTGCGGTTCGCCGACCGGGCGTTTGGCGAGGGTCCAGTGATTTGACGTGATGGTAGACATGGGTGAGTCCTTCTCTGCTCTTTGCCTTCATATTTGGTCGCTTCCGCGTGGGAAGCAAAGAGGGGGCTTGTAAGAATTCGCAATGCCTTTTGATGGCCGCAGCAGACATGTTCAGTTGCATGCCAAGGACCGGAAATGCGATGAGCGGCTCAAGAGTGGAGTGGACCCATGGCAAATTTGCAGACCGGCCTGATCGGCGCCGGCGTCTTTGGCGGCTATCACGCTGGCAAGATCGCTGCCTCTGAGCGGACCGATTTTGTCGGCCTGTTCGACCCGGATCAGAGCCGCTGCGCCGACCTTGCCAGCACGCATGAAGTCGAGGCGTTCGCCAGTCAGGACGCCTTGTTTGCGGCTGTCGATGCCGTCATCGTTGCCTGCCCGGCGACCTATCACGAAGCCGTCGTGCGCAGCGCGCTTCAGGCCGGCTGCCACGTCATGGTTGAAAAGCCGCTGGCGCTGACCGGTCATGCTGCAGACGAGCTCGCCGCGCTTGCTGACGCGGCCGGTCTTGTCCTGCAAGTCGGTCATCAGGAACGGTTCGTCATGGCGGCCATGGGCCTGTTTGATATTCCCGAAGCGCCAACTCGGATCGAAGCCTGGCGCATGGGCCCGCCCGCGCCGGATGGCCGCGCTGGCGACGTGTCTGTCATCTGGGATCTGATGACCCATGATCTCGACCTGGTCGGCAAACTGATGGGGCCGGCGCTCAGCGTCGAAGCCACGGGCCGCAGCGCTCACACCGATCATATTGACGAATCCACGGCGCTGCTCAGTTTCGCCGTCGGAGCGGCTGAAGTCACCGCCAGCCGATGTCACAGCGAGCGTGACCGCCGCATGGTGCTGACCTATCCGTCCGGCACGCTGGCGATCAATTTCCTGACCCGCGAGATCGACAATTCGACGCCGTTCGAAATCAAGCTTGATGTCTCCGAAACGCTGCCCGATCCGCTCGGCGCTGCCGACGAGGCCTTCTTTGCAGCGGTCCTGGGCGAACGCGCCTGCGCCGTCCCTGGCCGCGAAGCCGCACTTGCCGTGCATATGGCCGAACAGGCCGAACTTTCAGCCCTTCACACGATTGGAGCCTAAATCATGGCCTATGCCCCGTCCCAGTCTGCCGCCCTGATCGAGCTTCCAGATGATGCACCGATCCAGCTGTTTGATCTGAAAACCCAACAAGCCTCCATTCGTCCGGCCCTGGAGCAACGCTGGGTCGATATTCTTGATCATGGCCGTTTCATTGGCGGCCCTGAAGTGACCGAATGCGAAGAGAAGCTGGCCGAATTCACCGGCGCCGCGGACGTGGTCGCGGTCGGATCCGGCACGCAGGCCCTGGTCATGCCGTTGCTTGCGATGGGCATTGCCGAAGGCGACGCGGTGTTCATTCCGGGCTTTACGTATAATGCGACGGCGAACGCGGTGCTGCTTTCAGGC
>JGI12316J14372_10003541_pt1 | contig 14634 bp, 6 predicted proteins | sample MarCyaLeptolynsp_FD_14372 | JGI IMG/M metagenome (IMG submission 14372) | reverse complement strand
CTGGGGAGCCAAAGCCAAAACCGACCAGCTTGAAGAACAATACCCCCAACTCCTCGCTCCCATCCTCCAACAGCAACGAGTTGGGTTTAATCCCCTCACCAGTCTAGAGAGTCTCACTCAAACCCTATCGGCGACCCAACAAAGCTACACCTCAAGCACCACCAATTTTTCCGAAGCACTCGATTTTGCTTCCGTTCTCCAAGCGGGCCAAGCTCTTTCACACACGATTGAGCTTGACCCACTCTTGGATAATATTGTCCGCATTCTTCTCACCAATGCGGGGGCGCAAAAAGCGGTTTTACTTATTCCTCAAGAAGAACAATGGCAACTGCGAGCGATCGCCCAACTTGACGGCAATAGTTTTATCGAAACGAGTACGGAATTACAACCCCTCACCGATGAAAGCCCCCTCCCCATTCGTCTGGTTCGATACGTCAAAAACACTCAAGAACCCGTCCTCATTCACGAAGGCAAAACCGAGATTTCAGGGATTCTCGAAGGCTATCTGCTCAAACATCAACCCCAAAGCGTCCTCTGTACGCCGCTGCTCAATCAAAACAAGCTCGTCGCTATCTTGTATCTAGAGCATCCCACCACCCAATGGGTTTTCACATCCAATCGTCAGACCATCGTCCAATTCCTGTGCGCTCAAGCCGCGATCGCCCTGGAAAATGCCCAACTCTACGCTCGCGTCCAACAAACTCAACTGCAATTAGTTCAAAGTGAAAAGATGTCAGCCTTAGGCAACTTAGTTGCTGGGGTTGCCCATGAAATCAATAACCCAGTGGGCTTCTTGCAAGGCAATATTCAACCCGCACGGGAATACGTGCAAGATTTACTCGGACTCATCGATTTGTATCAAGAAAAAGTACCGAACCCCGATGCCGAACTTGAGGAGGAAATAGAAGCCATTGATTTAGCGTTTGTGCGAGAAGATTTACCCAAATTACTCAACTCGATGAATGTGGGAGTTGACCGCATTCGCAATATCAGTCAAAGTCTGCGGACTTTTTCGCGTCAAGACCAAGACCAGAAAACGGCCTTTAATCTCCATGAGGGTTTGGATAGCACATTGCTCATTCTCAAACACCGAACGAAAGCGAACGAGCAACGACCGAAGATTGAAGTTATTAAAGAGTATGGCGAGCTTCCTAATGTTGAATGTTTCCCCGGCCAGCTCAATCAAGTATTTATGAATATCTTGGCAAACGCGATTGATGCGTTTGAGGAGGCCAATCAGGGAAAAAACTATCAAGAAATTGAGGCGAATCCCAATATTATTACCCTTCACACCTCAGTGGTGGGCGAGCAAGCGCAGATTCGGATACAAGACAATGGTTGTGGGATGAAGTCAGACGTTCGGGAGCAGATTTTCGAGCAGGGTTTTACGACAAAGGGGGTGGGAAAAGGGACGGGATTGGGAATGGCGATCGCCCGGCAAATTGTGGAAGAGAAGCACGGTGGGCGGCTATTTTGCCAATCAGAATTGGGCCAAGGGACAACCTTCACTATTCTTCTGCCTTTGGCTTGACACGCATTCTAGGCGATCGCTCATAGGATTGCTATATAGGAACTGGATTGGGTATCGTATGAAGTCTTTGCAATTAACCACAACTCCCTGAAAGGCTCAATCATGTCCGAACTGAACCAAATTATTGCACCGGAAATTAAGCGCGATCGCTTTTATCGAGCGATCCAGAAACTGGCTCGCGAAGCTGAGATTAAAACGGTTTTAGAAATTGGCTCTTCTTCTGGGGAAGGGAGTACAGATGCGTTTGTGACGGGGTTGCAACAAAATCCCCATCAACCCACTTTGTTTTGCGTTGAAGCGTCAAAACCTCGCTTCCAAAAATTACAGCAACGCTATCGAGATAATCCTCAAGTTAAGTGTTATAACGTTTCGTCGATTGCGCTTGAAAATTTTCCGCACGATCGCGCCGTTATCGACTTTTATCAAACCATCGACACCGATCTCAACACCTATCCCCTCGATCGCGTTCTCGGTTGGCTGCACCAGGATATTCAGTACGTTCAAGAGTCCCAAATCCGCGATCGTGGCATCGAAATCATCAAACAAGAAAACGGAATCGACTCTTTTGATTTAGTTCTTATTGACGGCTCTGAATTTACCGGAGAGCAGGAGTTAGAAGAAGTTTATGGCGCAAAATATATTTTGCTCGACGATATTAATACTTTTAAAAATCACAATAGCCATCAACGCTTGCTCGACGATCTTAACTATCGCTTAGTCGAACAAGATCGAACGCTTCGCAACGGTTACTCTATCTTTGTCAGAACAGGCGATCGACTCATACAAAACAATCCTCAATTTCCCATTCACTTTTTTACCATTGTCCTCAATGGAGAACCGTTTATTCGCTATCATATTGATATTTTTAAACAGCTTGGTTTTCCTTGGCACTGGCACATTATTGAAGGCGTTGCTGCTTTAAAACACGATACTGCTTGGAGCCTCAAATTGGGAGGAGAAATTCCCTCAGAACTCCACAATGACGGTAAAAGTAGTGACGGAACGACCGAATATATAGACCAACTTCGAGCCTTATATCCCGATAACATTACTCTCTACCGAAAGCCAGAGGGAAAATTTTGGGATGGCAAGCGAGAAATGGTCAATGCACCGCTAGAAAATATTCTAGAACCTTGTTTGCTGTGGCAAATTGATGTGGATGAGCTGTGGACAGTCGAGCAAATTTGTCAAGCGAGACAGCTCTTCCTCGATCGGCCGCAGAAGACGGCCGCTTATTACAGTTGTTGGTATTTTGTCGGCGAGCAACTTGCGATCGATAGTCGCAACTCTTACTCTCCTAACGCTTTAGCAGAATGGCCCCAACAAGCATGGTTGAGAACCTGGCGATTTAATCCAGGTTTTCGGTGGGAAAAACACGAACCACCTCAGTTAGTTGAAAGTCTCTCGACTGGAGAAAAACGAGATATTGCGTCAATCGATCCGATGAGGTATGAAGAGACAGGGAAAGAAGCCTTAATCTTTCAGCATTTTGCCTACGTAACGGCAAAACAACTAACTTTCAAAGAAAAATATTATGGCTATAAAAATGCTGTCGCTCAATGGGAAGAGTTACAGAAGCATCGGAAATTTCCAACTTTTATTAATCGCTATTTTTCTTGGGTCGATTATGAAGCAATCGTTGACACGATAGAATCTTCTCGCATTATTCCCCTCGCTCAAAAAGAGCAAGAGACTCAAAGTTGGTATTTTCTCTCTCAGGAAGAAGTCCAACAAAAAATAGACAACCTACCAACCGTTGCGCCTAAAATTGCGCTGGATGGGGTGGTTTTTCAAACTGGTTCCTCGGCAGCTCAAGAAATTTGGCGATCGCTCCTCGAAGAATGGGCCAGCAGCAGCTTCTATCAACACATCCTCCTCCTCGATCGTGCGGGAACGGCTCCAAAAATTCTCGGACTTCAATATCGACCGCTTGTGGCTTACGATGAGGAGAAAACAGGACAAGATAGCGAGCAAGTGCAACAAGTTTGCGATCGAGAACAGATCAATTTATTCATCTCTACAACTTGTACAACTCCCCTATCAACTCCATCCTTCTTTCTCGATCTCGATCGCAATCCAGACGCAAGTCTAGAAGAAAAAGAAAGGATTTATGCGATTCTTCACGCCTGCAGTTGCATAACAAGTTCTTCGGGAAAAATAGCTGAGATTCGAGCAATTAATCCTCAACTCGATCGAGACTGCACGATCGAAATTTCTTCACAGGATGATCGATTTGATGCGTCCGAGATTGCAAATATTATTCTCCAAACAACAGAACGAATTCAGGAAGCCGAAATTGTCCCTCCTTCACCACTGTGGAAAGAATTCAGGCAATTACAACAGCAATTACAAGCGTTGCAAACTCGCGATCTCACAACGCGCGAGCAATCTAATTTCCTTCAACTACAAGCGTTATTCGATCGAATAGAAGCCATGAAGGGCAGTAAATTTTGGCAACTTCGCAACCTTTGGTTTCGTCTCAAAGCTTCGATCGGACGCGCGATCGACGAACAAAATCTGCAGGTCGATCCCAACCAACCGATCGAAGTTCAGTACAAACAAGCCCAACAAATTATTGTCGCCATGGAGAGTAGTAAATTTTGGCAACTTCGCAAGGTTTGGCTGCAGTTCAAACAGCGTTGGCAGCATCGAGTTTGGCGGCGGGGAACAGAACGGTAAACGTTGTGCCTCGATCGGGAGTACTGTGTACTGAGATTTGCCCGCGATGCTGCTTGACAATTGCCTGCGCGATCGCCAGTCCCAAACCCGTCCCCGTCGTTTCGGGAATCAGAGAATTGCGCTTTCGAGATGGGTCGACCCGATAGAAGCGGTCGAATAAGTGCGGTAATGCCGACTCCTCAATCCCAATTCCCGTATCGCTGACTCGAATTTGTAAATAAGATTGGCGATGGCCGTGACGGCCGGACGGGGTGCGCTGAATTCGCTGTAATTCAACCTCAACCGCAGCCTCCTGGGGTTTCGAGGACTCCGCACCCGCATCGCTCTCGACGGCGGGAATCGTATATTCAATAGCATTGCCAATCAGATTGGTAAACAAACGCGCCAATCGGTCCCAATTGCCTTGAACGCTAAAAACATCATCTCCTAACGCTGCCGTCTCTTCGGTTGGCTCCACTAAGTGCAAGGACAAGAAAATTCCCTGCTGTTCGGCAACAAGGCGCTGTTCTTCAATCGCATCAATCAACAGCGCATCGAGCGGGACAATTTGTTCCTCCGTTTCCACCAAACCGCGATCGGAACGCGCTAAAAACAGCAGATCGTTTACCAACCGTCCTAAGCGTTGCGTCAACCGTTCGATCGCTTCGAGCTGTCGCCGCTGAAGTTTGGGATCGGCATCGGGATAAGCGAGAGCTACCTGAACATTCGTTTGAATGGTTGCAATCGGATTTCTCAATTCGTGAGAGGCATCAGCGGTAAACTGCTTCAAGCTTTGGTAAGACTCGCGGATCGGCTGCATGGCAATTCCCGACAGCAGCCAACCGATGAAGGCTACAGCAGCAATTCCGATCGCCAAACCCAGCGTTAAATCAAGGATGAGTTGGCGGATGGGTTTCGTCACCTCAAACCATGGATGGCTAACGCGCAAATATCCCAAAACCTGTCGCTTCAGTTCGATGCGCTGGGTGACTTGTCGTAGTAAGTAACTGGGTGCAATGCGGACGGTTTTGCCGGTGGGGTAGAGTTGGATGGGCAAATGGGGGGGGTCGGTGAAGGTAGACCACAATAACTCGCCGTTCGCACTAAACCACTCCAACTCAATGCGATCGTCCTCAACCGCTGTGACGTTGTTGCGAAAACTGGCTTCAATGTTGACCTTCGCCGCCATTCTCCGGCCGCTTTCGCCAACTGCGACGGGTTGAATGACGAGCGATCGCTCGACTACCTCAATAACGTGCTTGAGAGTATCGTCGATTCGCTCAATTAGGGTGCTGCGAACGTAGAGATAAACGCCAGTCGCTAGAAACAGCAGGAGAATTGCAGTGACGGTTGTGTACCAAAGTGCAAGACGGCGGCGGGTTGTTTGGAACATGAGCTAAAGGGTATGGGTGAATTGACGGCCATCAAAACCGGCGATCGCCAATCCTTCTCCTCTCCACCTCCTACACACCTCTTACAAATAATCTCTGAATTCAGCAACACTTTAAAACAGCCATTCGGGTAACTGACCCGCGATGCGATCGATTTTCTCCACGATCTCTGCAATGCGTTTCCCTTCAACGTGTAACTCAGAAGTAGGGTAGTTCTGTAAAATTTCGAGAAGCGTTACGGTGTTGTCGGGAAGTGCGGAAGTGACAATTGCCGATCGCATTGCTTGGCGGTTGGCACGGCCGCTGGGTGTGTGAATCACTTCGCCGATTTGGTCGAGGAGCAATTCTCCCGGAAAGCTGTTGAGGAGGCGAGACAAAAAAGCGCCATCAACTCGCACCTCCTGATTGAGAATGCGCTGTAACTCTTCGGGGTCTTTGTTGGCCAGACGCAGATAGAACTGCAGCGATCGCGATGCTTCCCCCGTTTCGGCTAACTCCGCTAGATCGTCAACAGACACCGATGCTCGCAACAGGCCGTATTTCAACACAACCTTGTCCGCCGCGATCGCCTCGGCGGCCCCGCTGAAGATTGCGGCCGCGATCGCGACGCTGACGGCCAAACCAAACCAGCTCAATCGAACTCTTGACATAATCTTAACCCTGAGTCCAACACCGACGAACGACTCGCGCCCTATTTTGGGATTACCAATGAACGGCTCGCTGTTTCCGCCAGATAAAGTCTGACTTCGACGTTCCTCGACCCATCTGGGGACGCGGGTTCCCAATGCCCAATTTAACACGGAAGCCTTCAGCTCTCAGCCGTCCGCCTCAAACCGGCCCGAAGTTCAAGGCTATCAATTGTGGGAGCCGAACTTTTTCAGTCCACCAACCGATCTCGCTCCGGCTGCAGACTTGCCGTAACGCGACCGTGTCGTTGCGGTTGCCGTTCCTTCCTCTGCCTTACCACTTCCCCGAATTAAAAAATACAAAATTGACCGGTTAGTCATGTGACGAACAAAGGCTCATAGTTTAAGATATGGGGTATCCGAATTGCCATTATGTATTCAGCCCTCTATTTAGCTTTGTTCTGGGGAAGCAAACTGTGCGAATTCCGCTCGACTATTACAGAATTTTAGGCGTACCCATTCAAGCCACTGACCAACAACTCAGTCAGGCTTATCGCGATCGCAGCTTGCAGTTGCCTCGACGGGAATACAGTGATGCTGCCATTGACGCTCGCAAGCAACTTCTGGATGAAGCTTACTCCGTGCTGTCCGATCCTGAGCAACGAGCGGAATACGACGCGAGTTTTCTCGCGAAAACTTACGAAGAAGCCAATCCTTCCAACGCCGAGCTATCTCTCGAAAAGTCCGAGCGCTTGGATGCGGGCGATCGCTCGGTAACCCCCTACAGCTCCTGGATTGAGATTGACGAAGTTCAATTCGCAGGCGCGTTGCTGATTTTGCAAGAGTTGGGCGAGTACGAACTCGTCCTGAAGCTCGGCCAGCCTTTCATCAATACTCACAAGGGCAACAACACCGAACCCAACGATGCGGAAGGGGTTCAGATGCTTCGAGCAGATATCGTCTTAACCGTTGCGCTGGCTTGCTTAGAACTCGGTCGAGAACAGTGGCAGCAAGGTCAGTCCGAAAGTGCAGCTCTTTCTGGAAAGATGGGACAAGAGTTGCTGCTGCAAGAGGGACTGTTTCCCAACATTCGCGGAGAAATTCAAGCCGATCTCTACAAACTTAGACCCTACCAAGTCTTGGAACTGTTGGCTTTGAGCGAAACAGAAAGCTTGCAGCGCCGCCGAGGGCTGCAAATTCTCCGGAATATGCTCGACGAGCGAGGGGGAATTGACGGGTCGGGAGACGATCGGTCTGGGTTGAGCGTTGATGACTTTTTGCGTTTTATTCAGCAGTTGCGGAACTATTTGACCGCGGCTGAACAACAGGAGTTGTTTGAAGCTGAAGCGCTCAGACCCTCCGCTGTGGCCACCTATCTTGCTGTTTATTCCTTAATTGCACGCGGGTTTGCTGAGCGACAGCCAGCCGCGATCTCGAAAACCCAAGAATTGCTGGCTCGTTTGAGCAAGCGCCAAGATGTTTATCTCGAACAAGCTGTCTGCGCTTTACTCCTCGGTCAAACAGAAGAGGCGAGTGCTGCTTTAGAACTCAGCCAGGAATACGAACCTCTCGCCTTCATTCGCGAGCATTCTCAAGATTCGCCCGATCTGCTTCCCGGACTGTGCTTGTATGGGGAACGCTGGTTGCAGTCGGAAGTGTTTCCCCATTTCCGCGATTTGGCCGTGTTGCGAGCGTCCTTGAAAGACTATTTTGCTGACGAGCAAGTCCAAGCATATTTAGAACAGTTACCTGTTGAAAGTGCCAGCGAAGCCCAGAAGCAGTGGTCTGTAGTCGAGCCTCAGAATGTCGCAACCGCAGAGCGAATGCCAGAAGACGCGAGCGCTCTCCCAGTGCTAGCAGAACCCCTGGCTGCAAGCTCGGTAGAAAGCGTACCCCCAGCGGATCGAGCGGCCAGCGTCGCGAGAGCTGGGACAGCGACGATGGAGCGATCGCCCGCCACTTCGGATGTGGCAACGCTTCCCAAAGCTGCAACCGTCCCAGCCGCCCTCCCCAGTTATTCTGGCAGCAACACCTCTGTCGGACGGAAGACAAATAGACGGCGAGATCGCCGCTCTCGCAGAACTCGCGCTCAAGCTCTCGATGCGAGCTTGGGGACACCACAGAGCAATGGGCGTTCCATCGGTGCAAGAGAACGCTCTCAATCCGTCTCAAAATGGGGGCGCTTGCTCCTGCTCCTGTTAGGAGGCGTTCTGGGGATCGGCGTTCTCGGTTTTGCGATTGTCGGAACCTTTAACTGGGTTCGCCAAGCCTTACAAAACTCATCCGCCGCCAAACTTGCAGAAGGCCAGCCCAACATCTCTCTCGCTCAACCCCCCCTTGAAATTCCCGCACCCAATGCGCCGATCGTGATTCCTGGCGGTCCCCTCGCTGAAGAAGGTGCGAGACAAATTGTGGTCACTTGGCTGTCTGTAAAATCTAAAGCTTTTGGTAACAAATACGAAGTTGAACAACTTGACAGCATTCTGGCAGAACCAACCCTACTAACCTGGCGCGCCCGCGTTCGCAAACTCAAACAAAACAATTCTTATCGGGAGTTTGACCATAAAGTGACGATTGAATCCGTCAATACCAGCAGCGATAACCCCGATGCAGCGACGATTGAGGCTGCCGTGAGAGAAACAGCGAAAGTTTACAATAACGGAACGCTCGATCAACTGGCTTCCTACGATGAGAATTTGCGGGTTCGCTACAATGTCGTGCGCGAAGACAAGCAGTGGTGGATTCAGCGGATGCAAGTCATTGAGTAATTTTTCTCGCTGTCCGCAGCCTCTCTCCTCCCGTTGTTTCGCGCTGTCTCTTGCACGAGTCAATATTCCCGATCTGAGTCATTATTCTCCGACCTCTCGCTAGGTTTGGGGGTTGCTACTTGCTTGATAGCACTGATGCAGGTTTTAAGCTGGGCGTTGGTTTTAATGGCTTGGGGGTTGAGGTGGGTTGCTGCGGCCCGATAGCCGCGATCTCGCAGCAGTTGGATCAGTCGAGATTTGCCCGGTACGTCGCATTTTCCGCGCTTGCCAATTTCCCCTAGGGTGTAGAAGAACGGTGGAAAGCCAGTCTCTGCGGCCATAATCTCCATTAACTGTAAGGGTTTCGACCAGCCCCAGTCTCGGGCCAAGACTTGCATCTGTTTCAAATAAGCGCGATCGTGCAAGGTTCCCAACCACATCGGACCGCTGAGGGTGAGGGGTTGCTCGTCTTGGGGGCAGCAAGCGCGTCCGAGTTTGCGCCAAGAGACCGCTTGATATTCGCCGCAATGATGACAGTAGCCCAGAAAGCCCCAATTACGTTCGGTCAGCCTTGGTTTGCGCATCACCCGAACCATCACCCGGTACACCTGTCCGGAAAAGAAAGAGAAAATTGGCTCAATTCCCAAGTCCTGACTGGCCGCTTGTTGTTGAGTTGTGCCGATGAGCAGCCGCAGTCCTTGCTCGCGAGAGGCGGGATGAGCGCGGGCGATCGCGCCGTAAACCTGCAAGCTCTTTTCCGGCAAATGTCCCGTCGCCGTGCGTCCATCGGTGCTGGTGAGGTAAACCAGACCGCCAATTTTCGCGGCCCGCAAAGCCGCGTTCAGATAAGGGGAAGGGGAACCAAAACTGTCCACATCCACAAGATCGTAGTAGTCCTGTTGGTTGTAGCAGTCGAAAAAGATACGGGTGGCGCTGTCGTGAGTAATCCGAGCGCATCCGGCCGCGATCGCTTCCTTAAGATTGTGCTGCAAAATCTCTCCCAGGTCGGGATTTCCTTCATTCGCCCAAACCCAACTCGCCTGACTCTCTTGCCAGTAGCGTAGAGAACGCACTCCGCACCCGCTCATCACCTCCAAAACCCGAAGCTGCCCCGTTTCCCCTCGGTAGACCCTAGCAGCCAACACGGCCAGATCCCTTGCCATACGGCTCTCAGGATTGTAGAAAGCTTGCCCAACCCGAAATTTTACCTGACCTTCATCAATCCCCACAATCCAGTTGCTCTGATGGATGCTGACCATCACCACCTTACAACCAAATTTGTACGCTTGTGGGATTTTCCTTTCGCAATGCACTCCACTCCGGGAGCATGCATGCTGTAGAGTTTGGGTAAATCATTTCGTTTTTGTTGATGTAACTCCAGACATTTCCCCACCAGGATCTCCTCTTCTACCTGTTCCAGCTGCCTGGCCAGGGAAGAGACAGATAGGGTTTCGACGCGAATGATCGATTGTCCCCCCACCACAGGGCTTTCTGTTTTTCCAAAAACAGGAGTTCAACAAATTACAAGGGTTAGAGGGTATCTGTGAAGACGATGTGCAACTTCAATATCGCCTTCAATTATGCGAAGGGTTCTTCGTCGAAAAAAAAGGTTGACAAAGAAAGGCAGAATAGATATATTGGTAAATGCGCGGTTGAGAGAGATTCCTCTCCCAGCAACGCTCAGAACCTAGACAAATCAATCGTTTGAAAGCTATTTTGATAGCCCTTCATTTTCGTCAATAACATCAAATCAAAAGCAGAAAAGCGATTTTTTCACTTTTCTGCTCGCCAAAATCAAAAATCCATCTCCCAGCCTAATACTTTTAGGTGAAAGAGAACACCACGGAGAGTTTGATCCTGGCTCAGGATGAACGCTGGCGGTCTGCTTAACACATGCAAGTCGAACGAGGTTCTTCGGAATCGAGTGGCGGACGGGTGAGTAACACGTGAGAATCTGCCTTCAAGACGGGGACAACAGTTGGAAACGACTGCTAATCCCGGATAAGCCGAAAGGTGAAAGATTTATCGCTTGAAGAGGATCTCGCGGCTGATTAGCTAGTTGGTAAGGTAAAAGCTTACCAAGGCGACGATCGGTAGCTGGTCTGAGAGGACGATCGGCCACACTGGGACTGAGACACGGCCCAGACTCCTACGGGAGGCAGCAGTGGGGAATTTTCCGCAATGGGCGCAAGCCTGACGGAGCAAGACCGCGTGAGGGAGGAAGGCTCTTGGGTCGTAAACCTCTTTTCTCAAGGAAGAAGTTCTGACGGTACTTGAGGAATCAGCATCGGCTAACTCCGTGCCAGCAGCCGCGGTAATACGGAGGATGCAAGCGTTATCCGGAATTATTGGGCGTAAAGCGTCCGCAGGTGGCTTGTCAAGTCTGCTGTCAAAGACAGAAGCTTAACTTCTGAGAGGCAGTGGAAACTGACAAGCTAGAGTCCGGTAGGGGTAGAGGGAATTCCCAGTGTAGCGGTGAAATGCGTAGAGATTGGGAAGAACACCGGTGGCGAAAGCGCTCTACTAGGCCGGTACTGACACTCAGGGACGAAAGCTAGGGGAGCAAAAGGGATTAGATACCCCTGTAGTCCTAGCCGTAAACGATGGATACTAGGCGTGGCTTGTATCGACCCGAGCCGTGCCGAAGCTAACGCGTTAAGTATCCCGCCTGGGGAGTACGCACGCAAGTGTGAAACTCAAAGGAATTGACGGGGGCCCGCACAAGCGGTGGAGTATGTGGTTTAATTCGATGCAACGCGAAGAACCTTACCAGGACTTGACATGTCGCGAATCTTAGGGAAACTTGAGAGTGCCTTCGGGAGCGCGAACACAGGTGGTGCATGGCTGTCGTCAGCTCGTGTCGTGAGATGTTGGGTTAAGTCCCGCAACGAGCGCAACCCTCGTCCTTAGTTGCCATCATTAAGTTGGGCACTCTAGGGAGACTGCCGGTGACAAACCGGAGGAAGGTGGGGATGACGTCAAGTCAGCATGCCCCTTACGTCCTGGGCGACACACGTACTACAATGGCCGAGACAAAGGGCAGCGAGTCCGCGAGGAGAAGCGAATCCCATCAAACTCGGTCTCAGTTCAGATTGCAGGCTGAAACTCGCCTGCATGAAGGAGGAATCGCTAGTAATCGCAGGTCAGCATACTGCGGTGAATCCGTTCCCGGGCCTTGTACACACCGCCCGTCACACCATGGAAGCTGGCAACATCCGAAGTCGTTACTCCAACCCGCAAGGGAGGAGGGCGCCGAAGGTGGGGCTAGTGACTGGGGTGAAGTCGTAACAAGGTAGCCGTACCGGAAGGTGTGGCTGGATCACCTCCTTTTTAGGGAGACCCAAACTCTTTGAGAACGTCAAAAAAAGTTGTTTTCAAAGCAGTAAATCCCGGTCAGAAATTGAAGGATGTCGAAAACATAGCTTTCAAGCGAGGTTTAGGTGATGAATTCAAAAAGGGCTATTAGCTCAGGTGGTTAGAGCGCACCCCTGATAAGGGTGAGGTCCCTGGTTCGAGTCCAGGATGGCCCACCTAAAAGTTTTAGAGATTTGAAGCTGGCAACACCTCTGCTCCAAAACAGAGAGAGTGACTGCCGAACTTTGGTCTCGGCAATCGAACCTTGAAAACTGCATAACTAGAAATCTGAAAAGGGAGAAACTCTGGAGTTTTCCAGGGTCGATCCTCACAGAACAAATCAATCCTAATGATTTAGAGGTCAAGCTACAAAGAGCTAACGGTGAATCCCTAGGCACGCAGAGGCGAAGAAGGACGTGGCAACCGACGAAATGCTCCGGGGAGCTGGAAACAAGCTTTGAGCCGGAGGTCTCCGAATGGGAAAACCCCAAGTACGGCTCGCTGAATCCATAGGCGAGTGCGAGCGAACCCGGCGAACTGAAACATCTTAGTAGCCGGAGGAAAAGAAAGCAAAAGCGATTCCCCTAGTAGCGGCGAGCGAAAAGGGACATAGCCCAAACCACCGACTTAAAGTTGGTGGGGTTGTGGGACAGCAACAAGAGATAGCGAACATTAGGTGAAGTAGTTGAAAGCTACACCAGAGGAGGTGAAAGTCCTGTAACCGAAAATAGAAGCTGCTCTGCTGTATCCCGAGTAACTCGGAACCCGAGAAATTCCGAGCGAATCCGCCAGGACCACCTGGTAAGGCTAAATACTCCTGCGTGACCGATAGCGAACCAGTACCGCGAGGGAAAAGTGAAAAGAACCCCGGCGAGGGGAGTGAAAAAGAACGTGAAACCGTTAGCTTACAAGCAGTGGGAGGACGATTAAACGTCTGACCGCGTGCCTGTTGAAGAATGAGCCGGCGACTAACAGGCTGTGGCAGGTTAAAGCACAGAAGCTGAAGCCAAAAGGAAACTGAGTCCTAAAAGGGCGTTTTGTCACAGTTTGTTGACCCGAACCCGGGCGATCTAACCATGTCCAGGATGAAGCTTGGGTAAAACCAAGTGGAAGTCCGAACCGACCCACGTTGAAAAGTGGGCGGATGAGGTGTGGTTAGGGGTGAAATGCCAATCGAGCCCGGAGCTAGCTGGTTCTCCCCGAAATGTGTTTAGGCGCAGCGGTAGTTATTCGTCATCTGGGGGTAAAGCACTGTTTCGCTGCGGGCTGCGAAAGCGGTACCAAAGCGATGCAAACTCAGAATACCAGTTGACAAGCTGCCAGTAAGACGGTGGGGGATAAGCTTCATCGTCAAGAGGGAAACAGCCCAGACCACCAGCTAAGGTCCCCAAATAATGGCTAAGTGATTAAGGAGGTGGGAGTGCCCAGACAACCAGGAGGTTTGCCTAGAAGCAGCCATCCTTGAAAGAGTGCGTAATAGCTCACTGGTCAAGCGCTCCTGCGCCGAAAATGAATGGGGCTAAGCCATTTACCGAAGCTGTGGACTCAAATTATTGAGTGGTAGGGGAGCGTTCTGTAGCGGGAGAAGCACTAGCGGCAAGCAGGTGTGGACGCTATAGAAGTGAGAATGTCGGCTTGAGTAGCGAAAATTGAGGGTGAGAATCCCCAACCCCGAAACCCTAAGGGTTCCTCCGGAAGGCTCGTCCGCGGAGGGTAAGTCAGGACCTAAGGCGAGGCTGAAGAGCGTAGTCGATGGATAACGGGTTAAAATTCCCGTACCGTTAAAGGTTGGTGAAGGGGGACGGAGAAGGTCAAAACGAGCCGGGTAATGGTTGTCCCGGTGCAAGCGTTCGAGGCGGTGAAGTTTGGAGAAAACAGACCGAGCTAAGACGCGAATCCGACAAGCTACGGCTTGGAAGTCGTCGAGATCCTGCTTCCTAGAAAAGCCCTATCCACCTTAAACCTTTAATGCCTGTACTCGAAACCGACACAGGTAGGGAAGTAGAGAATACTAAGGGGCGCGAGATAACTCTCTCTAAGGAACTCGGCAAAATTACCCCGTAAGTTGGCAAGAAGGGGTGCCACCGAGAGGTGGTCGCAGTGAAGAGGCCCAGGCGACTGTTTACCAAAAACATAGGTCTCCGCAAAGTCGTAAGACGCAGTATGGGGGCTGACGCCTGCCCAGTGCCGGAAGGTTAAGGAAGTTGGTTAGGGGTAACCCGAAGCTAGCGACCGAAGCCCCGGTGAACGGCGGCCGTAACTATAACGGTCCTAAGGTAGCGAAATTCCTTGTCGGGTAAGTTCCGACCCGCACGAAAGGCGTAACG
>JGI12316J14372_10003523_pt1 | contig 14706 bp, 17 predicted proteins | sample MarCyaLeptolynsp_FD_14372 | JGI IMG/M metagenome (IMG submission 14372) | reverse complement strand
TAGCGGTTTGCAATGAAATTCAGTACCCGGTTTCGGTAGGGGCTTGGCAATGCCAAGCCCACCTCAGTTTTTTGTACTTAACCAGACTACAAATTGCTATAGTTCATAGTTCAGGGGTCGGAGTTCGTTGTCCGGGATTGATAGTTCGTGATGGATAATTCAGAGTTCAGCAACCAGGACACGAGGTTCAAAAGGATTCACCAACAACGAATAGGGGTAAACAAGTAAGGATTTTGTATTTTTGCGTCTTTAAGGTTTGACCCAGCTAAAATTGTACAAAGTTCCATTGTTAGCAACAGCACTGACCAGGAATGCGGTCGTAGCAGCGTGAAGTTATTAACTGAGTCAATAATCTGCCGACTAACTGTTAATGGCTAACCACTCTCTGCTAACCATAGAAAATATTGAAGATCGGTGCTGATGCTATCCACTCTGAAGCCAGAGTAAAATGCCAATACGACCTTCAACATAACCTTAGAAATTCCGCCAGCATCTACCTGGGGCAGAGCGGCGAAAGTAGATTGGGTGTTTTATATAAAACTACAAGAATAGATGGGGACATGACAAAAGACTCAAAAACAACTGTAGTCACCCTTTCCCTTCTGCCTCCTGCCATCTGCCTCCTGCCGTCTGCTATGTCAGACAGCAAGGACATCATTACATGTGTTGATGTGTTGGTGAAGTTGCTCTATAAGGAGTATCGCGCCAGCAACCTCCAATAACACTCCCAGAACCCATGAAAAATCGACAGTCTCTATTACTGGTTTCGCTTTGCAGTCTTCTGCTTCCCTTAATGGCAGGATGTGGGGACCATGGTCCCGGTCTGATTTGGTGGTGCGACCATCCCATCGGCGTGAAAGCCCTGGTAATCGAAGCCAGCCTCAGAGGAACCGATATCCTGAAACAATTTAAGGCGTGCGATCGCACTGTCATCCCTATTCTGGCTGAGATGTTAATCGATTCTGACAGTGACCAATCTCTTCGAGAGGCAGCGGGGCGATCTCTGGCTCATCTCGGGCCAGCCTCTGTTCCTGCCTTAATTGAAGCCCTCAACCATCAAAAGCCAGAGATTCGGCAGGAAGCGGTTCATGCGCTAGGATGGATTGGAGAGGATGCAAATGCTGCTGTACCGGCCCTGACTGCACGTTTGCAGGACGAATCCCTCCCCATTCGCTGGCAGGCCGCTTCGTCTTTAGGATCAATTGGGGCAAAAGCGAGTGCTGCTGTTCCTGCCTTAACCCAATTGCTGGACAGTCCGAATGAGCGCGTTCGCTACCATGCTGCCACAGCGTTGGGATACATTGCTGTAAAACTTTGTCGTCAAGAAAGTCCGTCTCACCGAAAAATGGCTGTTGCGATCGCAGCAACAGTGCAGCGAGCTTATCAAGATCCAAAATTAGGACAACCCCGCTTTACACAGGAAGAGATGGAGTGCCAGGTTAAAGTCCACATCGGTGGGTGCTGAAGATTCTAAACCATGAACCATCAACCATGAACCATCAACCCTTATTAATTCCTAAGCCCGATCCAGCTCGTCGTAAATTATTGGCTGAAGCATTGCAAATCTGTCGTTCCTTACGCCGCCCGGGAGAAAGACCAAACCCAAAACGAATCAAAAAAAAACAAGATCGTCTGCGCCAGATTCGAGAAGCTTTGCGTCCCTTTGCTCATCCCATCCGCTGCTCCGCTGTTCCAGTTGAGTCAATACCGCTGGCCGTGCGTCGTGCCTTTGTGCGCGCAGCATTGTTGGTGACGCGCTATCGTCAGGTTGGTAGCGGCAACTGGCAGAGCACGTTTCCATCCCCAACCTTGAGTCGCTACCAGCCCGATCCAATCCCAGCAGATTTGCTCTCTGAAGCGTCGATCGCTTTACTGTGCCAGCGCTTTAACCTGGCTGTTGAATTTGCTGAGGAGCTGCAAGATACTCTAGTTGCAATCGATAGACAAATTGAGCGACGACAACAGATTATTCAGGCCGTGTTGGCGGAATTGGATAACGATCTTAACTCAGAAACGGTTGTCCACCTTTTTCAGCATTTGTTTGGCCCCGTACCCATTCCCGCAGCAGCCCTGGATTGCGTCTGCACTGAGATGCAGATCTTTTTCTCCATTCGTTATCGTCAAGGTAGGCTTTACGATGCACCTGCAGAAACAGCTCAGGAACAAGGGCACGATGCCGACACTTCTTCCCAGCTCTGGGACAGTTTGAGTCAGACAGACCGGGATACCATTCAAACTTTCCTGTTATCTCTGGAGCAGGCTAGCCTCGATTTCTTCCGACGTTTCCCCTCATTCGGGCCTTGCGACCCCAAACGCATTGACCTGGATTGGTGCGATCGCATCGCCCAGCGCACCGGAATTTCTCGCTCAGAGATCTTGCAGATGCTGAGCCAATCCGTTGGCGTCTTCCCCACCCATAAAGGCGAATCCTACCTCGTCCACGACATCTGGGGACACCACTGGCAACTCTTTTTCACCCAATTCCAGAGCGACTACACCATCCTTACCACCTGCGACGAGCCCCTGCGAGCCCGAGAAACAGCCTACACCCTCTACGGTCCTCTCAGCTGCGGCGAAATCTTTTGTCTGTCCGGCGAACACGTCGAACTCGACATCGAAAAAGCCCACCTCTTTTTCCACGGTGAAGTGCAGCAGCGATTGGGCCTGCTGTTCGCCTTACTGATTGGCGAAATGGTCGCTGATATGGCAGAATTCAAGTTCATTCTCGACTATCCCCACTCCGCCGATCAACTGCTCAGCTCCTCCCTCTTCAAACACGAAGCGACCAAGTTCGACTTGAGCCTGCATGATATCGATCGCATGTTTTTGCGCATCCTACAGCCCTTATTGGAAGTCCGACTCTCAGTGTTTGAAGATTCCCGGCTGGAAACCGACTTGCTGAGCGAATGGGCCGCTGCAGGTCAGCCTGTGGAGTCTCTCGAACTGCGTACCAGCCTCAAACAAGCCATCGCTCAACTGTATCAGATCTTCTTAGCAGACTATAATTCCAGCTACTTACCCACCCTGACCGGCGAAGTGGGCCTCTTTACCCAAATCGTCAGCAACTTGCTTTACTTGCAAAATGCCGTCAACAGTCTCTACACCAACATCAACTCCGACGCCAATGACAATTTGCCCTATCGCGATTTGTTGATTATCTTTATTGGGTGCTACTGCTCCAGCGACAGCTACACCGACTTCTGGGATATCGACGACACCCTGGCAGGATACTTCTTACCCTGCTGGCAAATTTTGGCAGAACTGATTCGGCGATCGTAGTCGTACTTCGATCCAGCCAAGAGAGTGTAGCATTTGTAGTCGGCACTTCAGTGCTACAGAGTTTCTTGGGTAAGCCTTACAAACTACTCTACAACCGTGTCGTGCTTTGCCCATCCTACTGCTTCAACCGAACAGTATTGGTTAGAATGAGTCTCAATACTGTTCGGTTAAGGATAGCGGATTCAATTACTTTACGAAAAATAGACCTGTAGGGACACGGCAATGCCGTATCCCTACGCGAGAAATTAATTCTCGTTTCTAAACCGAACAGTATTGGGTAGGATGAGTCTTTCTGCCCTGCTGCTGCTTGAGCGAGCAAATGCAACTAATGGGAAATGCCTACCAACTGAAACTTTCGCTTCGTACGTCTTTATAGCGTACTCCGAAAAAGGATCGGAACAGAACCCAAGACTCAAAGCCAGATACAATCAACCTTTTCCCTTCTGTCCTCTGTACTCTGCCCTTTGCCTTCTGCCCTTTTCTGCTATAAAACCTGAACGCCATTTGCCTCCAGCTGCCGATCGGCCTCCAGCGCTACTAGCGCTACCTCATAAGCCGCTTGTGGATCGGTATACCGCAGTCGTTGAAACTGCGCCCAGCCCTCTCTGTGTTGGTCAATGAGCTGTTGGATTTGAACGACTTGAGCGATGGACATCTTCGTATCCTCCTGTTTCGCCAATTCAATCTCAGAATAACCTGCTATTCCAGGGTGCTGCGTCCTGCCGCCGGATCGTCCGATCAGGTGAAGTCATCCTCCTGCGATTGGAGCCATGCTTTATCCAACCACGCTCGGACTAGCACCGTGGACAGCTTTTTCTCCTGAGATCTGCGATCTATTCTCATCTCCTTTGTCGCAATCGTCATATCCAAATTTAAATCCCAAAAGCCAATTTAATGACGGTGATGGTAAACAAGTAAGGATTTTTGAGCGCACGGGTTTCACCCGTGCGCTCAAAAATCCTTACATCTGGAGAATTACCTTAATGACAAGCCTTGGAAAGGAATAGATACAGAGTCCCAAAACATTACCCTTTTAGCTCTGTAGCATCAGCAAGAAACACAGGCCCTACAGAATCATCAGCAAGAAGCACAAGCCCTACAGAGAAAACATATCGGTGCGGTTTCCTATGTCGACAACGGATCCCAAATAGTCAGTTCGTTGAAAAGTTTTGACGTTTGCCTGCTAGATTCTGCAGCACTAGAGTGCCAACTATAAACTTGTATACTTTTAGCGATGTCAAAATATCAGGTTTGAGAGTTTTGGTCTGTCTTTGTTGGTCGTTGTTGTGCGATCGCGCTTTTTTGTTTTGGCGAAGGGGTTAGGCTCAAGGCTGAAGGGGGAATGATTGGAATGGGCAATAGTCTACATAAGGGCTGATACCATTTTGGATTTTAGATTGGCGATTTTGGCTTGGAGAAAGCTTGACTGGGCAAACGTTCCACAAATTTTATCAATTGCATCTCCAAGTCAAATTGGTATTACAATGCATTTACTGTTAGACTGGTCGGTCAATCCCCTACAGGTTGAAATCTGTGTAGTTTTCCCTGGCAGCAAAATGCCAGATACCCTGATGGAGCGGTTCAGGTTTGTAACGTTATCCATCTATCAGTTTTTTGGTGATGAACTCGTCTCTCTCTCTTAATCGAAGCTGAGATTGCGACCTTGCTAGACAAGAAGCTTGATGGCACTGGAGCGATTGCTGGATTATCTGCAAACAGACATGATGTCGATCGATCTGTCCAGGGGAACGGTTGAAATCGCGTTTCTTTGGGACTGAATCGCTAAAGTTATGTTAAACAGAGCGTGGAGTTCGGTCAAACATTTGGTGCATTCGTTCACCACTCGTTGAGGATTAGGCAGCATTTTTATGAAAATTTTGACGACTGGCTGGCAACATCATTTTGTTGACACGAACAATATTCGCTTGCACTGCGTGACTCAAGGTCAGGGTGAATTGGTTTTGCTGTTGCATGGTTTTCCAGAGTTCTGGTATTCCTGGCGCTATCAAATTCCAGCGCTATCGCGCCATTTTAAGGTGGTTGTGCCTGATTTACGAGGCTACAACGACTCTGATAAACCGTCGCATGGCTACGATCTGGATACGTTGGGCGCTGATATTCGAGGCTTGATTGAAGGGTTGGGATATGCTCGCGCTCACATTGTGGGTCACGATCTGGGGGGTGCGATCGCATGGTCTCTAGCCCAGAGATTCCCGCAATACTTAAATCGTCTGGCCATTCTCAATGCCGCTCATCCCCAGCGCTTCTTGAACGAATTGGTCAGCAATATCGATCAGCTGCGGCGCAGCTGGTATATGCTTGCATTTCAGGTTCCTGGAATCCCTGAATGGCTGATTCAGCAGAATTTGAAGGATTTTGTCAGAAATGTATTCCGCGGTCAGGCGATTCGCAAAGGCTCTTTCACTGCAGAAAATGCCCAGGTCTATCAGGCCGCCCTGGAAAAACCGGGTGTCTTGGCGGCGGCTCTGAATTACTATCGCCAGTTCTTGGCCCCGCAAAGCTGGCTGCGCAATTGGCTGCAGCGACCTGCACCAGTGACGGTTCCCACCTTGATTCTGTGGGGCAAAGAGGATTCTCTGCTGAGCCAGAAACTGGTAGATGGCATTGACCAATTGATTTCAGCCCCTTTCCAACTCAAATTTATTCCTCGTTGCGGCCACTGGATTCAGCAAGAAGCGCCCCAAACGGTAAATCGGGAGCTGCTGGATTTTCTTAAGGGGGCAGGGAATGGGGAGTAGGGAACGGGGAACGGAGAACAGGCAGGAAAATATGAAGTTCTTGAGGGAACGGGAAATGGGGAATAGGGAACGGGAAATAGGGAATGGGGGAATCAGCGCTGAAGTCTGATACAAACTTTCCGTTTATTCGTACGATCGCTAAAAAATAGGTTATTTTCACGACCTGGAAAGCGAGTGTCCCCGAAGGAGGCGCTAACCCCTACTTTTTTGTGCTGGAACGACAAAGCAGATTATTTTGAAAACCTTGCTTCGCAAGGTTTTCAAAATAATCCTCTATTCTCCGTTCCCTGTTGCCTGTTCCCCATTCCCCATTCCCTCTAACTGTATCCATTCCCCTGCTACGGTTGCGATCGCGCCGCCTGGGAATGGATCGGTACGCGATCGATTGGGGGCCTGGATCAAGGCGGTGCATTTTTCTACCTGAGCAAAATTGGGCGCGCAGGGAAGTACCTGCTGCAGAAATTTCCGAATCGCCCGCCGTTGCAGGGCCAGAGGAGCAGGACGTAAAATTAAACGATTTAATTTTATTTTGGATTTTGGATTTTGGATTTTGCTTTTTTGGCTCAACTCTCTATTTCCTGTTCCCTGCTGCCCGTTCCCTGTTCCCCATTCCCCCTGTTGAATTTTGTATTCATTAACAGCAGTGGCTTGCTGGAGTAAGTTTTGGGCAGCAGTTTCCAGATACTCTACGTCTGCTTGCAGAATTTCTGCCGTTTGCCCCAGGTGTTGCTCGACTTGGGGATTGAAGTGCGATCGCAAGTAAGGCAGCAATTGGTTGCGGATGCGATTGCGGGCATATTTCAAATTCTGGTTGGTGCTGTCTTCCCAAATCGGGAGCTGGCCATTCTGGCAAAACTGTGCTGTCTCCGCACGACTCACCTCCAGCAACGGACGCACCAGAGTCACGCTGGTGCTGAGGGGACGCTGCCAGGTCAGGGCCTGGAGGCCATCCGTGCCGCTGCCTCGCATCAAGTTATAGAGCAACGTTTCAGCCCGGTCGCTGGCCGTATGGCCGGTGGCAACATGGGTGTAATTGTGCTGGTGCGCGATCGCAGCCAGTGTCTCATAGCGCCACTGTCGCGCCAGTGCTTCGCTCGCCAGCGCCCGATCCGCAACCTGACCATAAAATGGCAGTGCCCACAATTTTGCCAGCTGCTCAACATGTCTGGCATTGGCACTAGAATCCAACCGCCAGCGATGATCGCAATGGGCAACCCCCAGCCTCCAACCCCACTTTGGCTGCAGATCGCACAGCAGCCGCAGCAGACAAAGAGAATCCTGTCCCCCAGAAACTGCAACCAACACCGCTTGTTCGCGCCCCAATATCCCTCGCTGCCTTAGCGTGCGATGCACCTTAGCGTGCAGCTCCGTCCAAGAAAACCGATCGGGCATGGGTTTAGGGTTTAGGGGTCAGGGGTTAGGGGTTAGATGGGTAGTGGTGTTGTGACACGCCTAAAAATGTGTAAATTCGTAGCGAGCATTTTAGTGCTACCAGAGTCTATTGGGTAAGAACTACAGCTTTTTTCACAACCCAACTCTATTGTAATAAATTAGCCATGTTAGACCAGTAGGGTATTAATTGGGTAGGTGTTAGTTTTCAGGAAAAAGGCTAGGGACTCATCCGGGAAACCTGAAACCTATCCCCTGAAACCTAAAAAAACCAACCGTAACTATGCAGTCCTTTGCCCAGCAAGTTGACTCCTAGATAGCACACCCATACCACGCCAAAGCCCGTTGCGGCCAAAATAGCAGGACGCCGTCCCTGCCAACCTCGCGTAATGCGTGCGTGCAAATAGGCAGCAAACACCAACCAGGTAATCAGTGCCCAGGTCTCTTTTGGATCCCAGCTCCAGTAAGTTCCCCAGGCTTCATTGGCCCAAACCGCTCCGGCAATAATACCAATGGTCAGCAACGGAAAGCCCAAACCAATGATGCGATAGCTGATATTGTCCAGTACTGCTGCTAGAGTGAGACGTTGCGGTGAGAGCAATTCAGTCGGCGCTTGAATTTTAGGTATAGATGGAGCTTCAACCCGTTCCATGACAGCTGTGCCCCCGCTGCCCTGACTGTCAAAGGCCGGGACTGAGGACGGTGTCGCAGCTGCTGCAGTTTGTATTTCTGGTGCAATAGCAACTGGTTCTGCTGGCGGCTTCGAGGAGAAACGCTTCAAGCGATAGGTCCCTGTACCAACAGCGCTGCCGTGTAGTTCAATCTGTTGTCCGCGAGTCACCACCAGGAATGCAATCGCCAATACCGACCCCACCATCAAGGCTGCATAGCTAAATAGCATCACGCTCACGTGCATCATTAGCCAGTTCGACTTCAGGGCAGGTACCAGGGGAGCAGCAGCTTGCATATCGGCTGGCAGTGTCAGGGCAGCAAAGGCGGTAATGCCCATGGCAACTGGAGCCGTAACCGCACCCACTAAGCGGCTGCCGCTCATGTTTTCAGCCACCAGGTGGACAGTTGTAATGCCCCAGGCTAAAAAGAAAAGAGATTCATAGAGATTGCTCAGGGGGAAGTATCCAGCTTCGATCCAGCGGGCCCCCAGCAAGGTTGCAATGCAAAGGTTAGCAATAGCCATACCTGCAGTTCCCAGGGTCGGTAACACTGGCAGGCGCGGAAATGCTACTCCTGCCCAGTACACCAGCATGGTCACGAACAGAACTGCAAACGAGATATTATCCAACCCATTCTGGAGCGCTACCAGATTCATAAAGCATTCTCCCCCGTGCTCGGACGTCAATCCTATCCTACTGAATTCTGGTCTTGGACAATAGAGTGAAGAGTTGAAACCTGGAGCCTGATGCCTCGGGATTCAAGAACCTATTGGCCTGACACAGCTAATTTGTCGCAATGCTAATTTGTCGCAATAGAGTTGGGTGATGAAAAAGAGTGTAACGCTTACCTGATAAACTCTGAAGCACTAAAGTGCCCACTACAAATTTGTCCAATTTTAGGCGTGCCAGACCGCTACGTCTATTAACGTCCTGGAAGGTTATTTTAAAACTTTTGTAAAGTCGGAGTTTTAAAATAATTTATTTTTTTGAGTGCTAGCCCGAAGAAACTGCGGTTAGTACCCTCGAAGGAGGGTCCCCTTCCAATCCGTGTAGCAAAGGGTGTCCCCATTAGGTGCTCGCTGACCGGGAAACAAACTAAAGTCGCTGTTTAATGCATTTGATTAACTTTCTTAACAAAAAACTGCGATCGCGTACAAAATCAGAAAAAATACGCAATCCTAGTTACAACATACATATTGGGCTGTGCCAGAACCCTGCGGATTAGGATAGTTGTTGCGGGATGACTTCGAGAGAGGGGCTGGGACAGCCCTTTTTTTGGTTTTGTCAGTGGACTGTCAACTTTAAATTTAGAGATGGAAACCAGACCCCTTACTTTTCCCTGGTTTTACCCAGAGCATCAGGATTTACAAACCGATTTCAGCGGTCTCAAGCTTGCAACATCCTTAAGCTACCCATTTAGTTTTGCCAGAATAGTAGGGAACTACAATTTTCTGGCAAAAATATGGAAACCTTGGTAGCAATTTGCTTGGGCATTAGTTTGAGCGCAGCCTCTGGCTTTCGCATTTTTGTACCACCGTTGGCCATGAGCATTGCATCGCTCTATGGCAATCTCGAGCTGGCTCCAGGATTTGCCTGGGTGGGTACGTATCCGGCACTGATTGCCTTTGCGATCGCAACCGTACTCGAAATCGCCGCCTACTACCTACCCGTTGTTGACAATCTGATCGACACCCTCGAAGTCCCGACATCGTTGGTCGTCGGCACCCTGATTGCTGCCTCTATCCTGGGCGACCTCGAACCGCTCGTCCAGTGGAGCATTGCTGTCATCGGCGGTGGCGGCACTGCAGGCATCGTCGAAGGATTCACCACCGTCACCCGCTTCGCCTCCACAGGATTAACGGGCGGCTTAGGTAATCCACTGCTTTCTACAATGGAAGTCATCAGCTCTACCGTGTTATCCATCCTGGCCTTGCTGCTCCCTGCCCTGGCAGCAATCCTGGTTCTGGGCATCCTCTGGTTTGGTCTTAGGAAACTATTGCGCGCTCTGCACCGGCATCGCACCGCTTAAACCGAGTAGAAATTGTTGATTACCATTAGGAGATTCTCTGATGGAAAACCTGTTACTCCATAATCCCCATGCGGGTGAAAGTTTAAAACATGAATTCTGAGAAGAACTGGAGCTTAGTGCCCCTTCCCTAGCAGTTGCAATTGGCGTTCCTGATTCTACGATCCAGGACATGCTTAACGCCCGATCTCCTGTAACGGCTGACCTCGATCTGCGCTTATGTCGATATTTTAGGCCATCAGAAGGATACTTCTTGCGGCTGCAGAATGCTTATCAACTCCTGGACGCGAAAAGAAAATTAGGAGAAACATTAGAGCGCATCGTTCCCCATGCTGCTCTCTCGACCCTGGATGCAAATGAGAGTAGAAGGCAGGAGGCAGAGGGCAGAAGGCAGAAGGGGAAAAGCTGATTCTATCTAGCTTTGAGCTTTTTGCGATGTCCTAATCCATGTTCGCAGTACCATAAAAATCAAATTCTTATCTTGCAAGATTCTATACTTTATTGCAGCACTTGTTTCTGACCTCGATCGTTCTAATAGAAATCATAATTTTTGAGCGTTCGGATTCCACCTGCGCGCTCAAAAATTATTACTGGTTGACCACGACCCTGCTCTCTGGCTTTTCATAAAGTTTTGTATTGATTTCTGTTGATACGGAATCGAAGCCGTTAGATCTGTAGTGCTTCCATGATTGTGTTCAACCTCATTCAAAATAACAATAGTGCAATGATGAAATTCAAGATTTTAGCGGCTGCAACCCTACTGGCAACCTTCAGTGCAGCCAGTATTGTTAGAGCGGAGCCTGCTGCCAGCAATGCGGAGATGCCATTTTCAGTTGCGGGCCTCTTTGATAATGTCATTCCCTCGTCCGGATCGGGATCGGATGCTGATGCCGACTCTGGCTCGAGTTCCGCGCCCCCCAGCGGAGATCGCGATGCAACAGGTACCCAGGCATTTCGCAATTTCTCTGGCCAGACCCAGGCGCATCAAGATAGTTTTAATGGCTTCAGCATCAATGTGCCAGTAGAGTTTCAGCTCAATGGTAAGGGAGCAACCACCAACTGGACAGGACCGTTGTTGGTGGGGAAGGATAGCTCAGGGGACGAATTCACAGGCAGTGGGTTGATTTCGGTGAACACGGTGGAGTGGGCCGCAGGAGATCCGACAGTGGCCTGCAATGCTACCGTGTCCCAGTATACGAACGATCGCTTCTATCCGAACGATAAGTTGTCTAAAAAACAGGTGAAGTTTGGTACTATTCCAGCCACGGTCGTTCGCTTTGAGGAGTCTATTTATCAACGGGGTACCCGGGACGAGAAGAATGCTGACGATCACCATCGCATGCATTTCCAGGTTTGCGGCAATGGTCGCATCTACAACGGTACGTTGGGCTATTATTACGGCTTTTTTAAGCGCAACGATGTTGATGTTCGGGCGGTTTTTGAAGCCGCTATCCAGTCTTTTAAATTGATCCCAGCGGATAATTCGCCGATTGGTGGATGAGTCCCCTTTGTATCGCAGCAGGCAGCAGGTAGCAGGCGAAGGTTGACTAAACCTGATGTCGACTAAACCTGATTTTCAGCTTTTTGTTATGTCCTACTCTATTCTCGTCGTGCTATAAAACAGAAGGCACTGGTCAAAAGAGAAATGAATCAGCCCTGGGGCCTCGGCCCCAGGGCTGATTCATTTCTGGCAGTCCTCCAGCAGTCGGGATGTTCTATTAGTTGACTTTCAGCAGTTCGACGTCAAAGATCAGGGTGGCGTTGGGTGGAATGGGGCCAATTCCCCGAGGGCCATAGCCCAGATCGGGGGGAATAGTGAGCTGGCGTCGACCGCCGACTTGCATGGTGCCAACGCCTTCGTCCCAGCCTCGGATCACCTGGCCGACCCCAAGCTTGAACTGGAAGGGGGTGCCGCGATCGCGGGAGCTGTCAAACTTGCTGCCATCTTCCAGGGTGCCGGTGTAATGCACCGTCACGGTTTGGCCTTTTTGAGGTGTTGCACCCTCACCTTGAACAAGATCGATATACTTCAGCCCTGATGGGGTTGTGACTTCTTTGCCTTGAGCGGCGCTGTCGTTGCCAGAATCGGAATTTGTCATAGTAAGGTTAGTTCGATCGGTGGTTGGTATTGATGTTGTTGTCTGGGGCTGGGAGGGGATGGACTGGGCGTCGATCGCATCAGGCTGGCTGGTACATGAAATCAACATTGCGATCGCAGAACCTGCCAGGAGAATTCCCAGTCCCGATAAAAGTTTTCTCACGCTTGCTCCTCTGTGCTTGAAGTAAAGGCGTTGGTAATTTCAGGGATGAATTAGAATTTGGGGCCGACGGCCCCAGGTTCCAATTCCCCCTTCCGATTGACCAATGCCGAAGTAAAACCTGCAGACAGGAAAACTCACACCCAGACTCTAGCACTTTTGCGATCGCGTCAGCATTTACTGTGGAAGGCAGAAGTTGGAAGGCAGAAGTTGGAAGGCAGAAGGGAAAGGTTGACTGCCTCTGGTTTGAGCTTTTTGTGCAGGAGGCAGAAGGCAGGAGGCAGAAGGGAAAGGTTGACTATATCTGGTTTGGAGCTTTTTGCCCTGTCCCCATCTATATTTTGTCGTGCTATATCTTTCCCCTCTGTTGATTTTAGATTTTGGATTGTCGAACACAGGCTGTCCCAAACGGAAGCCAGAGTTTGCCGTCTCCTCCTTCTGCCTCCTGCCCTCTGCCCTCTGCCTTATTTTGCCTCCCCACAGCTAACGATACTCCGCAACGATCTCAATCTTCCCCACAATGCAATCGTTCAATGCGTCGAGATCGGCAGCTGGAATCCACCATTCCGTGTGGTGCGAGGTACCAACCTGATGGATTGCGTAGCAATCCATAAACTGTTTTTCTACCTGGAAACGGGTGACGTAACCGACGCCGCTATCTCTCACATTCCACTTTTGGGCGATCTCCGTCGCGTACTGCTCATTGGTCACCGGATAGAAAATCGGCTGTTCTGGCAAGCGCGGCGGCCAGCGCTTGAAGCCACTCTGCTGGACTAGAGCCAATTCTTTTGGCCCGGTGGGGCGATAGAGGGTTACGGTTTCTGTTCCAGTTTCCATTCTTCTCTGCTGCTTGCGATAAAACTGGTGATATTCGGCAATGTGCTTTATATAGTATAGATAGACCATTCAGGATCGACTGTCAAAATTATTCGGTGTTGTTTGAGAAGGTTATGAGAATCTGGTTTGCCTGTTTTTTGATGATGTTTGCAATGGCGGAAATCTTTCAATGGTTCCAGGATTTTTCCTTGCCGTTGCCAATTTATGTTGTCGGCGGCGTGTTTCTTGCGATCGCATCCAACGCCGACAAGCGCATTCCCTGGCCTTTTTCTCAAGCAACGACCGCTCAAAAAACGATTCCTCCACCAGATACGAGCGATCGCCAGACCCCCACCCCCATTGAAACCCACCCCGTGGAAACCCTGCCAGCTGCCCATACCCCTGAATGCAACCCGTCGCTCAACCCGCCCGATCGCCAACTGCAATCCTACCCTTCAATTTCATTTACCATCCACAAACCCGAACCGAAAAGCCAAAAGCCAAAATCATGAAGATTCTTTGTCCTGATTGGCCGACGACTGTTGAGGCGGCAAAGGCAATTCAAGAGCAGTTGCGCGATACCGTCGTTACCTCAGATCGGCTCGATCGCGTCCGGTTTGTCGCGGGCGTGGATGCAGGCTTTGAAGAAAAGGGTACGGTGACACGGGCAGCGGCAGTGGTGCTGAGCTTCCCGGATCTAGTGCTGCAGGAATCCGCGATCGCACGCTGCCCCACTACCTTTCCCTACATCCCTGGCTTCCTCTCCTTTCGCGAAATCCCCGCCTTGCTAGCCGCCCTAGAACAACTGACGATCGACCCCGATCTCATTCTCTGCGACGGTCAGGGACTGGCCCATCCCCGCCGCTTCGGCCTCGCCTGCCACCTTGGCGTCCTGCTCGACATCCCCACCATCGGCGTCGCCAAATCCCGTTTGATTGGCAAACATGACGAAGTGCCCGCCGAACGAGGAAACTGGCAACCCTTGACGCATCAAAATGAGATCGTGGGGGCGGTTTTGCGATCGCGCACCAACACCAAACCCCTCTACATCTCCATCGGCCATCGCCTCAGCCTGCCCACCGCCATCGCCTATACCCTGCAATGTGCCCCCAAATATCGCCTGCCCGAAACCACCCGCCAGGCCGACAAACTCGCCTCCAATAGAGGACTACCAATGACAGAACGAAGCGATTGAGCATCAAAGCACCAAATCCCGTAGGGGCACCCCTTGTGGGTGCCCATCTGAGGTCGGTACAAGAGCGATCTCTATGGGAATGCTGCGATCGCTCCCAAAATCCGTAGGGGCACCTCTTGTGGGTGCCCCGCTGCCATAAAACAACACCCGGCCCCCCAATTCACTGGTCTGTGTCGATAGATCCAGGGGCGGCACAAGACCGAACCCTACAGCGAATGGCACTGAAATAAGCCAAATCATGCAGTCAGCTTGGCCTTGAGCACAGAACGAGGCTGACGCATTCGGGGATAATTCTTCGGTCTACGTTTTTTCA
>JGI12316J14372_10003516_pt1 | contig 14732 bp, 15 predicted proteins | sample MarCyaLeptolynsp_FD_14372 | JGI IMG/M metagenome (IMG submission 14372) | reverse complement strand
ACACGCCGTGCAAGCGGCCTGGATCGAACATCAGGTCCCTCAGTGCGGATACTGTCAGTCCGGTCAGATCATGTCTGCTGTGGCCTTGCTGCGCGATAATCCGAACCCGACGGATGAGGATATCGATACCGCGATGAGCGGCAATATCTGTCGCTGCGGCGCTTACGGACGAATCCGCGCCGCCATCAAATCCGCAGCTGGCGCATAGGGAGGTCCGAGTCATGGGAAAATGGACACGCAGAGGCTTTATCGCAGCGGGCGTCGTTTCCGGCGGGGCGCTGATGGTTGGCGTTGGGATCCGCGAGGGACATCGCGCCCCGAAACTGGCAGAGCTGGTGACCGACGAGGGCGAGACACTGATCAATGTCTGGGTGAAACTCTCACCTGACAACACGATCACCGCCATCGTTCCGCATAGCGAAATGGGGCAGGGCGTTTTCACCTCGATGACGCAGATGCTGGCCGATGAAATGGACGCCGACTGGGATAAGGTCACCTATGAGCAAGCGCCGGCGCATGAGGGCTATGCCAATTATCCGCTCGGGCGAGAATTCCTGATGGGCGACACCAAGGTGCCTGGTTTCGTGCAGGATTCGCTGAATGGCGGGTTCCTGCGGATTGCTCAATCGATGGGCCTGCAGATTACAGGCGGCAGCACGGCGGTGCGCTTTACCGGAATGGGCGGCATGCGGATCGCTGGCGCTGCGGCGCGCGAGATGATTGTCAAAGCCGCGGCCAAGACCTGGGATGTCCCAGCTAGAGAGCTGCGCACTGAGAAGAGCTATGTCTATCACGACGCTTCTGGCCGGTCAGAGCCATATGCCAGTTTTGCCGTTCTTGCCGGAAAATACTCTCCGCCCACGCAACCAAGGTTGAAGACGCCGGAGGAATTCCAGTTGATGGGCAAGCCGCTCAAGCGGTTCGACATCCCGGCCAAAACGGATGGGACGGCGCAGTTCGGCATCGATGTTGATTTGCCGGGCATGAAATATGCCGCGGTCATGGGGCCGCCCGTGCTTGGCGCGGAAGTGGCGCGCGTGGATGACACCTACGCGGCAGACATGCCGGGCGTGATCAAAGTGCTGAACAAAGGCACATTTGTCGCTGTTGTTGCTGACGGATATTGGCAGGCCGAGAATGCGGTGCGCCAGCTCGATGTGACCTGGACCGAGACCGGCGCGGAAGGCCTGAGCCAATCGGATCTCTACGCAATGCTCGGCGCGGCAATCGACGCAACTGATGGTAAGGGTGAGAAGGACGTTTCCGAAGGGAACGCGCGTCAGGCCACCGCTTCGGCGGCGCGGGTCTATGAGGCCGAATATCGGGTTCCGTTTCTGGCTCATGCCGCGATGGAGCCGATTAACGCCACGGCTTGGGTGCGCGACGGAAAAGTGGATCTCTGGTCCGGCCTGCAAAACCCGCTCGCCGTGCGCGATGAGATTGCGGGCGCCGCGGGCGTCAAAAAGCATGATGTGACCATTCACAACGTCATGCTCGGCGGTGGGTTCGGGCGCCGCTCCAACCCTGACTACCCGTTGATGGCAGTCGCCATTGCCAGCGAGTTTGACCATCCGGTCAAGATGATCTGGTCACGCGAACAAGATACCCAGCAGGATTGGTTTCGTCCGGCCTCGGTCAGCCGATTCAAGGCGGGCCTCGATGAAGACGGCATGCCGGTCTCTTGGGAAAACATGTTCGTACAAAAACATGACCCACCAGAAGCGTCGCACATTCCTTACAAGATCGATCACCAACTGATTCAGTATACGCAAGCAGAGCACCATATGCGGTTCGGCCCCTGGCGCTCGGTAGACCACACGCAACACGGATTTTTCATCGAGAGTTTCATCGATGAACTCGCGGATCAGGCTGGCATGGATGGCTACGCCTACCGACGCAAATTGGTCGAGCATGCGCCGCGATATCTGGCTGTGTTGGATGCGGCGGCGGAAGCGGCAGACTGGGGACGAGAGGTGCCGGACGGCCGCGGGCTCGGGATCGCTCTGGTCGACTCGTTCGGCACCGTGGTGGCGCAAGTGGTCGAGGTCGATGTGACCGGGCCGGAGCCGAAAGTCATACATGTCTGGTGTGCAGCGGATCCTGGCTATGTGATGAATCCAGATGGCTTCACTGCCCAGATCGAAAGTGGGATCATTTACGGTCTAACGGCGGCGCTCTACGGCGATATCACGATTGAAGATGGTGCGGTGGTCCAGTCAAATTTCCATGACTATCCAATGCTTCGGATGCGCGACGCACCGGAGATCACCGTCAAGCTGATCAATAGCGGCGCCAAGGTTGGTGGCGGCGGCGAGCCGGGAACGCCTCCTATCGCGCCGGCACTTGCCAACGCAGTATTTGCGGCGACAGGTGTGCGCGTGCGATCGCAGCCGATCGCGAGCTTTAAGGAAGGTTTGACTTAGCCTCAGCCGCGCCGGTCAATCCGCCCCATGGCGGGTTGACCTGTAAAGCGAGGCAGACGGTTCAGCCTTCGAGTGCGGTATTGATGGCGCGGAAGAACTCAATCGTCTCGATCTCACGATAGCTGCTCGGATCGGTTGACGTGCCATACTCGCTATTGGCGGAGAGTTTCACAATCACGGTGCTGCGCGTCGGGTTCACGAACACGAACTGATTGTAGACGCCGATCGCGGAATATTCGCCTTCATCGCCTTCCGGCACCCACCACTGATAGCCATAGCCAAGCTCGAAATCCGACGCCGGATTGTCCTTGCCGGGCATCAGGTGCGGCGCGTCCGGGGTCACCGAAGCGGCGACCCAGTCAGCCGGAACAATCTGCTGGCCATTCAGCTGGCCACCGAGGCGATACAGTTCGCCGATCTTGGCATAGTCGCGCGCTGTCGCGTTCATGCCGCCAAAGGCCATTTCCATGCCTTCGCTGTCGAGCAACCAATAGGCCTGGGATTCTGCGCCGAGCGGCTGCCACAATTTCTCGCTCATATAGTCGGCAATGGTCTCACCTGTTGTGTTGACCAGTAGCATGCCGAGCACCTGCGTGTCGGTGGAATTGTAGAGATTGTAGGTGCCGGCCGGTCTCTGGTTTTCCAGAGTCGCGGCAAATGCGTTCAACGAGCCGCCGAGGGCGAATATCCGGCCGAATCGGTTGATGTCGGATTCAGGGTCAGAATAATCCTCGTTCCAGCGCGCGCCGGACGACATTTGCAGGATGTCCTTGATCGAAACGCCGTCATAGGCCGAGCCGGCGAGGTCGGGCACATATTTCGTCACCGGGTCTTCAATGCTGTCAATCTTGCCTTCGCCGACCGCGATGCCAACCAATGCCGAGACGAAACTCTTGGCGACAGACATGGAGAGCCAGGTCACGTCCTCTCCGCCGGTCAGCCAATAGTCTTCAAACACGATTGCGCCGTCTTTGATGACCAGAAGCGCGGCCGTGTCGGTCTCGGTCAGGAAGGTCGAGACATCGACCNTGTTACCTTCAAACTGAAANTCCGTTGGGAGGGTCAGGGCTGCGCCTGCCGCAAACTCGTACGGTGTCGCGGAGGCCTTCATTTCCGCATTCGGGAATAGCGTGTGCAGACGATTGAAATTCTCGTACTGCTCTGCGCCAGAAAACAGACTAGCCACCGTCGCCGCGCGGTCGATGCGGGACTTGTTTAAAAACGCCACCAGCGCGACGCCGATTACGAGCACGGCTATTCCGCCAAAAATATACTTCTTCATTGTCTCGTCCTTCAGGGGTTTGAGTTCATGTTCGGTAATGTGTCGACAATGGCGCGGGCCTGGCTGCGAATCGCGCGGCGGCTGGGACCGCGAAGTCCAATGTCACGAAACGCCGCGTCACCATAAGACAATGACACCAGCGCGAAGGCGGCATCGCGACGGTCGCGGGCATCGGCGCCAAGCCCGTTGGCGCGGAGCGTATCGACGACGAAGTCATTGACCCTTTGATAAAGTGCCGCCAGTCGCGACCGGATCGCCTCATCGCGGTCTGCCAGATACCAGAGCTCACCAATCAGCGCGTTCGAAGTCTCGTTCGCAAATACGCCTTCAAACAGCAGGTCGAGGCATTTCTCGAGCGACAAGGCTTCGTCGGTGCCCTGCAGGCGTTCCATCTGGTCTTCGCCGCGGCTGATCATGCCATCGAACAGCTTGATGACCATCTCATCGCGATTGCCGACAAAGTGACGGACCAGCGGACGTGGCAGGCCGGCTTCTTCGGCGACGTCCTTGAGGGATGTCTTGGCCAAGCCCTGCCGGATCACGCAGGCTTCGAGCGCTTTCATAATCTGGGGTTCACGGTCAAGCTTCGGGCGCGGCATTGGGCGGGCTTTCAGTAAGTTGTCATGGTGACAATAAATTGATTATGAAAATTGTCAACTTGACAAATAACTACATCGAGCTCGCCGCTTGCGGAGCGAAACTTTTCGGGTGTGGATTGAAGCGTGTCGGCGCCCGCGCTTTATCGGGTGGCTAGACCAGCAACCAGGCGGCTAAAGCCGCATTTGCCACCATGAGCGTGAAATCGAGCACGAAGATCAGCCGCATGACCCCCTTGAAGACGTTCCAGAGCCCGCCGCCGCGTCGGTTCTGCAGCGCCATTGGGACATTGCCAAAGAATTGCGAGCCATGCGCCAACGCGTTGAAGATGAGTAAGGTCGCCCACTGGGTCTTACTCTCAAATCCGCCGACATTGAAGACCAACATGGCGTTGAATGCTGACAGAGCGAGATTGAACCCACCCATGAAGCGTCCGGATTCAATCAGCGCTTCATACGCCGAATTGTCCCGATCTTCCGGGTTCGGGACCATAACCTTGGCGAAGATCTTGCGTCGGCGGTAAAACGCATCAAACGCCATGGCGAACCAGATGGCGTTCAGCGCGAACAATATTTGCAACAGGGTCATGATGGGTCTCTCAGGCGCTTCAACTCGAGCGTTTGATGGAGACTATCCCCGAATATCGCGCCCGATCAACGCCGATACTCAACATGCCCCTGTTTCAAATAGGTGCGCAGCTCGATGACATCGATCACCAGGCTGATCACTGTCGTCGCGACGACATAGGTAATGAACCAGAAAAGCGGCTGGGAAAGATCCTGTGTGGCCAATTGATGGATCAGGTAAGGAGTGATCAACAGCCAATGGGCGTGTCCGACCGGGCCCATCAATTTTGAAAACGGGGCACGCTTGTGGATCTGACTGGCAATGATGCCGGACAAGATGCGCCCCAGGAAGATGACCAGGCCCGGCGCGGTCTGAATGAAGATCAATCCGCCAATGAGTTGCGGCAGCGGGTAGAAGGTTGCCCAAAGCCGGATGGTCCAGGGCAGGGTGCCCATGGCGTTGAACCAGATCCAGATATCCCTGAAAAATGTCATGACGGGTTCCGGGCTTGAATTTGACCGGGTTAAGCCGAGGCGATCTGGCGAATGCGGTCGGGCTGCATTGCCGCTTCGGCGCCGGCGCGCGCCATCTGCAAAGTTGCGGGATCGGCAATGCTCGGATGTCCGGTGCCAAAAGGCGGGGCCGGATTGTATTCGAGTACCAGCTCGATCACCTTTGCCATGTCTTCACCGGCCAGTTTGCCGGCGATCGTGAGACCGATATCGACGCCCGCGGTAACGCCGCCGCCGGTGCAGCGATTGCGGTCAATCACGACGCGCTCATGCACCGGGGTCGCGCCGAAAGCTTCCAAAGTGTCGATCACCGACCAGTGGCTCGCCGCCTTGTAACCTTGCAGCAAGCCCGCTTTGCCAAGCAGCAGGGAGCCGGTACAGACCGCGACCACCCAACTGGCCGTCTCGCCTTGTCTGGCGAGGAACTCCATCGTCGCAGCGTCTTCCAGCACATCGATCGAAGGTGTGCCGCCGCCAGGAACCAGGATGACATCCGGCGAACTCGCGGCCGTGTCGAAAGTGGCGTCAGCCATGATCGCGGCGCCGGAATCGGTTGGATTTGCGCCGGGCGCACGCGCGACGATCTCAGTCGTGCTGCCCGGGATTTGCGCCAGCGGCTGCAGTGCGCCGATCAGATCCAGTGTTGTGAAACCGGGATAGACGAGGGATTGAATCAGCATGGCGCGCTCCTTGGGCTTGCAATTTCGTACCGTTTCGAACATTTTTATCGACAGGTCAAGAATTAAATGCGAAATGGTACAAAATGAGTGAAACCAAACGCAAGCGCGGACGCCCCGCCACGATCAATTCGGATGTTGCCATGCAGTCCGTGGTCGAGCTGTTTCGATCGAAGGGCTATGCGGCTGTGTCGCTGGATGACTTATCCGAGGCGACCGGCCTCAGCCGCCCGAGCCTGTATCGCGCCTTTGGCAACAAGCTCTCCATGTATATCGGCGCCATGGATGCGTTTGGCGCTCAGGTGAACGAAATTGCGGTGCCAGAGATGTTAGCGGACGGTCCGCTGGCGCGCGCCTTGTCCGGCTTCTTTGATGCAATGCTGTCCATCTATTATCGCGACAGCAATGTCGCGCCAGGCTGTCTGGTCTTTGGCACCGCGCCTTCAAGTGCCGAAGAGGCCGAGATTCAGGCGCGGCTTGAATATGGCGTAGCGCAGCTCGATCAGTTGATGCGCGGTCGCATCCTGCGCGCGGCCCCGCATGCGAGCGAGGATCAGGTTCAAACCGCGGTCGATATCGGGTCGAATACCCTGATCGCGTTCTCGGCGCGGGCAAAGTCTGGCGACACGAAAGCGTCGCTCAGCGCCATGGGACAACGCAGCGCACAAGCGATTTGCGCACTCCTGGATGTGAGTTAGTCGTCGCCGCGTTCGGCGAAGATTACATCTGCATGGTCCAGCCTTCGACGCCCATGGCGGCCTGGCGGACCGCTTCGGACATGGTCGGGTGCGCGTGGCAGGTGCGGGCAATGTCCTCTGAGGACGCACCGAACTCCATCGCGATGGCGATCTCGTGGATCATCTCGCCGACACCGACGCCAATCATGTGCGCGCCCAGAATCCGGTCGGTGCCTTCTTCTGCGAGGATTTTCACGAAGCCAATGGTCTCGTGATTGGTCCGGGCACGGGAATTGGCCATGAAGGGGAACTTGCCCTTCTTATATTTGATCCCGGCTTCTTTCAGCTGTTCTTCCGTCTTCCCGATCGTGGCGATTTCCGGATTGGTGTAGACGACGCCCGGGACCAGATCATAGTCGACATGACCGGCTTTGCCGGCGATCAGTTCCGCCACCGCTGCGCCATCATCTTCGGCCTTGTGCGCCAGCATCGGCCCGGCAATGCAATCGCCAATCGCCCAGACGCCAGGGGCAACTTTGAAATGATCTGTGGTTTCGATCACGCCGCGCTTGTCGGTCTTGCCGCCCACTGATTCCAGGCCGAGACCTTCCGTGTAAGGGCGGCGCCCGACCGCGACGATGACAATGTCAGCGTCGATGGTTTCGCTGTCACCGCCTTTGGCTGGCTCCATGCTCAGCTTGAGCTTGGTTTTCAGTTTGTCGATGCCGGTGACCTTGGTGCCGAGTTTGAACGTCAAACCTTGCTTTTTGAAGATGCGCTGAGCATCCTTGGCGATCTCATTGTCCGTGCCGGGAAGGATTCGATCGAGATATTCGATCACAGTCACTTCAGATCCCAGCCGCGCCCAGACGCAGCCCATTTCCAGGCCGATGACGCCAGCGCCGATCAGCACCAGTTTCTTGGGAATGGATTTCAGGCTCAGCGCCCCTGTATTGGTAACGACACGCTCTTCGTCGATCTCGATGCCGGGAAGCGTGGATGGTTCAGACCCCGTCGCGATGACAATATTCTTTGCGCTGAGCATTTGTTTCTTGCCGTCCGGGCCGGTCACTTCAACCTGGCCGGGACCCTTGATCTCACCCTTGCCGTGATAATGGTCGACCTTGTTCTTCTTGAGCAGGAACGCAACGCCCTTGGTCAGGCCGTCCACCGCTTCGGACTTTTGCGCCATCATCTGTTCCAGATCGACATCAAGCTTGCCGGTCTTGATCCCCATGCTGGCGAAATCATTCTTGGCAGCGGCATAGAATTCTGATGCGTGAAGCAGCGCCTTGGACGGAATGCAGCCTACGTTGAGGCAGGTGCCGCCGAGCGTGTCGCGCATTTCAATGCACGCTGCTTTCAGTCCCAATTGTCCTGCGCGGATTGCACAATTGTAGCCGCCGGGGCCACCGCCGATAATCACGACGTCATAGGTCTCTGCCATTGGATTTCTTTGCCTGTCTCAGCTCGCCAGTTGATGTGGCGGCAACCTAGTGTCGTCGGCGGCAAATGCAATCGTAGAAACGTCTCAGGCGCGACGTAATGTCAGTATTAGAACCGAGAGTGCGATCGCGCCCATTCCAAACAGGACTTCATCCATCCAAAGGCCGGAATCAGCGCCTGATGCAGCCATCAGACCGCCAAGAATGGCAAACAGGACAGACCCGATGGTCGCGAGCGTGGCGCCAAATCGAGTGCTGAGCAGAACCATCAGACCACCCAGGCTCATCAGGATCGTGCTGACAACGCGGATCAATCCTGTCGGAGGCTCCAGCAAAGCGCTCGCGACGTCGCCGCCCCGACTCGTGAATGCAAGGATTGCATCCAGCGCGCCCCATCCGAGCCAGAGGCCGAATCCGAGCATCACCAATCCGGCCACGCGTCTTAACATTAGAGGTCTCCTCCCAGAGATTTGNCTTTGTGACGGATTTGACAGCGATTTGCAAACAAAGGGAAAAATCGCTCAGGCGTTTTGCGGGCGGCTTTGTGGCNGTTTAGTGGCGACGCTGCCGCGCCATCATTCGNCGGCCCTCTGCCGCGAAGTGGGCCCGCTGGCGTGCGATCGCAGCTGGTACTGGACGACGGTATTTGCGTTTCTGTGGTTTTTCAGGGTCAGGCGCCGGGGCTTGAACGTAGACCACTTGCGGTTCGCCGGGCATTTGTTCGACGACAGGTTCAGGCTTGCGCTTCGGTTTGCGACAAAGTTCCCAGACGGCGATGCCGAGCAGTACGGCGCCTGCCGCGGCGCCTGCTACAGCGCCTTCACCCGCGCTTGGGTCCTGCCACCAGCCTGGTTCAAAATCGACGAGGAACACACAAGGGAACCCGGCCACGACGCCCATGGCATACCAGATCCGCGCCGCGCGCTGCTTGTTGCCGAGCGACAGCGCCGCCGCATATAGGCACAAGGCAGCAAGGAAATAGGGCGCGCCATAGACAATGCCGAGCTGGCGCCAGTCGATACCAGCAACCCCTGCCATCGCGGCTTCATCTTCCAGCAACAGGTTTGCGACCATCATCAAGCTCGGCCAGCGAATGGCCGCCATCGCTCCGAAAGCGAAGGCAATTGCGTATAATGCAATCAAAAGAGCAATCAGTCGTCGTGACATATTAAATTAATAGACCCGTAAAATTGATATGCGATGAACATGATCGAAGGGATTTGAGCTATGTTCCGTTCTGCACCCCCCCAAGTGCCTATGGCACTGATGTTTGGCGGCGTTATTCCGTTCGCTTCGGCGGCTGGCGCGATGTTCGTCTGGCGAGATAATTATACGCAAGTGATTACTGCCGGGACCTGGCTGCTGGTCTATTCAGCTGTGATCCTGAGTTTTCTCGGCGGCGTGCGCTGGGGCGCGGAAGTGGCCAAGCGCGAGCGGCCGCGATTTGCCGAACTCGGACCCGCCACATTTGGTCCCCTGATCGGCTGGGGCCTCGTCATGGCAGCGTTTCAATACGCGTTCCCAGCCTGGATTTATGCAGCCATGGCGGCCGCTTTCATTTTGCACTTCCTGTATGACAGCATCTCGCCGGAGCTTCCGATCTGGTATCGCCGCATGCGCCTGTGGCCGACCATTGGCGCTGTGCTGTCTCTGGTCGCTGCCTGGTACCTTATTCAGCGGGGCTTAGCGTCTTTGGGCGGGGCAGGCTGATCCCTGCGGCGCGGAAACTCAGCACCGACAAGCCCAGCGAAATCAGTGCATTCCATCCCGCCATGGACAGGCCGTACGCGCCTTTCCAGGGATCATCCATGCAAGATGGCGCGCCCTGACGCTGGTTCAGGTCGGACAGATCGATGGCATTCATATCGACCACCGTTGCCGTGCATCCACTCGGTGCCGGCCAGAACCTGTATTCGACCCCGGCATGATAGACCGCCACGATGGCGCCGGTCAGGAAGATCAGGCCGAGCATGATGTTGACTGCAAAGATAAAACGCGGATTGCGCCGCACCTGCCACAAAGCAAGCGCCGTAACCGACATTGCGACCACTGCCCAATAGACCTCACGCTGACGCAGGCAGAGCGGGCAGGGCAGCAAGAGCGCAAATGTCTCGAACGCGTGCGCGGCGCCCAGCATGAACACAGCTGCCGCCAGCGCCAGAGCAGGCCAGCGCCAGGTTTTCAGAAAGGGATCGATGCGGTCCAGCATGGCCCATAGAATCGTACCGCCGAGCCTCAGAGTCCATGCGGCAACCACGCACGGGGCGTTACCGTTCTGTCATGCGCGATTTTAGCCGAGGATCATGGATTTCAGCGAGGTAATGATCCAGGTCGATCCGGTAACCAGGATGCCGATCCAGACTGTGCCCAGAATGGCGCCTAGAATCACCAGGATGCCGTCCCGCGCCATCAGGCCGAAGGCCACGATTGCAACGGCGATGGCCGGGGTCGAATTGGTCAGCGGCAACGGCACCAGGATCGATGCGCAGAACGCGGTCAGGAATAATGCGACGACACGCTCCATAGTCTTGCCAGTCAGGAAGGTCAGGCGCGGATGCGAAATCACTTCCAGCCAGCCAAACCATTTGCGCCCAAACCGCGAGGTGCGGGTCAGGCCCGCCTTGTTGATCATACGTTGACCAAACTTTTCCGGCAGCCAGGGCTCTTCGCGACCGGCCAGCATCTGCAGCGTGAGCGCCATCATGGGCAGCGACACCACTTGTGGCACGCCGTAAAGGAATGGAATTGCGCAGGGCAAGGCCAGAATGAACAGCATGGCCCCGAAGGCGCGCTCTTCCAACCGGTCGAGGATATCGTGCAGCGAGAAGCCCGCTTCAGGGGCGTCGTCAGCCATCGCCTCAAGCGATTGCAGAAAGGTGCGCGGCGGCGTTCCAGTTTCGGTCATGATGCGGTGACTAGCGAGGTTTGTGCCAACCGCAAAGTGGAGATTGACGATCGCTATTCTCTGCGGCACTTAAGCGGCCTGATCGCACAGGCCGGTGTGGCGGAATTGGTAGACGCGCGGGATTCAAAATCCCGTTTTCCTTGGAAAGTGTCGGTTCGAGCCCGACCACCGGTACCACTCAAACTCTTTTTTTGCGCATTGCGCGAAGTGTGCGCTTCCGTTTTTTTTTGGTTTTCTCTCGTCATTCAAACTGCATGGCTGCGCAGCTGCCTTTAAAAAGAGTATTTACTCGCTTTTAGAAAACGAGTATATGCTCGCTTATGGTGAACGCTAATCAAAACTTAGAAGGTGAGGCTCGAACGCCGCGCGTTCGATCCTCAATCCTGCGGGCGCGACCGACGCAAGCGCGCTCTCGCAAGACGTTTGACGCAATTCTGACTGCTGCCGCCGAGTTACTGACGGAAAAGGGCTGGGAAGGGTTCAATACTAATTTGCTCGCTGAGCGGGCCGGATGCCGGGTCGCCACCCTGTATCGCTACTTTCCGGACAAGTTGGCGGTTGTATCCACGCTCGCCCAGCGCGTTGTCGCGGACTGGGATCGCGAGTTTGAAGAGATTGCCCTCAAATTCGCAGATGCCACGGACCTGCGTGAGGTCTGGCCAGCATTCGCACAGCAGTTTGTATCGATCCTGAAGCACAATCCGTCGACACTCGCGGTCCGCAAAGCGATGCAGGCGGTGCCGGAACTGCGAGCGATCGACCAGGAAGACAATGAGCGCCTTGCGCAGGCTTTCGCAGAGACATTCTGCCAGCATCTGCCAGGTTTATCGGGTGATCGCGCGATGTCTGCAGCTCGGCTGATGATCGAGACTGAAGTGGCCGTGGTCGACCTCGCCATGTCCACGACTGAGCCGGAAGCCAAACTGCTACTCGAAGATCTGGCGGTCATGCACCGGGCCTTCCTTGACCGGCTTTATGCGACCCACGGAGACAATAAGGGAGGAGAGCGTGATGCATGATGCAATCATAATCGGCGCAGGATTTGCGGGACTGTCCGCGGCGCGGCGCCTCAATGAGTTGGGCTGTTCTGATACACTCGTTTTGGAAGCCCGCGACCGGGTTGGCGGGCGGACAAGGCACGGCACTGTGGCGGGTCTGGACATTGACCTTGGCGGCATGTGGCTTGGCCCGACACAAACGCGGCTAGCGGCGATGGCCGAACAATATCAGGTGCGCACCTATCCAACTCATCTGGAGGGCAAAGGCGTCATCCGGATGATGGGCAAAGAGTATCATGGCGAGCGCGAAGACATTGATGGACTCTTCGGTCTGCGCGACGGCCTCAACTATGTATCTGTCAGGCGCAAAATGAAGCGATTACTGGCTGAGATTGATTGCGAGGCGCCGTGGGCGCATCCAAAAGCGCAGGAACTTGATGCCCAGACGGTCGAGCAATGGTTGTCGATTCATGTCAAAAGCGAACGGCTCAAACAGCTGTATCGGCTGCTTTGCTTCTCTTTGTTCTGCGCTGAAGCGGCGCAGATTTCGATGCTGTTCTTCCTGCATTACATTCAATCCGGTGGCGGGCTGGACGTGATGATTTCCGCGGATGAGGGCGGCGCGCAAAATTTTCTTTTTCATGGCGGCGTGCATCAGATCGCGCGCAAAATGGCAGAGGAGCTCGGTGACCGTCTGCACCTTGAAGAACCTGCCTTGAAGATTGAATGGCGCGAGGATGGCGCCGTCGTGCAAACGCCAAAGGCAAAGTATGAGGCGAAACGCGTGATCATCTGCGTCCCGCCCACGCTGGTGTCCAAGCTCGACTTCGCACCGGCTTTGCCCCAGCCCAAGGCGGCCCTTCATGCGAAGCTCGCTATGGGGTCTGCGATCAAATACTGGGTTGTGTATGATCGCCCGTTCTGGCGAGAGCAGGGCATTAATGGCTCAGTGATCCGCGACGACGTGCCATGCTCTCCATGTTTCGATGTCACCCCACCCGGTCAGGAAAAGGGCGTGATCGCGGGATTCTTTGACGGCGATCATGCGCTCAATCATGGCGATGTCAGTCAGGAGGATCGCCGCGCGCTTGTCCTCTCCATGCTGGCTGACCACTTTGGCGCGGCGGCGAATGAACCGCTTGAATACGCCGACGCCGACTGGACTGCTGAGGTCTGGTCGGGTGGCTGCTATGGCGCATATGCCGCGCCGGGAATCTATGCCCGATATGGCGAGTGGCTGCGCCGACCAATTGGCGCTCTGCTCTGGGCGGGAACGGAAACCTCGCCGCAATGGACGGGTTACATTGATGGCGCCATTCGGTCTGGTGAGCGTGCGGCCGAAGAAGCCATCGCAGCCGCCAACGCAACGCCCTTGGCAGCGGAATGACGCGTCTGCCAGTTCCGAGCAGCAAGATGCGATAGTCCCAACGCCTTCATCCTCCCACAAGCCGTACCTCGACGTGAGGGCTTTCGCACCGGTATGCGTGTCGTATGACCTTAGAAAACGATAATTGGGGCAGGATATGCACTATAAGGAACTTGCGGCCGCGCATGAGAAACTGACTGGTCCGGGCGGCGATTTCGAGATTATCGAAACCGATATTCTCGGCAATCGGATCCGGGACTACAAGAACCGCCCGAACAGCGTGCGTGAAATCTGGCTATCGACCGCCCAGTTCGCAGACCGCGACTATATCGTCTATGAGGGCGAGCGGATCAGTTATGGCGAGGCCCACAGGCAAGCCGCGAGCGCCGCAGGCTGGTTATTTGAGCAGGGTGTACGACCAGGCGACCGGGTCGCCATTGCCATGCGCAATTACCCCGAATGGATGATCCTGTATTGGGCCTGCACTTCGATCGGTGTCGCGGTTGTCGGGGTCAATGCCTGGTGGACCGAGCCGGAAATGGCTTACGGCATCAATGATGCGCGGCCCAAATTCATCTTTGCCGACCAGGAACGTCTCGCCCGGATCGTCGGCAATCGTGAGCTGGACTATCAGCCAGGACTGATCGCGGTGCGCGCTGACGACTTGCCGGCAGGCGCAACCGACTGGGCGGACATCATCAGCGTCGACCGGAACTTGCCAGATGTTGATATCGATCCGGACAGCGATGCCTGTATCTTCTACACATCCGGAACGACCGGATTTCCCAAAGGCGCGCAGCTCACTCATCGCGGCTGCGTCGCGAACCTGTTGAATATGCAATATGCAGCCGCCTCCGCCATGCTGGCGGTGCAGGCGGCGACCGGTGTTGAGCCACCTGCAAACATGCCAGTCCCCGCGACACTGATCACGACGCCGCTTTTCCACGTCACGGCCAATAATTGCGCGGCCTATCGCGCCACCGCCGTCGGCGGCAAATTGGTGCTGATGTATCGCTGGGATGCGGGCGAGGCGCTGCGTCTGATCGAACGCGAGCGGCTAACCTCCGCCGGCGGTGTGCCGGTCATGGGGCGGGAGCTGATCAACCACCCGGACTTTGATAAGACCGACACATCTAGTCTGTTGGCGATTTCCTGTGGCGGCGCGCAGGTGCCGCCTGATCAGGTCTTGGACATTGAAGACCGGGTCCCCACGGCGCGACCCGGCACGGGGTATGGAATGACCGAGGCGTGCGGAATTATCACGTCGGTTGCGGGTGACTTTT
>JGI12316J14372_10003508_pt1 | contig 14758 bp, 13 predicted proteins | sample MarCyaLeptolynsp_FD_14372 | JGI IMG/M metagenome (IMG submission 14372) | reverse complement strand
CGCTGGCCGCAACAAGTTAACCGGCCTGATTGATAATTTTGACATGAGTGCGGCTATGCGTGTGAAAGAAATTGAGGCGACTACTAATCACGACGTTAAAGCTGTTGAGTATTGGTTAAAGGAATGCGTCAGTGATGACGCAGAACTTAAAGCATTGGCTGAGTTTTTTCACTTTGCCTGTACTTCAGAAGATATTAATAATCTGGCTTATGCCTTGATGTTAAAAGAAGGCAGAGATTTACTGCTGAATATTGAAATTCATATTGCTGATCAACTAAGACAGTTTGCGCAACAATTCGCAGCGGTACCAATGTTGTGCAGAACCCATGGCCAGCCGGCAACACCGTCTACTATGGGTAAAGAATTTGCCAATGTCTGTCATCGCCTTGAGAGACAAATCACACAACTTAATGAAATTGAAATACTGGGCAAACTAAACGGCGCGGTCGGTAATTTCAATGCGCATTTATCCGCCTATCCCAATGCCGACTGGGAACAACTATCGCAGCAAACTATTGAGTCTTTAGGCCTGCACTACAATCCTTATACAACACAAATTGAACCCCATGATTACATCGCTGAGCTATGCCATAGCTTGCAACGCATTAATACTATCAGTATCGATTTCTGTCGTGATATCTGGTCGTATATTTCTATTGGTTATTTCAAACAGAAAGTTGTGTCTTCAGAAGTCGGCTCATCAACTATGCCACATAAGGTGAACCCAATTGATTTTGAAAATGCTGAAGGCAACTTTGGCATGGCTAACGCAATGCTTGCGCACTTTGCAGAAAAGTTACCTATTTCGCGCTGGCAACGTGATTTATCTGATTCCACGGTATTACGTAATCTCGGCAGCGCGTTTGGTTATTGCCTGATTGCCTGTGCTGCATTAATACGCGGATTACATAAAATCCAGATTGATGAGGCACAGCTAGCAAAAGACCTTGATGATAACTGGGAAGTATTAGCGGAACCAATTCAGACTGTCATGCGCCGCTACAATATTGAAAAGCCATACGAGAAATTAAAAGAACTCACCCGCGGCAAGAAAATTAATCAGCAAATTATTAATGAATTTATTGCCGGCTTAGATATACCTGATGATGCCAAGCAGTCTTTACAAGCGCTCACACCGAGCACTTATATAGGCAATGCAATCGATAAGGCTAACAAAATTTAGTTTAGCTGATCTTCAGTAATAGCAAGTACATCAGCCTCGCGTTTATACATAGAATCGTAAGTCACATTAGGTATTTTATATACCCAGCCTGATGTGACCTGGTTGATTTGTTCTACGTAGCTTTGTGCTGCATCTTTATTTTCATCAGCAATATCAGCGCTAAGACTACTTGTAACTGCAGCGTAATGATCATCATCAACGTCATATGCCTGAAGATCAATATTAGCCCCGGACTTTAGCCGGTAGCTGATATTCATTGTCGCGGATTCCTGCTTAAACTCTTCATGACTTACAACATCGAGCAATTGAAATGATGATAAAGCGTTAGCTACTTGATGTAACTCCGCATCTACTACCTGAGCACTCTCATCCGTCAAGTTAGTTACTTTAAATGTATTATTTTCATCGTTTGTATTTGCAATCTCGAGCACCGCACCATCTTGCAAAGTAATGGTAATAGAAGCCACTTCATTCGGCTCAACACTTAATATATCCTTTTTTAACCAGTATTCAGGCTGGTGCTTCAGGTCAATCTTACGATCAACCAGCCAGCTTGTTTGACTGTCTGCAGGACGCACATAACGTGATTTATTAATTTGCGGCCCGGGGTTACCGACAATTAATTCAGCCAGCTGGTTATTATATTTAACTACCGCTTTAACACCTTGTGCTTCACTGGCAGCCACATCTTCAACACCCAGTTTGAATACAAATCTGCATTTGAAGTTTTTTCTTCAACTATTTTTGCTTCAGCAAGACTAAGCAATGCTGCACGCACTTTTGATATATCTGCTGGATAGGCATTTCTTTGTTTAACCGTCCAACCGGTATCGTCACGCACTACTGTCGATAATACCTGGTTATCTGCCCCCACAACTTCCAGCTCATCAATATTATTTAGTGCTGCTTGCAAGTCAGGCAGTATCGCTATACCGATATTATCGGATGCATTAAAACTTTGTTGAGTACCAGAATAAAAATAGGCACCAGCACCGACCAGCAAAATCAAAATAAGTATAACTAAGGATTTAATATTCATAATTTATACGTGGTGTTGAGCACGCTTTTTAATACGTATTGCATACAGCACTAAAGCAAGAATAGTTAATATTAATGGCATTAAACCGATATTAATCGCTTTCAGCCATGCACCAAGACTTTGTATGTTTTTATCCAGTTCATGACGTACTTTACGCAGTTCTTTACGCACTTCTAACTTTTCAGTTTGAAAACGCTGGATTTCCGCACTCTGTTCCGGGCTAAGTATTTGCGAACTCTGATCATCACGTTGCGCTTGTAACTGGGCAATTTTCTGTTCTGTAGCTCTCAATTTATTTTGCAGACTTTGCTCCTTCACTCTAAATTGATCATCGGCTTCTCTGCGCAGTGCCTCTACCCGCGTGAATGGCTTGGTTGCAGTTGCACGACCACGCACACTAATTAAGTCAGAACTACCTAACAGGTTATCGACTGCATTCACTGCAAAATCACCATTTGATGCCCAGGCATCATAAATTTCCTGGCCGAGAAAGTTTTGCACATTAACCCACATGCGGTCAGTCAGCATATCCACATCAGCAACTACAATAACATTCACTGTATTAACCGCTTTAGCAAGATGCTTATTAGCTGTGCTGGTACTTCCTTCATCGGCTTCGTTAGGATCACTAGGCGGTCCTTCTGGAAATGCAGAGTTTGGCTGCATCTGGAAACGGCCCGCAATAGTATATTCTTCACCACTGGGACTATAGTTTTCAGCCAGGCTGGATACCTTTGGCAAAAATCTAAACTTTGAACTATCAAATTCTACTGCTTCATTACTGCTGTGAATAAGTGGCTCAAAACTTACATCGGCGCCTTGTTTAGCTTTAACAGAACCGGCCATTGCGATAGTAATGATATCCAGGCCTGAAGTTGTCACGTCATCACTTTGAAAAACTTCGTTGTCCAACGCCAAAATCGCATAGTGGCGTTCCTGCTGACCATTACCGATATCAACAGTTAAGGCATACTTTCTGTCACCAACAACTTTTGCCGGGGTGTAATCAATTCCCCAGGCATCAAACAATGGATTCAAATTAGAACTACGTACACCTGCTGCCTCGATAGGTGAATCAGGATTCATTGGAGGCACATCTGCTTCTGCATATGGGTCTACATAAACAATTAAATTGCCACCGTTCATGACATACTGATCAATGGCATACAATGTTTCGTCGCTTAGATCTTTAGGGTGTACCAACATGAGCAACTCTAAGTCTTCATCAAACTGAGTTTCAGTGAAATCAATATTACGCACTTCAAATAATTGTTGCAGTTGATTGGTCACTACCCATGGATTACGAATTTTCTGTGTCTCAATATCAAACGATGAAAACATGGGCACTCTGGACATCAAACCTACTACCGGTTTGTTAGTATTCAACAAGGTATAAATTAACTTTGTTACATCATATTCCAGGAACTGTTCTTTATTCGGCTGAAAAAATGGAATTAACTCAGAGTCACCCACTGAATTGCTACCAGCCAAACCAAAATAAATAGTATCCCCACCCGGGCCTGTTGGAACGCCCTGCAAGCCAAACTCTGCGGCCTGATCTTCTTCTTCAGAATACGCGACAGGATCAACCACGTTCAATGTAATCTTGCCATTGGATAATTGCGCATATTCCAACAACAACTCACGCACTCTTGTAGCGTAAGTCCTAAGTTGCGGAATATCTTTAGTCGCCTGATCGGAAAAGAAATAATGCAACGTGATAGGTTCTTCGATACTGTCTAATATATTAAGCGTACCTTCAGATAAGGTATAAAGCTTGTCTTCAGTCAAGTCGATGCGTGAGCTTTTGAATAAGTTGCCGCTAATCATATTCACCAGCACAAACACTATCGCCAATATTAGCAGGCCCGAATAACTAATCGTTTTTGTCATGGATTTATTATTTGCTGCACTCATAATTAGCTCGCCTTTTTCATTTCAATGACTACAGCATTGGCATACAGCCAACAACCAATTAATGTCGCAAAATAAATAATATCCCGCAGATCAATAACACCTTTACTAATAGATGTGTAATGAGTCAGAAAGCTTAAAGAGGAAATTGCATCCACGACATACTGAGGCGCCCAACCCCTAAAGAAATCCAATACAATTGAAAACCCACTCAGCAAAAATGCAAAACAAATCACTACGCTAATAATAAACGCAATCACCTGGTTTTTTGTCGTTGCAGAAATACAAGCACCAATGGCAAGAAAACCACCCGCCATTAATAAACTGCCAATATAAGCAGCAAGAATGACACCATTATCGGATTGCCTAAATAATTAACGGTAATCCATAAAGGAAACGTTAATACTAAAGCAATCCCAGTGAACAGCCATGCCGCTAAAAATTTTCCTATTACAGCTTGAATCATAGTAATAGGTAATGTGAGAAGCAATTCAATGTTGCCGGACTTTCTTTCTTCCGCCCATAAACGCATCGAAATTGCCGGTACTAAAAATAAGTATAACCATGGATGGAAATTAAAGAAGGGTGCAAGATCAGCCTGGCCACGCTCGTAAAAATTACCCATGTTAAAAGTCAGTGCACCACTCAGCACTAAAAATATGACAATAAAAACATACGCTACGGGCGTTGCAAAATAACCTTGCAGCTCGCGCTTAAAAATAATTCCTATATTCTTCATTATGAAAGTACCTCCGCTGAGGTTATTTCCCTGAATACATCTTCAAGTCGTCCCGATGGAGATCTTGCAATCAGCTCTTGCGGAGTTTCGTTTGCGACCACTTTGCCATTGGCAATAATAATAGCCTGCGTACAAACTGCATCGACTTCTTCTAATATGTGGGTAGAAATAACGACAATTTTATCTTGTGCCATACCTTTTATGAGTTCACGTACTTCATATTTTTGATTGGGATCTAAACCATCAGTAGGTTCGTCTAATATCAACACTTTTGGATCATGCAAAATTGCCTGGGCTAAACCTACGCGCCGCTTAAACCCTTTGGATAAAGTTTCTATAGGCCGATTAATCACCTGATGTAGGTGTAATTGAGAAATAACGGTTTCAATACGCTGGGATTTTTGTGAACCTTTTAGGCCTCTCACATTAGCAATAAAGTCGAGGAATTGAAGCGGGGTCATCTCCCCGTAGCTGGGCGCACCTTCAGGTAGATAGCCCAGTTCTTTCTTAGCTTCCAGTGAATCCCCCTCAACCGCATGCCCACATACGCGTATTTTTCCTGATGTGGGAGCCAGAAAACCGGTAATCATTTTCATGGTGGTGGATTTGCCTGCACCATTGGGCCCCAGGAACCCGAGTACTTGGCCCGGCTGCACAGTAAAAGAAATATCATTCACTGCGGTTAAGGGGCCAAATTTTTTGACTAAATTTTCAATCTCTATCATGACATTTTTATAGTTGTTTCTGCACTAAGCCAAGTTGCTCTAACGGCTCAAGACCGCCGTTTTTACCAAACTCACCGGCTATTGACAAGTAAATGACAAACCACTGTAGCCACAAGTTCCCACAATGGCTTGCAGAAGACTATTGGCACTGGCACTCTCTTTTTAGCTACCAAATAGACAAATAAACTGCCAGTTAGGCAAACGGCTATGCATCTTACCTGAATAGTCAGGTATTCTCAGATCTTTTGGATGGTAAGTAATCAGCATGAACCAAGAACGCTTTTTTGAGAATTTTATGCTTGGCGTGACGCAAGGCGAGGTCATTGTTGATGACCGTGAACTCAATATAGCAGCTGTCCACAAATTAGCTAGTTCGGCAATACGCAACATAAATATTTTTTTTTTTTTTTTAATAAATTTATCCACAAAAACCGTAATTCAAGTATTCGTATTCTGCTGTTTGACAGTACCAACGCGATTAAAAATGGTCATCGCCTGATTAATTTTGCCGACCGAATTCCATCAAAAGTTTCTTTTAGAAAACTCTCCAACGAATATACTGTCTATAATGAAAGCTTTGTAACTGCAGATGGCAAGGGATATTTATATAATCCCCTATCAGACCGTTACGAAGGCAGCGTAAACTTTAACGATAAGACACGTTGCACTGAACTAGATAAAGTATTTTCGGACTATTGGCATCATAGTGAGCCAGTCGCCGACTTAAGAAGAGTAAGCATCTAATATGAAAACTTTATGGTCTTTGCTGATTGCATTAATTTTGTTTTCAACTGCACATGCCGCCGGCAGCATTCACTACTTTGATTTAAAAAACCGTCCTGCCGATGAAGTTATTCCATTATTAAAACCCTTGTTGCAAGAAAACGAATCCATTAGCGGTGATGGTTATCAGCTATTCATCAAAACATCTGCTCAACGTAAACAAGAGATCGAAAATTTAGTTTCTACACTTGATAAAGCAATCAAGTCGTTTCTCATTACCGTGACTAATGACGAATTTGTTACCAGCAGAGAAAATAATATCGACGCATCTATCACTGCACGCACAGGTGACGCAGAAATTAATGTCGGCAGATATCCACGTGAAGATACAGGCGTAACAGTGAATATTGATTCGCGTAACACAGAAGATAAAAGCGATAAAACTCAGTTTGTGCGTGTTCAGGAAGGCAAGCCCGCTTTTGTCTCACGAGAAAGTTTACACATCATTCCCATTTATGCGTATGTGCAACGGCCTAATGGCAACTTTCTTATAGAGCACAATCATTTATCTCCATCCAAGCAAAATGGATTTTATGTCATCGCACGTAGTGCCGATGGAAAAACAGCTAACGTCAATATTCAAAGTACTTCGAGTAATCGCCAGACTTATCAAGGTTACGGCCAGGACCAGACCTACGTTGATACAACGTTACAAGTTCCATTAGGACAATGGTTTGAAATTGGAGGAAATACAGATACGCGCACAACCGAATCAACAGGGGTCTTATATAGAACCAAGAAAAACGAACAGCGCTACAATAAAATATTTCTGAAAATAGAATTATCGAATTAATTTAGCATTGAACAACACGACGCAAATGGTTTTGGCTAACACCAATATTTTGTCCATGTTCTTTCAAGTAAGAAGCTTCCAGACGATAGGCGAGATACTCTAGTCGATTCTTGCATTCAACCAAGTCATCATGGCCATTTTGATACTGCAGATAATGCACTAACTCATGCAACAATATAGCTTTGCCTTTTATTGTATTTAAATTAATAGAATCAAGCACGTAGATAGTTTCATCCTGATAATTATATAAACCATAAACGTTTAATGCCGACCCACTCCCTACTCTAGGCATATTTTTTCCAAATGCCAGCTTGTACATTTCCGATCTCGGCAAACGCTGTATTTTTGGCATCTCATCTCCAACATCAAAGTCAAGTTGAGACATTTTAAAGCGAATCCAATTAAGCAACTGCTTAACACTTTGTTCTTGTAGCTGCTGATCACTAGGCTCTACATGCGCTGTACTAATATTATCCGCAAAAGCAGCACTCTTAATCATTATTAAACTCAGAATTGTTATTAATAACGGATATGAGCGACGCTCGTGTAGAACGGAAATGCTGTGTACACGCTGATCTTCTCGCAGATAAATTTCATATTCATTTGCAAAGCGTGTGAGATATTCAAAAAAGGCAGGATTAGTTAATGCTAAACTTGTTTGATAAACAATAGCTCTTTTATTCTGGATAACACAACACTTACAAATGTGTTGCCTATTTCCAAGCATATATTGTTTGAGCACAAATAGATGCAGTGCAAACCATTGCCTCAAGTTTACATAAAATTTGCCGACTAATAGTCGACTCTGACAATCTCTTTTATTATTTGTCATCAGTCTGATACTTCTCAACGCCTCAGACTGGTTATCGGCTGCTAAAACATTATCTTAAACAATAACTTGTGAACAGCTTCACATTACCGACCAATAATAATATTACATAAAACTCACTACAAGACAGTCAGTTACTAAAATAAATTTAAACTTTCAGATATCTTATTAACATCAAATTATTTATTTTTATTAAAACCCTGATTCCCTAATAACAACTTTAGATACGAAGTTAATCATACGGCTCAATAAACTTTTTGCCTCTCCTTCCACGTGCAGCACGCCTTTTAACACGTAGTCAAAACGGTATTCACCGTCAACTGGAATTAGAGTAATGCGATACACACCAATCTCTGGCACATAATTACCTTCTGCATCCTGAGTTACCGCAACATCGCCCCCATAGATTGAATTAAAATATAATTGGTCTATGTGGCGCATGTTTATATCTTCAATATCTGTAACCGCAGCACGTATAGGTGCAATCTGCGCATTATCTGCATAAAAACTCGCCTGGTCATTTAATTCAACACGTGCTACATGTTGCTCAGACAGCATGCCGGTAATTTTAAGCTGTTGCTGGTTAACTATATTAAACAGAGGACTAGTCACATTTACCCAGCGCCCTGCATGCATAGAGTCTGCAATATCAGCGACAACCCCATCAACTGGTGCATAAACATCAAGTAATTCTAATTGTTCGACTAGACTTTGGTGTTCAGACTTAGCTTCTTCTAACTTACTTAATACTATATGCAGATTAGATAAATCTTCAGCACTTGCCGCTTGCCGATTAAGCAATAATTCGAGATTTTTTATTTTCTTCAGCGTTTTATTAATTTCTTCATTTAATTGTGGAGACTCTAAACGTGCAATAAGTTCTCCTTTTTCAACCTGCTGACTTTCAGTAACACGTATAGATGCAATCTTTGCACTGACTGGCGGATAAATAAGTACATCTTCACCTGCTTCGATAATTGCTGGAACTTTTACCGCTGTACTCCAAGGAATAAAACTAAGCAGCAATAACAATCCAAGAAAAGAAAAAGTGATATAAGACCTCTTTGACCCGGCAATTGCATCCCGGTCTTGCCACCATGATTTTATCTGCCTAGCAAGAGGTAGCATAATGAAGTAAATAATTTCTACTACAAAAAGAATTATGCCTAATAACTTAAAAAAGAAATGATACACCAGCAAGGCAATAGCCAAGAAAAGAAAAAAACGGTATACCCAGGTAGCCCAGGCAAATAAAATCAATTTCTTCCTAGTTGAACTGGAAACATTTTCCGGGGGCTTACGATTTAAGCCAAACAACAACTCGGAAAGTTTCCACCGCCCTAGATTGAATGATTTTTTTTGTAAATTTTCAATTCCCCACCAATCAGAAAGAATATAGTAACCGTCAAAACGCATAAAAATATTCAGATTAATAGATAACGACAACAACCAGCTACTAGTCGCCAATACAAACGCAGTGCTACGCAGAATCCCATCCGCCATGAAAGCCCATGCAAATGTAGCGATACAAGCTATGTATAACTCCACCATCATGCCAGCAAAGCCAATATGTAAACGCTGTCTTCTTGAGGTTAAGCGCCATGCATTACTGGTATCTGTGTATAAAACCGGAAACATGACAAGAAACGCAACGCCCATGGTTGATACTTTAGCTCCATACCGAGTTGCCACATACGCATGTCCAAATTCATGCAATATCTTAATAAAAATCAACCCTGCGATATAAGCAAATACACCATTAATATTAAAAAAATATAAGAAGCTATTAATAAATACATCCCACTCCCTGCTAACAAAATAAATCCCAGTTAAGCCAAGTAAGATAATAATATTTCGAAATGCCTTAGATAATAATGGCTCAATATATGGCAATGTCGCCTTAAGAAATCCGTGCGGTTTAATTAACGGGACACGTATAAATAAATAGTTTTTTATTAGCCATACCAGCCAGTGTTCTTTAGTTGAATTGTACTGTTCCAGATAGTCACGACTACTCCCGCTAGCCGACGAAACAGTCAAGCTATTTGAATGCAAAAAAACCAGGAGATCATCGATATCTTTTTTAGACAGTTGACAAGTCGTTTCTGCGTTTACCTTTTCAATTAACTTATTGGCAGTGCCCACAGACCAGCGGGAAAGCATCTGGAAGGCTATCCAGCCAATTCTAAAATACCGATTTCTAACCGAATCAAAAATATTCCAGCTTGGCACACCTTCACTATTTGAAGGACCTTTTAATAAAGTAAGATCTTGCCTTAGTTGCGGCAAAATCAAATCTTCTTGTAATACCCCATTCATAAGCCAAACAATTGTCTAAGCGCAGAAATTGGCCGCCGGAACAGATAAAAGAATAAAGAAACTTTCTCACCATAAATCTTTGCAGTGCCTTGCAAACCTATACGCAAGCCGGGGTTTTGTTCTATAAATTCAGCATCGAGTTTATAAGCAAGCACATCATTAGAGGTAACATGTGCTCGATAAGACGCATGTGTAATTATTGCTGATAATGAATCAAGTGGTGCAATATCAAGAAAAATTTCCACTTCCGCATTTTCAACCAGTAAAATTGCATCAGCTACTGCCAACTCAATTTTTAGTTTTACTTTATTTGGATCAGCAATTTCTACAATTCTTTCACCAACCTTAACTGGACGCCCTTTCCAGTCATCTTTATCGCTATAAATCAGCAGCCCTTGGTCTTCAGCTTTAACCACTACTCTGCTCAACAAGTCATTAGCGTAATCCAGTTCTGATTGGCGTAATTCAACTTGTGATTTTAATATTGCAATATCTGACTTACTGGCTTTATCGCCAAATGCAGCTTGCGAGGCTTTACGCAATTCAGCCTGTGTTACCGATAAGGTTTTCTTGGCAATGGCAACTTCATTTCTAAGGTCAGTATCCTCAAAATATAATAAAGTTTCACCCTTGGTAACCAATGTATTGGGATCCTTAGCAAGTTCCCGCACTACACCATCAATTGGCGCACTAACAATAATAGGATTTTTGGCAACAATCTCAACAGGTGCTAAAGCAGATATGCGAACCGGTATGAATGAAGCAAGAAAAACAGATAAAACTAATGCCCAGGTTATATAACGTACTCGATCTGGCTTCCTCAATACTTTCTTTTTTCCAGCCAAAGCACTTATAGAATGGGCATAAGAATCAGATAACCTTTTTAACAAAATAACTTCGTTATCATTCCACGGGCTTTCTTTTGTCATCCAAAGCCCACCCAAGCTGGTTCCGTCATGCAATTGCAGTGGCACCCATATGACGAATGGTAGAGAGTACTCTTTCCAGTCTTGTTTATATTGATCAGGACAGCTTACAGCATCCAGCTTAAGGATATTGGCCAGGTTTTTAGTTTGCTGAAGATTTTCTAAAATACCATTGAGCCAAACAATATAAGGCTCATTTGAATCAATAACAGCGATACTTGATGCAGTTTCAACTTTATATGTTTTACCTGATAAACCGCTGGCAGTGAATAGAAACGCCTGCCGGTAATTCACCAGTTGGCGAGTTTCATTTACAATGAGAAAGTACAGCTCTTTTAACGTCTCCGCATGACGTGCTAACTCTTCTAATTGCAACAAAGCATATAGTTTATCTTTTTCCTCCTGCGCATTAGCACTCATAGCACTAACACCAAGCTACTGCTTAACCCTTGCAAAATAAGCACTTCCACTCATGCCAGCCAAAACATTTGCAGGTTCTGTGAACACACCTTTTATTGAAATAGTTTGACTGACAGGATCAACTATCGCGCCGATTTGAATGATCTTGGCTTGGTACTTAACCTGTACTTCATCTATATAGATCTCAAATGGCAGTTCTTTTTTCAACCACACAAGCCAGCTAGAAGGAACAATGACCTCAATCTCAAGTTCTTTATCATTCAGTATGGATAATAACTCTTGCCCCTCAGCCACACTTTCATAGCGGTTAACTCGCGTATCAACCACACGACCAGCGTATGGTGCTTTAATAGTACATTGGCTTACCAGTACCGAAGCAACCTTTAAATCAGCCTGAGATTTTTTTACTTCTATTTCAGCTAGTTCTACATCAATATCACTACTGGCATTTAACGCCAGCAGCCTTTTCAGGTTTTCAAGGTTTTTCTTTTTTCCTTCATAGACCGCACGAGATGATGCTTGCTGTGCCGCATATAAAGCACAATTAAATTTCACCAACACATCACCTTTATTAAAAGCATCACCACTTGTATACGGAAGCTTTACAATTTGGGCGGCAATTTCGCTCGATATCACTGCAGAAGTTTTAGGTTTAATTAAACCACGGATGACTTCAGCTTGTTCACCTGAAGACTCACCAATCAAAGAAACATTATCATCTGCAATAAGTGATGCACTTGTTAACAATGAAAACAAACAGAATAGAACTTGAATTTTGAAGATGTGTTTAATTACAGGAAGCATATTTCAATTTAAGCTATCCGAATAACTTTCAGTTTTGAAGTTTAGAATCTATCAATACAGAGCTTAATTTCATAGTTAAGCTATTGGTTCTTTCAGGCAAACCTTCAAATGATTTGCGTAGCTCTTCAGAGTAGAGCTTAATATTATTAATATCAATGTTGTTTGGAATTGAATCAACTCCCATAGCCGCGTAGATATCAGCATAAGCATTTTGAAGGTCTGCATGCGCAACATCATAGCGAACCTCCGCAACCAGGGTTCTCATTTCTTCCTGAATCACATTTTGCTGACTAATTGAATTAGTTTGGGCTGCAGCATTAACCTGATCCAAAATTCTAGTTTGTGTATCGTAATACTCTGACCAAGTTTGAAACTCATTCCTGGAATGAATAAACTGAGCCAGGCTAACATGTACTTGGGTTAATACCGCCATACTCATTGCCATACGCCTAGCCTTTAACACATCCTCCCGTGATTGATATACATGGTTAGTAGATGACAATTTAAATACATTCACTAAATTCCAACTGACGGCAGCGCCATAATTAGTCCAGTCTTTATTAAACAAAAAACTATTATCACTATGTGTACGACCAATACTTAAGTCAATCCCTGGTAAAAGCTCTAATAATGCTGCTTTAGTTTCTTTAGAATTTATTCTTTGTTGATAACCTATTTCCCTTAATTCAGAGCGATTAAGCAAAGACAATTCTTCCATAGTCTCAACATTTATATTCAATTCAGGAACATCAAGCTTATTACGTGCCGGAATTTCCAATTCATAGTCAGTCCCAGGCGGTAAATTCATTAAAGCAGCTAACTGAATTTTTGTTAGAGACAATTCACGCTGGATTTCTTGCAAGGTACGCTTTACATCCATCAACTCGCGTTGATATGTCAAAGCGGTTAACGGTGTCTCTAAACGATCAGCTTCAATTTTGCGCGATTGTTCCAGTGCTTGCGATACACGTTCTAATACACTAGTTAATTTTGCATTTAATCGATCATGGCTGACTGCACGCCAATAAAGACCACGTACATCCTGCATTAAACGATTAACTACTTTTCGTTTTTGTTCTTCAGCAATCAATATCTCATCTGCTGCCTGTTTTGCACGTATATAAGAAACGCCAAAATCCAGAATATTCCACGTCAACCCAAACTGACTGGTTGCAACATATCGATCGGATGAAGTTGATGATTCTAAAGACTCGATTCCTGTAATTAATGATTGGCTAGATGCACCACTACGATTACTTCTGCCTGCGTAGTCCAAGCTAGTGACAAACTCTGGCAGCTGATCATATTTAGTCAGTTCTAATTCCGTTTCAGCTAATATTTTTTCTGACGCTTCAAGCTGCAAATCAAGATTATGATTCAGTGCTCTGGCCATTGCCTCGTACAGTGAAATCGGGCCTGTGACAGGCACATATCGCTGACTAAGATTTTCTTTATCTTGCTTAACTTGCAACTGTAATTCTTCATCAGTAAAAGCTTCAGGCGTGATTGCACAACCCGTCATAATGAGCACAACCATAATGATCACTAGTCGATTGAGGAATAGCGGGGATGGAATACACATCTTGTGAGGCGAGTAAATCATTTCTATAAATCTTAATGAATTATAAATTCTTTATACCAAAGAGCCTTTATTATACAGCATAACTATATGAATTATATAGGAGTAATAGACTTCTCCCAACCATTCACCATGCTTTTAATCTCGTTTATTAACCTTTTAACAATTTGTTGCAAATCATAAAAACAATGTTTTTATATTTGAGTTAAAAAGCAATACGCATGAGGACTATGGCAAAAATAACGCCACAAGTGTCTGACAACGGCATTTAATTTAATTCAATATATTTCTATATTGAATTGCATTTCTGATGTGATTTGACTTTACCAATCAACATTTAAATAGTCCCCACTAGCGAATTGATTTGCAAACATATCGATCTGATTTGAAAATGGCTTCATACCAGAGAATTCTATAGCATCACCGTCTGATATTTCTGTAATGACAGCACTGCTTACATCTACCTCAATATATCTCAACACTTCAACACCATCATTCAGTTCTGCTAACACTCTTAACTTAATACTTTCCACATCGGCAGGTGCATTGCCAGACAGCAACCCTGTATTAGCATCAAACTCCAACCAAGATGGTAGCACTTCACCATTTACTTGAGTGATGTTGATGGTATTTAATTCATAACCAGAGTCACCCAAATAAATAACTTCCAAGAATAAAGATTTATTAATAGACCAAGACTTAATA
>JGI12316J14372_10003503_pt1 | contig 14771 bp, 10 predicted proteins | sample MarCyaLeptolynsp_FD_14372 | JGI IMG/M metagenome (IMG submission 14372) | reverse complement strand
TCCTCCGCAGGTCTTTTGATCTCGTCACGCCGCTACCTGAACGCTTCAACCAGAGGCACACCAACCGCGCCCGTTGGCGGCTTTATCTGCAACAGCGCCGCAATCGTCGGCGCCACGTCCACGGTTTCGACACGTCGGTGGACACGACCCGGGCCGATCCCCGGCCCGGCGAGAATAATGGGAACGAAAGTGTCGTATGCCCATGGCGAACCATGCGCCGAAGCAACGTGCAAGCCGTCGAAATCAGCAACAAACCAATGCGGCTCGAACACGACATAAATATCGCCGGAGCGTTGCGGATGGTAGTTGGCGAGCACCGCATCCGACACCGCCATCGAAGCGACACGCCCTGTACGCAGCGCAGAACTGGAAACCGCATAGGCAATTCCCGGCATCTTACCCATCTCTTCGGCGACGCGGGTTTCCACCCTCTCACGGTCGAGGCCTCGTTCGGCAATGATGCCCTGATCGAGATAGACGTAAGGTTGCGAAAACGACTCGATCAATTCCTCCGCGACGCCAAATTCGCGCCGCAGAGACGCAATGGCGGGTTGTTTGTCGATTTTGGCAAAATCGAACGTTTGCGCCTCGATCCCAAGGGTCGCCAGATAGCCCGGCGCTTCCGGTGCGCCATGATCGGAAGACAGGATTATCAAGGTTTTGTCGAGGCCGACAATTGCATCGATCCGGGCAAACAGGGTTTCCAGCGTCCGATCCAACCGCCTGATATTGTCCTCGGACTCTAGACTGGAAGGCCCGAATATGTGGCCGACATAGTCGGTGGAAGACAGGCTGATCGACAGATAGTCGGTCACGTCGTCGGCCCCGATTGCTTCGGCCTCAACGAGGGCGAGGGCGAAATCAAGCGTCAGCTCGTCACCAGCCGGGCTCAACGTCAGCAATGTCGTGTAATATTTGCCGTCCCCCGCACCATAAGAATGCGGAAACGTTCGGCCGAAACCGCCAATGTCGGTTTCCCACGCCTGATCGTCGCGACCGGCAAACCGATAGGTCTCAACCGGATCCAGCAAGGTCCAGACTTTCCCGGCATACCGGGCAACATGTCCGCCCGCGTTCCACGCAGTCACCCAGTCCGGATAGGTGTCGAGATAAAAGGTGCTGGAGACAAATGCACCGGCACTCTTGGAAAACCAATAGGCCTTGCCCGCATGTCCCGCCATTGAGATTGCGCCGCGATCCTTGACGGATACGCCGAAGATCTTGGCTTCGGGACCAAAGGCAAGGGCAATTTCGTCGCTTAAGGTCGATGTAAGAATTGCCGCCGGAGAGCGGCCCTGCGTCGTCGCAGCACGTTGCGTCGGGTCAATCTCGCTGGAGGCGTCCACTCCCCCCTTACCGACAAGCGGATAACGCTCGTCCTGAACGTTGTAACGCGGACGGCCCGTCTTGCGGTCGAACCACAGGTTCGCCACCATTCCATGAATCGCAGGGTCGGTTCCCGTCGCCAGTGTCGTATGACCGACAATTGTCTCGGTATTGGAATGACGGTGGTGGGCATTGGAAAAGACCAACCCGTGCTGGAGCAGATACCGGAAACCGCCTTCCCGCAAGATCCCGCCATGCCGATTGATCAGGTCACCACGAAGTTGATCCACCGTAATCTGCAAGACCAATCGGTATTTTGCTGACGCGGCGTGAGTCGCGTCCAGGGCAGCCAACCAACAAAGGACAACGGCCAGAGCAAAGAAAACGGCGTCGATCCGGTTTTGAAACGTAATGCGCATGGGGACCACGATCACACGAATAGCAGGCACCGGAACATCCGGAGCCTGTATTCAAAGGGACGTTATTTCGATCCGATATTGTCGGACAGCGCCTCCATCACGTTGTCCAAGGAGAACGACCCCGGTTTTTGCCGCGGCGGATATTCCTTGAAGGTTTCAAGAAAGCTCGCGACATAGGCTTGCGCCGGGACGAAAAAGAACACGCGATCGATCATCCAGTCGTAGAACGTATTCGATGTCCGATAGGCCCGCTCGTACGGATCCCGCCGCAGGTTGAACAACAAAGGAGTCCGCAAAGGCGTCCAGGGTTCGACCCAGGCCCGAAGCGTATCGAATTCCTTCTGTTCCATGAAGATGGCTTTCCAGTCGTCATAGCGCAGAGCCGTCAAGTCACCGGTATCCGAGAAATAAAACACTTCGCGACGCGGCCCCTTTTCTTCCTTGCCCGTCAGATGTGGCAGGAAGTTATAGCCGTCCAGGTGCACCTTGTACTCGCGGCCGATCGCCTGCACTCCGCCATCGAGGAGCTGCTGCTTGATATCGGGATTGCCGGCCGCGGCCATCAATGTCGGAAGCCAATCCATGTGATGCATGATCTCATTTGAAACCGAGCCGGCCGCGATCTGACCCGGCCAACGCACCATTGAAGGCACGCGCCAACCGCCTTCCCAGTTGGTATTCTTTTCCCCGAAGAACGGACTCCAGCCGGCGTCCGGCCACGTATTCATGTGAGGGCCATTGTCGGTCGAATAATGAACGATTGTGTTGTCGGCTATGCCCAATTCATCGAGAACTGCAAGCAGTTGCCCGACATGCATGTCATGTTCGACCATGCCATCGGCATATTCATCCTGCCCGGAGATTCCGCGAAGCTCATCCTTGACGTGGGTGCGGAAATGCATACGCGTGCCGTTCCACCAGACGTAAAACGGTTTGCCCTGATCATGGGCCCGACGCATGAAATCAATCGCGACCGCGATGGATTCGTCATCGACGGTCTCCATACGCTTGCGCGTCAGAGGCCCAGTGTCTTCAATTTGGCCGTCAGCGGACGATTTTATGACCCCCCGCGGACCGAAACGTTCGCGGAATGCCGGATCTTTCGGATAATCCTCGTTTTCCGGCTCTTCCTCCGCATTGAGATGGTAGAGATTTCCAAAAAACTCATCAAAGCCGTGATTGGTCGGAAGGTGTTCGTCCAAATCGCCCAGATGATTCTTGCCAAACTGACCCGTCAGGTAGCCCTCAGCCTTAAGCAATCCCGCAATCGTGGGATCTTCCTCCTGCATCCCCTGCGGTGCGCCCGGCAATCCGACCTTCGAAAGCCCGGTTCTGAACACGCTCTGCCCCATTACATAGGACGAACGCCCGGCCGTGCAGGATTGTTCACCGTAATAATCAGTGAACATCATACCTTCCTTCGCGATCCGGTCGATATTGGGCGTGCGATACCCAACCAGGCCAAAGGTGTAGGCTGAGATGTTCGATTGACCGATATCATCTCCCCAGATGACCAATATGTTGGGTTTTTCGGTTTGAGCCGCCACAGGCACCGCCATAACGCAGACGACCGCAGCCAGTGCCGCACCAGATAATCGTTTTCGAAATCCTGACAGTCCTATGGTCAACGAACGCATTGTATCTCCTCCTGTCTTCCTGTTGATTTCGAATTCGAATGTGCGGCCAACCGACGAGAGCGGCGAACTTGCTCGCCGCCGCGGACAAGGAAATCGGCCGTGCTTTCACTGCTGCACCTACCTTCTATTTCTACTCATAGTATATGTTTGAACTTTTTTATCACCCACCATTGAACACCATGACGCCAAAGAGAACAAGCATTTCGTTTAAAATATAACTCTGCATACATCTCGAAATTGGCCGGGCCTGATTTATTGACGAATCTACCGATCAACAAATTATTGAAAACGCGACGTTGATCAGAAATGCCCATATTTCGCTGAATTCAACCCATGCACGCTGCCGGCCTCCACGCCGATCAACCGCTGCACACCTTCGCCCTTGACATTTTTCCGCCACATCGGAGAGGTCACATCATTTCGTGAAACTGCGTAAAAAATAATGTAGGCTGCGCCATCAGCGAAAAGTCACCTGGATAGCGAGATGATACAAAACATTACGAAAAAAATGCTCTTAATGATTGCAACCACAGGAATCGTCCTTGGAACTTCCATAATTGATGCGCCGCCCGCCGATGCCGCAGTCTGTTACGATCGATACGGGCGCAAATTCATCGTCGACGCCTATGCGCTGACGACGCCCTACAATTGTTACAATTCCTCCGGGGTCGTCATCGTCATTCGCCCCCTGGCGCCGGCCTTCGTCGGGCGCCCCCATTACGGAGCCGCGGGCGTGCGCGGCACGGCGAGGCGCGCCGCCCGACGCACGACGCGCCGCGTTCACAGACGCCGGCACTAAGCCTCACCCGAAGCCCCCCAACCATTCCTCCTCACCGGGACAGCCAATCATGCCCTCTTTTTTCAAGACTCTTCTGGCCAGTGCCGCCATTGCCCTGCCGTCGTTTTTGACGGTTCCTGCCCTTGCCGAAACCGCCCGTTCGGACGCCACGTTTGATGCCAGCCAGGACGAAGGCATGCAAAAGCTCCGGGCCATGTCGGACTTCATGAAGGCGGCCAAGAACATGAGCTTCGTCGTCAACAGTTTTTTTGAAGAGCCCCTGCGCGGAGACGGCCCGGCCATCAAGCGTTTCGTCAGCCACAAGATCCATCTGCAACATCCCGACAAACTGTCCTTCAGGGCCGAATACGATGACGGGCTTGTCCGGGTCGGCAATTTCGACGGAAAAAACCTGGTCATAGCGCTGCCAGCGGACAAGACCTACACCACAATTCCGGTGAACGGCTCCATCGACGAAATGCTCGACTACCTGCACGATGAGTTCGACATCTCACTGCCGATTGCCGATTTCCTGTATGCCGATTTCTACGCGGCCCAGAAGGAGTATATTGAATATTCCGAATATGTCGGGTCGCGCCGGCTTTTCGAGCGATCCTACGACCAGGTCGTGTTTACGGGACCGACCGCGAACTGGCAGCTCTGGATCGGCGGCGACAGGCCGCTGCCCGCCCGTTTCATCGCCACCTATTTTCGCGAACCCGGCGATCCGGAATTCATGGCAACGTTTTTGAACTGGAACCTGAACAGCGTAACGGAAAAGGATCTGACGCTGGAGATTCCCGAAAACTGGCGGGCCGTTGACCTGAGCGCCGTCGAATAGCGACTGAACCAGGCGCTTCATTCCTCCCTTCTGTGCCTCACAATCCGGACGAGCGGACTCCCAACCGGTTTGTGCTCCGGCTTGAAGCGCCCACTGCTTTGACAATACCATGAATTGACGATCCGCATTGTGCGGGTCGGCTTCAACATTGTGCGCTCCTCCATGAAGAAACTGCCCGCTTCCCTCGGCCGGCTTGCAATTGCACCGACGCTCGTCGCTGCGATCGGGTCCCTGGCGCTGATTTCGGTCGGGTCCATCCTCGCCCTGCAATTCTATTCAAGCACCCAGCTTGTCGGCAATCTCGGCAGCCGGCTTGTCGCCCGCAATCTTCAGATCCTGGAACTGGCCCTGTCACGTCATCTCGATGCCGCCGTCGCACAGGCCGATTTTGTTGGTAAAGCCTTGCGGGATGGCCGGTTCGAGATCGGCGACGATAATGGCTTTCCCGAATTCGTGGCGGGCACGCTCGCATCGGCGCCGCAGATCAGCGGCATCATCGTCGCGACGGCCGACAACAAGGCCGTGTGGGCGGCGCGGACGCAGTCGGGGGCCGTACCGCAGCCGCAATGGGTCGACTTCACAAACGATGCGCCAACAATGGCAATCGCCGCTGAGACAAAAACGCACAAATTCCCGTATTGGGGCGCCCCTGCCTATGTGGAGACGATACAACAATCCGTTCTCAATTATCGCGTGCCGCTTTGGCAGGGCGACGACTACCAGGGCTTTATCGCGATCGGCATCGGAACAACGGCCCTGTCAGCACTGGCAAGCGAGTTCAGCGAACCGCCCTATTCGACCATTTTCATGCTGCATGGGCGCGACCATGTGCTGGCGGAACCCGGTCGGAACCGAGACGGGCAAGACCTCAGCTCCGCACAGCCATTGTTACCCGTGTCGGAATCTCCGAACCCGATCCTGTCGACCCTTGCGGACGCGGTCCCGTTTTCCCGCGCCGGACTGGTTGCACCCGAGGACAGCAGGCTGAGCCAACTCGCATCCCAGGGAGAGGACTTTCTGGTGATCACCAAGACTTTGACCGGGTACGGCACCCCCTCTCCCGTTATCGGGGCCTATAGTTCGATGCGAGCGGTGGACCAACCTTTGCGTCTGCTGCAGCACTCTTTGTTGGCCGGTTTTCTGCTGCTCCTGCTTTCAACCGGTTTGGCAGTCCTGCTCAGCCGGGTCATCTCGCGCCCGATCCGGCGGTCGTCGCGTGAGGCCGCCAAGATCGCGACACTCGATTTCGACAGGTTCGATCCGGTTTCAGGGAGCTTCCTGCGCGAGGTCGATGACCTGGCCAGGAGTTTCAACGTCATGCTTGAAGGCGTAAAGAGCTTTGGCCGCTATGTGCCGCGCGGCCTTGTCCGCCGCCTCATCCAGGAACATCGCGTCGGCGCGGGATCGGAAGAGCGTGACCTGACCGTGATGTTCACCGATATTGCAGGCTTCACCGCCACCTGCGAGGGAATGTCGGCGGGCGAGGTCGCGGACTTTATCAACCGGCACCTGACACTCGTCGCAGACTGTATTGAGTCGGAAGGCGGCACGATCGACAAATATATCGGCGATGCGGTCATGGCGTTCTGGGGCGCGCCGGATCACGTTGACGACGCGCCGGCGCGGGCCTGCCGGGCGGCGCTGGCAATTCGCGCGGCTATTTTCCGGGACAATGAAGCACGTGTCGCGGAAGGGAACCCCGCCGTCCGCATGCGCATCGGCATTCATCGCGGTCCCCTGATTGTCGGCGACATCGGCGCACCGCAGCGGATCAATTACACTGTCGTAGGCGATGTCGTGAACGCCGCCCAGAGGCTGGAAGGACTTGGCAAGGAAATCGATCCGAGAGCAGACGTCATCGTGCTGACCAGCGCCGAAACCATCCGCGGAACCGAATTTGAACGGAACGCGACACACGAGGGCTGCCACGCCGTTAAAGGCAAGCAGCAACAACTCGACGTGTATCGCCTCTGACCCCAGGCATTGGCGGCGGCACGCCATACGGCCGTTTCCGTCGGAAAAGCCATATTTTCGCGATCCGGAGACAAGCCCTGTCGCATGGCCGATAGCGTGGCGTTCACATCACACGTGGACGCACATTCTGTTTCATTTTTTGAGACTTGAGACCTTGGCGGGATTATTTGGCGTTTCATGAAAACCGTGACGAAACAGGGTCTATTTTCTGACATGGTCCGGCCGGTCCGGCCGAACAGGCAATGCTCCACATCTGAATCACACGATGTCCGAAAACGCAGAATGAGGCTGTTTGAGAATCACTCGATTAAAAGGCGCATGGCTCGACAAAAATCCGGTATCAATCTTAGGTAATTTTTTCACATGGGGATTTTCGCCACTGACGCATATTCTCATCTAAAAACGTCAAAAACATGAGCACACGATGCGCGCAGATGCCTGGCCGCCGCAGGTCCTGAAAAACCGCGAAAATGGCGAAGTTCTGGGGATTCACGCGGGCCAAAAACGGCAAACAAGCGTCAACTCGGTTTATTTCGCGCCCTAGAGAAAAGGCGTACATCGCTCTGCGTCAGAGCAAATTTGCACGCTCGAACGAACCTGTCGCCTTCAATCGAGCAACCTTCGATCTTAATACCTATTCCAAAACGGGAATAATATTTTTTCTTCTATTATTTTGTCAATATTATACTTGTGTTTTTTCGCCTGATCTCGACATCCCCGTCGCGCTGATCGACAAAAACACGGCCATCTAAGGGTTTACAACCTGGAAGCCGCGGACAGGTGAGAAGCGGTCCCGGTCCTTCTATTATCCTCGTTCTTTCAACATGTTAGAGAATGCAATTGCGAAAAGCAGATTTTGTTTGATGAGCATTACCGCCACCGGTTGTGCAAATATATCACACCATCTCGCAAGAAAACGAACCTTGATACAATTCACAATGACATAAAGAACAGAATCCAATAGACTTTGGCTCACAAAAAAATTAACACACCCTAAACTGCAAGGCGAAGGCTGGGTCCGTCATGATATTAATCCGTTATTGCGTTGCAACGCTGGCGACGGTGGCTGCCGTGGCGGCGCCGGCATCGGCCATGTCGTTGCGCGACGCCGTGTCAACGGCGGTAACCACCAATCCCAGCGTTCTGGAATCTGCAGCGAACAGACGGGCGCGAGACCAGGAATTGCGCGGCGCGCAAGGCGCGCACCTGCCGACGCTTGACCTCGGAGCAGAGTTTGGTCCGGAAAGGGCGGATCGGCCGAATTCGCTGTTGCGTAACGACAATGATGTCTGGCGCACGGGCCGCCAGGTGACAGTCACTGTCCGGCAATTGCTCTTCGACGGATTTGAGTCGGTCAACCAGATCTACCAGCAAAGTGCGCGGGTTGACGGTGCGGCATTGCGGGTTCTGGAAAGATCGGAAGCAACTGCCCTGGATGCGATCGAAGCCTACATCGACGTCTTGCGGCATGGGGCGATACTCCGCGAAGCGCGCAGAAACGTTGAGAACCACAGACGGATCGTGTCGGAAGTGAGCCAACGGTTCTCAGGCGGAGAAACCGGCGCTGCCGACCTCGCTCAGGCGAAAGAACGGGTCGCGGCAACAGAGGTCGTCGTCGCGGATGTCAACCAGGCTCTCCGCGATACCAAGGCAAAGTTCCGCCGGGTGGTCGGCAAGAGTCCCAAGAACCTGAGAGCTGTCAAACCGACGCCGCTTCCGGGCAAATCCATCAACACGCTAATTGCCAACGCCATTCGGGTGCATCCGCGAATAAAAGTTGCCATGGCCGATGTGGACGCTGCGGGATATGAATACAAATCCACCAAAGGAAAATTCTTTCCGCAGGTTTCACTTGAGGGCAACGCGTCGATCGGCCACGATATTGATGCCGTAAACGGCCGAAACAATGATTATTCGGCCAAGGTGGTCATGTCGTGGAACCTGTTTAATGGCGGCGTGGATCTTGCACGGAGAAATCAGCTCGGCGAACGGCTTGGCGAAGCCCAGATCCGGGTCGATCTGGCGAGGCGGGAAGTGTCTGAGGCCCTGGACCGGTCCTGGACCGCGGTGATGGCCGGAAACCAGCGCATTCGCGCTATCAAAAAGCAGCTGGCCGCCAACCGGGGCGTGGTCGAAGGGTACCGTCAGGAATACAATATCGGGCAGCGCACCCTGCTGGACGTGCTCAATGCGGAAAACGCACTGTTCAACAGCAAGATCGACCTGATTTCGGCCCGCGCAATTCACACGTTCTCAACCTATCAGTTGCGCGCGACCTACGGGAACCTTCTCGGTCATATTGGTGTGCGGGCAGTCGCCGAAGCGACCGGCGGGCGCCGCGACAATGTTTCAATCTTTCCACAAACCGTTCCCTTCAAACTTGAGCCTTTGCGCAAATTTTAAGGAGATCAAGGTATTCAGGTTCCTGTCGGTCTTCCTTGGCCCAATCTGCGCGGGTGGCTTACCGGCAGGCTGAGGCTTCGTGCCCAATTGAGGGAACCTAAATGACCGATGGTCCGGAACTCCACACGGAAGACCGTGATGGGGCACAGCCGGCGGACACGATGGATCCGCTGCTGGAGGCGATAAAGTTCATCGCGCGCAGCTACGGGAATTTTGTAACGAGTTCCGTTCTTCTGTCCGGACTGCCCGTAACTGACGGGCGTCTTCCCGTAAACCTGATCGACCGCGCGGCAGCCAATTGCGGACTGGCATCGGCAACGGTTCGAAAAGATGTGGACGAGATCCCCAATTCGGCGCTGCCGGCCATTGTGGTGACGGATTCCTCGCGCATATTCGTGCTGACAAGGGTCGACATCGACAAGAAGTTCGTGGAACTTGTCGATCCCTTGGCGCGCGATCAGAATATGCGCCAGGATCTAAGTCGGTTTGTCGGTGAATACAGCGGCATTGCGATATTTTTCAAAACCTTAGCGGCTGAAAAAGGTGAAAGCGAAAGCTCGATTTCTTCCGATGGTCACTGGTTCTGGAGCACGATTTCAGGCTTTTGGCGGGATTATGTGCATGTGATTGTCGCCGCTTTGCTGATCAATCTCCTGGCACTCGCATCGCCCCTGTTCACGATGAACGTCTACGACCGCGTGGTTCCGAACTTCGCGATACCGACCTTGTGGGCGCTCGCCATCGGCGTGATTATATCGTTGGTGTTCGACTTCATTCTGAAGATTGCACGCAACCAGGTCATCAATGTCGCCGGCAAACAGGCCGATCAGGCGCTCGCGTCCAGGATATTTGCCCATGCCCTCGCGATTGACCTGGAAAAACGCCCCAGTTCCTCAGGACAGTTCGCCAACCATGTCAAGGAATTCGAGACTGTCCGGGAATTTTTCACATCCTCGTCGCTCGTTTCCATCATCGATATGTTTTTCATCGGCATCTTCCTGGCCGTGCTCTATCTGATCGTCGGTTCAATTGCCCTGATTCCGCTGTTTGCGATTCCGGTCGTCATCGCCATCAACCTTCTGGTGCAGATTCCCCTTGCCGCCTCGATAGAGCGTTCGCACAAGGAGAGCGCGCTACGCCATTCCGTGATGGTCGAGAGCATCGCCAATCTGGACACGATCCGCGCCCTCAATGCCGAAGGTGGCATGCAGACCAAATGGGAGCGTTCCGTCGCCGCCAGTGGCACAGCCATTCTCGAGGGCCGCTACTGGTCGGTTCTGGCACAAAATGCCACGGGTTTCATTCAGGCGTCCCTGACGATCGGCATTATCATCTGGGGTGTTTATCTCATCGCCGACAACATGATCACGATGGGTGGCCTGATTGCCGCCATGATGCTGTCCGGGCGGGCGATGGCGCCGCTTGCCTCGGTTGCCAGCACCCTGACCCGCCTGCGGCAGACATTGCATTCGTTCCGAACGCTGGATGCGTTGATGGCGATCGAAACCGAGCGCAAGCCCGGACGAACCTATGTGAACCGGCAAATCACCAGCGGGACCGTCGAATTCAAGGCGGTCGATTTTCGCTATCCCGATGCGTCGGACGATTCCCTCAACGGAATCTCCTTCAAGATCAAGGAAGGCGAGACGGTCGGCATTATCGGCCGGGTCGGCGCAGGCAAAACGTCGGTCGGGCGGCTGGTTGCCGGCCTGTATTACCCCAGCAACGGCATCGTCCTGGTTGACGGGATCGATACAAGACAGTTCGATCCGATCGATCTGCGCTCCGGCGTCGGTTTCGTGTCGCAGGACAATGTGCTCTTCACCGGCACGGTCCGTGACAATATCTGCATCGGTCAGGCCCATGCCAGCGATGAGGAGATTCTCGAAGCCGCGCGCATCGCCGGCGTCGATGAGTTCGTTTCGCGTCATCCCAAGGGCTTTGACATGCCCGTTGGCGAGGCCGGTCGCCTGCTGTCGGGAGGGCAGCGACAGGCCGTTGCGCTGGCCCGCACATTGCTGCGGCGTCCCAAAATCCTGTTTCTGGATGAACCATCGAGCAATCTCGACCTGACCTCAGAACGGCGCCTCATCGCCAGACTCAACGAGTTCAACAATTCCGGGACCACCGTCATCATCAGCACCCATCGCATGAGCCTTGTCGAACTGACCGACCGGCTTCTGACGCTGGAAAACGGCAAACTGGCCCTCGATGGCCCGCGCGAACAGGTGCTTAACCAATTGCAGCAACTTGGCGCCGCACGCGCTGCGGAAGGGCGCGCGGAAAAATCATGAGATCTTCCGACTGGAACTATGCAAACGACATTCGGGTATCCCTGCAGACCCGTCCGCCGCGCCTGGCGACCAACATCATCCTGATAGGCTTCTGCCTGTTAGCGGTGGCTATCGTGTGGGCCGCGTTTGCCGAACTTGAGGAAGTGACGCGAGGCGACGGACGCGTGGTTCCTGCCAGCCATATCCAGGTCGTACAGGCGCCCGATAAGGGAATTGTCGAGGAAATCCTGGTCAATGAGGGTGACCTCGTAGAACCCGGACAGGTCATAATCCGTATCGACGATGTCGATTTCTCATCCCAACTCGGAGAAATCCGCCAAAAGCGCTGGGCCAGTCTTGCAAAGATCACCCGGCTGGTTGCCGAAACGGACGGATCTGAACTTGAATTCCCGGACGAACTGAAACAGGGCATCCCTGCCCTGGTTGCTCAGGAGACCAAGGTCTATCTGGCGAAGAAGACCCAATTGGACAACGAACGATCGGTTCTGCAGAGCCTGATCGTTCAGCGTGAACAGGAATACCAGGAATTGCTGGCCAAACAGCAGCAATTGACCGAGGCCATGGAAATCATGGCAAGGGAAGTCGAAATAAACCGGAAACTCTATAAACGCAGGATCCTGCCGGAGATCGACTTTCTGCGATTGCAGCGCCAATTGGTGGAAACCCGCGGTGAACTGGCCGTCACCGAAGCGTCCGTCAAGCGCGCCGCGGCGGCCAAGGTCGAGGCGAGTGAACGCGCGCGCAATGCCGTCACGACCTTTGTTTCGGAAGCACAGCAGGAACTTGCGCTTGCCAGGGGCGAGTTCGCAGTCCTGGAAGAAACCATTCGCGGGGCTGCGGACCGGGTGCGCAGGACGGATTTGACGGCTCCGGTCAAGGGCATCGTCAACAAACTGAATGTCAGAACAATCGGCGCCGTCGTGCAGCCCGGCGCCGATATCGTGGAAATCGTTCCGCTGGAGGACACGCTGCTGATAGAAACGCAGATCCGGCCACAAGATGTCGCATTCCTCAGCCCCGGCCAGAACGCAACGGTCAAGATTACGGCCTACGATTTTTCGATCTACGGCGGTCTTGACGGCAAGCTGGAACGTATTAGTGCCGATACCACAGAAGATGAAAAAGGAAATCGGTTTTTCCGAATCATGATCAGAACAGATAAAAGTTATCTGGGAACGGACACCGATCCTTTACCAATTATACCGGGAATGGTCGCTTCGGTCGACATATTAACCGGAGAGAAAACAGTCCTCGCGTATATCTTGAAGCCGATCAAGAAAGTTCGTGACCAAGCACTCCGAGAGCGCTGAGTACACGGCAACAACGAGGCGATCAGCAGATGGATACGTTGGGCACGACGGCGGCAACGCCGGCGAACAGCAGATTTATGCGCGTCGTCAGGGCAGCACCCCTGGCCACTCTCCTGCTCTGCTACACAAGCAACACTCCCATGGCGAACGGCCAGACCTTCACCGGGACGGATTGGCCTAACCTCGATCAGAGTCTGGGATATGCCGATGATCGGGTTCAGTTTTCGAATGAGCCGTTCGACGCGATTGCGCAATTTATCAATGCGGGCGCCTATCTCGCAGCCAATGCGGCGCCGGCCTCCGTGGCGCCCATGCCACCGGAGGACATCTGGAGGATTGCGTTAATCGACACGGCCCCCTTCAACATCAACCCGCTCGCGCATCCGCGCCCGAAAACCAAGCCGCGTTTCGCGAAACGCACGGTTCACCGCAATGCCGTCACAAACAGATCGGCCGGGACAAGCGTACATGGAAATACCCGCTTGCTTGGCAGCGTGGGTCGTCCGTCGACCTTTTCGCCTCTCGCTAGACGCTGGGGTCGGGTGAAGGCACTGGGCGATGAAGCGCAATCCAAATTGGCGGCCTGCCTGTCCAATTCGGCAATCTGCGCCGATCGGGACATCGTTGCCTGGGCGGACATCGTCCGTAAAGCCAAACCTCGGAATACGGGACGCCAGATCGTTCTTGTGAATCAATTGGTCAACCGGATGCTGACCTACCGCGAAGACATCGATCTTCGCCGCCAGGCCGAACATTGGGCAAGCCCGACCGAAACCCTCAGCCGGCGCGCCGGTGACTGCGAGGACTATGCCATACTGAAATATTGGTCACTGCGCCAACTCGGCTTCAAGGACCGGGACATGCGCATCATTGCCTTGAGCGATCGTGCGGCACGGCAATATCACGCGGTGCTCGCCGTTCATCACCAAGGCGACTGGCTGATTCTCGACAACCGGTTTTCGCGGGTCAGACTGCAGCGCGATCTGCCCCATTACGAACCGCTTTACTCGGTCAATCGGCTGAACCAGTGGAGCCACGTGAAAACCAATGCAAAACCGGTTCGTCTGGCCTCGCGCCTGAAGCAGCTTGGGCTGAAATGACACGGTCCGCCGGACAACAATCAGGTCATGAAATTCACCGCACGGAACGCTGAACGGTCCGTGCGGTTTCGTTCAACGGTCTTCACGCCGCCCGCGGCGCGACCGCCTTGTTCCTGCAGATTTCCAAGACTTTTTAGTTACAAAGCAATCGATGGGTGATGATATTCGCGTGTGCCATGGTATATGCTGACCAGTAGCCATGCGACACGCGATACAGAATGACACCACCCTCTTCCCAAGGCGGCAAACGCTCCCGTTTCATTGCCTCCGTGCTGGCGGGCACCCTTGTCGCTGGTGCGGGATGGACGCTCTCCGAGCGCGTCGGGGAACAAGCCGCGCAGCGTTTCGAGACGGTTGAGACCGCAAGACTTCAACTTGGCCAGACAATGTTGACGCGCGCCATTGAGAATGTGGAGCGCGAGGCGCGACAGCTGGCCGAATTGCCGCTTTTGTCGGAGTTTATCGACCTCGCGACAACCCAACCTGTTTCCGTCGATGCCCAGGAACTGGCAGCCTATCTGCAGGATGTGCTGGCTGCGAGCATGNNNGAGACGGGCGACGGTTCCGTTCTCGCCGTATCGCCTGACGGAAAAGTGCTCCTGAAAGCACCGCTTGAGACATCGGATCAGGTTCCGCCGCACCCGAATGAAGAAGGGGTCTTCCTGCATCGCCTCAGCGACGGCTCGTCC
>JGI12316J14372_10003482_pt1 | contig 14838 bp, 13 predicted proteins | sample MarCyaLeptolynsp_FD_14372 | JGI IMG/M metagenome (IMG submission 14372) | reverse complement strand
CGCCTCCGCCGCCACAGGCGGCGAGAAATAAGCCAGCCGTCAGAATGGCGGCGATTCCATTGTGCCAAGAGCTACGCATTCTGCTGTCCCTCTTAAAGGTTCTGCAGCCCCCTATGGCCCTTTTGGTGAACTGCATACACCTAAGTATTCGTAAGCCGGTGCGGCAGTTGCCCACTACAATTCGCAAGTCCTTGAAAAACAAGGATTATTCGCGCACAGGTTGAATGATTTGTAATGTTTTCAAGGCTCTGTGTGGTTTCTTGGCGTCATCCGATCGGGCGACAAGATCGCCCTGGCTCCGGCGATGGACGAGGCCGCGCGACGGACAGTCGGGCAGCGCGGCGCCCCGCACACCGTGCGCGATCGTCGCAAGAATTGTCGTCTGGGACCGATACAGCTAGCCGGTGGTACTAACTGCTGGCACCGCCCATGAAGCCAAGATCGGACGTATTGAAATTGGCAAGGTTTGGCAGCGTCGATTGCAATTCTGACCCGTTCAGTCCGAACCAGGTTCCCATGGTCGCAGCATACTGTTCGACGGACGTGGTCGGGATCAATCGCCCGCGTGAACGGGTGTAAGAAGAGCTTCCGACATCGGCTAGCGGCACTTCACCATAGAGGCGTCTGCCTTGCACAGCACCGCCCGCGACAAATTGATGACCGCCCCAGCCATGGTCCGTGCCATTGCCATTGTCGATCACCGTGCGCCCGAAATCTGACGCTGTGAAAACCACAACATTGTTCCACTCACCGATCTCAATCATTGCGTCTCTGAACGAGGAGATCGCCGCTGCAAGCTGCGCATGCAGGCCTCCGATTGTGCCCGCCTGGCCGCTATGCGTGTCATATCCACCTGTCGAGACATAGAACATCTGGCGCGACACATTCAGGAATTGGCGGATCTTGATGGTTTCAGCCACCGATTGCATCTGACGCGAGACACGATCCCCTGCGAAAACGGTTGTGAACGGCGTTGCGTTTTCCTGCGCGTTCGCAAATTGCTCAGTGTTTTCGACAGCTTTGGCGGTTGAGATGGCCATGTCCTGTTCAAGCACATTGCGGCTCTGAAAATCGCGCTTGGCTAGGAATGTGCGAATTTTGTCGCGCGCCGCATCGTCCCCCGACGCCGTCCCTAACAGACCACGATTGGTGTAGAGGTCCGGCTCTGCGATCCCGCTCGTGCCAACCTTGAACTGAGTTACATCCCGGCCTGCCAGGAAGACGTCGTTCGAGCTCGTGGAAATCGCCGAGAAGACGCGGTTCTGGTTGGGGGCTGAAGCGACGACTTCATCCATGAAGCGGCCGCCCCAACCCTGGCGCGCGCCTTCGACGCCGAAGGACATCCATGTCGATTGCTGGTCATTGTGCGAAAACAGGCGCTTGGGCAGGATCGCCGTGTTGGCATCAATTTGCGCGCGCGTCGTCGGCTCAATCAGCGGACCAACATTTCCGACAACCGCGAGATCGCCGCCTTCGAACATGGTGTGCAACGGCGCCAGTTCTGGCGGCATCGCGAATTGCCGCGTCCCAAAGCTTGCGGCGTTGTCCAGGTTCATCTGCAACAAGTTCGCCCGGTTACGGGTCGAAACAGGTGAGGTGTAATTGTACGATCCGAACAGCCCGCTGCGGACACTCTGCAGCTGATTATATGAAGCCTGATCGTATGGCAGGATTGTATCCGCCCCGTCCATGCCACCTTTGAGGAAGATACAGACCATCGCCTTGTAACCTCCGGTGTCGGCGGCCCAGGCGTTTTGCAGACCCAGATTGGTCATCGCGCCAAGGCTGCTTGCGAATCCGGCGGTACCCAGGCCTGCGAGTACGTGGCGTCGTGAAATATAAGCCATTCTTGTATCCCCTTTTGACCTACCAGGTGACCGCATAAGACGGCGAGTTGATCACCAGCGTGACAGCGGTCTGCACCGCATCTTCCTGGTCTGCTGCAGTATTTTCAGGTGAATTGGTGCGGATCTCGACGGTGCTGACAATGTCCACGATGTCGGCTTTCTCGACATCGCTCATGCGCCCGCCCGTGAGCAGGTCATCAAGGTGATCGACCAGCGCCTGCGGGGTGGCGACCAAGGCCAATTCTTCGCTGTAATCNGGTGAGTATGTGTCGATATCCCGGTCTCTCTGAGAGGACCGATCGAACGTGAAATCGGTCATAAAGTTCAGGTATCCGACCGAGCTGCTTTCATTGACGATTTGGAATTCAGGAACCGTGATGTTCTGCGCGCCCGCATTGGTGCCCGGGGCGATATAGCCTGGGCGATAGAAATTGAACACTGAGGGCGCGCGGAATGCCTGCTGTCCGAGCGCGTTTTCGGAACTGCGCGTGTCCGAAAGGCTGCGCTCATTATTGGCGTCGATCCCAGATACATCGAAGGCGCGCGCCCAATGGGTGAATCGCAGGATTGGTTCTCTGACCTTGCCGGAAGTGATATCGCCGCCCGCTGCCGGTTCAGTGAACAAGGTGGGTTCGAGCAACACTGCCGCCAATGTTGCTTGTAAATCGCCGCGCTGTCCGGTCCCGAATTGACGTCCATTCTCTGCGGCGAACCGGCCCGTCTCGAACGCTGTGGCAACGCTTTCAATATATGCTGGCGACGGATCCGATTGCGTAAAGCGCTGGATCAGCTGGCGCGAGACAAATGGCGCGACATTCGGGTGATTGAAGATCGTGTCGAGCGCCGTCTGAATCGTCTCATCACCCGGCGTGCCTGCCGGAATGGTCGTGCCGAGGAAGACCTTTTCGAGTTCAGAATGCTGGTCGGGATACATCTCCATCTCTCGAATGCCGCCATCCTGCGGTTCTTTCCAGAAATCACCGCCAGCCCAGGACAGGCCAGTGAAAACACGGGCGAGGCCTTCAATATCAGCGTTCGAATAGGTTTCGATTTGTTGTCCTTGGGCATCCAATCTAGGCGATCCGTCCATATTCAGCTCGATCAGGCCAATTGAGAAGAGCTGCAGGATTTCACGCGCATAGTTCTCGTCCGGCATGCGCCCTTTGTTCGGATCGCCTTTGCGGTTCGCGAGATAAGTGAGCCACTGGCCCATGGCTGGCGAATAGGTCACGTCCTCAAGAAGTTGGCGATAGTTCCCGAACGCATTCCGGATCAGGATGTCCTGGTAAAATGCCCGGGTCGGTTGATCTGAGTCAGCCGCATCCGAGTAGACCAGGATCTGTGACAAGGCGAAGGCCATGCGCTGGCGCAGCTGGTCATCAGAGCTGACGATATGATCCCAATAAAGCGTATTGATCCGGCGAGCTGGCAACCGACCTTCACTGTCGCGCGGTTGGGCGAGTACGTCTGGCAGGGTCAATGACTCGCGCTTGGCAAATTCTACCGCCAGCCAGTCGGCAGCGTCTCGGCCCGATAAAGCCGCGATGTCTGTCTTTGAGCCACCAAAAGTCGCCCGGGCCAGAAACCGCGTGGCTTCGACGGGTGTGTCAATTTCCGAAACGGGGGCTGAAGATGGAGATCCGCCACCACCGCCGCCACTGCCGCCGGTCGGTGTGGTTGGTGGGACCGATGATCCACCGCCACCACCGCCACATGCTGCCAAGGCGAATCCGGCAACTAGCACGGAGATAAATCGATTGTACGGCTCAGTACGCATGGCCTTGTCCCTCTCGAACGCAGTACAGCTCCTTTGATCCGATTTTTTCGCCTGAAACACCTAAGTCTTCGTAAGGTGTGCAGATCGCATTTTAATCTTTTCAGCAAAGCCCTGTTAAACAAGGTGTTTTTTGAGGAAGATCAATAAAATTTAATGTTATCAGTCGCTTGTTGGGCACTCGCGTGAGCCGAAACCGGATGACATTAAGGCCGAATGATCAGTTTTCCGACGACCTTGCGATCCAGCAATTGTCGAAAGCCGTCGATCGTCTGTTCCAATGGCAGCGTTTCGTGCACGTACGGGCGCGTCTTGCCTTGCCGTGCCCAGTCCCAGATTTGAGCGACATTCTCGCGGCCCCGGTCAGGAAACTGACGCCCATATTCGCCCGCGCGCACGCCAACGACCGAGAAGCCTTTGATCAAGGGCATGTTTGTCGGCACGCTCGCAATCCGGCCTGAAGTGAACCCGATCACCAGCAAACGGCCGTCAAACGCAATGCATCGCACACTTTCGTCGAACACATCGCCGCCGACCGGGTCATAGATGACGTCAGCGCCGCGCCCATTGGTTAGGTCTTTCACCTGCTGGCGAAATCCGGATTGGGTATTGATGACGTGATCCGCGCCATATGCCTTGACCCTAGCCAGCTTCTCGTCCGAGCCACCCGTCGCGATGACGGTTGCGCCGAGCATTTTACCGACATCTACTGCCGCCATCCCGACCCCGCCGCTGGCACCGTGCACGAGCAGGGATTCTCCGGCCTGTAAGTGGCCGCGTCTGACCAGAGAAACATAGGCGGTCAGGTAAGCCGCGGAATAGGCGGCAGCCTGCTCGAATGTGAGATTTTCCGGCTTCTTTTGCAGGCCCTCTGAACTGACCAGTGCGTATTCCGCGAAGCCGCCAAAGCGCGCGCCGCCGCAGACCGCGTCACCGATCTCGAACCCTTCGACCCCGGGGCCCAGAGCCGCAACGATGCCAGACATATCCATGCCCGGCGTGAAAGGCGGGTCGAGTTTGAGCTGATACTTTCCCTGGCACAGGAGGATATCCGGGAAGTTTATGCTGGTCGCGCGGACCTGGATCAGCAACTCGCCTGGCCCTGGTTTTGGTGTCTCGACTTCGCGAATGTCGATGCCCGAAAGGTCGTCGGTAATCTCGTGGCAGACCAGCGCGCGCATCAGAGCTTGGCGTAGGCGTCTCGCACCATCCCAGCCACTTCAAGACAAGCCTCGCGTGCCGCTGGCGCGACGCCGGTGAAGGCGGTGAACCCATGTGCGAGACTGTCATAGCATTTGAACGTAACGTCCACGCCAGCGGCCTCGAGCTTCTCGGCGTAAGCCGCGCCATCATCGACGAGCGGGTCAAAGCCTGCCGTCGCAATAATCGCAGGCGGCAGACCCTCCAGGCGCGTTTCCTGCGCCGGTGATAACAGGACGTTTCCGCGATCAAATTCGTCTGGCAGATACTGTTTCATGAACCATTGCATCGTGTCGGTCGAAAGCGGGTAGGTCTCACCATAAGTGGTTGCTGACGGGAATTCCGTGACCAAATCAGTGGCGGGGTAGATCAGCAATTGCAATTCCGGCTTGGGCATGCCGCGGCGCGTCGATTCTTGCGCAATGATGGCGCTGAAATTGCCGCCCATACTGTCGCCGCCGATCGCCGCGCGTCCGGCCGGAGCGCCATACTTTTCGGCATTGCCGAGTGCCCACTCATAAGCCGAAATGCAATCTTCGAGGCCGGTCGGAAACTTGTGTTGCGGCGCCAAGCGATAATCGACCGAGACGACGGGGCATCTGGCGATCTTGGCGATCATCGAGCAGAAAGCGTGGCACGCGTCGACGTTCAGAACGACGCCGCCGCCCATGTGCCAATAGGCCATCATCGGCGCGTTGGGATCCTGATCGTCTGGCTGATACAGGCGCACCGGAATCTGGTGTCCATCCTTTGCCGGGATCGTCATATCCTCGAACCGCACGCCAGGCTCTGGCTTCGCCGCGAACATGGCGAGCCCTTCAATCGCGCCAGCCTGTGCGACCTCTGGTTCCAGCGAAGACATCGGCGGTTGTTTTGCCGCGCCATGAGCGATGAACTGGAAATTGGGATCGAGCGTNCGGCCGCCGAGTACGACAGGCTCACCGCCTGCCATCTTGATTTTCCAGCTGGCTGGCAGCTTCAAAAGCAGCTTCGCAATCGTCGCCTGCAGACTCATCCGCTGGCCCTCCCAATCTGTTTTTATCGGGAGCTAATCTGACCTAGCGTTCGGATTTGGCAAGCGTTTCGATGCCCGCCAGCATCAGTTTTGTAGCGAATTCGGTCGCTCCCGCCGCGTCAACTGGGCGGCGCTTGAGCATATGGTCGCCCATTTCCCGCGCGATCCCGATGGCCGCGGCGGTAAGGTACTCCAGATCCAGGTGCGCGAGGCCGATCTTGTCCATGACGATTTCCAGGTCGGCGCGGATCTCATCCGAGACGGTTTGCATTTCTGGCGTGTCGATGCGTACGCCAATCAGGCTCATATGCGGCGTGCCGGCTTCAATCGCCGGATCGTTTTCCTCGGCCAGGAAATTGAAATAAGCCCCATAGGCAGCGTGAAGGTAGGATTCCAGATCCTCGGCTTCGTCGCGGACCTTCTGGAGCAGCGGGCGAAAGCGTCGAACACTATCCGTCGCGATCGCTTCAAACACTTCCTCTTTCGACTTGAAGTAATTGTAGAACGTCCCGCTCGCGAGATCGGTCTCGCGGATAATATCGCGAATATTGGCCGCATCATATCCTATCCTGGCGAACACCGTGCGGGCGGCCTCGAGAATCGCTTTGCGATTAGCTTCTTTCGCGCGGGCGCGTTTTCCCATCCGCACCTCAGGTTCCGCAATGATCGTCATCTGATTCCATATCCCTCTTGAGGGCAGTGTGCTCAGATTGGTGACGGAACGTCAACTTTTAAGTTGCAGCGCACTGTCGATACGGAGCCGTCTGCGTACGGTCAGGAACACGCCCCAGACCGCGCGCAGCAGGATGAGCGCGAGCATGCCCCACATCGGTTCCCCGAGCGCCGCCATGGCAAAAGCGCCAGCAAAGATGGCGATGTGCAGAACGATGACCCGGCCATAAGGCTTCATCATTTCCTGATCGATCGAGGTTTCCCGGTATTCGCCGCGCAGGATGTAATCCTGAAGGAACAGGAAGATCTGGACCAGGATAATCGCGAGCACGAAGGCTGGCATGCTGGCGCCGGAGGCGAGCGCTTCCTGAATAAGACCCCACGGTGTCGGAAACCCGGGATCATTGGTGCCGGCGCTCATATGCGCAAAGGCGCTGACAAAGACGCCATGCACGAAACAGAACATGCCGTAATGAAAGACGAAGAACGGCCCGATGAAGAGCATGCCGACAAGACCAATGATATGTTCCCGGACGCTGGTGGCGATCATCTTGGCCAGCGTGACGGCCCCGATGATGACGTTTTCCAGCCAGTATAGAAACACCAGCGGTGCGGCGCCCCAGCCAAGCGTCAACACCGCCCAGATCGGAAACAGATCCACGGCCAGAATGACCCAGGCCACGGGGTCGCGATAGGTGCGGGCAAGGGTGTTCGGGTCAAGAAAGCTCAGCAAAGATCGACCCCTCAAGATCAGCTGGCGCTATCCAAGCCACTCCATCTCGGAAAGTCCAGCGGGTTGTTGGCCTTGAGGCCCCAGGACTTCTTCGGCGTATTGTAATTGCCGGTGAGGATTTCGAAATGGACGTGGATCGCTGTCGCATTGCCCGTCCGGCCCATCATTCCCAGCGGCTGGCCAAACCCGATCTTCTGTCCCGGTGCCAGCCCCTGATCGAAATAGGCGAGGTGGGCATAGCGCGTATAAACGCCATTGCCGTGGCTAATCAGGACTTGATAGCCAAAGCCCGATTGCTGACTGACTTCGAGGACGCGACCTGGCGCAGCTGAGTAAATCGGAACGGCGGGTCGCGCTTGCAGGTCGATGCCCTTGTGCATGGAGCCATAGCGCGGCCCAAAGCCGGACGTCATACAAGCTCCATTCACCGGCGAGGCCGCCAGGATCACACCCTTGGCAACGACCAGCGCGTGATAGTTGAGAATCCGGCCCTTGGAGTCTGTTGTCGGCCGGTTCGAGAATGAGGGTGTACAGGCGTAGAGATAATAGTCCGGCTTGAACGGCCCCTGCTGCGCGCGTGGAGACGCTGGTCCTTGATCACGTGTCGTGACTGGGCCTTGCGGATATTGCGGCGGCGGCGGAGAGGCGGAGCATGCGACCAGGCTCGCAGCTGCCAGCCCCGCAACGATGGTACGCATTGTCCTGCTCCTGATCCTCTATGCAGATATGCGGGCGCGCTTTCGTCCCTTCTCTATCTCTTGCATGAGGTCTCTTACATAAGTGTTGAAATCTACCTGCATTGTGTGCCGAACCGCCTGATAGAAATGGCCCATATGGGTCTTTTCATCGGCGGCGGTGACGCGTTGCATCTCCTCTGCGTTTGGCAGGGCATACTCGCCCGTGATCATCGCCACAGCAAGCTTAGACTGCTGTTCAGCGAAGTTCACCAGGGTTGGAAGCGGCTGGGCCAATGCCAGGAAGACCAAATTCTCATAGCCGGGTTTGACCATCCTCTTGTAGAGCGGAAACCGGTTATCCTGAGGCGTGAGCTCCGGATCTTCGAAGAAAGGGAAGGAGACCTTGTAACCGGTGGCCCAGACGATTGCGTCTATCTCTTCGCGGCTGCCATCGGCGAAGATCACAGCATTCGGCTCAAACCGCTCGATCGCGCCTTTGGCCGTGATATCGCCGCATCCCACCCGGGTGAGGAACTCGCCGGACACGGACGGATGGGCGTCGAGTGGCTCATGATCTGGTTTGGGCAGGCCATAATCTTGCGGATTGCCGATCTCTTTCTTGATCTTGGACCGGGCGAGCGCCCGGCCGACGCTCATCGGCATCCAGCTTGGCAATATGGCCTTGTCGGCAGGCTGGCCGCCAAGATATTTCGGCAGTACCCAGACCCCGCGCCGCATCGAGATGATCAGCTTCTCGGCAATCGGGCGCTGCGACAGTTCGGAGGAGATATCCATCGCCGAATTGCCTGCGCCAACGACCAAAATCTTCTTGCCGCGAAAGTCGTACGGGTCGAACGGATCCTCATAATTGTGGCTGTGGATCTGGTATCCGGCAAACGTATCTTGGCCGGGATAATCATCCGGCGTGCGAGGGTCCCAGTGATGACCATTGCCAACAAACAGCCATTGATAGGTGCGCGTCTCTCCGGTGGACAAGGTCACATCCCAGTCACCATCATCGCGGCGCACGGCCTTGTCGACGCTGGTATTGAAGGTGATCGTCTCGCGCAGGCCGAAATGGTCCACATAGTCATGGAAATATTGCAGCAACTGGCTGTGATGCGGGAAGTCGGGCCAGTCTTCCGGGACCGGATAATCCTCAAACGCGAGACGCCATTTCGACGTGTCGATATGCAGGCTCTGATAACAGGACGACATGCCATTGGGGTTCTTGTAATACCAGTTGCCGCCAATATCGTCCGAAGTTTCAAAGCAGTCGTAGGCGACGCCATAATCCTTCAGACGCTTGACCATGGTGAAGCCGCTGCATCCCGCCCCAATGATGCAGGCTTTGCCCACTGCTGCCGCATCAAAAGCCATGTGTGATCCTCCCGTGAGGTTACCGGTTTATCGTTCCGGAGAGATGGTATATCCGCTTACGCGAACGTCAATTTGCGACGGCGCGTCAACCTGAGAGGTGGTCATGGACGAGAGCATTGCCAGCCTGGACAAACGGATCGCCCTGATGCGCGAACATATGGATGGCATGACGCAAGTCGTTCCATGGGCGCGCGAAACCGGATTCAAGGTGACCCAGGTCGAACGTGGGCATGTCTGGGGCGTCCAGCCATTCCTTGAGCATCTGGTCGGTGATGTCGACGCGCAGGTCATCCATGGGGGCGCGATCACCACGCTGCTCGACAATCTCAGCGGTATGGCTTGCGCCGCGGCGCTGGAAGAGTTTCGCTTCGTCGCGACGCTGGATCTGCGCATCGACTATATGCGCCCGGCTGACAGTGGCCGCGATATTATCGGCGAAGCAGAGTGCTATCACGTCACCAAGTCCGTCGCGTTCTGCCGCGCCTGGGCCTATCACGATAGTCGGGACAAAGTGATCGCGACCGCTCAGGGTGCCTTCGCGATCAACAAGCCGCGCCCGAAAGCCAGCCTGGGAGTGCCGGAATGAGCGAGACCCTGACCCGCGGACAGCAGCTCGAAGCGTTTCTGGAACATGTTCCGATCGTTCAGACGCTGGGCATGCGCTGTGACATCAAAGGGGACGACATGACTGCGGTCTTGCCGTTTCAGAAAAAGCTGATCGGCAATTTCACCATCAAGGCGCTGCATGGCGGGGCAATTGGGACCTTTCTGGAAATGACCGCCATGGCCCAGCTCTTTCTGGTGTCGGATGTCGAACGTCCGGCCCGCACGATCAATATCACCGTCGACTATTTGCGTCAGGGGCGGGCCGAAGACCTGTACGCACGTGCCCGCGTGATCAAGCTCGGCCGCCGCATGGCGTCCGTGACGGCTGAAGCCTGGCAAAGCGAGCGCGAAAAGCCGGTGGCGGCGCTGAACGGACATTTTCTGCTGAACCGCTCTGGCACGCCGAACAGCTAGCGCCATATCTGGCGTCATGCTGCCCATCATTCACCATCCGGACTATGACGCCTCGTCGGTCGGCGACGACCACCGGTTCCCGATGCGTAAATACTCGCTGGTGGCCGAGCTGGTGCGAGCGAAGGGGTATGCCCTGGAAGCACCCGCACACGCGTCGCAGGCGGCTCTGGAGCGGGCGCATGATCCCACCTATGTGCAGGGCGTCCTGACCAGCTCTCTGGATGCGAAGACGGCGCGACGGGTCGGGTTTGAGATGACCCCTGCCATCGCCGCGCGGACGCGGGCCTCTGTCGGTGGGACAGAGCTTGCGGCGCGCAGGGCGCTCGACACCGGCGCGGCGGTCAATCTGGCTGGGGGCAGCCATCATGCCGATTATCAGGGCGGGGCGGGCTTTTGCGTGTTCAATGATGTCGCTGTCGCGGCGCTCAGCCTGCTGGATGAGGGGGCGGCGGGAAAAATCGCGGTCATCGATCTCGACGTCCATCATGGCGACGGCACCGCGTTGATCTTTGCGGAAAAATCTCGTGTGTTTACAGCGTCTTTGCACTGCGAGGATAATTGGCCGCGTAGCAAGCCGCCTTCGGATCTGGATATCGGCCTTGCGCGCGGTATCGAAGATGCGGCGTACCTACAGGCCGCGCAGCGCCTTGTTGCGCAGACGCTCGCCGCCGCCAAGCCGGATCTCGTCTTCTACAATGCCGGTGTAGACCCGCATGCCGAGGATCGTCTCGGCTTGCTATCTCTCAGTGATGACGGGCTTCTGGCGCGGGATCGCCTGGTCGCACAGGCCTGCGCAGCGAAGGGCGTGCCGCTCGTCGGCGTGCTGGGTGGTGGCTATAGTAAAGACCCGCGCGCGGTGGCGCGGCGCCATACATTCCTGGTGGATGCCTTGCAAGAAATCGTCTGATTGCCCGTTCTGGTCGCTTGTTTTGCAGCGCGATTCCTTGGACGGATGAAAGCATGCTGAAAGTCGATGAAACCTTGCTCAAAGATGCCCGAGACCTGCTGCAGCGAATCTATGGCTATGCCGACTTTCGTGGGTTGCAGCCAGATGTGATTGCCGATGTCATGGCGGGTCGTGATGCGCTGGCCGTGCTGCCGACTGGTGGCGGCAAATCGCTGTGCTACCAGATCCCATCCATGCTGCGCGACGGGGTCGGGTTGATCGTCTCCCCATTGATCGCACTGATGGCGGATCAGGTCGATGCCTTGAAAGCGCTCGGCGTGCGGGCCGAGCGGCTGGACTCCTCGATGTTGCATGAAGACCGGCTCGCGGCACTGCAGGCCGCCCGGGCAGGCGAGATGGACATGCTCTATGTTTCGCCGGAGGGCCTGTCCGGCGGGCTGCTGAATGCGCTGAGCCTGCTCAAGGTCTCGCTGATCGCTGTGGACGAGGCTCACTGCGTCAGCCAGTGGGGGCATGATTTCCGGCCGGACTATCGCGCCCTCGGACGGCTCAAGGCAGCTTTTCCAGGCGTGCCGCGCCTCGCCGTCACCGCGACCGCGGATGCCCGAACGCGGGACGATATCCTGCAGCAGCTCGACCTCACCGATCCAGCGGTGCATGTCGCGAGCTTTGATCGCCCCAACCTGACGCTTGGCGCGGAGCCCAAGGCTGGCAACAAGACTGACCGGCTGGTCAGCCTAATCCGCGCCCATAAGGGCGAAAGCGGGATTGTCTATGCCGCCACCCGCAAGGGGACCGAACAGCTCGCCGAAGCGCTGAAGAAGCAGGGCATCGCAGCGCTCGCCTATCATGCCGGACTGGAAGCTGACGATCGGGCGGACCGGCAGCGCCGCTTCCTGCTCGAAGACGGCCTGGTCATGTGCGCCACCGTGGCGTTCGGGATGGGGGTCGACAAGCCGGATGTGCGCTTTGTCATCCATGCCGATCCGCCGAAGACAATCGAGGCCTATTGGCAGGAAGTCGGCCGCGCCGGGCGCGACGGCGAACCGGCGGAAGGCTACGCCCTGTTTGGCCCGGCAGACCTTCGCCGCAGCCTGATGTGGAGCCATGAAAGCGACGCTGAGGAGGCGGTGAAGCGGGTGCAGATCAATAAGACCCGCCAGCTCTTTGCGCTATTGAACGGGGATGCATGCCGGCGTCAGGCCGTCCGTCAGTATTTCGGAGAGAGCGATGCCAAGCCGTGTGGCGTTTGCGACAATTGCACGGCGGAAGCGAGCGATCTCTATGACGCCACGCGCTGGGCGCAAATGGCCGTGTCGGCCGTGCTGCGCTGCGGCCAGAAGATCGGCCGGGGGCGGCTGGTCATCCATTTGCTCGGCCAGGCCAAGGATGGGTTCGATGAAGACCTGTCGCAACAATCGACCTATGGCATTGGTGCCGAGATGCCGAAATCGGGCTGGAATGCCGTCTTCGATGAGCTGCTCTTTACCGGCTTGCTGGCGGAAGGCGGGGAGGTGACCCGACCCTTCATCTTCGTGCCCGATCATGACGTCGCCAAGGCCCTGTTCAAAGGAGACCGTGAGGTGTTGCTGCGGAGCGATCCAACTGTCCGCCGTACGCGGGCCCGGGGTAGCAAGACGGCGAGTGCGGCCTTTTCCGATCTATCGACCCGTGATCGCGAGCTGTTCGACCTGCTGCGCAACTGGCGCGTCGAACTCGCCAAGGCCAAAGGCGTGCCGCCTTATGTGATCTTTCATGACAAGACCCTGGCCACGATCGCGACCGAGCGCCCGCTCGATATGGTCGAACTCTTACAGATCTCAGGCGTTGGTGAGAAGAAAGCCGGACGCTATGGGGAAGACATTGCCCGCATTGTCCGCGACGCCGCATAGAAAAAGGGGCCAAACGCTGTTGGCCCCTGATTCCATGGATTTGGTTGTGCTTAATGCCCGTACGCAGACTCGCCATGGCTCGCCGTATCAAGTCCGGTTTCCTCATCATCAGCCGAGACCCGCAGNGGCGTCACCAGCTTGACCAGGAAGAGGATGATCGCACTGACAATGGCTGACCACGCACAGACCGCGACGACGCCGGTAAGCTGCACGATGAATTGACCGCCCATTGTCGCTTCTCCCAGACCAGGGGCCATCGGACCGACGCCGGCCAGGAACGGGATCAGCAATGTGCCCAGGATGCCGCCCACGCCGTGCACGGCGAAGACGTCGAGACCGTCATCAATCTTCAGCTTGGTCCGGATCAGGGTCACCGCATAATAGCAGGCGAGTGCCGCCAAGGTGCCGATAATGATCGCCGCCAGAGGGCCGACAGACCCTGCGGCTGGCGTGATCGTCGCCAGGCCAGCAATTGTACCTGTGGCGGTGCCGACCAGGGTTGGCTTGCCATACTTGATCCACTCAACCGCCATCCAGACCAGCGAGGCCGTGGCTGCCGACAGGTGCGTGACCAACATGGCCTGACCGGCCCCGGCATTGGCACCGACAGCAGACCCGGCATTGAAGCCGAACCAGCCGACCCAGAGCATACAAGCGCCGAGCATCACGAACGCCGGATTGTGCGGTGGTTTCATTTCCTGCGGAAAGCCGGTGCGCTTGCCCATCATCATGACGAAGACGAGCGAGCTGACCCCTGCCGTGGCGTGGACAACCAGACCGCCGGCAAAGTCAGCCACGCCTTGATCTGCAAGCCAGCCGCCGCCCCAGACCCAATGACAGACCGGCGCATAGACCAGGATCAGCCAAAGGACAGAGAAGAGCAGCACGGCGGCAAAATTCACGCGCTCGACATAAGCGCCGACAATCAGCGCCGGCGTGATGATCGCGAAGGTCATCTGGAACATGACAAAGACCGATTCCGGGATGGTTCCGGACATGGCGTCGGTCGTCAGGCCGCCCAGGAAGGCATTAGATAGACCGCCCCAGAGCGCGCCTGCGCCTTCAGCGGCGCCATTGCCATCGCCGAAGGCGATGGAATATCCAACCGCCACCCAGACCAGTGACATCAAGCAGGCCAGAACTAGACACTGCATCAGCACGGACAGGACGTTTTTGCCTTGAACCAGGCCGCCATAAAACAGCGCGAGCCCCGGCAGGGTCATGAACAGGACCAGAGCGGTCGAGGTCAGCATCCAGGCCGTATCGCCGGTATCGGCAAAGGCAGGGGCTGCGAAAATTGAAAGAATAGCCAGAATGGAAAACGAGCGAGCGGCGACCGCTCCTCGGTTTTTAATGAGTTTCATTTGTTCGCCCTCCCGAAGCGATGAGGCAGGCAATGGAGATTCCAGGGCGGAGAACAAGTGAGAGCATCCGCCGCGCGGTGCGGTTTTTGGGCGATTGTTCAAAACTTGAGCGCAAATGCCCAGAGATTGGGCGGTTGGATTTGCAAGCTTTTCGGCTGACAGCAGCAGCGCTTCGGTCTAAGCGGCGGCGATGACCGACCTTGTCCTGTCCCGTTCGCGCGTTGTGCGCCTGGCTGTGCCTGTCATGCTGGCACAAGCGGCCATTGCGGCGACAGGTGTGGTCGATACAGCCGTTATGGGGCTGTATGGCGACAAGTCTGACCTCGCCGCTGTGGCAATTGCCAGCGTTGCCTTCAG
>JGI12316J14372_10003481_pt1 | contig 14839 bp, 20 predicted proteins | sample MarCyaLeptolynsp_FD_14372 | JGI IMG/M metagenome (IMG submission 14372) | reverse complement strand
GTCCATCCCCGGGGAGCCTGCTGTGGCTGAGAGGGGCAGGTGGCGCTGCTCGACCCGTTGAACCTGAACCGATTAACATCGGCGGAGGGAGTGGGCCGGCTGTCGCTACAGGTCCCGTCTCCGCTGCAAGGAGAGAGCACCCATGGCCGATATCAATTCCCCAGTAGAGATTGGCGTCACCACCGGACCGATCCGCGGCAGCCGCAAAGTGCATATTGGCGCGCGCACGGGCTCTGGCATCCGCGTTGCCATGCGCGAGATCGATCTTGAAGGGGATGAGGCACCCGTCCGGGTCTACGATACGTCAGGGCCCTACACCGATCCTGAGGCTTCGATTGACATCAATGCTGGCCTGCCGGGCCTGCGCAGCGACTGGATCCATGCCCGCGGCGATGTTGAGGATTACGAAGCGCGCGAAGTGAAGCCCGAGGATAACGGTCAGCTCGGCCCCGATCGCTCGGGCGGCGTCCCGACCTTTCCCAATGTCGTCAAGCGCCCGCTCCGCGCCAAGTCTGGTCGAAACGTCACGCAGATCCATTATGCCCGCAAAGGCATCATCACTCCGGAAATGGAATATGTCGCCGAGCGCGAGAATCTCGGCCGCGAGATCGCCAAGGACCTCGTCCGCGATGGCGAAAGCTGGGGCGCGGACATCCCCGATGTGATCACTCCCGAATTCGTCCGCAGCGAAGTCGCGCGCGGAAGGGCGATCATTCCCAACAACATCAACCACCCGGAATCAGAGCCGATGGCGATCGGCCGCAATTTCCTGGTCAAGATCAACGCGAATATCGGCAACAGCGCGGTCGCGTCCGACGTTGCAACCGAAGTCGACAAGATGGTGTGGGCCACCCGCTGGGGTGCCGACACGATCATGGACCTGTCGACGGGCCGCAACATTCACGACACCCGTGAATGGATCATCCGCAACTCAGCCGTGCCCGTGGGCACCGTTCCGATCTACCAGGCGCTGGAGAAGGTTGGTGGCATCGCCGAGGACCTGACCTGGGAGGTGTTCCGCGACACGCTGATCGAACAGGCTGAGCAAGGCGTCGACTATTTCACCATCCATGCCGGCGTGCGGCTGCCCTTCGTTCCGATGGCGGCCAAGCGCGTCACCGGGATTGTGTCGCGCGGCGGATCGATCATGGCGAAATGGTGCCTCGCGCATCACAAGGAGAGCTTCCTCTACGAGCATTTCGACGAAATCAGCGAGATCTGCGCCGCTTACGACATCGCCTATTCGCTCGGCGATGGTCTGCGTCCCGGCTCAATCGCCGACGCCAATGACGAAGCGCAATTCGCAGAGCTCTACACTCTGGGTGAGCTGACCAAGCGTGCCTGGGCGCAGGACGTCCAGGTGATGATCGAAGGGCCGGGCCATGTCCCGATGCACAAGATCAAGGAGAATATGGAGAAGCAGCTCGAAGCCTGCGGCGAAGCGCCGTTCTACACGCTCGGGCCGCTCGTCACCGATATCGCGCCTGGCTATGACCACATCACCAGCGGCATCGGCGCGGCGCAGATCGGTTGGTACGGCACCGCCATGCTTTGCTACGTCACGCCCAAGGAGCATCTCGGCCTGCCCGATCGCGACGATGTGAAGGTCGGCGTGGTGACGTACAAGCTGGCCGCGCATGCCGCTGATCTCGCCAAGGGTCACCCGGCGGCGCAGGTGCGCGACGATGCGCTCTCAAAGGCGCGGTTCGAATTCCGTTGGCGCGATCAGTTCAACCTCTCGCTCGATCCCGAAACGGCCGAGGAATATCACGATCAGACGCTGCCCGCCGAAGGCGCCAAGACGGCGCATTTCTGCTCGATGTGCGGACCCAAATTCTGCTCGATGAAGATCAGCCAGGAAGTGCGCGATTTCGCCGCCAAGCAGAATTCGGATCCGGACAGCTTCCTCGCCGCGACGGCACCGGTCGAAGGCGCCGAAGCCGAACAGGGCATGGAAGAGATGAGCAAGCTCTATGAAGAGAAAGGCAACAAGCTCTACCTGCCCGAGGATGCGGCGGAGTAATTCATAGATCCGTTCGCCCTGAGCCTGTCGAAGGGCTGCACTTCACTTGGGTGCCCAAGCTTGAAGAAAGAGCGGTGCTTCGACAAGCTCAGCACGAACGGTGTGGGAATTGAGGGGACTAGAGAATATGAGATTAGCGCTCATAGCCGCGCTTGCTGCAGCCATGTTTGCCACTGCAGGACCTGCCCTCGCCCGGGACGATGGCGAAGCCGCAAGCGAGCGCGCGATGCCGGACTTCAGCCAGGTCACCTCGCAAGCCGATGTGCGCAAGCTCGCCGAAACAGGCGAGCTTGTGCCGATCTATCTCTTCCCGCTTAGCCTGGGCGGGCCAGATATGGAGCCCAATATCGTCCATGTGACGCCCGAGGCGGCCGAAGCCAAAGCGCTGATCGACGGCACGATCGAGCAAATGGTGGAAGACGGCCAGCTCGATCAGATGGATGTGCGGCCCGAATATCGCGGCGACAGCTTTGTGCCCTCGCGGATCGTGATCGAAGCGTGGAATTCGCAGGGCGAGGGGCGCTTCGAACCGACCATTGAGGTGTGGTAGAGACGGCGCATGAAAGCGCTCGTCATCATCGATGTCCAGCAGGGCATGTTTGCCTATGGCGATCCGCATGACGGCGCGAAAGTGGTCGCGGCTTTGGCAGCTCTGCTGGCCAAAGCGCGCGGCTCAGCCACGCCGGTCTTCTTTGTCCAGCATGATGGCGGCGAAGGCAGCCCCTTGGCGCGTGGCAGCGACGGCTTCGCCTTTCATGAGGCGCTGACGCCAGAGCCTGGCGAACAGCTGATTGTCAAACGGCATTGCAGCGCGTTCCAGAGCACTGACCTGCTTGAGCGCCTGCAGGCGGCTGGCGTCGATCATATCGTAGTAGGCGGGATGCAGAGCGAGTTCTGCGTCGACACGGCGGTGCGCGGCGCGTTTGAGCGCGGGATCGCGGTGACGCTAATCGCCGATGGCCACACCACGTTCGACACGCCGGCTCTGCCCGCAGCGCAGATCATCGCGCATCACAATCACACGCTGGAAAGCGGCCACTTCGCGGTTTTGTGCCAGGCGGATGAGATTGTGTTTGGGTGAGGGGGTGTGGCCCCAGCAATCAATGTCTCTGAGCTATTTGTTGATTGTCAGAAACATTGTTCGATGAGATGTGATGAGGCAAATTTTGCGTTATGCAAATCGGCCAAGTTCATGAACTCTGTCTACATAGGTTGCGAGCAGTGGCCTGCTGCCTTGATTTCCATCTTTCCTGGCGCGTCTACTAACCAGCTCATGCTGAATTCCGTCGCGAACAAAGTTGACGGCTGGGTTAGTCGACAAACCGCCACGCACAACTTCGCCAATCCTGTGCTTACTGATGCCGCGTACCTCATCGATGTACTGCTTCAATGAAAAGGAGCTTGGGTTTCCATGGCTTTGGTCAGGAGACCACGCTGTGCCCTGAAATGCTAAGTCACCCCTAACTCTTTCACACGAGTAGCCAAGGGGCTGGCCGCGACAAAGGCAAAGGAGCAAGTGCAAAATTGCGATCGCTTCTGCAGGTTCGGGATGCTCCCAGCCGCTCAGGAAAAGTCTTAGTCCATCCATAACGGAAATCACCTCTCGCGGTGTCGCCTCAAGCTCAGTTAGAATCAGACCGATAAGCTGCCCTACTGACGGCGGGTCGTCTCCTATTGAGGGCTGAGATATGTCAGGGAAACGAAGCCCTTCGCCGTCAATTTGCCACTCGTCACAGATGGCAGATGCCAAATCCATGACGGACTCTTCGCGAAGAACATATGTCCTTGTAAAAAACCTTCTCAGGTAATCGTCGCTGTCGAACTCCGAGCCGTAGACTGCCCGAACGCTGCGAGACAATTGATCCCCGTGCAGGCCAATTATGAATACGACGCCAGGTATCTCGAAGAAGTGCTTGATCTCCTCAAGTACCTTAATCGCATAACTTGGCCGACAGCGATCAAGTTCGTCGACAACGACAATCAAAGGCGACACTCCTGGTCCATCGCTTTCGTCGATTGTAGCGACTAGCGCTTTCATGGTCTCTTTGAAGAATTCCCTTGAGCTCTGCTTTTGTCTGAACGACGCGAGCATCGCTGCGCCTTGCCTGTCGACTAAACTGTCAATTTCCTTGGCCAACACTTCCAAGGCCGCATCCATTGCCTGAGACGCTGCGCCCTCCTCACTTGGGCTTGAATCTTCGCTCGACTGTTTGCTTGCCTGCTCGATGGCAATCCCAAGTTGCTCCTCAATCTCATCACCGGCAACTTTGGTGAGCGCCTTGGTCAGTGCACCACTGACTAGCTTCCCAATCACTGGAAGCGAGGCCGCTTTGGCCGCTGCCACACGGTCACCCAGTTTCTTCGACTTATTGACATAAGGGTCGAGTGCCTTGTCAATTGCCGAAACAAATGCTGACAGCGGTTCGTCACCAACATCATCTGCCCAGGCGTCGACAAAGGCAACCGGATGACTCAGTGCAAGTTGTTTGGCCAAACGTGTGATGAACCATGTCTTACCCCGACCGTATGGGGCATCGATACCCAAGACTACTGACTGCTCGCGTTGTAATTTGCGAAATGTATCTACTTCGTACTCGATGTATGATTGGATTGCTGATGCTTCCGATCGTCGGTTAAGTTGGTCTCCCAACCAAATTTCGTTTTCTGGTGAATCTTCGGACATCTCCAGACTTTACATTGCTTTGCCGTTTGAGTCAGTCAAATTGAGAATGCCGCAAGTAAAAGTTGACCTCCCCCTTTCCTACACACCCCATTTTGTGCCTTAAGCTGGCGGATGAGCACATCATCCCCCCAATCCGCCTCAAACCTCCCAGTCACCGCTGAACCCGGCACCCGCCATGATGGCTGGACCCGTGCACGGCAGGCCGCGTTTCTGCGCTCGCTTGCCGCGTCGCATTCGGTCGCCAAGGCCGCGCGTGAAGTCGGCATGTCACGCCAATCGGCCTATTCCTTGCGCGCCCGGCTCAAAGGCGAACCGTTTGATCACGCCTGGCACGCCGCCTTGCGCTGCCGCATTGACGAGCTTGCGGAAACCGCGCTCGAGCGCGCGCTCAACGGCGTCGAAGTCCCGCATTACTACAAGGGCGAGCTGGTCGGCACCTCGCGCAAATTCGATGAGCGGCTGACGATCGCTCTGCTGGCCATGCGCGACAGTCTGCGCGCGCCGCGCCCGCCGTCGACCCATCCCGCCTTCGCCTATCCGCCCGAGGATTTCCCCGGACTGGTCGAACGGGTCGAGTGTGGATCGGAACGCTGGCGTGACTGAGGCAAGTGTCAACTTCGACCCAGCACCCTCAACCCCGCAGAGAACTGCGTTTTTTGGCCGGGTCGGGCCGGTTGACAAGGTGTCAACTTCGTCAACTTCGTCAACTTTGCCGCGGGCGGCGGTGTCGCCTCAATCCTCAACCACAATCCGGATATTGCGCCAGCGGCCGCGCGGTGCGCAGCGGACCTGTAGCCCGATTTCGATCATCACCACCTTGTTGGCGAGGCCGATCCCGTTGCGCAAAGTCTGGTCAAGATCCTGCATGTTGATCGTCAGCGTGCATCCGGCGAGCGGAAACAAAGGTGCGACGCGGCTGAGGCGCGGACGCAAAGTCTCGATCAAAGGCGAAGGCCCGGCATTGAGCGTCTTGCGCGTCAGGCTGGAATGGCCGGTGGCGATGCGGTGGCCGGCAATCTGGAAGCGATTGTTCCATTCGCACGGGCAATCGGGATCGTCGGGCACCGCGGTCAGGGTCAAAGTTGGCGTCGCGGCGACCGAGATTGGCAGGCGCAATGTGTTGCGGCGTGCGGGGAAGGGCGGGAAGTCATTGATCCGTTCGATCACGCAATTGCGGCAATCATGCGGGGGCGGAGGCGGATCAGCGATCGGCACATCCTTGGGGTCCTTTTCTTCCGGCACTTGTTCTTTCGGATCTTTTCCACCCTTCATCTGCTGCTGTTCTTTACCTGGCTGAGCCATGACATTCTCCTGCAATTCGACTCGAAGAAGAGGATAAGAATACCATGAGACATTGTATTTGGTGGAAGCCCCTTATTATTCATCGCATTGAAAAGACTGAGCAAAATCATCGCTGATGATTCACGACCAATTCTGGCGAAAACTTACAACTACTTGGGCCATGCGCGCGATCGCCCGGCTGTCGAATTCCTACAACATCGCGGGCCGCGGCTTTGGTAGATCTCCTGCCAGTGACGCGAGGGAGGACTGCACGGTGACGATTCAAGCGAGAATGGCGACGGCGCTGGGTGTGGCACTGATCGCGCTTCAACCAACGCCAGCTTTGGCGCAGGCGCATGATATCCAATTGGCCAAGCAAAGCTATGAAGCGGGCAAAGCGAGCGGGATCCGGCCGCAGACGCGCGGCGAAAACCGCATGTGCGGCGCGCATTGGGACGCGTTTGACGCGCTGATCAAAGCGGGGACCATCACCGAGGCTGATCTGGAAGTGCTGGGGATCGATTTTGTCGAAGCTGTGGTGCTGATCAACAAGCTTCACGTCAAGCTCGAAGCCGGCGAAGGCAATGAGTTGAGCAATGGCTACAAGAATGCGCTCAACTCCGCGTTCGAGAAGGCTGAGGGCTTCATCTATGGCGATGTCGACGACACCAAGAGCCTGTTCGAGAATTTGGGAGTGTGCCAGACCTCGTGATAGGTGAGCGGCGAAGGAGATCGCCATGATCCGCCAATTTGCCGTCATCGCTGTTTTGGTCAGCACCGTTCCGCTCGCAGCGAGCGAAGGCGATGTCGATTACGCCGCGGCGCAGACCTTCTATGAGGCGGGCAAGGCGCGTTCGGTGAAGCCGCAGGCGCTCGAGGAGTTCCTGCTCTGCGCGGCATATTGGGATGCGCATTTCAAGGCACAGCATGGCGGCGTGCTGACGCTGGAGGATGATCAGGCGCTGGGCGAGGATTTGTTCGAGGTCGATGCGCGGGTGCAATCGATCGCCTATCGCATGATGTACGACAATCAGATCGACCTTGAGGATGAACGATTGTGGCAGCTGTCGTGGGATGCGGCGAAGGAACGTGACGCCTTCTTTGCGGGAGAGCAGGCGCCGGGCGAACGCTATTTCGGCATGCTCGGCTGGTGCAAATTGGATGAGGTGGAGCCGATCGAAGATGAGTGATTTGCCATACGAGAACGAGCTGGCTGCGGCCAAGGCGGCGCTCGAACGCGCCAAGGCGGAATTGCAGATTGAGATTGCGGAATACCCGCAGCCGATCTCTGGCTGTGATGCGCAATATGTCCGGTTGATCAGCGACCGGACCAAGATCGCGTCGTGCCTGCGTGTGATCGAGGATCAGCCCTTCGTCGCGACCCCGCGCATGCTGGAGCCTGCTGCCTAGACGCGCCTGTCAGCGCGCGAGCTTGTGATCAAAGCATTCGACCACCCAGCGCCGCAGCTTGCGCATGGTCGGATCATTGCGGGTCTCTGGGTGGTAGACGAGCCAGCCCTGCCGCGCGGTGATCGGGATGTGATCGAGCGGGGTGAGGCCGAAATCTTCACCCATATAGCGCGGCAGCATGGCCAGGCCTTGGCCTTGAGCGCAGGCGAGTGCGAGCGCGCGGACGCTGGTGGCGCGCAGGACGATGCGATCGCCGATGCCAAGCTGCTGGATCAGGCGGTTTTCGTGGATGTCGCCCAGCCCGCTGTCGATCCAGGCGATGTCTTCGCTGTGCAGCTGGAGCTCGCCAGGGTCGCGCCCCGCCAATTGCTGCGCACTGGCGAAGACGGCCATCGGCACCGGGCGCAGCTTGCGGGTGATCAGCTCAGCCTGATCCGGCTCGGCCAAGCGGATCGCGCAATCGGTCTGACCAAACTCGAGGCTGGAGATTGCGTTGGAGGATTCGAATTCGATCAGCATTTGCGGGTTGGCGGCGCGCAATTCTGGCAGACGCGGGAGGAGGATGTCATTGATCACCGTCTCAGTGGCTGAAAGGCGGACTGGGCGGCGGCTCTTGAATTGCTGATAGTTGCGGGCCTGGCGCGGGATCTGGTTGAGATGCTCGGCCGCGCGTTCGATCGAGGCAAGGATGGCAAGCCCGGCTTCGCTGGGCGTCGCGCCGCCGCGAGCGCGGTGCAGCACGACCAGGCCGAGCGCTTGCTCAAGCCCGTCAATCCTCCGTGCAACGGTGCTGACGGCGCAGTTCAATTGCTCCGCCGCTGCAGCCATCGATCCGGTCTCGGCGACGATGCGCAAGGTTCGCAAGGCTTCCCAGTCAGGTTCACTCATATTGCGTGTGTAAAACTTAGTATTGCGTTTTCGCAATAGCTCATCGTTCCGGCAATGCGCATGATCCGCCTCAAGGAGGAGATTGAACATGAGCGAAGCCAGGCTTGCGACACCGTGGAAGACGATAGGCTTCTGGTGCGCCATCATCATGGGATTGGCGCAAGCCAGCAGCGCGCTGCGCGCCTTCGCAGACCCCGCTGCCTTTGCAATCTATATGGGCCTTCCCTTGGCCGAGAAGGCCGATTCTGGCTTCGTTTGGGTCTATGCCCTGCGGACTACGCTGATCGCCTTCCTGGCCCTGTTTCTGGCCATTACAGGGCGCTTCAAAGCGCTGGCCGTGATTGCCACTGTCGCACTGATCCTGCCGATTGGAGATGCCTGGCTCAGCGCGCAGGCGGGCGCACCGAACGCGATCGTCTATCGCCATATCGGGATCGCAGCATTCCTTGGCTTCACCGCCGTGATGCTGTTCCGCGACAGCCACAGGAGTGCTGTGGCATGAGCGGGGTAATGCAATGGCTCGCGCTGCGGATGGATGCTGGCTTCAACGCCAAGCATATCCCCGCGTTCAAGTCCGGTTGGGCGGCACGCTCGCGTGATGATGTCCAGTTCTTCGAAACCCAGGACGTGCTGTTCCGCTATCGCGAAGCGGCAGGCCCGGACGGGGCGCCGACATTGGTGTTCTGCGCTGATCCGCCGGTTTCGCTCGAGCAATATGACGACTTGCTCGCGCTGGCGAGCAAGGACTTTCGCGTGATCGTGTTCGAGCTGCCTGGCATGGGCTTCTCGCCCGGCAAGCTGTCCTATCGCTTTGGCTTTGAGCAGACCAACGACAATGTCGCGGCCTTCTTACGCGAGGTCGCAGGCGAGGGTGCATTCCTGGCCTTTTCCTGTGCGGCAGGCCTTGCAGCAGTCGATATCGCGCGCCGACACGCCGCGCTTGTGGGTGCTATCGTGCTGATCCAGGTCGCGGATGTGGCTGGCTTTGCGCGTTGGAAGGCCGCACGCGACCCGCAGAACGTTCTCGGTCGACCGATCCTGGGTCAACTGGCCATGCGCAAGATGGGTCGAAAACGAATGCCAGCCTGGTTCCGCTTGGCATTGGGACGCAAGGATCACGAGCAGCGCTTTTGCTCCTGCTCGGGAGAAGCGATGGATGAAGGCGCTTTGTGGTCGCTAGCCAGCGCTTACCAGGTCTATCTCCGCGACGATCTCGACTTGCCGCCGGTGGCTCACCCCACGCTTTCAATCTGGGGCGAGACCGACGGTTCACATCCGCCAGAACACCGCGCGACGACCGCAAACCTCGCTTCCAATCTGGAACAGGTGACCTTTCCTGAACTCGGTCATTTTCCCGAATTGCAGGAACCCGAAACGGTCTTTCCGATCATCCGCGATTGGTTGATCCGGCAACAGAATTCCTCCGCCTGAGGATACGAATCTCCTCGCAATCGCTTAACCCAATCACCATATTGTTCTCTGAGACAGGGTCATGAATTGGGGCCTTGAGAGGAGACAAGATGATGGGTTCGATGCAGTTTCAGTTCAATTCCGACAGTTCGGTGATGGGCACGGAAAATGTGGCCGAACGGATTGAAACCATGATGCGTGAAAAGTTCGCCCGGTTTGAGGATCGGCTCACAAGGCTCGAAGTCCATGTGTCGGACGAACACGGCCACACGCATGGATTTGACGACAAGACCTGCACGATCGAGGCGCGCCCTCGGGGTGGCAAGCCGATTGGCGTGACCGAGCATGGATCCAAGGTCGACGCTGCGGCGCGCAAGGCAGCGCAGACCATGGTCCAGCGGCTGGATCGTGTGTTCGGCAAGGAAAGCAAGCACAAGCACGATCCCCGCCCAGACAAGGTCATGTAACGAAGAAAGGTCGATCGCCGGATTGGGCCGGCTCATTGCCAAGCTTGGTTACGCTTCAGGCTGCTGCGTCAAGCGGACCAGGCTCCAATCATATCCCAATTCGCGCACACGCTTTTCGAGAATAGCCCGCAACTCCGCTGAAGGCTGCGCCTCCCGCGTCAGCATCCACAGATAGCGCCCGCTGGGCTCACCAACGATCGACCAGGGATAGGCGCCATCGGCATCAGGCTCACCGCGGTCGAGGATCCAGTAATCGCCATAGAACGGACCGAAAAAACTCACTCTGAGCTTGGCCCCGTCGCTGCCTTCGACGAGCTTGGCCTTGCCCTTGGCTTGGCTGAACTCGCCATCCAGTCCACCCTCGAAACACGAATTGATGACCCTTATCCGGGCTGAGCCCGAGGTTTCGCGCAGCGAATATTCGGCCGTCACGCCTTCGCAGCCCTTTTGGAACGGCGCCTCGTAGCGCCCATATTCATACCAGGTGCCAAGATAGGCGGCGAGCGAGACCGGCTTCGCCGGCTCAGGCACTGCCTGATTGCCCACCGGTCCAGGCGATCCGACGCAGGCTCCAAGTTGGGCGGGCAAGATCAGTGCGGCGAGAAGGGGGCGAAGTGTGGTCATGATGGCTCAACACTCGGCATGCTTGCCCGGTTCCTATCTTCGCGCTCCTTGCATCCGTGTGTATGGGTGAGCGGATGGCAACAATCGCTGACCAATTGCGCAATGCCTTGCTCGATTTTGATGGACGGGCGACCACAATACTGGGTGAGGCTGAAGCCAAGCTGCGCCATGCTCCCGACTATGTCGACGCGCTGATTGCCATGATCCCGTCGGATGAAGCGCATGTCTCCGCAGGCGCGACCTGGCTGCTGAAAAGCGCGTTTGAGGCCAAGCTTGAGCTCTCGGTCGAACAGATGCAGGCCTATTGTGAGCTGGTCCCGCGGGTTACCAAATGGGCGGCTCAGTTGCACACCTGCCAATCGATCCAGTTTTTCACAGTCCCTGTCGACGCGCAGCCAGCACTTATCGCTTGGCTGAAGCCGCTGCTGCAAAGCGAGCGACCGTTCCTGCGCGCCTGGTCACTCGACGCCTTGGCGCATATCGCCGCTGGCAATGCTGACGATGTCGACATGCTGCAGCGTTGGCTTGCAGCCGGCCTCGCAGACGATGCGGCTTCGGTGCGCGCTCGCGCACGTCAAATCGAGCGCCGATTGTCACCCTGATTGCAGGCAGACGATGTGTCGTTGAGTTTGCTGATCAAACGGTCTTTGGTTAGGCTCACGCAACGGCGCAATGATGAGGGGATCTTGCCATGCCAATTGCCAACACCATGCGACGTCCCGTCGCGATTGCGCTGATCGCAGGAGCTCTTGCGGCGTGCAATGGTGGCGGATCCGGCGGCGATCAGGATGAAATAGGATCGGAGACTTTCACCGGCATTGCTCCTGAAGAGGTCATTACTCTGGGCGGGACAGAACCGTTCTGGGGGATCGAAATCAAAGGCGAGGAACTGGTCTATTCGACGCCGGAAGACATTGAGGGTGAGCGGACCAGCGTCTCCCGCTTTGCGGGGAATAACGGACTTGGATTTTACGGCGAGCTGAGCGAGGGACCGATCGAAATCGCGGTGACGCCTGGCGAATGCAGCGATGGAATGAGTGATCGAACCTACCCCTATACGGCGACAGTCGCATTGGGCGAGGTCACCTTGTTTGGCTGCGGGCACACCGATCGCCAATCTTACACGGGAGGGGAATGAGAATGAGCGAAGCACAGGCAGAAGCAGCGAGCACACCGGCCGAAACCGGGGGCGTGGCGCGCCACTGGATAATCTTCTTCTGGGTTGCGACCGTGTTCAATTTCATCATCGGAACAGCCGGAATGCTGTCGCCCGAGGCTACCGTCGATGCACGCATTATCGGGCTGCTCGTTTTCGGATTTGGCATTGTCTATTATTTCGTCGCTCGCGACCCATTGCGGTTCGCTCCGGTTCTATGGGCCGGCGTTTTGGGCAAGATCGGCGTAGTCGCGCTGCTCGGTCCGCAAGCATTTGGCGCAAATGGCGATCCGCTGATCGCCGGCGTGCTGGTTGGTGATGCATTGTTTGCACTTGGTTTTCTGGCGTTTTTGCTGACAATGGGCGACGCAAACGAATAGCTTTGACCATCTGGGGGGGATGCAATGGGAATGTCCGGTGGCTGCCTGTGCGGCGCCATACGTTATGAGGTGAACGCTGATCCGCTGATGTGCGTCGCGTGCCACTGCAAGAATTGCCAGCGACAGGCCGGCTCGGCTCTGTCGATCATTGTCGGCATTCCCGAAGACGCGATTGATATCACCGGCGAGGTCAAAACCTACAACGACACGGGTGACAGCGGCGCGACCGTCAGGCGCCAATTCTGCGGCGAATGCGGTTCACCGCTGTTCTCACGGCTCGAGCAACCCGGACTGATGTTCATCAAGGCCGGAACGCTCGACGACACATCGAGCCTGAAGCCCGCCTTTCACTGCTACGCCAAGAGCAAGCAGGACTGGTACGATCTTGGCGATCTTCCCAGCTTCGAAACTGTCCCTGAGGGGATGTGACCAACTCATCGCCGGGTTGAGAGCCGCACGACCAACACATGATGCAAAAATTACTTGGAACGGCGCTGGCCGGGCTGCGTTGCACCCTTGAACGAAAAAGTCCGCCGGTCCCCCTTACAGCCGCGGGAAAGCAGGTAACGTGAACACTGATGATGAGCGCGAACGCCGCCGATCCGGTCAGGCTTCGATGCGCTTCGATGACGCACCCGAAAGGTTTCGGGCAGGGCACACAAGCGACCAGTTCTCTGGCGCGTCAGGCGTGCTGTTCGAGCAGGCGATGGCGCAAACCCGCATGGCGATCTGCCTGTGCGATCCCAATGATCCCGAATTGCCAATCGTCTTCGCCAATCGCGCGTTTCGCCGGCTGACTGGATATTCCGAAGAGGAAATCATCGGTCGCAATTGCCGTTTCCTTCAAGGCCCGAAAACCGATCCTGAGCCGGTTACGCGTATCCGCAAGGCGATCTCCAACGAAGACGTCGTGGTCGTTGAACTGCTCAATTATCGCAAGAACGGGACGACGTTCTGGAATGCACTCCACCTTGGCCCAATCTACAACGATGCGGGCGAGCTGGTCTATTTCTTTGGCAGCCAATGGGACGTTTCCGATGTCCGCGCAGCGCGTGCCGAAGAACAGCATGCGCGCGAAATGGCGCGCGAGCTGTCACACCGAATGAAAAATATGTTCGCGGTGATTTCGGGCATCGTGAATGTCACCGGCAGGGCGCGCGGCGTCCAGCAAGAGGCAGCCGAGATCAATTCGCGGATCCAGGCGCTGGGGCGCGCCTACGAAACCACGCTCGATGATGCCTCGTCGGGCAGCATCGATATCGGCGAAGCGATCAAGGCGGTGCTGCTGCCCTATGACCGCGATGAGACCCGATTGCGGCTGGAAGGCAATGGCGTGCGCATGCCGTTTACGGTGATCTCGATCGTTGGCCTATTCTGCACGAGCTGGCGGCCAACGCGACCAAGCATGGCGCGTGGACCGTGGAGGCGGGCCAAGTGGTGGTCGACTGGAAATTGTCGGATGCAGGCGATGCTTTGCTGGTCACATGGAACGAACAGGGCGGCCCAATTGTGGATGGCGGCGCGATTGAGCCCGGAACCGGGACGGCGATTGTTGACCGCATGCTCGCAACCGCTCAAGGGACGATCGAACGGAATTGGAACGAAACCGGGCTCAGCGCGGTTGTTTCAGTACCGGTTGGAAACATTTAATGGCGAAAACCTACACCCTGCTTTTGCTAGAGGATGAGCCTCTGATCCTGATGGATCTGGAGCTCGCGGCTGCTGATCGCGGCTGCACCACGCACAGCGCCACCAATTGTGGTGCTGCGGAGGCAATCCTGGAGCAGCACGGTGACAGCATCGACGTCGCTATCCTCGACGTGTCGCTGAGCGCAGGATGCGACTGCTTTCCGATTGCGCGCGAACTGCAACAGCGCAACATCCCCTACATCCTGCATTCGGGCGACCTCGACCGTATGGATGAGCGGATCCGCCTGTTGAACGCAGAGCTGATCGCCAAGCCAGCGCCGACCGAAAAGGTCATCGCGGCAGCGATCGTCCATTGCGAAGGCCCGGATCTAGCGGGCGAGCGCTTGGCCGCAGAATAGGCCGTGAAGGCTGCCCAGCAAACGAGGCAGCGCTTCTCTTAGAACAGTCCAGGGATCTCGAACTGAGCGGCGTTGGGCTGTTCAGGCTGGAGCAGCAGCGTGCGGGATCCCCCCTGCGCACCTTGCACACCCGCAGCGCTGATAGCGGTGCACGTGCGTCCGGCGAGGAAATCGAGCGCGGTCGCGATCGAGTCCTCGGTTGGATCACCGAATTGCACGAAGATATCGTCACTAGCCTGGCAGGTGTTGGCGACTTCGCTCGCAAGGCCCGAATAATACTCGCCATTGCCGTCCGCATTGTTGGTCTGGAAGGTCACAGCGCGGACGCGCAGATCGCATTCGTCCAGATCGAATCCGAATTGACCGACAGGCTTGCCAAAGGTGTCTGCGCCAACCAGCGCCATGTTGTTGCCGAGATAGGGGATCATCGAGTTGATCACCAACTCACTGGCAGAAGCGGTGCCACCGC
>JGI12316J14372_10003479_pt1 | contig 14858 bp, 10 predicted proteins | sample MarCyaLeptolynsp_FD_14372 | JGI IMG/M metagenome (IMG submission 14372) | reverse complement strand
ATAGATGTTGATGGTATCGTCGTTGTCAGTTTTCACCCTTGTATAGATGTGCTGCCGCTCGGGACGCCAGTATGAGCGCGTCGCCCTTGCGACGTGAATTTGCGGGCGCCAGCGGATCTCCTCTGAAGCGTGTGGGCGCGGCGTGAATGGAATGACGGTGCGGCGCAGTTGCTGATTGTCCCGAAACCAAACCGCGATTTCATTCGCGACCGCGGATTCAATCACGCGATTCTGCCGGTCGACATCAAGCGAGCGGACGAAGTCATATCCCCAGCCATCGGCACCGATGAATCTGCGGCGAAACATGTTCAGCTCAGGATCAAATTCCGACGCCAAAAACCTGGCCACAGTCACGCTATACAGCAAAATCTCTACCTCACCCGATTTCACTGCGCCCGAGCCAAGCCGCTCGCAACTGTCAAATCATGCCGGTGACTGACCCATTTCGCGAGGCACCATCGCGCCCAGGGGGTGCACACGCCTGAATTGAGAACGGCCTGCAATCTCTGCGCGAATTCGATTGTTACAAATTCGTGTGGTTAACGCGCCATTAACCGTTTGGGGCGAAATTTTAACGCATGAGAAAGCCCATCCTTCCCCGCTTCAAGTCGCTGCTCAGTGCAGCTGGTGCCGCGTTTTCCACGCGCCAGGTCAAGCCGGAGCCCCCGGCCCTCAAATACGATCCGGCGACGCCAGATCTAGAGCCGGATGATGAAGCCTGGTTGTTTGGGTCCGAAGCCGCGCTCGAAGCGACCCGGGCCGAGCTTTCCACAGACATGAACGTGCTCGCCGACAGCCTGTCGGACCTGCGCGAAACGCTCGCCCTCATTCATGGCGAAACCCCGTTCCCAGTCGAGGCGACGACCCAGACACCATGCGCCATCGTGCATCATGATGACATGCTGTTTGAGGGCGAAGTCGAAGCTCCATTCATCCCGGCGCAGGAAGAAGTCAGCGGCGGCGAAGGGGTGTTCCTGTTCGGCGATACGCCAAGTTTCCAGGACGAGGTGCCTGCGCAACAGCACGCAGCCTGATGACCTAGACAAGAGGCGCCCCGGCAATGCCCGACGGACATGGACATATAGGCGATTCCGCCGACACGCTCACACTTTCAATCCCGGCACAGAAACAGTGCCGGGTTGTTGTTGTAGGCAATGAAAAAGGCGGCGCGGGCAAGTCGACGGTCTCGGTCCACCTGGCCATCGCCTTGATGCGGATGGGTTTGAAGGTCGGGGTCATCGATCTCGACGTCCGCCAGCGCACGCTGACCCGGTATCTTGAAAACCGGATGCGCTGGATGCAATCCACCGGCGCGCAGCTGCCCATGCCTGAAATCATCCGCGTCGACGCCAGCGCCGAGCGTGACCTCGATCTCGCCGAAAAGGAAGAGACGGAACGCTTCCAGACCTCGCTCGATCGGCTGAAAGAAGTTTGCGAGATTGTCATTGTCGATGCGCCTGGCGGTGACACATATCTTTCGCGCATCGCGCATATGGCCGCCGATACATTGGTCACGCCGCTGAACGATTCCTTTGTCGACTTCGACCTGCTGGGTGATGTGAACCCGCAGACGCTGGAAGTCCTGCGCCCAAGCTTTTATTCCGAAATGGTCTGGCAATGCCGCAAGAGCAAGGCGCGCACCTCGCGTCAGCCGATTGACTGGATTGTCATGCGCAATCGCGTCTCACCGCTGGAGGCCCGCAACAAGCAGAAAGTCGGCGAAGCGCTGTCCAATCTGTCCAAGCGGATCGGCTTCCGGCTCGCCCCTGGTCTGTCCGAGCGGGTGATCTATCGCGAGCTGTTTCCGGCGGGCCTGACCCTGCTCGACCTGACCGAGAGTGGCTCAAACGTCTCTTTCACGATGAGCCATGTTGCGGCTCGCCAGGAGCTACGGGATCTGGTGATCATCCTGCAGATCCCGGAACTCGCCGGCACCGAGATCTCGTTCTAGGCGCGGCTTACCAGCCTAATCTGACTCCGCCGCGCGCGCCCATCTCATTACGATCCGGTACTACGCCGACGGCAATGTTCGCCGACCAATTGGTGTGCAGTCGCGCTGCGCCTGAAAAGGCCAACGCGGTGTGTCCACCAATATAGCCGACATTGCCGGACAAAGCGAAACGCTCATTCGATTGTAGCCAGGTCGATCCGGCCAGCGCATTGGCCATCGCGATCCCTGCGGCGTTCTCATTCACGCCTTCCTGCGCATGCACCAGNGCGGAGGTCAGGGCATCAACTTCCAGATCCAGCTGTGCGAAGTCGGATTGCAGCGCCCCAATCGCAACCGAATGGTTTGAGATGGCCGCTTCGCTATTGGCGATCCGGACCTGATTTTCGCTGATGGCGGTATTCGCCTGGACAAGCGCGGCCTCATGCACTGAAATCGCCGCCGCATTGGTCTGGATCTCTGCTTCAGCAGTTTGCAGTCGGGAATCGTGGTCCGCCAGCTGCGTTTCGGCCGTCTCCAGTCGCACGTCATGCCCGGTCAGATCTGTTTTAATCTGCTTTATATCTGCTTTGTGCAACTCCAGAGCAGCGTCATGTTGATCCAACCTGGACTCATGTACGGCGATATTGGCGGCGTTCTGGTCAATGTCCGCGGTGTTGCGAGCGATGTCGGCGGCATTNCGGCCAATGTCCTCTGAATTCTGAGCGATGGTCTGTCGATTGGTATCGATACTGTCCAGATTTCGCTCGATATTTTCNGCANTATNGGNAATGGNAGTTTTGNTCTCGCCAATCGCGACNGCATTCTCCTCATGCGCCAGACGGTTCTCTTCGATCAAGCCCGCATTGTCGTTGATCGCGCGGGCATTGGTGTCCACTCGCTCTGACGTGTCAGCAATGGCCTGAGCGTTCTGCGCAGTTGCCGCTTGGTTGACGAGTATATCTTCCTGAGCCTGCGCCATGTCGATTTCGAGCGCGTCTATATCATCGGCATTCTGTTCGGTCTGCTCGAAATTACCCTCGGTCAAACCTCGCAGATCGGCGATCGCGGACGTGTTTTCTGAGACTTGCTCATTGGTCTGCGCAATCGCCTCCTGATTGCGCTCGATGGCGGCGGTATTGTCCGCAATGTCCTCAGCATTCTCAGAAATTACCTCGCGGGACTCCTCAATCGCCGCAGCATTGTTTGCGATACTCTCAGCGTTTTCGGAAATTCCTTCTCGGTTTTCATGGATCGATTCTCTGTTGCGCTCGACGTCTTCGCGGACCTCCTTCACGTCATCTTTCAGCTCGCCGATATTTACAGCGTTCCGTTCAATCTTAGCGGCATTCGAAGCAACACTTTGCGACATTTCATCGAGCTCTTGCTGCGTTTCGAAAATCGCTTCGGCGTTGTTCTCTATGTCGGTTTCATTCTCCACAATTGCCGCGTGATTGTCGGCTGTCGCGTTTAGACTCTTGATGATACCTTCTTCCGCGCCGTCCATGCGCAAGCCTAGATCGTCAATATTTTCGGTGTTTTCAGCCACTTGCTCCCGTAACTCACCAACGTCCCCCGCGCCTTCGCCGACTTGGTCGTACAAGTCGTCAATAGCACTGGCATTGTCTTCAATGGCGGCCGCGTTCCATTCAGTCCGCAGAGCATTCGCCGCCGTGTTGCGACTGTTCTTCCTGATATCCGCCGTATTGGCATCGATATCCGCTTCAGCGGTTGTTAGATCGGATTGCAGATCCTCGATCTGAAGGGTGTTTTCCTCAATATTTGACGCATTTGCCAGCGCTTGATTGCGGACATCGCCGAGCTCGTCCTCAAGATCGTCATGACCCGCCTCAAGCTGATCCATTCGCTCTCCGGCGTCGGCCATCTGAGTGGCAAGGCCACTTGCCTGATCCTCAACATTCTCAACGCGTGTCGAAACGGAATTGAGCTGGCTCAGATTGACAGCGTCATACAGATTTGCGGCATCTGCAACATTAGTGACGCGGCGCTGCAACGTCTCGTCTATGGTTGTCGTATCTGGATCATCCGATCGTCCAACCGACACAGTATAGTCTTCGTCGGCGATGGAATGGGCCCCAAGGGCAACCGCATAGGACGCGGTCGTTTCAGCATAGTTGCCTATAGCGGCAGAATAACCACCCCCGACCGAACTATGCCCGCCAAGGGCCAGGCTTTCATATGAAAGGCGTACAATTTCAGCACTGTCACCAATCGCAATGCTGCTCGTAGCCCCTGCTGCAATGAAAGTATCCGCCCCAAGGGCGACGGAGCGCCAGGCGCCGGCGTTTGAATTATGACCAATGGCAACAGCGTCATCCTCCGTTGCGGCAGCCGACGCGCCCACCGCAATGGCGTTTAGACCCGTTGCACTCGCTCCCGTCCCTTCGCTGTTCACATCGACATACTCGGCTTCAGCCAGCACAGTGTCCAACGATGCAATCGAGTTCGTATTGGCTGAAATTGCAGCTGCATTTCTCAGAATATCCGCAGCGTTGGTCGAGATGTCACTGCTATTGGTATTCGTGTTCAAAACATTCGCAGCGAGCGCAGCGCTATTCGTCGAGATCTGCACCGCGTGATTCGCGATCGATGTCGTATTCGTGGACACACTGGAAGTGACGGTTTCCAATTGCGCCATATTCACCGCATCTGTCGAAGCGGTGCCCGCGGCGACATTTGTGATGCGTCGTTGCAAGCTGGAAGAGCCGACAGAAACCGTATTTGCTTCTGCAGCGATCGAATCTGCGCCGATCGCAACAGCCCGCGTTGCTGTCGCTTCTGACTCTGAGCCAAGCGCCAGAGCACGGGTTCCCGACGCGACGGCATCAGCGCCCAACGCCGCCGCACGGGTATCGGACGCGATCGCTTCTGCTCCGAGCGCTACGGCATAATTGCCGCTGGCATTGGTGCGTACGCCAATCGCCGTTGCATAGCTCGCGGAGGTCGAAGGCGCTCCATCTTCCCACGCAGCGGTCGCCAGCATGCCCAAGGCGACAGATTCCGCACCGGCTTTAGCAAGCGCCCCGCAGGCAACTGCCGAATCGTCTTCAGCGGACTGCGCCCCAAGATCTTCGTCTGCTGATCCCCCGCCGCCAGCTTTACCGTTCCCGGTTGTGTCCAAAATGCAATCGTCAGCTTTCGCGACGCCTGACAGCGGGCTGGCTGAAAGGACAAAGATGACAGCGGTGGTGATCAGCGAATTCTTCACGGCAACACTCCAAAAGTGGTGAGAATGCCGCCCTGCCCAAGACCGAATTTCTCGGGCCGATCCCAGATTGGTGTCGCCTAGTGTGAGAAAACAGCTCGAGCAGTCATTCTCCGAGCGTCTCAACAAAATTGTTCATTTGTCTCTCGGTCGCCGCTGCGCGCGACGACGAACGCATCATAGTCCTATGATATTCCTTGGTATTTTGGACGGTTCTTCCCAGGTTCGGACGGCTTAGCGAGCTAAGTATAGCGAGACAGGCTCGCCTTTCCGCTCCACGTTGAACCAGTGGAAAAACGGGCCGTCCTCGAATTCGTCGCCCACTGTGGAGAGTTCGCCATGGGCGCTTTTCTGAAACAATATACCGGGCGGCAATCCGAAGACTTTCTTCACGGCCCGATTGAAATTGGCGTCAGAGGAAAATCCCCACGTTTCTGCAACCTGGCTGAGTCGTCCGCGCCGGACGCCGCCCGTCGCCAGATCCCACATCGCTGAGAACAGACGCCTATCCTGAATGCGGCGCCGGACCCCGCCATCTTCTTCGAACATCCGATACAGCGTGGCACGCGACATGTTGAACAGATTGCAAATCTGCAAGGGCCCCAGATTGGGATCGTCCAGGTGCGTATCGATATATTTTCGGATGAGGTGACGGCGTCCATACCACCATTCTTCGCGGTCGGACGTCGGGCACCATGAGTGCCGGACCGCGGCTGTGATCAGGCTGTTCAATCGGCTTTGATGAAAGCCAGGACCAGAGTGAGCATCGCTGAAGAAACGATCGAGCTCAGCCACAAATTGGCGCCCACGCTGTGATTCTTCACGTATCAGGATTGGGGAGAAGGGTTCAGCATTCGCAAGCCCGAGGCTTGCGCGCGGCACCATGACCTGTTCGACCACAGCCTGATGGTGACTCCCGCGGAAGGTCTGCTTCAGATCCGCAATCATGATGACGCCAGGCCATTGAATACAACTGCTTTCCGGGAATTCCATGGCGGAGAACCCGTCCCGCAAGCGCACCACCGAAATCACACCGCCGGATTTTTCCATTTCGGTTCCATCGTGCCTGAACATTTCGCATCCTGTCGCGAATCGCGCGCCGATGACATCGCCGATCACGGCGCTTCGCCAGAGGTTCGTGTGGTCTGATTGGCGCGGATGCAGGAGCTCCATGGTTTGCACGGGTGCCCACAGCGCGCGCCATTCCTGCATCGAGACGGGTCGCAGCCCCCAGGCGGTAGCAAGGTCTTCTTGCCCGCAGAATTCGGGCACCGAAATATGATGATCTTTAAGAGCAACTTCCATGACGCAAGCGATACCCGAATTCGAGTACTGTGAAATTCTCATCATGTCTCAAACTCATAAGGATTGAGATCGTTTATACTTTGTTAACTATAGTAATCGCGAACTTTTTTGACTAATGCGAACTTTGAGACATGCGGATAATGACCTGCTGGCACTCGTCGCCTAAACGAATACTGCACCGCGGATCAAAGAGTTCGTGGCGCACGTGAATAGCTCTTAACTTTCTTTTGGTCGCGGTAACTAACGTCCCCTAGTACTCACGTGATCAAAAGATGCGCCTTGGCCGTTTACGCAGTCGGCCAAGGCGCAATTTTTCTGCGCCTTACAATTCTCCATAGACGAAACGCTCATCGGTGAGGTTCGTTCAAATCGCTCGCATCTAATTGTGACTTTGCGTATCCGGCATCGCTTGCCGTGCGCACGAACTCTCGGTCCGAGATTTCGATTTGAGGACGGGGATGGCACCCAAGATTTAGCGTTCCGTCACTGGCTCAGGCTATGTCCCGTAAACAATTTGCGGCGTTCCAGGGATAATGTCTCTCAGATTCACCGGGTTTACGTCTACTCCGTTGCCGTTCACCCGCCGCCTGCCGGCCCGATCTGGACGAAAAAGAGCGCCAGGTGCCGCGCCATAGGCGCGCCGCACTGATCGTGAGAAGTTCGCGTCAGAACTGAAACCCCACCGTTCAGCCACTTCATGAATCTTGCCGCGCACGCCAGGTTCTCTCGATAAGTTCGTTATCGCACGAAACAGACGCCGGCTAGAGATGTAGTTTCGCACGCCGCCTTCAGGCTCGAACATTCGATACAGCGTCGCGCGGGACACACCAAACTCGCGGAGCAACGTGACCGTCGATAATTCGGGGGCCTCAAGATGCTTTTCTATGTATCTGCCAATCAACTCTTTTAGTGCACGTCGTGCCTGCGTGCGTACATCTCCGTCTGGTACCGCGCCGTTAATCGCAACCTTCACACAGCTTAAAAATCGCTCAAATCGATAACGATGCAGGGCCGCTTCGCCGTTCAGCAGCGGGGCGAATACACCATCCATCTCGTTTTGAAGCAATTTCGCCATGGTCGTATTCGCGGCAAAGTCGTACCGAGGCAGCGGCGCAGACGGATGAAGTCCCAGAGCAGATTTTTCAAGATATACGCCTTCAATCGTCGACGTGAGATGCATGGTATGATGTTCCCGCGCATAGTCATTAATCATGACATCTCCGGGACGATATTGTAGCGGACCATGCTCAGAATCTCCCACGATTCCACCGGAAAGTACGCGCAATACAAAAACCAGGTTTGCCGAACGCGCGGTATGTAGCTTTGTGGTGCGGATGAATTGACCGTCATAAGAGGCTCTTAAGAGCGCTCCGAGCTCGCAGCTAAAAGCGCGCGTGTTAAACCGTCCCGTATTTGATGCCGAGACCATGGGTTCAACATCGTACATCCACGACGTGTATTCCGACCAGAAATCAAAGCCTCCCGACCCCTGATTCACATCAAAAGCAAGTTTCGGCTCCCCCTCACGCTTCTCTGCAACTAACATGTTTCGGCTTCCCCAGTGTCTGGACTCTACGCCGACGTGCCTGGCGGCTCATCAGCGATTGAACTCACTGTATCAGACCCAAAAGGGCGCCAAAATTCTCCTGGTGTCTCAAATTTTCGATGCGATTGCATAACGCGATCGCGGTAATCCGCCTGCAAAACAGCCGAAAACACTGTCCTGCCAGGATTGTCACCCTGTAATCTATTCCACGTGATGGTTAGGAATAATCCGCAATCCGGCTGAGCAATCGGCCACGAAACTCGAAGAAACTGGCGCCGCGGATCTTCACCGTTTCTCCGGCACGTACGCCATTGGGCAGATCAACCGCCGCCTTGCCTTCAAATTCGATCTCGGCCGATGCCTTGCCTTCTCCGATGATCAGATTGATCAGACGTTGGCGACGATAAGAGAAAGCATTGCCCGACAGCCGCGCCACCTCGCCCATCTGCTCGCGGCCTTCCAGTCGCATGGATTGGCTGGCATTGGAGATATTCTCGAAGATCACGTCCTCCGTCACGCAATCAAGCATGCCTTCAATGTCACGATCATTATAGCTCTGGATGTAACGATTGATGATGTCTTCATGCATGGCCGCCATCTCCTTGCCATCTAAATCGGTTGTAACCGATTCTTTTCAACAGGTCTGTTTAGTTGCACTGCAACAATTCCCATGACATAGGGCGGACTGAAATTTCAAAGGAGACGAGCAATGGCTTTGCGCGTGGCAATTGTAGGAGCAACCGGTAATGTTGGACGGGAATTGTTCAACATTATGGATGAACGCAATTTCCCGGCCGACAAGGTTCATGCCGTCGCCTCACGCCGCTCGATCGGGCGAAAATGCTCTTATGGTGACAAGACGATCCTGTGTGAGGATCTGGAAGCCTTTGATTTCAGCCAGGTTGACCTGGTTTTGATGTCGGCTGGCGGCACCATCTCGAAGGAATGGTCGCCCAAGATTGCTGCTGCAGGCGCCATCGTGGTCGACAATTCAAGCGCCTGGCGCATGGACCCGGACGTGCCGCTGGTCGTGCCTGAAGTGAATGGCGAGGCCGTGCTCAGCTATGGCAAGAAGAACATCATCGCCAATCCGAACTGTTCCACCGCCCAGCTCGTCGTCGCTCTGAAACCGCTGCATCAGGCGGCAGGCATCAAACGCGTTGTCGTTTCCACATACCAATCGGCCTCAGGCGCTGGCAAAGCTGGCATGGACGAATTGTGGACCCAGACCAAAGGCATGTTCGTCAATGACAGCCCGACGCCGGATGTGTTCTCCAAGCAGATCGCCTTTAATGTCATCCCGCAGATCGACGTGCCCATGGAAGACGGCTCGTTCAAGGAAGAGTGGAAGATGCGGATGGAAACGAAGAAGATCGTCGATGAGTCGATCGAACTCGTCGCCACTTGCGTTCGCGTTCCGGTCTTTGTTGGACACTCCGAAGCCGTGAATGTTGAACTCGAGGATCCGCTCAGCGTCGAAGATGCCCGCGAACTGTTCCGCAATGCGGACGGCGTTCAGCTGGTCGACAATATCGAGGATGACCAGTTCATCACCCCGGTCGACTGTGTCGGCGAATGGGCGAGCTATGTCAGCCGTGTGCGTAAGGACCCGACGGTCGAGAATGGCATCATTTTCTGGAACGTCTCCGACAATCTGCGCAAGGGCGCGGCCCTGAATGCGGTCCAGATTGGCGAAGAGTTGATCAAGCGCGGCGTGCTGCAGCCGGAAGCGGTTCCAGCCTGAGTGCGGCTACGCCGGTGGCCCGCCTGCTCTTTGTCTGCCTCGGCAATATCTGCCGGTCGCCCGCAGCGGACGGGATCGCGCGCGCATTGGTCAAAAATCGCGGCCTGGACTGGCACATAGACAGCGCTGGTACCGGCGCCTGGCATGTTGGCCATTCGCCCGACAATCGAATGATGAGCGCTGCCGCCGCGCGCGGCATCGACCTTTCAGATTTGCGCGCGCGTCAGGCCGAGCCGGCCGATTTTCTGCGCTTCGATCACATCTTTGCCATGGATGAGAGCAATTTCGCCGATCTCGAACAGATCCGCCCGCCAGGGGCGATGGCGCAGCTTAGTCTGTTCCTTGCCGGTGCGGACGTGCCAGACCCATATTATGGCGGTGATGACGGGTTTGAACATGTCCTGGACCTGATCTCCGACCGGATGGAAATCCTGTTCCAGCGCCTGTCACAGGACTGATGTAAAAACCCGGCGCCGGCCCGCTTTTTCCTCTTGCACCGACCCCGGATTTGCGGTTTATGGCGGCTTCGGTCGCGAGACAGCGGCTGACTTACCCATCGGACGCGGGCGTAGCTCAGGGGTAGAGCACAACCTTGCCAAGGTTGGGGTCGTGAGTTCGAATCTCATCGCCCGCTCCAGAATTTTTTTCACAGTCAACACACATAAGCCGGTGCGGCTGGTTCGTAGGACCGGCTCATATGGTCTAAATTGCTGCCATCGCGGGCGCGCCGGTTTGATCGGAGCCTGCCTTTCCGCGGCCCACCGCTTGATTTCGCAGCGCGGAGTTTTGTAGACTTCGACCCATTATCAAGCGGCGAAAGCAGTGTGCCTCCGGCAAGGACGTACCAATCGTCCAAGCAAAGGAGACAATCATGAAACGTACCCTTAGCGCCATTGCGGCCCTGACCTGCGTCCTGCAGGCGCCTGCGTTGGCGCAGACTTCACAGACCCTTCTTGAGAACGCCTCCGTGATCGATGTTGAATCCGGCAATGTCACGCGCGGCCAGAATGTGCTGGTCGAGGACGGCAAGATTGCCGCCATCGGCTCACGCGTTCGCGCAGATGAAGGTGCTGAGCGTATCGACCTGGGCGGCGCCTTTCTGCTGCCCGGCCTGACCGACAGTCATGTTCACCTGACCAGCCGCGCCGACAGACATGGTCTACGTCGCTTGATCGTTTCGACCCCGCGCGCCGCGATTAGCGGCGTCGCCAATTCCAAGATTACGCTGGAAGCCGGCTTCACAACCGTCCGCAACCTTGGCGCCCCTGGATATGCGGATATCGATCTGCGCAAAGCGATTGATGAGGGTGAAATTATCGGCCCGCGCATTGTTGGCGCCGGACAGGCTGTTTCCATCACTGGCGGTCATTGCGGCGATGCCACCTCGCTGCCCTTTGAGGACCAGGTCAAAGGCCGCGCCGCTGACGGCCCCTGGGCCGCGCGCCAGAAAGTGCGCGAAAACAAGAAATACGGCGCCGACGTCATCAAATTCTGCGCCACCGGCGGCGTCCTGTCGCCAAACACCACAATCAATGCCCAACAATTCACGCTGGAAGAAATGAAAGCGATCACCGATGAAGCCAAAGCGCTCGACCTGAAAGTGGCGGTCCACGCGCACGGGCCGCGCGGGATTCAGTCAGCGCTCGATGCGGGCGTGGACTCGATCGAGCATGCCAGCATGATCACCGATGCAAGCCTCGCCCAGGCGGTGGCCCAGGGCACGTATCTGTCCATGGACGTCTATGTGTCCGATTATATCCTGTCGGAGGGCGAAGCAGCCGGCATTCTCGAAGAGTCGCTCGCCAAAGAGCGCCAGGTCGGCCGCTTCCAGCGCGAGCGGTTCAAAGCGGCGGTCGAGGCGGGTGCCAACATCGCCTTCGGCACCGATGCCGGGGTCTACCCACATGGCACGAATGCACGNCAGTTCGCAAANATGGTTGAATGGGGAATGACGCCGCTACAGGCCATCCAAGCCTCTACGATTGGCAATGCTGATCTATTCGGCATGTCAGACGAGATTGGCACGATCACGGTCGGTAAGTTCGCTGACATGATCGCGGTTCCCGAGAATCCGCTGAACGACGTCTCCGTCCTGGAACATGTCGACTTCGTGATGAAAGGCGGCGCGGTCTACAAGAACGAGCTGGCCGACTGAGCCGCGGGATTGAACCAAGTTCTACACAATGAAAAACGGGCAGTCTCGCGACTGCCCGTTTCGTATTGAAGTGCTTCGAAAAGGCTGAGCGCCTTATTCGCCGAACTTGTAATTGAACCGCACGCCGATGGCGCGTGGAGCTCCGAGGGACGCATAGTGCGTCCGCACAGTTACCGGATTGCCATCATTGTCAGTGACAATCTGATTGCTCAGCGGCGTTCCGACAAAGCCGGTCTCGATATACTCATCGAACAGGTTGTTGACGTATAGCGAGGCCGTCCAGGTGTCGGCATCATAGGTGGCGTTCACATTGGCGACGCCGAACGAGTCCAGCGTCACGGAGGAGCCGCGGCCGCCTGTGCGGGTCAGAACGTCGCCCTGCCAAGCATAGCCACCATTGAAGATCACGTCGTTCCCATTGCTGAGCGGCATCGTATAGTCTGCGAAGAACGAGAACTGAGTCTCAGGTGAACCTGGCAGACGGTCTCCTGCGCGACCATCTTCAAACGCGGTCCCGAATCCTGGAGGCGTAATTGTCCGAACCAGGAACGGAACGTCCTCAGTCAACTCAGTGTTGGTCTGCGAGAACGACCCGCGGATATTGAACTGATCGTTGACCGCCCAAGCACCNTGCAACTCGATACCGGTTGATTCAGCACCTGCAGCATTNATNGTGATCGGGATATTCGCGTTCACCGTCGCAGAGTCGACTTGCGGATCCGTCCACTCGACGAAGTAGAGTGCACCGTTAAACGTCAGCGCACCGTCCAGCCATGTGGTCTTCGCCCCAATTTCATAATTGGTTGTTTGGTCAGGACCGTACTGACGCTCATCAAACTGAGCGATGTCGCCTGGATTAGGACCAAACTGTTGACCCGGTGCCAAAGCACACGACCCTTGTGTGGCCATCGGATCGAAGGCAGGGCAAGGCCCCAGTCCATTCGAATTACCAATCCGATACCCTTCACTGACTGTGAAGTAAGCGAGGAAATCATCCGTCACATCATAAGACGCGTTGAACTTGTAGAGGAAGCCATCGTCAGCTTGCCCAAGATCCGGGTCGAATGGTTGCGCTTTGATCTCGCCCAGCGTGCGCGGCATGAAGCTGAGGTCGAACAGCGGGAAGTCCACCGCACTGAACTCCTTGAGCTCATAATCATACCAACGTGCACCCGCCGTAATGGTCAGACGATCCGTGACGTCATATCCAAATTCACCGAACAGAGCCGATTCCGTCAATTCGCTGAATGACTGCGAGAAATACTCAAGATCATCAGGCCGATCCACGAGGAATGTGAAACCAAGCGTGTTGATCGCATAGGTATCATATCCGGGTGTGAACTCTGACGAAGACCCGACTGATTCGTTTTGCGAATAAAATCCGCCAACGATCCAGTTGAACGGGCCGTCATGGCTCGACACCAGACGTACTTCCTGAGTGAAGGTTTCTTCCTCACCAACTTCTCGGGTGATCGAAGCGAAGGCTGGGAACAGCTCGTAGGAGTATTCCAGAGAGATCAGAAGATCGTTCTGATCGCGCATGCCATCATCTTCGAAGCTTGAGAAACCAGTCGCTGAGGTCAGCTCGGCAAAACCAAGGTCAGCCGTGACTTCGAGAGCGATGAGATCGTTGGTGATCTCGTTCGGCTCAGGTACGCGCTTGGCATTGTCAAACGCACCGGCAGAGAAGATGTTCGCGCCAGCGCCCGGATAGACCGCACGCTCAGACGAAATCCGGCGGCCACCAATATCGACCTGCTGGTAGTAATAGGTCAGCGTGCCGTCGAGCCAGTCGGTCGGCGTCCAACGCGCAGCGATGCGTCCTGAAACTGCTTCTTCGCTGTCGACATCGTTTTCACTGCGCAAATTGGCAGCAACCGCAGCCGCATCCGTGAAGTCCGGATCCGGGTTGGATACGCCTGGATTAACCAGCAGGAACGGTTGATCGACGAAGCCACTATCATTCAGGAAATCAAGCGAACCACGGATCGCGAAATTGTCCCCGAACTGTTTGTTGAAGGTGAATCCGAAATCCGTCGAAATATCATCGGCTTCTGAATACTGATACGCTTCTGCGCGCACTTCGAATGTGTCCGCAGAGAAATCAGGGCGTTTCGGGATGTAGCGAATTGCACCCGCTAGCGTACCCGCACCATAGAGCGTCCCTTGTGGCCCAAGCAGGACCTCGACACGTTCCATATCGTTCAGCTTCAGGTCGATGAACAATGGAATTTCACCGAGATAAGTCGCAACGGTGCCGCCGCCATCATTGTTACCGTCGCCTGATCCGATCGGGTTCGCGTTCAGACCACGAACAACAATCGGGTTACCCTGACGTCCGCCACGGTCGACAACATTGATGCCTGGAACATAGGCGAGCGTGTCAGCCAGCTCGGTGAAGCCTTGCTTCTCGATCTGATCAGCGCCGACCGCCGCAATGTTCAATGGAATGTCCTGAACACCTTCTGCGCGACGCGTCGCTGTAACGATGACCGTCTGCTGGCGGGCTTCCGCCTCCTCCGCATCGGCCGTCTCCTGCGCAATCGCGTGGGGCGCGATTGACAAGGCAAGCAGTGCGCTTGCGCTGGTGAGTAGTCGTGTTTTCATGTTTTACCTCCAGTTCTCTCCCTTTTGGGACAAACACGCGCATGCCCCGTTGCGTCAAACTTATCCGAGCGTCTCAACCGCTATTGTTATTAATGCGTTGTAATTGGGCAACGATTGCATGATTAAGGGCCAACATGGATGACTTGACCCCAAATCTGTCTCAAGCGCGCAAACTTTTGCAGCGAAAGGCATATCGCGATTGCCACGCAATTTGTATCAACGTCCTGAAAACTCAGCCGAATAATGCCGAAGCATTTGTCATTCTCGGCTTGTTGACAGCCGATCACGAGAATTTTGCGAAGGCGCTCGAACTGTTCGAGCGCGCGATCCGGTTTGGAGACGATAGCG
>JGI12316J14372_10003451_pt1 | contig 14956 bp, 19 predicted proteins | sample MarCyaLeptolynsp_FD_14372 | JGI IMG/M metagenome (IMG submission 14372) | reverse complement strand
GGGTGCCCAGCAGATAGCGATGTCCGGGCCATTCGGGCTTGATACAACGCCTTCGTAGCTGTCGCCGAACCATTCTGGCAAGCTTGCGGGTAGCGGTTTGACAATGTCTAAGCGATAGACGATACCGCAGAACCGCACATAGCGCCCGTGCCAACCTTCGCCATCGAACGACCAATCCAAATGGTCGAACTGCGCCCGCTCGGCGTCAGTCAGTTCATGGCCGCGCACGACTGCGAGAAAGTCGCTCGTCTTGGATTCGATGTCGCAAAAGTCTTTGGTGTTGGCAGGAAGTGTAGTAGCATCTGACATTGTCTTGGCCTCCTAAGAAGGTTGAGAACACGAGCCCGGCGAGGTCAGTTCGCGCGGGCTCAATTTGTTTCTTGACCAACTCACTTTGAATTAGTCGACTCAATAAACATAGCACGTGAATCGACAAAGGCAAAAACTTTCTTAAAGAAATTTTGCGTAGACGTGATAAATTTATACGTTTGTCGATAACTTCCCTAGACGCAACGGTTGGCGGATACGGTTTTCAAAAGCTCCCCCCACCCCGATGTAGCGGAAGTAGTAACGTATATCCTGTTCACCAAACGAGCATCTTTGCACCACGAAAGCGCCCGACAAATAAAAAGCCCGACCACCCTTAACACGTGGCCGGGCATCTCTGCGGTACAGTCGCAAATCTGAATTACTTCACGCGGATAATCCAGACGATGGACATGTTGATGGGGCGTGTCTCTTTCGCGACGTCGACGGCATGAGCAGGACACTGCAACAACGTCGCGTTTCGCCAGCTCATCATGACGATTCTCGCCACACAAGGTCGGCAATTCCATATGTCTGGCAACTCCATTAAGCGAGTTCAATAAAATTACAAAATTTAATGAGCGCGCATCCGAGCAGTGGCGTTTACCCTTATAGGCGTGAGCATCGCCTCACAATTTGGTACCCCCTAGCCGCTATCAATGCATGCTTCTTATCCGAGCTGCGTGGTAAGCGGCTGGATATATTTATGAAGGGTGGGTTATTCAATTGCCCGAAGGAAAGGTAGGCAAGCGAAGTGACTGGGTTCGACGTTTTGTGCAGGTCGTAGCGGACTTCGGCACCGGTCCCCTCGACACCATCGACGACCGCAACCGGTTCTTAGTGGCCAACCTTGACGCAACGCTAACTATTGGCGAGGTCAATATGCAGGTTTCGGTCCGCAATATCTCCGGAGGCGGGTTCTGTATTACTTGCGATATCCCACTTCAAGCAGCCGACAAATGTACAGTCGCGCTCCGTGATGGATTACCAGAAACTCGCACTTATTACGCCGAAGTTCGTTGGGTGAAACCAACTCGCAATGACATGTTCATCATGGGTTTTGAGGTAGTCGATTCTCCCACTGAGTGAGCCAGGGAGTGCGAGGCCACAACAAGGGCAAATAAAAAGCCCGGTCCACCCTTTAAAGGTGGCCGGGCAAGCTTCTTTCCCAAAGGTAAAAAAGAGAAAGAGAGCTTGGGTGGTGCGTTCAGTCTAGCGAAACCTCTATCCGCAAATCACCCCCTCATATATTAAGATTTGGTTATTAATAGCGCTGAGCAAGTCTTAGCGCGTGGAACTCACGCCCGCCGACACCGCATCCCTACGCGCTCACGTCAAACGCCGTACCGCCCTCAACGCCGGTCGCGGCTGGCCTGTAGTCCTGCTCGTCGAAGGCCCATTGGATGGCATACGGACGAAGCTGACGCCACCAGCGGCACGGTGTCACTACGTGGCGTTCTGCCACTTAACGCATCGTGCGTTGGCGCAAGTCATCTATCGCCGCGATACGCCCACCCGCTACGTATTCGATTCTGTGTTCTGGCCCACGGCGATGGCAGCGGAGTTGGGGTAGGATGGCGAGTATGGGCAAGTCGAAGATGCGTGATTTTGCAATTGCCGCCGTTGTCGGGCTCGTCGTTGGTATCGCAGTGATTGTCTATGCAGTTAACATCGACTGGCCCTCCTCCGGTATCGAGAGGGCAATTTTACTGACGCTACTTCACGAACTCTGGGTTATCGACAAGCTCTTTGACGTAAACTGGTCAAAAGAAACATTTTCGGCAGTCCATGTCCTTTATAGCATCTTTCTATCAGTGATTGTGATGGGGGCCTACCGCTACTTCCGCCCACTCCCACCATCCAACCCAAACGCATGCCTTGCGTGCCATTACGACCTCACCGGCAATGAGTCCGGCACCTGCCCTGAATGCGGCACGGCTATCGCACCACCTAGCAAGACGGAGGTCGCGGGCTAATGTGGAAGTGGTTGCATCTGGGAGTGGTTGTGTTTCTGCTTCTGGCAACATCCGCATTGGTAATAAGCCGTTTGGGATGGAACCCTGCGCTTCAGTATCTTGGAGATGAAGTCGGTCCAAAGTCTGTATTACGTGCACGTTATCTCACGGATGGCATTTTCGGCTTTACTGGCTGGCTGGATTTGAATCTCGGTAGCATAGATTGGTTGGGCTTTAGAGATGAGAGCCAGCCCATTTTTCAAGACTCATTCGAGATTGACATACCCGGTTTCCATTTGAGCCACAAACGAACTCGAAATACCAATTTGCCGTTTGACGTAATAAAACTCGAAATTGACTATCTCGTTTTCGCCATCTTCACCGCCATCTATCCCGCCATCTTCTTTATCCGCACCTACCGTCGCCGTCGCGTACATCGCCAAGCGTTGCAACCGTGCGGTCAATGTGGGTATGACTTGCAGGGGAATGAGAGCGGTGTGTGTCCGGAGTGTGGCGAAGCGGTGGAGGTGACGGCGTGAGAATACTGCCTTACATCGTTCTGGTGGCCTCCATCTTGGTGTCGGTCGTTTGGGTTTCCGCATTTGTATTTTCGGCTTTAATTGCACCGCCAGTTGGTTCGTCTATATTTCTCACGCGCGGGTGCGTCCTGTTTGGCTTCGATGAGATTCAGCACGAGAGGTTGGAGATTCCAAATCGCGTCGAAGACAGAAGTTTGTCTGGCGTCAGTGCTCGTAAATTCGTGACACTGTGGCAACCAGGTGGTGCGGTGTTGCGTTTTCCGTCCTACGAATTTACGCCAGGAGATGATGATGGCAGGATAGGATTTCATATTATTGTCATTCCCCACTGGCTCACCAACCTCATCACATGGTCGCTGTTCTTCATCCTGTGGCGCAAGAGCCGCAAGCATCCCAAGGGCCACTGCCAAGGCTGCGGTTACGACTTAACCGGCAATACCACTGGCGTCTGTCCTGAATGCAATGCCAATGTCGCGGCGCAAGCCGAGGCGACGAAGTAGATGAACACCGCTCGCCGCCTACTCGTCTACGCCTTACTCGCCACGTTGGCCGTGTGGTTCGTCACCGAGTTCATCATCATCGAATACTCCCACCCCAATTTCGCAGTCACAGTGGGCCAAGGTGACGTGTGGCTCATTTACGACGCCCAACTCGCCAATACCATCATGCGGATGGGGGAGGGGCCGGGATTCACCGTTCGACGTACACACCCGTTTGAGTGGTTTCCACTGCCGGAGATTGATGAGAATGGCGTCAATGTACCCTTTTGGATGATGTTCTTAGTGATGCTGCCACCGTGGCTCCTACTCAATCGGGCGTACCGCAAACGGCGTAGGCGTGAGTTGACTGGATGCTGTGTAGGCTGTGGGTATGATTTGACGGGGAATGAATCGGATGTTTGTTCGGAGTGTGGATTTAAATCGAGGACAATGCTAAATACTAACGCACCATAGTGATGCAAGCATCAGAACCGCTTATCGAATAAGAATCTGCATCGACCCTTTGTTCGTACTTGATGACTGCTATGCAAGACCCGTTGCCGACTACAAGCTCCAGCCGCTCTACAGTTTCACCAATCGCAGAAAAAAGACTGGCGAAACGTACCGGCATTCATGTCTTTATCTTCGTCAGCGTCATCTTGCTTTTTGCCTACGGTACATATCACCGCATCGGAACGACGGCTGCTATAGATGAAATCGTAGACACGCCACGTTACGCTGGCGGCTTTTTAGCCATTGGCACAAGTGATGACCGGCCCGGAGCATTGATTCTCTCTGAGGTTGAACGTAAACACGTTGGCCTATTTGCTCAAACTAGCAGTAATCCAGTAGCTGGGCGTGTAACACGATTAACGGTAGAGGCACTCGGCGAACGAAAGACCTTCCGTCTTCGTAGCCCTCTGCTAATTGTCATCAAAGAAAACGGGAACATTGAAACTGCTCACCTAAACTGGTCTAGGCAAGGTTTGCTTGACGCTTTCGCTTCCGCCAGTTGTAGCAATGCGGATGCGTCTCAGGTCCGATTGCGCTGCGGCGTACCTTTTGTTGAACTGGCTTCGTATCTAAAGCAAGACGATGTTCCGGCGATACCCGACGCCGGACGCCAATTCTTGGAGCAATTTACGAAAACGCGAGGCAAAATAAATAGCAATAGATAAAGGGTGCTCAATGCACATATAACGAAACTAGCATTCAAATTGCAATCCACCCTATTCCCCTCCACCCTCAACACTGCCTCCCGCAACGCCCGCAACCGCAACTCCAGCGACGCCAATAATTGCTTAGTATCACCATCGTCAGCCTCGAAAGTGAGGTCCATCAACTCAGCGATGGTCGCCTCTATCTGCGGCAACTGTCGCCTACGCTCGCGTGGGGTGAGGGAGCAGAAGGTGTTGGTGGCGTCTATGTAGTGTTGGAGGGTGGGCATGTGGGTGATTTATTGGTGAGGCGTAGGAGTCAAAACAAAAAGACCTTCATTCCTGTGACTCTAGCATTACAATCTACAACTGCAATGATTTGACCTTAGGCGATGAATGCGAGCTACCGATGGAAGAAAATCCCGAATGGTCTCAAGAGCAAAAAGATGCTTGGGCGCAACTTGACAACGATGACCTCGCAGAGGTTTCAGAGATTGCAGTCGAGCACGCTGTACGATGCTGGGAGGCAGAGTGTGAAAACGCGGAGAGGTACGCTAAAAAACGCAACGTTTCACTCTCAATTGTATTTGCAGTTTTTGGTTTTGGTTTATTCAAGTCCGATTGGGTGTCGAAGGTTGACACGGGACCGGAGTGGGTTTTCTGGGTATTACTTGTTCTTGTTACGCTATCTATTTTTGCATTTGTCGCCGCAATCTGGCACATGGTTATCCGAAGAGAGAAGGCCGGGACTACCACCGGTAAGCCTGATGGCTCGACATCTATATCTGCGAGCGGCCATCTGCCGTTAAGTGACCAATTTGCCTACTTCCTAGAGGACTCTAAACTGAGAACGATGGTCTACTTGAATTTGTCAGAGGCTGCAGACGAACTCAGAAACCGAAACAAAAGGGTTGCTAAACAGATAAACAAGGGCCAGTCATGGCTTGTGGCTGGGATTTTCTTCGTCGCACTAGCTTTTGTGTGGTATAATGGAACTGGAGGCTATTATGCAATCAGCGGTCGACAAAAAGCAGCAGCCGAAAAAGAGCGTCTGGACGGCGGCAAAACCACTCACGGTCCGGGAACTTCGGAACCGTTTAATCAAATCAAGGAAGAAGAGTCAAGAAGCGATTGAGCAGCTCAACTCTGAAAAGACATTGATTCAACGACTCTTCCATATTGAGACTGACGGCTAGATACTGCAGGATAGACAGTACCTAGTTAAATATCTGCGGCATCACGCCACCTCAAACGGACGGCAACCGTGTCATACAAATCCAAAAAGAAAGCCCCGCGTCAAATCGATGCGGGGCTTCTTTTCAAAGTTCTAATATCTTGAGCCTTAGTCCAGAATTTCTGATAGCCTCAAAAGCGACTGTGCTATCTCATTTACTCGTGCCGACTCATATTCGACGCTCGCCACTTCGCCCTCTGCGTTATTGGCAATCTCTTGTATTAACGCAGGTACGTGTAGGAAAGCCTTTACGCGAACGTTTCGAGGCGCTTCCAAAAATTCAAAGACCTCAACATCACTAGGCGTCCCGCCCGTACCCATATTTCTGCCTCTAGCGATATGAAAGGTCCACCCCTTCTTTGAACCCCTGCGACGTGAATAGTCCAGTTGATATGCCGTGACCCCGTCATCAAACGCGACCATCGCCTCGACCCCCAAGGATAGTTTCGCGAGTACCTCCTGAAGCTTACTCATTTCAGCGTTACAGGTTTCTGCGGCCTTGTTGAGTTTCGCTCGTAGGAGGAGCATTTTTTCAACTTGTTCAGGAATGTTAACTGTAGACATGAGAACCATGTCCTTTCTGGCCTTTCAGTGGCCGGTTGGAAGTAGTATCTGTCCTTACAGTGGACGCTTGCCAGCCCCGTCAAGGGCCGACAAATAATTAGTAACTCATCTCGGGCGCGCGGTCAACGTAATTCCAAGATTTTTATCGCACAACGCCTTCACTTCAGTTGCACACCAATCGCGTCCCAAAAGTTAGAGGAGCCTTTAGTGAGTTTTTTGAGTTCCTCGACTCGGTTTGCGATTTCTTCAAGTTGTTTTGATGTGGCTGAGTAGGTGACGGACTTCTTTTTGCCCGCATCCTTTCGAGGCTTCTTTCCCGGCTCTCGTCCCGTTGGGCGGAGCTTTTTGTGTTCGGCATTTATGCTTGTTTCACCCCGCCGCAACTTTTCTTTTACATCTTCGCTCGCCTCGTTCTTGATGATGCGGGCCTTATGTATAGTGTCGTGCCCTACGCCTGCGATTTTTGCGAGCTTCATGTTGGTGCGGCCCTTTCCACCAGCTTGGTCTGAATTCAGTACAAGCTGAGGCCTCTTTCCACCTGTCGATGTTTTTTGCCTTTCTTTCGCCTTGGCCTTTTCGATTTCGTCAAGACCAAATGAGAGTTCGCAACGGACAAATGGCTCAAGATTTCGGCGACCAAACTGGTTGCGGATAATCCAGCATTTGGCGTCGTCACGGTCGTTGATACCGCTCACCTCAACCGTGCTAAACTTGATTCGCTCGGAGGTGCAGAACTGGTAGCGGTTATGGCCATCAAGCAGTGTGCCATTCCAAGTCACCAACGGGTCACGGCAACCGTCGCGTTTCAAGTTCGCTTCAAGCTGCGCCCGCTCGTCGCCCGACAAAGGCGGGATAAGTTCGCGGAATTCGGCGTCGACACGGACCTTCATCGGCCTTCATCCTCGTACTGGTCGGCCTGCCATTCTCGCTTACGCTCTTCTTCTACTTCTTCTTCGTCTTGGTCTTTCGCTTCTTCTTGGCCTTCTTGCCGCCTTCCCTTCCTTCAGACAAGATGCGGTCAAACAGCGCACGAGAAGCCGCTACTTTCCGGTTTGCAGCGGCAGGCACGCCATGCATACCGGCTTTAGCGCCACCCTTCGGCGGCGGTGGCGATAGCGTCGAGAAACCTGGGAGTGTGCTTGGGTGGCGCGGTGGTAAATGAGTGGCGTCCGTTACACTGGCTGTTGGTTCGCCCGTCGATTCTTGCGGCAGAGATAGCTGCAATGCGATGTCGCGAATGATGGCGGGTGGATATTCCAGCGCTTCCAAAATCGAAAGAAGACTGACCATCACCCGCCCCCGCCCAGTGGTAGGGAACTCAGCCAGAATGCCTCGCTTAATCATGCGGCGAACTTCGGCACGACACACGCCTAACATCTCAGCAGCTTCGGTGATGGTGCAGGTTAAGCGATTGTATTTTGCCATTGGTTTCTCTCTGGGCGCTGTCTATTACCCCTTGCTAGGTATCGAATACCCCCTCAATCAGGGGCTAGCAATCGCCATCCCAGCCTAACGAATTCCCCCGCAAGGATTGAACAGCTGCGGTATCCCATCCTCGCGGCAGGCCGTCAAAAGGCCTTATTCGCGGGGGTATCCGGCTGTTTCTCGGAGTTGGCGTGATTGGCGGCGGGTAATGCGATGGGGTTGGAATGCGGCAGTGGGGATATCGACGAGGGGATTGTTTTATCCCCACGAAAACATCGCGGGCAACCAACCCTCCAGAATTACCCCTAATTATCCCGCTGGCCGAATGCTGTTGGCTATCGAAAACGCAACCAACTCATTCGCAGCCGAATCCTCGGGCAACCCAAGAACCAGTACGCCAAGAAATTGGTTGTTCTCGATTTCCACGAACACCAACCATGCTAGCACATTGTTGATTGACGCACTGCCGATGCTTAGGTCGACGCCAAAGCTGTTAGTGAACATCTGCTCATTGCCAATACTTGTCCCGGATGGCACTAGCGGGTCGCCATCAGTCATATCAGCAACAACGACCTGAGCTCGCCTAATGTTGTTGAAGTCGTAGAGGAACAACGCTTCAAACTCAGCAAGGCCAGAGGGTGTGAACTCGTTCGTCTGTGTCCAGTTACAGGGGATGATGAGGGTCCGTCCACCTGCTGCGACACGCGTACCGCAACCATTTGTTAGTGGCACTATGTTCCCTGCGATAGGCATGCCGCAATCAGCACCTGCTAACACGATGAGTGTTAACGCGGTCGACAGAACGGTGGTCGACAGATTCATCTTCATTGCTTGCTCCTGTGATAAAGTGATTGGCCCGAGGCGGCTTCGTCAACGTGGAAAGTCTACCCTCCCGCGTCGACGGCAAGCAAGGGGTTGACCGAGAGTGTCGACCCGATAATTGGGCTACCTGATTACCTACGCGGCGGAATTAGTGAATTCACAGGAGAAGTTTTTGCGAACACAGATTCGCCCGTCTGGCGTACAATGAGCGAGCGGGTCGCTCCCGCAATGAAGACCGGTTCGTGCAGCGGTGGCCACCACCGTCCGGCTGCCGCTGTGCGAACCACAACGCCAGGGACGGTGAACAATGACAGATCAGCAGACGGTCGTACTTACAAAAAAGCAGCGAACCCGCAGAGAGCAAGCACGGCGACGCAATGAAGCACTAGACAAGTCGGCGGAGTTCGCGGTGCAATGCATCACGAGAGACTTCACGGATTCGTTTCGTGAGGTATGTGCAGTGCTCGTTGACGACCGCAACTTCATTACCGCTTACGACTTCATTAGTGATTGCGGACTCAAGGACTCATTCCCGTTCGAGCAATATCCGGACTACTTTTACGACTATATTCGTTCGAATTGCGATAAGCTCGCTCGTTTGTTCCACTATTTTGGCGTAGACGTCGAACCGGCTATGGAACTCAAGGCTGCTATTCGGGAACGCGATGAACTATGGAAACTTCGGATTGACCACGCCGCGAGTATTAAGGATATCGATTCCGAATTCCTTAAGCGTATTGACGGCAACGCCGCAGCACTGACTAAATGTTTCGATTGCTTGTCTATCAAGGTTGGTGGGCGCGAAGTTGCACCGGAACCACACCTGTCACCCGTTGATGTTGACGAAGGTACTTTCGCTCCCGAGCACTACCTTAACGAACTCATCAAGCTCGCGTCTGACCGCGTTGACTCCGACAAGCTGGACCAGCGCATGCCCGCAAGTCTAGAGCTACCAGCGCACAAGGTTCAAGAACTAAATCTCTCCAAATATGACCGATGGGCAATATACCTTTATTTGATTCAACCAGAACTGCTTGGGAAAAAACCAACTCAGACTGAAGTTGCTAGTATGGTTGTAGAAGCTGCTCAATCGCAGTCCAATCCAGAGGTGATTTCTTACCAGCAACACAATGTTTGTCGTGCGGTGCAGAGGGCGAGGCCATTGATGGCCGCAATGGGCATCAGCCTTTTTGCGGAGAGCCTCAAGCCGCAAGAGTTTCCCGCCGTTATTCAAGTCTCACCTGCGATTCTCGATATGGGGCCTCGCGTTGATGGGCTGACGGCCCGCCAGCGTGACAGGCATTACGACGACAATTTCTAGCCCGATTATGCATCGCCTAAGCTTATAGTTTTCAACGATATGCACCCATTATGCGCGCGTTTCTGCGCATATCGGCCAGTAATTGGGGGAGGCGGTTCTCCCTCGGTATTACTAGCTGAAGGAACTGCATATGCGCGAAACGACACCCAACCTGATTACAGCGAATGAACTTGCGGACCAACTCCGTGTCACGCCCGAGACTATCAAAATCTGGGCGAGGCAGGGGCTCATCCCGCGCGTCCGGCTGACGCCGAAGGTAATTCGGTTCGACCCGTCAGCGGTGCAGGCTGCGCTGCTCCATAAAGTGGAGGCGTCGAATGTTGGCTAAGCAGGCCATCGAACAGCCAATCGAGCCGTTTGCCCTAAAGGCACGCGAAGCAGCTGTTTTGACCCGCATTTCCGAAAGGGTGCTTTATTCACTGACGAGCGAGGGGGAAATCCCGTGTGTACGAATTGGGCGCGCGGTTCTTTACCGGCCAGAGTCGCTCAAAAAGTGGTTGAAGGAAAGAGAAGCGAAAGGAGTCGCCAGCGACAATGCAAAGGAGTTATGAAGAAGGCCCGCACGACGGATCGGCGAGCCTTGCTCCTGATGACTTAGACACCCATCAGAATAGCAAGCCCAGCGCATCCCCTCAAGCCTTAAATCACAAAATTTCGGAAAATCCCTACGCCCAGCGGCGCGACATTCACTTGTCCGCTGCCGACCGCGCCGTGTTGAACACCGCAAAGCAGCACGTACACGATGCTATCAATCGCGGTCAGCCGCAGGAAGCCGCCAAGCGCGCGATGGTGGCCGCGAGCATCGTCGAGAACGGTGGTGCGCTATGACTGGCACCACCACTATCGAACGCGTTTTCGATTGGTTCCCCGATGCGAAACGCAACGGCAAACCGAACCACTTCATGACTCGATGCCCGGCGCACGACGACACGCACCCCAGTCTGAGCGTGACCGTCGCGGAAGACGGTAGGCTACTACTCCATTGCTTCGCTGGTTGTTCGCATCAGAACATCGTTGCTGCCGTTGGTGCCTGCGAGGCCGATCTGTTTCCAGATTCATCATCTACCCCGCGCAAAAGGTCGAAAAGGCCGGTGGTGTCGGGTTGTCGGGTGTCGGGTACGACAAACGCGCAAAGAAAATTGGCTACCTTTGACAGCCTCGCTGCCGCTATCGCGGACTATGAACGCAAGTACGGCACGCACGCCCAGCGATGGGAATATCACAACACTCAGGGCGAGATAGTCTCGGTGGTGTTGCGATGGAACATGCCAAACGGCAAGAAGTCGATGCGGCCCGTGTCGCTGATCGGCCATAGCTGGCAACAGACGAACCAATCGCCTCGCCCCCTATATGACATACACAATCTGATAAGCACTGATCGGGTTTACTTAACCGAAGGCGAGAAGTGTGCAGAGATTGTTAAGACCTTGGGGTTGGCGGCAACGACATGGCAGGGTGGCGTCATTTCCGTGGATAAGACGGACTGGTCGCCGTTGTGTGGCAAAGAAATCGTCATACTGCCCGACAATGACGAAGTCGGCCGCAAGGCTGCGACCAGCATCGTGGGTATCTTGGACAACATGCCGGGTACACGGTGGCGAATCGTTGAGCTGCCGCAACTTCCGCATAAGGGCGACATTGAACAATGGAACGAACAGCGACAAGCAGAAGATGCCACAGCCGAAGAACGCGGGGCGATGCTGACTGCACTGGCGGATAGGGCAGCGCTTAACCATGCCGCGCTGCCCAACAACCTTGCCTACAAACCGTTTCCAGTTGAAGCGCTACCTGACCCAGTGGGTCGATACGTTGCCGAGACTGCTGATGGTATCGGTTGCGACCCCGCATTCGTTGCGTTGCCGCTGATCGGCGCTGCTGGTGCGGCCATCGGCAGTTCACGAGAGATTGCAATGGATGCCGAGTGGAAGCAGCCACCAATCTTCTGGACTCTTATCGTGGGCGAATCAGGCACCAGCAAAAGCCCCGCGCTAGCGAAGGCTCTGCGTTTTACTCAGCACCGTCACGATGAAGCGATGCGAGAGTTTCGCCAACAAGCAGATCAGGCAGAAGTCGAAGATATGCGATATGCAGCAAGTATCGCAGAGTGGAAGCGTAATGGCTGCGACGGTGAGCCACCTACCAAGCCGATTGTGTTGACGCCAGATCGGTGCCTGGTTGACGACACGACACTAGAAGCGTTGTGCGTGACGCTGGAAGAAAACCCCGAGGGCGTTCTGCTTGCCAACGATGAGCTTTCAGGGTGGTTCGGTAGCTTCGACCGCTATAAGGGCGGTGGCGGTGTGGCCAGCTCCGACGCCGCCTATTGGCTGAAGATGTTTGACGGCGCGCCCGTTACCGTTGACCGCAAAGGTCGCGACCGACGAAAAGGGCCGATTCACGTTCCGCGTGCCTATGTATCTGTGGTTGGTGGCATTCAGCCCGCGATACTTGAGCGCGTTATCAGTGGACAAAACACCGAAAACGGCATGGCTGCCCGATTTCTCTACAGCTTCCCGCCCGAGCGATTAGAGGAATACACCGAACCAAAGGCGTCATGCGAAGTTCAAACCATGATGACGGTGTTTGACCGGCTGTTTGAACTTGCCGCTAAGTTTGATGACGGCACGCCTGAACTTGTGACGTTGACGGACGAGGCGAAGGCGGTACTGGTTCAATACATCAATCGCAGCAAACGAGAGCAGCTAGAGCTGACGGGCGGCGTTCGCGCGGCGTGGGTTAAGTTGCGAAACTACGCACTGAGATTCACATTGCTTATTCACTGCCTGCGATGCGCTGGCGATGCAGATCGGCCATTACACGAACTTGCAGCGGACGCCGACAGCGCCAAGGCCGCAATTCACATCGTTGACTGGTTCGGGCGCGAAGCGAGGCGCATCTATGCGACCTTTAACGAGTCCGCCGATCAGCGGAAAGTTAGAAGGCTAGCGGAGTATGTGGCCCGGAAGGGTGGGGAGTTGACCATCCGCGAAGCACAAAAGCACAACGTGGGCGGCTGTACGACATCAGCCGAGGTTCGCGAACTCATGCAACTTGCCGCGAACAGCGGCGCAGGTGCTTTCGATGGCCACAAATTCAGTTGCAAAGTTCGACCCGACACCCGACAACCCGACACTTTCGCTGCCGCAACCGCCTAGAACGGCAGCGCAGATTACCTATCTTACCAAAACCCTCTCGGGCAATTCACAGGAAAGGACAACGCAGCAATGGATAATTTTCTGAATTTTCTGACAACCGCCGGACTTGGAATCGGCGACACCCTCGGCCAGCTCGGTGCGAACATCGCAAACCTTGGAAATCGCAACCAAGCGATGGGGGCGCTAAACGACTATTGGAATCAGGGCAGGAACGAGCTTGGCTTCCTCGGCCAAACGTTGAACAGCGCCTACGGCCAGAACGCCGAGACCACGCACCGCATGTTGTTCGGCGAGCCAGCCATGACTGACCAACGCCGCGCTGAGTTGATGGCGCAAGGCATCGACCCCGTCAAGTACGAAGCGGAGAACCCGGTTGGCAGCGGCGGGCTTATCCCGCAAGCGCAGCAAGCCTATCGCGACTTGCACAGCCGCAACATGGACCGTGTTACGCAAATCGGCAAACAGGAAAAGAAGGACATCAATCGCGCCTTCGATTCAAGCTTGAATACGACCCTCGCCAACGCTAAGCAACGTGGATTGGGTAGTTCAACAATCGTCGGTGGCATGAGACGGGGCAATGCCCGCGAACGCTCTGATGCTCTCGCCCGCAGTCACGAGCGCGACCTGCAACGATATGTGGGTGTGGATTCTACTCTTGGCGGACAAGCGATTGGTCAGAACGTAGGCCTTGGCTTGACGGGTCACAACGTCTATCAAAATGCGTTCAACCAGCAGATGGGGACGCACGAGACAAACGCACTACGACTACACGATTTTGAAGGACAGCAGACCGCAAATCTCGTCAACCTGTTAGGTTCGTTCACCAACACGTATCAGCCGACATCGCCAAGTATCTACTCCCAACTAGGCGCGGGTAGCGCATCAACGCCGGATTACTCGCAGAACTCAGCAATACCGTACCTCAACGCAGGCACGCAACTTGGCAGTGCTGCGCTGTTCGGCTCATTCTTATAAGGAGCAACAATGGGATTTGAGATTACCTATTCCGCTCCACCGCTGTTGCAGGGCTTCGCCGCATATCGCGGCGCACAGCAAGTGGCAGAGCGGCAATCAGAGAACCAACAGGCGCAAATAGACGCACAAAACGACGCGGCCCTTAACAATGCCATTGCTAGTGGCTTGGGCAGCTTAGGTTCTGCCGCAGCCAGCGGTTACTTGATTAACCAAGCGCAGACGGCCCGTTCACTTGACCCCACTAATATCAACGCAGGCTACACCGACCTACTTGCCGCCCAGTATTTCATGGGTGGCCCACAAGCCGCCAGTGGCTACATTGCTAATCAAGAGCAGTTCCGTAACCGCCTAGCCATTCAGAATGACGCGCAGGATTTCCAATCCAGTGAACGTCAGCTTGACCGTAACTTCCAGACAACCGAACGTGAGGCCCGCCAGCGTTACCGCACTAGCGAACGTACTGCCAGTCAAAATTTCTTACTTGATGAACAGATACCCGCTCAGTCCGCCGCAAGATTGGGCACCACACCGGCGGGCGTGTATGACGCGGGTGTAGCGGTTATCGAGGCTCGCGGTGAGAACGTTGCAAACTTTAGCGACGAACAGATTCGCGGCCTCGGCATGCAAGCGGTGCAGAACGGCAACTTGGTTCGCAATCGCAACATCGCGGTTGACCAAGCGCGCCAAACGTATGCCGCACGAAACGCAGGCAAGAGGCCGCGTTATTCGAAGGCGCAACAAACCCAAATCAAAGGTCTAGAGGAAGGGCTAGCCAACCTGCGCTTCGACGACCGTTTCTACGACCAAGGCACTGGAACGCCTACACCACTCGGCGTGCGTGCAGAAGCGCGCCTTCGCGCACAACTTGCCCAAATTAACACGCCGATTGGTTATGACGAATCGCCACCTACGTTGGCGCAAATAGCGGGATGGGTGCCGCAAGACGGCGGGCCGCCTGACCCGGCGTTGGGGCGCGTTATCGCGTCTTCCCCCGTATATGCGCAGCGCGAGCTACCAAGCGGGT
>JGI12316J14372_10003434_pt1 | contig 15008 bp, 18 predicted proteins | sample MarCyaLeptolynsp_FD_14372 | JGI IMG/M metagenome (IMG submission 14372) | reverse complement strand
CCCGCGCTGACCTTGATCAGGACTGCAAAAAGTCTCGTAAGCTATTGAAAAGATTGGTGCCGAAGAGAAGACTCGAACTTCCGACCCACGCATTACGAATGGATACTCTATTGGCATAACCCGCTGTAATAACTGATATTTAGTCGCCTCTCATACTGAATACATGCTCGGGCTAACTTAGCAACTAAGCCCCTGCCCGTTGCATGCTCTGTACTTTGCGCCCAAGCGATCGCTCAAGACATGCGGAGAACGCTTATGTGATCTTTTCGCCCCAAATGACTACAATGGATAATCGAGGTGCTGAAACGTCCTAGTAATAACAATAACTAACTAGCGAAGGGGGCTTCCTATGCCAACCTACAGGATAGACTGTTACAGGTCCCGTACCGCGGACGATGAGGCTGGCTCACTTGTTACCGATCTAATGGACGGAATCGTTTCCGACAACGGGGTTTCAGGGGTCACGGTCATTGACGCTGACGGCCACATAATTGCGGGACTCCGCAATTCTGGTGGGCTCTACCGCGGGGCTTTCATACGAATAAGGACTGAAGACTTACCTCGCGTTACCAATGACCTTGGTCAAGAATCGGACCTTGACCTGGCGCAAAACGAGGGCCTTGGAGAAAAGAACTTCTTTGTTTATGACGCCGAGAGGGGCCTACTTCTTTGGCAAGTGAATGGAAATGGGTGCCATGTCAGCAGGTTCGCCAAGTTCCTGTCAGACCAGGTGGACTCGCCCACGCGAATCTCCCCAATTCTCAGACATGGCGCGCTCGAGCGGCTTATGAGCGGCGACGTGCTGCTTTCAAAGTTCGAGCTTTCCTTCGCCTTACCTACCAACCCAGAGCTCTATCCCGACGACGATAACTCGCAAAGAATGATGGAGTTACTGAATGGTATTGATGCTGATTCAATCGTAATCAAGGCGGCCGCGAACGCGCCTGGAAGAAACAGAAATCGCAAGTCATTTCGGTCTGGGACCAAGGCGATGTTAAGCTCTATAGCAGATATGCCCGGCACGCGAATCGTCCGCGCCACAGTTGATGGTGCTAATGACGAAATCGACCTGATTAGTGATCGGCTTTCAACTTTTATTGAGGTTCGGTCACGCGGTCGTTATCCAGACCCAAACCGAATACTTCCTGCAATGACAGAGTGCATCGAAGAGCTGCAAGACGAGCTGGATGCATTTTTCGGTGATGAAGAAAACCGTATTGATTAAGAACACGGTACCGCTTGTGGCCGCGGCTGCAGCCGCGTCCCTATGCTACCTAAGACTTGACGATTTGAAGGCCAACGAATTTCATCAGATCGTATCCTCGGTCAACGGTATCTCGGTCACACTGTTGGGATTCACCCTTACGTTGGTCGCGATAATGAAGTCATTGGCGCATCACCGATTGATAAAAAACCTCGCCAGAACTCGGCACCTCCAGAGAATGTATAACCGATACTTCTTGGCTGTTGCCGGCTATTTCGTTTCGCTAGCTGTGGGTTTGGTATTGCTGCTTGGAAACCTTGGAAATTCCGCAGTCGCGATTGGTGGATTATTGCTTCCCTTTATCTACTCGCTACTGCTGACGGTTACCGGCACTTGGGTTTTCTACAATATCGTTTCCGTTACGAGTGCGCCTACCAACGAAAGTTGAAACACCTCTCTTTGCGCAAGTCAGAGCGGTGATCACAACGTTTCCCATACGGACAAAATCTCCAAGGGTACTCCAGGGGGACTCTAGGGGCAGTCGCGCCTCTAGAGGATAGGTAGCCGTTTGAACAACGGTACGAAGGGTGTCATCTTAGAAACTGCCCGGGCCGGGAGTTCGAATCAGGTCCAAGGGAGCAAATCGGCGGCAATCGATGTGCGTGACCCTTGATAGCCTGCCGGTCCGGGCACCTAGCGTCCACATACTATTGTCATGGACCCATTTGGTGGTTGTGGCGCTTGCCGGTATTAGCTTGATGCAAGCCCTCGTCTAAGGAGGTCTAACTACTCTCCCGGCGCCCCGTCATCGTCGGGAATCTGCTTCAATCTACCTGAGTTGCCTTTCGACCGCTGCGTTCCGGCGCTTTGAATCAGGATCGCCGCCTTTGCGGCGCCGTCAAGTTGACCCTCCAACGTTGCAATCCTTTCTCTCAGCTCCATGAACTGCTGCTGATATTCTTCGCCCATCTTGACCATCGTCTCGCTCGACTTATCCACTTCATCTTGAAGCGCCCTAACAGTGTCGGCCATAAGCAATAGGTCTTTCGTATACTTGATGACATCCGAAGTCCAGCTCATGACGTCGAAGCCCGCAGCTCGGCTAACATATCCTCTACATGACGGCGAGCTAGCCGCGATCTACTAACTGTACGTTCGCTAACAGCGTGTAGTTCGGCCACTCGTTGTGATAGTAAGCGGAGCAAGCCAGCAAGCTCTGCTTCAGCGGGATCGCTATAGAACTGTGATGGGCCTATGTCTTCATCACCTAGTAAGTCTGTCGGAGTAGCGCTAACTAGTTCGCGAACGTGATTCTTCACCTCGGCTAGGACCTTACTAGCATAGTCAGCGGGGAGCCCTACCTCGCTTGCAACACCGGCGATACTCTCTTCATCGGCGATAACTCGAAAAACAACTTCACGGTCTTGCTCGCTAAGGTTCCGGAGGTATGCGACGGCACGTTCGTTGAGTGTAGACCTCCCTACTTGAACCCCCGAACCCAAGTGTTCGATTGGGAATCGCTTGCCTATGTAGTATGCCCTCTCAAGGTTTTGCCCCTTACGCCTAAGACTGTCTTCCAGCACTCCCTTTCCAGTCTCCATAAGAAACTCTGCCAGCTTGCGATGATCGTCGATCATTCCGCCACCGCGGAGACGTTGAATAGCGATTGACAGCGTATCATGTGCTATGACTTTCGCTTCTCCACGATCTTTTGTGTATTGCCGCAAAAACGACACTAGAGGCTCGTAGTACCGTTCATAAAGCTGTATCACAGCGGCCTCATCGGCCGCTCCGACAGTCCGCATCATGTAGGCAAGAGTGAGTGCCGACCTGTACATGCTTGAGTCAGACATAACCGACCTGCTGAGTTGCGACTATTGGCCGCAAATTCTAGCATTTAAGGGGCTATTTTTGGGAAGTATTGCCCCCTTACAGTAGCTTCATGCTACGTGATGCGTCTGCATCCGCACCGCCGGAAAGTACGGTGCGGATGCTTTGCGCCATCCTAAGCGGCTTCCGCCCGACTCAACTCAAGCCTTAGAGTGGCTTCGATTTCGTTCAGATATTCGATCAGCATTGCCTGCTCTTGAGCAGCCGACTGAAGACAGCGAAATCGATCATTGGACTCCGCTGAACCCATCGACTCATGTTCGTCTAGCCGCATCAGGACTGAGATGAGCGCTTGCGTCTGGTATGCCTTGTCATGGGCATCATTGAGCATTGCTTCGAGTTGTTTATCCATTGAGCTGCGCCTCGCTCGCGTTTTCCAGTTTCTCCGCTAGGTCAAGCGCCTTATCCATGCTTCGTTCGATGAAGTATCCGATTCCCGCAAGAGTGTTCGGCTCGATGTCCGTTTGCGTATCGACATGACTCAGCAGATCGGCGACGTATCTGACATCGTTCAGCTTCTGGCAAAGGGCCTCCTTTGCGTAACGATCAGGATTCGGCCGTTCTAACAGAGTATCCATATACACGTTTGGCTGGTTTTCCATTGTGGCTCCTGGTTTAGTGAGTAGAGCCAGCATCGGGGCACAAAAAAACGCGACCCCGACCTCGGGAATCACGTTTCCTGATAGCATTGCGCTCAGCCATCGTTAGCACCTTTATTGCTGACTATGGTTAGAGCCGGTGGGGTGTTGGCGCACCTTACCGGCTTGCCTTCATTCTACCTCAACCGGCCGCTTGCCTGCCAATGGCAAGACTTTCGGTCTGTCCCTCGCGTGTCGTATGACGCTCTCACGCCTTGGTAAGCGTTGGTAAGTGCATTTCTCGGCAAGACGATCCGAAACACTGCTCGACTCGCAGAGTGTCTCTAACGCGCTCTCCCGGGTCCCGGCCTCGTTGACGGCACTTTCTTTCCGTCCCGGCATTCGTATTCAGTGAATGGTGTGAGCGCGGGCTCAAAGACCGAAGACTCTTTGGCGCCCTCCGCTTGGTCGATTCGATTCGCTTCGGCCTTTGCTTGCTCAAGGTCGACCTCGGCACTGAGCATCAACCTCACTACGTCCGCGACCAGACTTGGATTCTCACGAAACTGGGAGATCATATCCGCGCGAGCTTTCAACTCTGTCTCTTGCAGTTCCTCGGTCGTCATGTCGTCATAGCGGTTCTGCTCGAATACCAGGTGTCGGTCCGTAAACATCGTCACATGCCGACCGAGCATGTCCAGGCACCCCTTTGCAACGGACAGTTTCCCTGTCTGCCAAGCCATTCGGTAGAGAAACCAGATCTCATTGAGGATGTTCTGGACGTGCGTGCGGGTCGCCCGTGCTCGCTCAAGCCGCAACTCGTCGAGAAAATCCTGAACCCTTGCATTTCTCAACAGCCGCCAACCCGTGTTCTCCGCACCTCTCTTGCTGTAACCAGCGCGGATCGCTGCTTGCGTTGCATTGAGATCGACCAGGAACTCCTCTGCAAACCGTCGTTGTTTTTCGTTCAGCTCGGTTGTCAAAACTTCACGTCTCGCTTCGCATAGCGGCGCCGGCGGCGCCTGCCTTCAGGAAGGTTTGCAGCTTCCGCTACGGCCTTCTCCGCCTCATCGAAAAGCCAGGCAGCATAGTAGGCGTTTTGGAACGGCATCATCCGGCGCATGGTGCTGAGATCAGATTGAGTGAACCCCTGCTCGGTAAACGATGCGCCCGCGACTCGACCAAGATTCTCTGCATATCCGGCTACCGGAATCCGGCTGAATATCCCCTGGTTGCGGAAGTAGTACCGGCTGGACTCGCTCATGCCCAGAGCATTCGAAATCCGGCCTTGGGCGAAGTGATCCACGGTGTTGAAGTTCTCGAGGAAGAAGGCCGATGCACCCGATCTATCGACACCCGCGCGAATCCAGTCCGCCACAGTCAGCTTGTTCAGCTCTTCGTTGATCGCGCGGTCATTGAACTTGTGGCGAATCGCTGTGCGAATGTACTCCTGCAGCATGCCAAGGGATACCATCGTTACAACGGCATTCAGCGCGGACAGATCTGCCATCATCAACCGCTGCGACAACGGAATGATCGTCTGCGTCTGCATGCCGAGCATAGTCTTTTGCCACTGAGTCACGAACGCGCCGACCGAGTTGTCGAGGATAGCCGGCGCCTCCCCGACTTGCGGCGTGACGATCGTCGTGTCGACCTCCCGGTGGAGCAGTTGCTCCATGCGCTCAGCCGCGGCCACATCGTCCCAGGCCTGCGTATTCGGGTAGTGAGCCCCGGCGATTTTCTCTCCGTGTTTCTTGTACTCAGCCGCAAACCGCTGCGCCCAATTGTCGTCAACCCCAGCCGAAGCTAGCTTGGCACGACGCACCTTCGACAGCCGGGAGTATTTCAGTACGTCCGCGATCACTCTGTTCTGAATAGCCGTCCCCGCGCCTCGCTTGACCATTCGGTTCCAGGCATTGGCGAGCGTGTACTTGAACACGGCCGGCGCTACCCGACGCTGACCGAACGTGGCCCAGGTCTGACTCGCCGGTATGTCCTCGATATCAGCGAACTTCATCATCCGAGTACTCAGGATGTTGTCCATTCCGATCGCGAATGCATCGAAGTCCTGTTTCGCGGATTGCGTCATCTTGCCGAACTTCCAGGCCGCCGGCCGCGTCTTGATGAAGTTGGCCAGTCCGTGTTGCAGAATGACGTTTGCATGATCCGACAACGATGCCAGTACGATGTTACCCAGGCTCGAGGCCGCCATGTAGGACCGAACCTCGGTAGAGCCGCGAGCGAAAGTCGCAGGAATGCTGCCTCCCATCGTAGGCCCGTCCAGGCCGGTCACTCGGTTGAGAATGTGCCGAACGTCTTTCAAAGCCTGATCCCGGCGGTTTTCAAGTTTGCCGACATCTTCTCCGGCATCGGCCGCTCGCGAGATAGCAAGGCCGTAGTCATCGATGATGCCTTGCTCGATCTGGGAGACGTTGACGCCGTAGCCGCCCTTGTCACGAAGCAGCGTGACGCTTTCTGGCCCGTATCGTTCTTTGAGCAGAACCTCTGGCACCACAGATCGCATGTAGTGCTGCAGGCCGATGCGCACGTCCTTCACCAAGAATGACTCGAGCTGGACATCAGGGATCGTGAGCGTGCGCGACTTAAAGCGTCCTGAGACTGCGCCTTCCATCTCCCAAGGCATCGTCATACGACCGACCGGCGTGCCGCGAATCGTCATCGTAATGCCGTCGATCATCTCTTCGAGTTCGGCGTTGTCGAACACCTGACCGATTTTAGCGGTCGCCTTGAAGTGGTTTCCCAACAGCGTGCGCCACTTGCCATAGTGCTTGGCGATTGCGTCGACGTCATAGACCCGGGGGAAGTAGCTAAGCGCCAAGGTCGGGTCGAAGTCTTCCCGCCGGAGAATCCCCATAGCGATCGCGCGCTCGGTGAAATCGTTGACGTGCCGGCGGAACACGCCGACGACTTGAGCGATCTCGGAGAACTCGTGCACATCGCCCCGGGTCGCTGCTTGGCCCGCCATGATCGAAATCTCGTCTTCGGTGAAACGGTGCCCCCGCTTGCGAAGCGCCCGCCGGGCATTTCGAACGGCCGTGATGATCTCCGCCGCAGCGGAATCGCTTGTCTGCTGAATGGCAGAGGACAGCGGCGTGAACTCCGGTGCGATGCCCTCTAGGTGTTTCTGCTTCAAGACGTTGTGAGGCACAAGCTCGTCTACTGCCCGCTTTGCCGTCACCGACACGTCGTCCCATAGCAGCCGTTGTAGCGGGCTGTTGAACGTCGTGACCCCAATGATGCGAGCCGGCGCGCGCAAAGGTGACTCCTGTGCCAACGTAGTCTGAGCGCTGGCCGAGCCAACAGAGGGAGCGTCGGCGGGCGCACGGCGGACTCTCATCTGGTCGCTAAGTTCTTCGTGTACCGCCTGGGCAAGCTGGTCGACCTTTTTCTGGCCCATTCTCTCGGCAATATAACCGCCACCCGCGCCGAGCAGAGCGCCCAGTACTGCCGAAGAACCGACGCTGACGAATGAGTCATCCAGCGTTCGAGTCTCCATAGTCGCGTGGAGGAGCGCTTCGCTCACGCCGGCATCGACCGCGGCGAATGCTCCGACCGTTGCAGCTGTTTTTCCAACGCTCGCACCTTGCAACACCTTCGTTGGCGCGACCATCCACAGCGGAAGCGTCAGCGGATCCGCAACGCCAGTGGCAATCCCCCAGGCGATGCCGGAACCGCCACCGCGGGCTAGAGTCCGGTGGGCTTCGAGCTCCGCGTCAATCTTCGCCATTTTGTGACGAAACTCCCGCTCAGAGTTCGCGTCCTCAAGGTCGTCGACGTGCGGATCGAAGCGCGCCGGCATGCTCTTCCAATCCGGCTCGAAATCCGGGTCCTCCCGGTGGCTTCGCAAATGAAAGCTGGCTCCTGTCGGCGTCAACCGCATGCCCGCGGAGACAAGATCTCTGGTCGTAGGCGCTGGATCGGAGAACTCGGCCTCCGGCGGAGCATCCATCAGATCTTCGGGTACGAACGGATCACCCGGTCTTATGGGGCGGTTCGAGAATGGCATTACTCGGCCTCGGCTTCGGACCGCCCGGGACGCTCGATAACACCGCTTGCGCCTGGCGGCAGAGAGATGAATCCTGCCTCAGTCACCTCGGGCTCTGTCTGCTTGGGCGTCTCGCTGCCTGGTATCGGCTCGTATGTCCATCGAACAACTTGCCTTGCGTCATTCAACAGTGCCTGTCCATTGACCCTCAGCGTCCACACAGGGCGCCCGTATTCGTCCTTTTCCGGCAGCGGCGGCTGGTATAGCTCGACGCGAGCGGGATCCAGCGTCTGAAACTTGTTCTCGTACCAGAACAGCCTGTCCTTGATCTCGTCCTCCAGAACTTTGCGAATGAACTCTGAGCCTCGGCGAGGCGCGCCCTTCATGTACTGCGGGCCGAGGGTCCGCTCTGCCCGCTTCTTGCCTTCGTCTCCGAAGAAAGTGACCTTCACGCCGTCGTTGATATCTGTGATCTGCCAAGCATTGGCGAGGTTGTCTCTCACGGCCTGCTCCGCCGCCATTTCGTCGCCAGTACGCAAAAACACAGCTTCGGCGATCCGCGAAATATCTCCCAGCATTTCCGGCGGAACATCGGCGGTCACGTCCGGGCGGAAGAACGGCCGCGCCAGATGCAGACCTTTCATATCGTTGAGGCTGGTGACGATGTTGTCCGTAATCGTTTCGCGAATCCCATCGGCGTCGAACATAGCCATACGATCTGCTCGTAGCTGGGGTGTCGAGTCGTTGACCAGACTCCAAGCCATGTTTGCAGCCTCTACGGGGTCCATCCCGGCCCGGGTGAGCGTTGCGTGTTTCGAGTAGAAAGCCTTGGCATCATCGGTCAGCGGGAGGTACGCATTAGGCGCGACCTCTCGAAACTCCCGATAGGTCTCTGCCGCCATGACGAACCCGTCTTGAGCTCTGGCTCCTGATTCGAAGAATTCTTCGAGCCCGACCGAAGCGATGCCACGGTCGGCCGCCACTCCGATAGCCGCCTGGATTCGATCTGCTCGGCTGGCATATGCGGTCCCTAGCACTCGGTCCACCTGGGAGCGCACTTTGGGATTAGTTGGGTCGAGAAAGTCCGACGTCATAACCGATTGCGCTTCGAGGTGCCGATCACGCTCGCGAAAGAATGCGCTAATGCGACCCTGATCGGTGATCGCGTACTTCCGCACAAAGGCTTCGATCTCGTGATCACCAGTCGACGCCCGGATCCCGCGCTGGAAACGATGGATTTCCAACTCTCGCTCGACGCCTTGCCTCAACCGGAGTTCGGCTGTTAGCTCCTGCTCCTCTGCCTCCCACTGCCGCTTTTGCGACTGCATCGTTCGGATAATGCCGCGAGTCTCTTCATCGTCGAACGACGACGTTTCACGAAACTGGCGGATGTATTCCGCGGACCGGCCATTCTGGGCCGCTTCGGCATGCTGAGCCAGGAAAGTATCGACCTGACGTTGGTGTCGATCGGCCTGTTCGCGGGAATCGATGAAAGAGCGCAAACGCTCGAACGCCTCCGGCGAATAGACCTCTTCCTGATTGTGAGCAGCCAACCGGGCCGCGTCGTACTCGCCGCTGTCGACATACCGCTCTACCGCAGCGTTTGTGTGCGTAGTAATGGCCTCGATACGCTGGCCTCGAGCTATCGCGCGGATCTCCGCGGACTGCTGATTCTGGTACACACGGAGCCGCCGATTGACGGCGTTCTTCGCGCGTTTCGTTGACAGGCTCTTCGTAGCAGAGTTCTCGAGCTGAGAGAAAAACACCGCGAAATCCGCCTCGGCAGTTTCATACGCTGGCCGGCCGGTATCCTTGTTGATTCGAAGCTGACGGGCCCTATCCAGATAGTCACGAGTCGCCGACTCAGCGGCCGAAATGGCATCGGCGTACTCCGCCTGCGCTTGCTGCTCGATCAGGTCGTCGGTGAAGCGGGTAACTTCGTTCGCGATGGATGCCAGCGCAGCGCGCTCGTCTCCGATCACGACGCGCCCGGTCGGCACGTCACCAGTTTGCAGACCACGCGGGAGTCTCATCAGTGTCTCCTATTCACAAACTTATTGGCATCGTCCAACGCAGTTGCTACGAGCATTTCCTCGAGTAGATCGCGCTCTCGGCGACGCATGACCTCCAATGCCCTGGGTGCAACCGCGTAGCCTTTGCTTTCGACGCTGCACTCCGTCAGAAACTGCTCGATACGCTCCGCCTTGCGCCGGATATTCTCTATGCGGGCTCGAAGCGTCTCGACATCAGACTCGAAATCGGAGTCTCCGCTCACGGTTCCAATACCCCACGTGCCACGTCAGCATTGCTCATGGCACGGTTATCCCGGTGCCGTGCTGTTGGGGCTCGTCGAGCGCGGCGATCGCTTCTCGCTCGGCCTTCTGGCGCTCAACGAGCAGATGATGCTGCCGTTCGTATAGCTCCTGGCCGTGATCGAAAAAACTCTCGTAGTCGCTTTTTTGCTGTGCCGCGGATTGCGTCGGGTCGTCACCATTTATTACGGTTCTAACCCGGCTAAGCGATCTCGTGTAGCTCTCGTCGCGCCCCAGTCGTCCGTGTTTCTCAATCTCGGCATTGACCTCGTTTATGTCCATGTCCCTAACGGGCTTCGTTGGTCGCCATGTCTCTGTCATTTGCGTTGCTCCTAGTAGGCGGTCTCTGGCCCTCGAGCCGAGCCGTCAGGGTTGGTCTTGGTAAGCGGGTCTTTGTACGCGTGACGGCGGCGCATTTTCCGGTTGTCATGTGTCCAGCGCGCGCCGTTGGCGATGACGCTATCCATGCGTTCAGTCCGTATCCTTTGCGCGTCGCGCAGGATTTCCTCGAAGGGCTCATTCAAACGGGTCAGTCCGTTTCGACAGATCGATAGCCAGAATTTGTGAAAGGGCAATTGTTCGGTCAATTCCTCTGCTGTCTTGATGAGGTAACCAAGTATTAGCATCCCTTCGCCCTCGTGCAGTGGGCGAGCGCTCTGCTGGGAACCGCCGGCCTCATAGTGACTAACGCGCTGAAAATAGGTGCCGAGCTCGTTGTGGTCGTAGTCACGCAAGGTTTGCCACCGCACCTTGAACTCGAACAGTGCATCAAGCATGGCGTCAGCCAACTCCTGGCGCTTCGCCATCCTTACATCGTGCTCTGATTGCCAGAGGTCTTCCTTCGCCTTCTTCACGCCAGCTTCCGCCTCCCGCACGGCTGGCCGTGCGGCTTTGCAATTGGCTTCGGCATTTCTATAGGCGCCAGCTGCGATATCTGCTTGTTCACGCAGTTTCGTGATCGCGGACGGCTTCTCGTTACCGTCAGCCGCTCTCTCTGCAGCCGACTGATAGGCCGCCTCAGCCGCACTCAGCTCTTCGCTTCGTTTTCCAAGCTTCGCCTCCGCCTCTTCCAGCGCGGCTTGTGCTGAGCACAGGTCCTTCTCGGCTTTCGTGAGTGCAGCTTTCGCCGTTTTAACAGTCATTCTTCGCTCTCCGATTTGCGACTTGCTTCCACTATTCGCTTAACTTTCCTAAGCAACTCTGGATCAAGACTCTGCAGCTTCAACTGAGCTTGCAGGAGCCTTGCGTTTTCTGTTTGGCAACGTGCGTATGCGAAGCTCACCTCTCCAGGCAAGGCCTCCCCCTTACCTTCTCTGTCGACTGCGTCTTGGTACGCTTCCAGATACAAGATACATTCATCCTCGAGAACTCTGGCGACGATATAGTCTGCAGACGCTTGCCAAACGAGACGCTCGCATTCATCGACCGTCTCGTTACCGTTTTCGTCGGACATAGCTAGTTCGCTGCAAACCAAGATTGGAAACCAGGCTGCGGACTCTGTCACTACGTAGAAAGTCAGCTACGTAAGCTCCCACTGCTAAACAACTCCTCACGTCAAACCCATCACAACCGGTGAACACTGGAGGTGTTCACTATCAGTCCTTTGTATAGCCATCAGTCCTTAGTAACCCTCAGTCCTTTGTAAGTGTCAGTTTTTCCGGTCAACGGCTTTAGCCGGTACCGGAAAAACCCGACTGCGGCTCGTCGTGCACTTCATAGTCCACTGGACCGAACTGTTTTGTGCGATCGTCGCGCGGCTGAACGCGCTTCGCGTACCCCGACTGCACGAGCTCGTTGAGAATCCTCAACACCTTCTCACGCCCGAGTTTCTTGCCTCGCCAAGCACCGCCTTGATTCGCGATGTTGCCGATACTGACCGTCCAGTCCGCGGGCTTGCTCAACAGATAGACCAGCAGCCCTCGTGCCTCGAATGACATCCGCTTATCCGTCAGCAGTGCGTTCGGCAGGATGGTGAAATTCGCCGTAGTCTTTGCGCGCCGGATAATCACGCAGCTCGCTCTAGGGTGCTCATCCACCGGCGGTGAACGTCGACGCGCTCTGCTTCGGTGACCGTGTTTCCCAAACGATGCTCAAGCTCCTCCGCGTACAGGCTGTTGATCCTCTGAGCTACTATCACGCTGAGTCCAGGCAGCGCCTTTTCCAGCGCGGCAACTACACACCCAGAACCCGAATTCGCGTAGCCCTCAACGCAGTAAGAGGCTGTTTCGATTTCTACAGTATCGGCTAGGCGGAGCAGTCCGCCCTCGCCTGACCAGTCGCATCGGGTCAGAAAGTCGACGGTGGCGGGTAGCTCGACCGTATCCAGAAATAGGCCGATGAGAGTCGCGTCGTCTGCTCTTTCCTGCTGCGGCCGTCGATACAGCTCTCCTAGAGTCGAAAAAGGTACGCCCGTACCTTTTTGACGAGCTGCCTTCATGTAACGCTTGGCCGTCTCGTAAGCGAATTCGCAGTTCAATTCGATCCACTTCTTCCACTGCCCATGTGCTACCTGCCGCTTGGCTTCGAGCAACAACTCACCACACCGGACGGCATGTTCGATGGCGTCGCTCGCGTTGGCCCGTGCTTGCTTGTGCGCCTGATTTACCGGCTCAACCAAGTTGGGCGGTGTTCGTGGTATGCTTCGCATGGAAATACCTTTTCGTTGCTGACGGAAAGAAAACAGGCCCGTCCGGTGTCGCGACCGAACGGGCTTTTTCGTGTTGGGAAGTTAGGCGTGCCTACGCTGTTCATTGTTCAACACGCTCACAGTGGAGCGGCGTAGGAAATCGTCCGCGTCCTGCTTGCGATACCAGACCTTGCCTGCCAGCTTCAGCCAGGGAATATTGATGCGCTTCTTGCGCCAGTCTTCGAGGGTGTGAACGGGAACGTTCAGGTACTCAGACAGGCCGCGCGTGTCGTAATCAAAACCGGGAGGCGGCTGCCGATCGGCAAGAACTCTTTTGGCCACAGTGACTCCTGACGAATGGAAGTGATGTCAAGGAGTCTCCGGCATAGACGGCGGCAGGGTATAGGGGGGTTCGCGTGCCGGTGTGAGCCGGTTATTCGGTCACGTCCTCTGGCTTTCTAGACCAATCTATCGACGGTAGTGGTCGTTCGGCGTTGATCGGTTCACCGGGGATCGTGTCGGCATCCAATTGGATGCGCTGGACTCGATCATGCGCCTTTCGAATGGTGTCGCTCTTTACGTTGATGCTGCCGTAGTGTTTCTCCAACAAGTCAGCTGCTTCCGTTTTCTCCTTGACGCCCCGTGCAAGCAGGATGTCTACGGCATGAGCTAGGGCAAAGTCCCTCTCATCCTTGAGAACCGTACTCGCCTTCCGTCCCCATCCCCTGCTCACGGCAGCTTGGTAGAGGTAACGCAGCTCGGCTGGCCCCATAATCGCTTGATCAAAGAGCTTTCTTGCGCCCTTGTCGCCGAGTAGAGCAGCAAGTTCGCGCCACGCAGCACGGCGCTGTTCCTCGGACAATGAGTCACCTGCGCTTGGTCCGCTGTCGCCGTCGTACGGTCGGAATGGCCATCTTCTCGACAACCGATTGTTGAGATATCGATCGCTCACTGTTTCTCGGCAGCCCGGTCTATTGTTTCAGCCAGCGCCTCGAGCGCCTGCCTCTGCACCGTTATCGCGATATCGGTGTAGTGCTTGAGTGTCGTCTGCGGGTCCTTGTGCCCGAGCGTCTGCTGCATAACGGCCACTGCGACGTTCTGCTCCTGGCCAATCGACGAGAGCGTCCGTCTGAGGTCGTGTAGCCTCAGCTCAGGCATGCCGGCCTCGTTACGAACAATGTCCCATGCACGCTTCGTTTCGGTGATATGGCCACTTACGGAGCGCTCTGACGGAAACACCCAGGTTGAGCCGCGATCCCGCTTACTTATGAGTTTTACCGCCGGCGATGGCAGGGCCGTGATTTGCGGTTCACCAGCCTTCGTCTGCGGGACCATCCACGTGCCCGTTTCTAGGTCTACGTCGACCCAGCGCATTGTCAGGATCTCCCCGCGGCGCCGGCCGCTGTACAGTGCAAGCAAGAAGATATCTCGCATATCGTCGTTCACGAGTTCCAGCGCCTTGAAAAAGGCACCGATCTGGTGAGGAAGGATTCGCGTCTTACGCAGCTGGACCGGCAGCTTCTCAACCTTGTTGAATGGATTGGCGCCCTCGTATGAACTCAGCGGACTGCGGCCAGCAAAATTAAACAGCGCCTTACCGACAGCGCAGATCCGGTTCACTGACCCTGCGGAGAGCCGTTCCAGCAACCCGGCCTGTAACGCTGCTGCCATCTTCGGCGTGATTTCCGAGAGTCGTTTGTCCTTCCATCGCTTGAAGTGCTGCTCCCAGTAACCGTCGAGATTCGATCGGGACCGCCCTCTTAGCTCGAGATTTGCCTTGTACTGCGTCCAAGCCTGTTCGATGGTCCACTCACCGCGAGCGATCTGGCGCTCCTGAACTGGACTCTTTCCTGCCGCGTACTCGGCGGCGGTCAGTATCGCTTTAGTGCGGGCCTGCTCTGGGGTGAGTTCCGGGTAACGGTCGAGCTTCGTCCACTCAACCTTCGAGCCGAACTTGGTGACGTAGTAGAACGTCTTCGCCCCAGATGACGTGACTCGGAGACATAGCTTCGGCTGCTTCGTGTCCCAGTAGTTTTTGCGCCCCTTCTCGGGCGGCTTGATCGATTCGATGAATTGCTTCGTGAGTTTCTGGCGTCTCGGCTGGCTCATGCATCCAGTATCAGTTAGCCCGGGCTAACCCGAAGTATACCAATTCTCACCGTTCAGTACCGGTGATTAACGCGCGTCACTGCTTTGATTCTATCGACGATGGCTCGGTAACCAGTTGATATTTATTCTATTTCTATTTCGATCATCCGCTTAGAATTGGTGCCGAAGAGAGGACTTGAACCTCCGACCCACGCATTACGAATGCGTTGCTCTACCAACTGAGCTACTTCGGCATATCCCGTTTTTCAGGGGCTGCGGTCCGAAACGACGTTTCGGACGACAC
>JGI12316J14372_10003416_pt1 | contig 15061 bp, 16 predicted proteins | sample MarCyaLeptolynsp_FD_14372 | JGI IMG/M metagenome (IMG submission 14372) | reverse complement strand
CTTCTGCGTCTTCACCGGAACGTGGGTCCGCCCCCGGACTATCATCCACCTGTTTCTTCTGATCCCGACGCCGTTCCTTCGCCGCCTTGGCATCCGCCTTGGAGGATTCGATGGCACTCGGCATCGCCTCTTTGGATTTTGCCAGGATTTCCGGCCAGACATCGCGCAGCCCATCCCGCGAAATATCCGCAAAGGCCGGCGCGCCACCCAAAAGCGGTTCGCGAATACTCTCCGTATCCAGTGCCGCCTGCAAAAGCGCCGCAGACCGAGTCGCGTTCTGACTGAGCTTGAGGGAAGAAAAGACCCAGGCTTCCTGCAGTAAATCGGCAATCTGCGGGGAAAGCGACGGTGTGCGCGTATTGCCACGCCGGAACCCGTCGACCGCGTCCTGAAGGTCGGCTTGGAGGTCTTCCAGTGAAATGTCGAAGGCCCGCAATGCCTGAACAGCATCGCAATCCGACTGTTCGAAGAGCTTTAAGAGGACATGCTCTACTTCAACATTGAAGTTCGTCTGCTGTACGCAGAGCTGTGCCGCGCCTTCCAGCGCTTTCTTGCAGGCGGGGTTTAGTTTCCCCACCAGGGTCTTCATGTCCAGCTGCATGCGCTTATCCAAGCCGATCCGATCTCAGCTTTTGACTCGGACGCGATTCGAGTTTCAGCGCAAGGTTACAACTCCGCCGGCGCCAAGGACGTCCCGTCGAAGAAGCGGGAAAATCGAAAGGGTTCAGGGTCGACACAGGGAGCTGCCCCGGTTGCGAGTTCGGCGGCAAGCCGCCCTCCTCCAGGGCCAATTCCAAAGCCATGGCCGGAAAACCCGGATGCGAGAACGAGGCCCGGCAAGTCCTCCAGCGTATCGATACAGGGAACCGCGTCCGGCGTGACATCAATCATGCCGGCCCAGTATTCCTCCACTGTCAGGTCGGACAGTACAGGAAAGCGCGCTTTCAAGTCGCGCATGCCGGCATCCAAAATCCCCTTATCCGCCGCGGGATCGAGAATGCGGCAGGCCTCAAACGGCGTTTGGGCATCATAGGACCAATCCGCCCGCTGCCGCCATTCGGCGAAGAAATCGCCATTCAGCCGGACTTTCACGGAATCACGTTCCGCCATGAAGGAATGCCAAAACTTGCGCATCCACTTGAACGCATCCGGCACTAGGTAGAAGGTCGAATCGAAACCGCGCGACAGGGTGTACTTCCCATCGTTGCGCCGCCGGATCGAAAACTCCGGCGTCGACAGNCCGCCCGGCGTGACTTCCGGNCCCTCGCTTGTGCGCAGCACGGATGACTTCACNTTNAGCTGCGGAAACTCGACACCTTGGCGTTTAAGGAAAAGCGAAGACCACGCACCGCCTGCCAGAATTGCCGTATCGCAGCCAATCGTGCCGCGTTCCGTGACAACGGCTGAGACACGTCCGTTCGTCGTTTCCAAGCCGCGCACCGCGCATCCGGTCAGAAGAATGCCGCCATCCCTGCGGAAGGCGGAGGCGATCGCAGGGGCCGCTTTGGAAGGTTCCGCCCTGCCGTCGCTTGCCGTCCAGAGAGCACCGGGATGCGTGCCGATATCGTAACCGGGCAGCACGTCGGACAATCCGTCCCGCGTTATGACACGGGTGTCGAGTTGATACTGCTTTGCCAGATTTTCCCAGCGCGCAAAGCCGTCCAGCTCACTCTGAGTTTTCGCGACGTAGATAACACCGGCCTGCACAAATCCGGTTTCCGCCTCGATGGTCTGATCCATCGCGCGCCATTGGCGCATGCTTTCCATAATGAGCGGCAGTTCCTTGGGGTCGCGACCTTGCTGACGGCAATATCCCCAATTGCGCGACGACTGCTCTCCGGCAATGACGCCCTTCTCACACAACGCAACGCTATGGCCCATCTTCAGCAGGTGCCATGCCGCGCACACACCGATGATCCCGCCGCCAATTACGACGGCATCGACCTTTTCGGGCCATGCTTCGGACGAGACTACGGGATCGACGGGCGGAGACATGACGGAGGACCTAGCTTTCTTTTAAGTCGACACCAGCGCCTCATGGCCGCGCACGCGGATACGAATCTGCTCATCGGCCTCATTCGCCGCTTCCTGTCGTACCCAGCTGGTCCACCCAAGGCGGAGATCGCTGCCAAGCCGGCTTGCCGGAACCGCCGCCGGTTTCGCATGCAGTCGAATGGAGAAGTTAAACTCCGGCGTCGCATAGAATGTCACCAGTGAGCGCAGCGCCTGAAATCGCGCGCCGTCCGGGAGGAAGCTCTCAAGGTCTTCACGTTCGAGCGGACCAATGACAATCTCAAAGCTGGATTGTTGATCCCAATACTGGGTTCCCAGGAACGCTTCGCCACCCAGTCTGTTGTTCAACCCGCGTTTCGCACCAATCCTTGTTTCCTGACCGTCCCCGATATGGACCCACTCACCGATGAACTGGCGAACCCGGAACGGCAGTCCGAAATAGTCCTCTAATATCTGTTCCAGTCCCGCCGCAGAGCGGGTTGTGCGCGCGAACAGTCCGGCATATCGCAGCAGCGCACGATCGTCGACCGCAAGCCGGCGCTGAAGTCCATCCGTACCGATACCCGTAAAAGAGCGCAGGAACTTTGCGATAAGCGTGCGCTCTGGCGGGCGGGTATCCAGACCGATGCGATGTGCCTTGCGCATCCGCACCATGAGCGAGGCAAGACGATGGTTAAAGATGTCGAGAAATCCGCGCCAAGCCGTGTCTTTTTTCGAAACTCGCTGGATCAGGCGTTCGGTGAAGGGCCGCGGAAGTGGACCCATGGCGCCAGCCAATCCGATGAAACGGATCTCCATATCGTCCGGCCCGGCTTCATCCTTTCGCGGTGTATAGGATTTTATCGAACTGGGCGGGAAAGCCAGGGACGGATCCGATCGAAACCGCACCGCTTCACGATCTGGATTCGCCCCTTCCCCAATCGGCAGCGTTTTAGCATTGGCGTCCGATCCAACGCCCTGCATCATTTCGATCACGCGAACCGCCTGATAGAAGTCGAACCGGTACGGCCGGTTGCGCAGTTCCTCGATCAGAGGTGGTGATGTTCGCCGGCTCTTGGCGGCCATTTCTTCCACTCCTCGTCGCTTTCAGTCGACTTGATCGTGAGTTGCGAGAATGAATTGATCGACGCGTATAGCCCAAAGAATCGATCGAGCACCGCCGACAGAAGGATCGCGCTGGATCCGACAAATGCGTTCTTATCCAGTGTCAGGATAACTTCGACGCCGCGCGCGAAACCGCGCCAGTGATCGGGACCCATGCGTGCAACGGCGCGCCGGCACTCCATGGAGACAATACCATTGATGACCCGTTCGGTCCCAGGCGCGCTGGCATCGGAATACAGCCGAAGGATTTCCTTAAGCGCGGTCAGCGACCCCTCGAATTGACTGAGCGACAGATAGTTCAACGACAGATGCGAAATGAGCCGCCAAAGCGTTTCGCCACCGATCGGCGGCTCTGCTTGAGGTGTGGGCTTATAGATCGCCTGGATACTTGAAACCGGTGCCGCAGTCTCTGAATTCAGCGTCGATCCAGCCCGCAACTGTTCCGCCAACCCCCGGTTCGTGCACCAGGTATGGGCATAGAGCGTCGTCGTCGCCGGCTGGGTCGGCAGGTAATCCAAATCCACGAAAGAGAGATACAGATCCGTTCCGCGCAGTTCCGCCCGCGGCGTCTCGCGGCGGGTCGCATACCAAAAAGCACGCGCATCCCGGCTTGTCGCCGCATGGTTAAAGGAAAAGAACGGCTCCACGCGAAACGCATCCGCATTTTCCTGATTGCTGGCTGTCACGCTACGGATCGAATGGATCTCCGTCGTCAGTTCCCGGCGACGGTCCCCGACCAAACGATACTCCGTCTGTCGTCCGTCCAGGCGGATTGGTTCCGACGCCTTAGAGAACAGATTGACCATCGGCGTCGTGAAGAGACGAAAGTTGTCCGGTTCGAGCGACAGGGAGCGTGGCGGTGGGTCGCGCAGCAGCAAGAGAATATCCAGCTTCTTCTTCGCCTTCGCTTTGGAGAGGCCGGAGACATCGCAATACTGAAACTTCTGCGGAAACGAAAAGAGCTCCCGCAGCAACTGATAGGCTGGCTGACCATGCGACGGAACGGGGATCACCGCGTCTTCACGTTCGAACCCGGCCGTTCCCAATGCTTCAAGCCCCTGAACCACGGCCTGATCCATGTTGTCGTCCGGGATCAGGGCAACGCCCATGGCCCCGACAAAGACCTGCTCCATTAGGGCGGCGGCCGTGACGGGATCGGCGTGAAGATGGAACCTTAGGCTATCCAGCGACATGTCGCTCAACGCATCAGCGGTCGTTTCGATCCGAACCCGCAGGACGGAACCGACCGTGTTGCCCCCTAACACATGGGCTGCACGCGATAGGAATTCGTACCGGTCCGTGGATTCGATATCCGCTTCTCGCACTTCAACCGGCCAGAGCGTTACCGGATAAACGGTGCGAAACCGGCAGGTCATGCCATTGGGAGCCGTCGTGAAGAGCTCAGAGCCACGCGGGATGTCATACCCGTCCGTCAGCTTTCCCCGCGCGCTGTCGACGTTGAACTGCGCGATCGACATGGACGGTATCGGGTCCACGAACTGCGGATACAAAATCCCAAGCAGAGCCTGAGGGATTTCGGGAAATTCGGCATCGATGTTCTGCTGGATGCGGCCGGTCAGGAACGCAAAGCTTTCGATCAGCCGCTCGACATGCGGGTCCGGCGACTCCGCACCGGAGAGGTCGAGCCGCGACGCAATTTTCGGGTAGGTGTCGGCAAAGGCTTGCCCCATACGCCGCAGATATCCCAACTCACGTTGGTAATGCGGCAGCAGCGCTTCGCGTGGGTCCCGGGCCATGGTCCGCTAAGCCCCCCGATCCTGCACTTCCGTACCGTCGATGCGGATCGGAAACGAGATCGGCTCAACGACGTCGCCGAACCGCATACCGCCGGACACGAGAAGATCAAGCCGCCCAGTCTCCTTACGGACCGCTTCAACCGTCACATTTACCTTTGTCAGGCGCGGTTCATAAGCGGCGATCGTCTGCGCCACCGCGCGGGCAACGCGGCGCTTGTCGCGTTCGTTGTCCGTATAGAGGTGGGACAGATCCACAAGGCCAAAATCCAGAACGGTCCGTTCCTGATCTCGGATCGCCGCTTCGCCCCAGGTACAGCGCGTGTTAAGCAGCGTCTGGATTTCCCGTTGGATCGACTCCGCCATACCATCCAGATCGAGATAGCGCCGAGGCACCGGTTCGTTCGAAACGCCGGGGCTTTCGTCGCTCAATCTGTCGAACAACGGGGCAAGATCGCCCTTAGACTTTCGTAGCGTCGGCATCAATCGCCTCTGTTTTCAACGGGACGCTTCCTTAAAACCATCACCGAAGGTCAATCGCTTCCACCCGCGAAATATTTACGTTGGCTTGAAGGTTAGGAATGTAGAATTGGTAGCCGACCGCGTTCATGCCATTGACCGTCGACTTACTACTGCCTGTCTTCCGCGAGATAAGGTTTTGGCGCCGAATGCGTCCATAAAAACCATAGATCGGACGCCTCAGCTTCGCGACGACAATCCAACGCCCTCCAGCCTTTTTGTTCTCATAGGCCGCCATGTCCTTCATGATGTCCATATCGGAAACGCCAATCGCCTTCCCGATTGTAAGCCGCCCCTCATAACCTGGGTCGTCACGAAATTCATCAAAGGGCGACCACCAAGTTGTCACCGTCTTGTCCGCGCCGCGAATTAGGATCGCTTTTCGGCTAAGCGTAAAAAGCTTCATCCCAGATCTGAGCTTCATATGCTTAACGCTGCCGCCAAAGGACTTCCGAACATAGTCCGGCAGATCGCCAAGCTTCATGCCTTCGTTTTCAATCGCCATCTAGATACCCCCAGCGCTCAATCAAACTATAGACCAATGACTGACCGATAAGTTCATCAGATTCTCTTCGCCAAGAAAACCAATCAGCTCCACCGGTTGTAAGACAATATGCTTGTGTTGAAACGAACAAGGGCCAGCCCAACGGCTGGCCCTGTATTGGATAGAAGCAAATGAAGGATACTGGGATTAGTTGGCGTTCGTAACCATATCCCATTCGGTCGCAACCGAACCGGCAACAGCCGCGTTGTCGTCCTGCACCTTGTATTCCCATTTGATCTTCGCATAGACGAAGTTCACGGTTTCCTTCGGCACATCGTCGCCACCACCTGCCATTGCGACGGAGCCGACCATGGCGTGTTCCATCGTGATGACGATTTGCGGCTCGTGGGACGTTCCCGTCGCACGCAGCACTGTGAAAACGATCGTCCCCAAATCCGTACCGGTGTTGCACTTCTCGATCAGCGATGTGGTCGCTTTGTCGAAGTCCTTCTTGATCGTGAACTCGCTATGCTCGACACGACCGACGGATCGACCCGTATTCGCGACGTCCTGCTTCAGGTGCTGATGGACCGAGTGGGAGAAGCTGTGGCAGGTAATCTCTTTCTCATGCGACTTGATAGACGCTTCGCCTTCGATCCCTGTGATCTTGAGTACCATTGTGTCCATGACGTGATGTCCTTTTCGACTTTCTTAGCCCGGTCCCAAATATTCCGATGCAATTCTTATGCAGCAGGCGGCGGTAGTTCCGCAACAAGCCGGACAGAGGCCGTCAGTTCTTCAAGCTGGAAGTGTGGCTTCAGGAAAACCGTGGCGTTGTAAGAGCCAGGCTTGCCCGGGATCTCGCGAACATCGACCCGTGCTTCACGCAGCGGGAAGCGTGCCTTCGTTCCCTGGGGCGCATCGTCCGTCAGCAATACGTAGTTCGCGATCCAGATGTTCAGGAACTCCTCGACATTCGCTGCCGTCATGAAGCTGCCGACCTTATCGCGCATAATCGCCTTCAGGTAATGAGCGAAGCGTGACGCGGCCAAAATGTAAGGCAGTCGTGCAGACAGCGCCGCATTAGCGTTCGCACTGTCCAGATTGTACTTCTTCGGCTTCTGCGTGGTCTGACCGCCGAAGAACGCGGCGTAGTCCGTACCCTTGCAATGGCAGAGCGCGATGAAACCAAGGTCGGATAGCTCTTTCTCGCGCCGGTCGGTGATCGCAATCTCCGTCGGGCATTTCAGAGCGATATCGCCCTCATCCGTCATGAAGGTGTGAGTAGGCAGGCCTTTCACCACGCCGCCGCCTTCAACACCGCGGATTGCTGCGGTCCAGCCATATAGCGAGAAGGCATTCGTGATGCGCTGAGCCATCGCCCAAGCGGCACTGCCCCACAGATATTTGGAGTGATCGCGACCGTCGGTGTCTTCGCTGAAGTCAATGCCTTCAACCGGCACCGTATCCGGGCCGTAAGGAAGGCGCATCAGCGTATGCGGCAGGGTCAGGACCATATAGCGGCTGTCTTCGCTGTCGCGGAAGCTGCGCCATTTGATCATCTCGGCGCTTTCGAAAATCTTCGCCAGATCGCGCGGGGTTCCGAGGTCCGTAAAGCTGTCCATGTCGAACATGCGTGGGCCGGCGGATGCAATCATCGGGGCATGTGCCGCGGCGGCGACTTCCGCCAGCTTTTCCATCAGCGCGAAATCCTGCGGATGGCGCGAGAATTCGAAATCCGTCACAAGGCAGCTATAAGGATGACCGCCAAACGTGCCGTATTCCTCTTCGTAGATCATCTTGAAGAGCGCGGACTGGTCGAACTCGACTGCTTTTTCCAGGTCGCCAAGAACGTCCTTCTTCGACGCGTTCATCAGCCGAAGTTTCAGCTGAGTTCCCGTCTCGGTCCCCATGACGAGGTAATGCAGGCCGCGCCAGCTGGCCTCCAACGCCTGGAAGTCCGGGTTGTGCATCACTTCGTTAAGCTGCTCGGTGATCAGCCCGTCGATCTCAGCGATCTTTTGGTTGATGGACGCGATCGTGTCGCTCGAGACGTCGGTACCGCTTTCAACGACACTGTCGATGAATTCGCCGATCAAGTCCCGGGCATAGGCCTTCTGACCTTCATCCCGCGCCAGCTTGCCTTCGACCATGATTTGGTCGAGGACGTTCAGTTCTTGAGTATCATCCGCCATCTTACTTCCCCTTATCCGGTCATAGCCGGGCCAGAATTTCGTCAGCGCCCCTCATTCATCCCGGAGCGCCGGGAAACGTGTCGCCTACTCTTCGGGTTCTTTCGACTCTTCCAGGAGCTTCTTCACTTCGGCCTGCTTGTCCGCATCACCGACCATCTCCTGCAGCAGTGCATCCAGATCGTCGTTGCCGTCGAGCTTCGTCTTCAGATCTTCAAGACGGCGCCGTGCCTCATAAAGCTTACGAAGCGGCTCGACCTGTTTGACGACCTGAACCGGCTCAAAGTCTTCCAGCGAATTGAAGTTCAGCTCGACATTCATCTTGCCGCCGTCTTCGCTGTCTTCGCCGGCCATGGTGTTATCCACCTGGAAGGCGAGGCGAGGCTTAATGCTGGCCATGATGTCGTTGAAGTTGTCGCGGTCGATTTCCACGAACTTGCGATCCTTCATCTTCGGCAGCGGCTCGGCCGGCTTACCGGAAAGATCGGCGATAATCCCCATAACGAAGGGGAGTTCCTTCATTTGGATCGCGTCCCCGATCTCGACGTCATACGTGATCTGAACGCGCGGCGGGCGCACCCGGCCGATCTTATGCTGAATACTGTCGGACATGAATGTCCCCCCTTCGCCAGGACGTCCGGACTAGTCATCGCGCAATCGATGCCGGCCGGATATCACCAAATCTCAAAAACTGTACTTCATCCAGACCCAGTTTAGGAAGCGAGAATACATTCCCAGGGCCACCCCAACCAAGCCGTATGGCTGGCAACTTCCCCGCGATTCAGGACGGCAAAAAGTTTCCAACCACTGATTCTCAAGATAAGTTAAATGAAACTTGCTCTCTATTGCAAGTCTTTCCGTAAGTTTTGTTTCTAATTCGAAATGTTCGCGCCAGGTGTCCTGCATTCGTTGTTTGGTAATATTTCAGGNACCAGACTTCGCCGAAGCTGTGCGCCGGCTCATACGACACTGCGGTCCAAAAATCCCATCGCAATCCACGATCTGTCCTGGATGGATGCGCGCAATGCGCTTAGAGTGCCGGGCGAAGACAGCAAACACGAAGCCAGCGAACACCAAGACAGNGAACACACGNGGAAACATCAATGAGCGAGGATGTCGTTGAACTCATCGGGTCGGAAACACCGAGCGGCAGCATCCGGGTGAAACTGGATATCGAACTGCCGCACGAGCAAGCCATGCAGATTTTAAGCACGGTCCACGACTTCAAGGATCGGAAGCGCAAGGAAGAAGAGGCCGCTCTGCGCAAAGCCGAAGCCGAACGCCGCAAAGCGGAAGCTGAGGCGCGCAAGGCCGCGAAGGCCGAGGCTGCGAAGGCCAAGAAGGGTGCCGCGGCGAAGAAAGCCGAAGCCGCCGCCAAGGAAGCCTGAGCGAAAGTTGGATCGCAGAGCGTTATTAGACACACCAGCAAGACACCACCAGGCGCGTAGGCGCCGGACAGCAGGGGATCGACATGTCTGAAAAAGTCTTGGAATTCATCGGCAGCGATACATTGCCGGACACGCTGAAGGTCAACATCCAGATGGAAATGCCTTACGAATTGGCAGTGAAAATCCTGGATCTCATCCAAAAGAACATGCCGGAGGATCCGCCTGCCGCAGCCGAAGGAACTGGGGAGGGTTAGGGACAATCCGGCGCCTTCCCGCTTAACGCGGAAATTTAGCAGGTAAATCGAAATGGATATCGGTGTTCCGTACCGCAGGCTCGGTCCGGTGGATATCGAACCTACATTGGAATTGCTCGCGTCCTTGGGAGAGGACGCGTGGGAAACCAATCGTTTGCGACAGGATCTGCTTGCCGCATCGCCTCACCGCGGAACAACCCGTTCCATCATCCTGAAATACAATTGGCTCCCCTATCAGTCTCCCTGGGGCATGCGCACGATGCGGGAGTTGATCGAACAATGGTGCCGTCAGGAAGAGATCGACCCCGCCACCCTGCTGCCAGAGGTCGAACACGAAACCAACGAAGGGCATGTAAACGTCTTTCCGCAATGGCCGAAGTTCAAAGACATCGTCGGTCCGTTGGTGGATCAGGCGACCAGTTACCTGAATGCGCCGCGCGGCATAGCGACCCGCATCGCCATTGTGGAAATGATCCCTGGCGGCAAGATCGCGCCCCATGTCGACGGCCAAGCCCACGCTGCTGCAGCGCACCGGCTACACATCCCGCTGATTTCCCCGCCTGGCGTCGAATACAAGATTGACGGCAAGAAGTTTAAGATGCAGCCCGGCTTCGCCTATGACTTCAACAACCGCAAACAGCACAGTGTTCGCAATAAGAGCCCGCGGCCAAGGATCAATATCCTGATCGACTTCCTTCCCAATCCCGGCGCGCCTATGCAAACCGCCCTGCCCCCGACCCGTCGTTAAGGACGCCCCACCATGAAGAGCATCGATCGCGTTCGAACCGCCGCCGAGGCTGCGGGTTTAAACATCAACATCGTAACCATGCCGGACTCTACGCGCACGGCGGAGGATGCCGCGGCGGCTTGTGGCTGCGCGGTCGACCGGATCGTAAAATCCATGATCTTCGAGGTGGAGGAGACGGGCGACCTGGCCCTGCTCTTGGTTTCGGGCCGGCACAATGCGGACCTCACCCATGTTCAGGCGCAGATTGGGCTCACGCTGAAGCGGGCCGATCCAAACAAAGTACGGGAGATCACCGGTTTTGCCATCGGCGGCGTCTCCCCGATCGGTCACAAATCTCCTATCAACGCTTGGATCGACACGGTCCTGTTGGACTGCGACACGGTCTGGGCCGCAGCCGGCAAACCAAACGCCGTCTTCGAAGCCGACCCGAAAGAACTAGCCGACGCTGCGGGGGCGCAGGCTCTGGCGATGGTTACAAATGGCGAGGAGCTACGAAACTCTTAGGTAGTCGTTTTTACTTGGATTTAACGACACAACACCGATGTCTGTGAAGCCTTGTTGGTCAGCCCAGGCCCTTGCGTTCTGTTCATCTTGCCCGAAATGAACCAGATTTCCGCTTTCATCAAAAACTGCGTGGCAACGAAAGAATGATGGATTGTTCGGATCCAAGGAACCAAAGATGTGCTGAGGCAAAGACCAACCGGAGAAGAATGTAGCAATGCCTACACCGACCGCACCGATACCTGAGCTGACTATTCCAACTACATTCCCTGCTTGATTGAACACAGGGCCACCGCTCATCCCACCTGGCCAGTCAGAATCAACGTTAACTCGAGGCCATGGGCGTCCTCTTCCTTTATCAGCAGGTTCGATATCAATGATGCGCCCAATTGACATATACATGTACTGTTCGATTGGTCGATCTGCACCAGAATCTTGGGACTCCGAGTCTAGGTCCGCGAACCCGATTGCCATTAGCTCTTCATCGATACTTGGATACCAACCGTCAAGATCCACAGGCAAATAGGGAGTTCCATATCCTGTTTCTTGGCTTGGTCGAATTTTGACGACCATTAACTCGGTTGAATTCTTTAGTCGAGACCCGGTTAGAGGATTGTCTTCTACGCCAAAGATGCTGAAAGCGCCGGACAACGGCCGCCACGCGTTTTCATCCAATTTGGTTTTACCATAGACGAGCCCACTGACCTCGAGAGCAGCTAGTGAAATGTTGTCCCTCAGAACGAGACCGCTGCTTTCGGAAGACATGTCGAAAAGGTCTTCCAATACGTGAAATGCAGTTGCGCATGTTGACCATGGGTCAATGCGAAAGGCTGTCCCTTGACCGCGCGGCCTCTTTTCGGCTTCGTGAGGATTAAAACTGAATAGAGGAAGAACTTTCGCCCGCAGTTCAGGGTCCTGACAAAGGAAAAGACCGCGATTGTCAGCAAGGCATTCGTCAGGTTGAACTGGAAAGGGCATTATATTGTGCGCTCCGCCATTTCATCTCACGCTACCCGGTTGAACGGCATATACTGACACAAGAATTGGCCAAGCACTACTGCTCGGCTCAAGCCAATTGATGCGATTTCTAGGGAAAGTTCCTTATAGAAGCCTAGCCTAACCTCGCAGCAATCTAGTTACCCACCGAGAACCGTTCCTTCGCTGCGGCGGTCAGGTCGGACAGGCTTTGCTTCTGCCTTCCGTCGGCATCGAAATTCGATGGGTCGAGCCATTCCTGAAACGCGTCCTTCACCATCGGCCATTCACGGTCGAGGAGAGAGAACCAAGCGCTGTCGCGATTGCGGCCCTTGGTCACCATCATCTGGCGGAAGACGCCTTCGAAGGTAAAGCCGAGGCGCAGCGCGGCACGCTTGGACGCTTCATTCAAGTTGTTGCACTTCCATTCGTATCGCCGGTAGCCCAGTTCGTCGAAGGCGCGCGCCATCATCAGATACATGGTCTCCGTCGAAGATATGCCCTGCTGCATCAGGGGCGAGAAATGGATATGCCCCACTTCGATAGAACTGAGCGGCGGGTCGATACGAAGGTAGCTTGCCACGCCAACGGCTTTCTCGGTCTCAAGATCGATCACGGCATGGAACAGCGGATCGTCGCCGAGCGCCGTCTTATCCATCCACGCTTCGAACGCGGCCAGATCGGCATGGGGTCCATACGGCAGATAGGTCCAGGACCGGGAATCCTCCGCCGTCTGATAGGCCGCCAGCAGATCCGCGGCATGGCGTGCTTTGTCCAAAATTTCGAGCCGGCACGTGCGCCCCTGCATTGGCGTGCGCGGCGGTCGCGGCGGCGGCGCGAAATCCGGCACCGGAAAGCCGACCTTTTGGCCAAGTTCATTCACTTCATTCTGCATAGCGTTTCATCCGTATCTACAGGGCGCGGTTGATGCGCTGAATACGCGATGGTTGGCCCCATGAGTAAGAGCCATAAAAAAGAATGAGGGGGTGCCAGTATACTTGGCGGTTTTATCGGAAGTCTTAGCTGCGCGGCTGAAAGACGATGCAGTCGAAATCGTTATTGATCAGCGTCTCACACGCAGCATGCGCTCCGTGCCGGTCGAAGCCGGTAACGCGGGACCGATGAAGCCCGCCCGAGGCATCGATGACAACCACCTGATCGTCCGCCATGGCACCGAGTGTCTGGAACGCCTGCTGCGCAACCGTGCGCGCGGCTTCAGCCCGGCTAAACGCGCCGACCTGGATTGTCCATCGCGTCGCCTGCAACTCGCTCAGATCAACGCCGGAGTCGGCGTCCCCCTGAGGTTCGACTTCTTCCGGTACAGGTGCAGAAGTTTGCTCTGCTTCCGCCACCAACAGTTCCGTCGGCATCTCTTCTTCCAGAAGGCGGGCAAAACCGCGATCCAGAAGATTCCGCATATGGCGGTCACGCCAGTCGCCGGTCTCCCCCCCAAAGACGACGCCTATAATCCGACGACCATTGCGTTCCACAGAGGCGACCAGATTGAAGCCGCTGGCGCGGGTATACCCGGTTTTGATGCCGTCCGTACCTTCATACGAGGACAGAAGCGTGTTGTGATTGCGATAGGTCCGCCCCCCATATTCAAAATGGGTGGTCGAAAAGTATTCATAGTAGTCCGGGTAATCTTCTCGAATGCGCAGGCCGAGGATCGCCATGTCGCGTGCGGTCGACAACTGCCGCCGGTTCGGAAGGCCGCTTGCATTGCGGAACGTGGTCCTGCTCATGCCGAGCTCACGCGCACGATCCGTCATGATCTCCGCGAATTCCGATTCCGTTCCGCCCATCGCCTCAGCCAGCACCACGGCAGCGTCATTTGCCGACTTCGTAACAAGGGCTAGAATTGCATCTTCGACCCGGATCGTCTGTCCGCGCCGCAGGCCGAGCCGAGACGGCTCCATATTCTGCGCATGCCTAGAAACCGGCAGTTCCTGGTTCAAGGTCAACCGTCCCTGTTCAATCGCTTCAAACGCCATATAAAGCGTCATAATCTTCGTCAGCGAGGCAGGATAGTTACGGGTATCTTCGTTTTCGGAATGCAGGATGCGGCCAGAGCTCGCGTCAATCACGATGGAGGCATACTTCGCGAAAGCATACTGGGGTGCCGCAAAAATTACGCCGGTAAGTAAAATTAGGAAAAAAACCGGTGCCTTGCGCAAAGCCATTCCCCCAAACGGTTGAGTCCCGTAACAAAATCTTTTGAATACTTCGCAATATTACTCTTGGCACACTACGAATCAGTCCAGCAGTTAATACGGTAAGTCGCGAATCCTGTCCATTGTAAATGTGGGTGCACATACAATATCGTGATCTGAACGCGGCGCAGTCAGGCAGCGGCGCTACAAGTCCACCAAAGTTGCAGGAGCGTTCATGCTAGTTGCGATGCGCAGATTTCGTTGGTCCCTGGTTCTATTCTTGCCCGTATTCCTAGCCGCATGTCAGACCAGTGGAGAGATCGACAATCCGGCACAGCGCCGCGCGACTTGGTTTTCATTCCTGAGCGGCGAGGACATTGCAGCTGAATGTATTGCTTCGGGCCGTGAACAGCTCCGTCTGATCTACTATGCGGACCGGGACATCCAGGTCCGGATTTACGACATCGATTTGGGACTCCGCCCGGAACCGCAACTCCGCTCCAGGGTCCTGACCTTCGTCGCCAACGATTGGTTTCCCTTGCCCATCCTGACTGATCCGACGCGGCCATTCCGCCCGTTCGAGTCCATCGCCAACCTTTCCATCGAGAGCGCGGAGGCGATCGTGACTGAACTTCGGGATGCAGGTTGGGCAACGCAGNCGCCGCCAATCGGGCGCCGAATTGCGTCCCATTCCTATGCGTGGCTNNTCGCNGGGTGCATTGACGGACAGTTCCACTATCAAGTTTTCGAATATCCGGATGAGGAATTCCTGAACTTCCGTTTTCCCGCCGTTCTGTTCGATTTGGACACGACTGAAATCGATGTCGCGCAACATCCAAATGACGGAATCAGAAGACGGTATTCTCAAGGGTTCGGTTCGACACCGGACGAGCCCAATGACGAAATGCTCCGCGGGCGACGTCATAATCTTGTTGTAAATGCCCGGGGTGTCGAATTCTCATACTGATAAGTTCGC
>JGI12316J14372_10003414_pt1 | contig 15062 bp, 12 predicted proteins | sample MarCyaLeptolynsp_FD_14372 | JGI IMG/M metagenome (IMG submission 14372) | reverse complement strand
CTGGCCAGTTCGTAGCAAACTGAGAGACCGAGCCCATGTCCTTCGGACTTGTCGCCTTTCCGATAGGCTTCGGCAAACTCGGAAATCTCCGTCATATCCATGCCCGGTCCTGTGTCGAGGACACAAAGATTTAAGAAAGCACCTCGCGCACGCACGCCGAAAAGAACCTTGCCGCGTTCCGTGTACTTCACTGCGTTCGAGACAAGATTGCTCACAATCCGCATGACGATCAGAGGCGGAACAGCAACCGTCTTGCTCGAAAGGACGCGCCGCAATTCCAATCTCTTGGAAACGGCCTCCTCTGTAAACATCTGGTAGACCGTATCGAGAACCAGTGAAATTTCATAAACCTCCGGTTCAGCCTGCGCTCCGCCTCCTCCTTCTGCAGCGGGAGATTTATCGCTCTCAAGTGCCGGTTCTTCTGGCGTGGTCTGCCGCAGGTAATCGTTCGACAACGCTTCTATATAATCGAACGCCTCCTTCAACCGGGATCTGACATCCGGCTCCATGTTTTCGGCCAGACTGTCGACATTCATGCGCAACGACATGATCGGTTGTTTGAGATCGTGGGAAGCTGTTGCCAGCTGTCGCTGACGAAGACTGGCCAGCTCCCTTGCACGCGAGTAATTCCGCTCCGCAACCAGCAGCTCCTGACTGCGTTTTGCTTCCGCCTCAAGCGCTGCAAACTCGGCCCGCACGGCATTGGAATGCTGGCGGCGAAGATTGATGATATGCGCCGTCAGGCCGGTCATCGTCGCGACCAGAAGCACGGAAAAGCACCCTTTAACAGCTGTCGACACCGGGATGATCTCGGCCCGGCTTCCGGCCACAAGCAGGAAAAGCAGCATGGCACCCAAAACGATACCGGCCACCGCAATGAGCGTACCCGTCAAGTGGATCTCCCCTTGCGCGCGTCGCCATCCCCGGCTTGCTAGGAGGGTGGCGGCAAACATGAGGACAAGGAGCGCATAACTGAAAAGCGCCAGATAAGGACCCGGGGAAAAGAAGGAAACGATGTAGCCAAGCACCGAAAGCAGTGCCATCGACGTCAACGCCACAGAGAGTTTCGTTTCGCCCCCTTCGTCCCTGACTGAGCGTCCGGAAATGACAAATCCGATGCCGGACAGGGCAAACAGCAGGAAAAAGCCGACCGGTGACTGAAGCGCCGGATTGGCGGGGTAAAAGAACCGGAACCACAGACCGTCAATATAGGCAATCAGCGCGAGACCGAGACTGAACTGGAGGGCGTAAAGCATGCCGATCCAGTTTTTCATTGCCAAATGAAATCCGAAGAAAAACACCAGACTGGAGATGCAGAAGGCATAAAAGGCAGTATGCGTGATCCCCGAGACGAACGCCGAGGCTTCAAGCTCGGACGGTGTTTCCAGAGCCATGTCGAATGACTGAAAGGGGCCGAACTTGAAATTGACCAGCAGGACGACCGATTCCTGGGGCTCGATTTCAAAGACCGGCGTTCGAAGCCGGGTTACCGAATGGTGCTCGGCGACAAAGGGATCGAAAATCGAATAATTGATGAGCCCTTCGGTAAAGCCGCTTTCGCGGATCAGATAGGCATCGACTTCGCTGACAAGCGGCAGGTCGATCACGAGCACGAAGGGATCGGCACCACGCCCGTCGTCGATGGTATCGTTGAAAATTTCGACGCCGGCCCAGGCCTCTGGTGCATAGTTCCACTCCAGCATCGTTGTATCGAGATCGTCGCCGAACTCACCCGCCCGAAAGAGCTTCAGGATGTCGCCGAGCGATTTCGACGGGTCGCTGTAATAGGTCAGCGACGCCTTCATGTCCGGCACACCACGCCCGGGTTCCAGAAAAACGGTCTCCGCCCGGCTACCGGCCAGAACAAAGAGACAGAAAATCAGGAACAGGCCGAAGCGGAGGGAACTGGTCATTTTCCAAAAGGCATGTAAGGGTTATTCCACTGCAGAGGATATTGGGCCGTGGACGAACAAAGATACAGCGCAATTATCGCGGATGATCATGCAATTGTTCGCACGGGCCTGAAAGACGCATTGGAAAAACCCGGTCTGATCGAACCCGACGGCATCCGCGTCGTGGCCGAGGCAGGCGACGGCCTGAGCGCGATTGCGGAAATCCGCAAGCACCGGCCGGATTTGTTGCTGCTGGACGTTTCCATGCCGATGGCCGGCGGGGTCGAAGTGCTTGTGGAAGCCCGTCGCTGGTCCAAGGACACACGGGTCGTTGTGCTAACGGGCGTGTCAGCAGTCGGGCTTGTTTCGGATCTGGTGGAAGCGGGTGTCGACGGTCTCTTTTCCAAGGCATCGGACAACACGGAATTTTATGAAAAGCTGCCCGGTATCCTGCGCGGTCAGCGGCATATCTCGGATTATTTCCTCAAGATACTGGAAGAGACACCGAAACCGCCGGTCCTGACCGACCGGGAAAGGCAGACGCTGAACATGATCCTCGCCGGGCGGTCGAACAAGGAGATCGCCGAGGGCTTCGGGATCAGCATCAAGACCGTCGACAAGCACCGCACCAGCTTGATGCAGAAGCTGAAGGTCCATTCCGTTCCGCAACTGATTGCACGCGCGCTGAAGGAAGGCCTCATCGATCCGTCAAAGGAGCTCTAAGGCACGGACTCATAAATGAAGTCGGTTTGGTTTGGATCGTTTTGATCATATGAAACAGGGGCTCATTGGGGGATGGACCCCATGGCGCGCCCGGTCTGATCGACGCACTATTTCATCATACTTCGATGAAAGGATCCGATTCATGTTAAAAACAGCACACCTATTCGGCGTCACAAGACTGATAATGGGGCTTGTGGTCGCGGCGCTGCTTGTAAGCGGCCAGGCCCTGGCCCAGGGAGCTGTTGATGCGGACGGCTTTCGGGAAATACGCGTCGCACCGGGCTACGCAATTGCCGACGATTTCATAGATGTGCTGACCCCGTTTTTGAAAGGCCACCCGGAAAGCCTTGAGGGAAACGCAGGCATGGACCTCAGCATCGAGAAGGAAGATGCAGGATATAATGTCGAAATCGTGCTGACCGGCTATCTCGACGACAGCCTCGCCGGAGAGCATTACAAGGGTCATGTCATCCAGACCAGCAACGGTCAGTGGGAGCTGTTGTCCATGTGGGTAAAACCCATTTGTGGACGCGGCGAAAACGTCAATGGTGTCTGCACAACGGCTGCAGCCCCACCTGCCATGTTTCTGACGCCCGGCGCGTCACCGATTGCGACCGGTATGTGCGTCAACGTCAAAGCCGACGACATGCTCAATGTGCGCGCCGGGCCCGGAACGCGCCACCAGATTGTCGGATCACTCGCGCCGGGCGATTGCACAGTCGAACTTTCCAACATCTGTGAAGGCAATTGGTGCCAAATCCGCACGCGGCAGATTTCCGGATGGGTCAATACCCGCTATCTTGCATCTGACAACTGAACGGATCCGCGTGTAAGCCGATACCTAACCTGACGAGAAAAGCCTGCCAGCCAGATGCGCCCCTTTTCCAAACATACCGCGACCGTTTTTCTCGGTGTTCTCATTGGAACGCTGGCGACCGTCGCACCCGGAAGCACGTCGCTGGCAAGCGATGCGCCGAAACCGACCTTCCTGGAAAGCGGCGACAATGATCTCATCCGGTTCCAGATGGGAGATGTCCCGGAGCAAGCAGCAGCCGAACCGTCTTTGACCCAAACTGAAAGGGCTCCGGCAGCACTCCTGCAGGCAGCGCCCACCGACACTGCCGCAGTCGCCGCACGCGCGAAATCCAAAGTCGCGCCGTCGGAAGAGGCTGCTGAAAGCCTGGCGGATACGAAAACGCGAATGCGCGCGCAAAACCAATCGGACGGGTTTGCGCGAAATGCGGTCCCTTTGCCAGCACAAGCACCTACGCCAGCACCAGCACCACAGGCCGACGCGGTCGCGGAAATCGAAAGCCGCCTCTCCGAGCAGCAGATGCGTTTGTACGCTCACAGCGAGCCTCAGCTCGAAGACGCCGCACCCGGCGCACAGATCGACGGCGAAGCAGGGGGAGTTCTGGGATCCAGTCTTTCAGCCGCCGTTCCGCAACCTCAATTGGACGAGGCCGTCAGTGCACGCCTTGTCACGGTCTGTCTCAACAATCCGGAAGATGCCAGCGGCGCAAAGGCGTTTGACATCCGCAGAAACGGCCCGCCGCGATACATCGCAGGCGTCGGCGCCAGCACTTGTGCACGCTTTGAGCCGACCAGGCACACGCTCTATCTTTGGAAAACCAACGATATCGGGGCCTTGTCGCTGATCCTGTCCAACCGGCTGGACCTGAACAACGCGGACGGCACCCAGGTATCCGTCGACTGGCTCAGGGACAAGTAAGGATCAAAAAATGACCGGCACGTCGGACGACGTGCCGGTTCAATTCAACGATGTCTCTGCAGTATGTCGATCCACTGCTGCCCGGTTGAATGAAAAATCGGCCTGATGGCCCAATCTCACATCTGTAGGCTTATCATTCCGGCTGGAGCGCAGCGTTAGGCCGGAATCCGGTAAACGCTTGTCCGACCATGTTTGTTTAATCGCAGGCCACACGGAGTACTGGGTCCCGGTTTGCTGCTTGCGCAGCAAACCGGGACGACAAGGTCAATCACTCTGTCACTTGAGCCAACCTGACAAGCGAGAGGTATTCGGACCGGTATCCGAAACGGTCGGCCCCCATGCTGTCCTTCGCAAGTTTTTCCGCATCTTCATAGCTCCAGTCACCGAGATAATCGCTCCCCTTGAGCAACTGTCCGAAAGAGGCCACCGAGGCCGCAAAGAGCGTTTCTTCGCGCGGGATGTCATTTGAGTCGTCCGTGACCGCGGTTTCGATGAGCTGGCTGTTTTCTGCACCTGGTGTTTTGTAGCGCAACTTCACATAAGCCAGTTCGCCCTGATGCGACCCTGAGACCGGTTCGAACGTTTCACCGCCGTCTCCATAGCGCAGGTCCGAAAACTTTTGCGCAGGCGACCCGACAGGTGTGACTTCGTAGATGGCCGTCACGTTGTGTCCGGCACCGATATCACCGGCATCCACCTTGTCGTTCTTGAAGTCCTCGGTCTTGAGCGCACGTGTTTCGTAGCCGATGAGGCGGTATTCCGCGACCGTTGCCGGGTTAAACTCCACCTGGATCTTCACGTCCTGCGCAATCATGGAAATCGAGCTGACGACCTGGTCCACAAGCACTTTGCGTGCTTCGGACAAGGTATCGATATAGGCTGCTACTCCCTGACCGTTCTGGGCAAGTGTCTGCATCAGTTCGTCATTGTAGTTGCCGCGTCCAAAGCCCAGAACTGAAAGGGCCGTTCCCTGCTTGCGCTTGTCCGTCACGAAGCGTTTCAGGCTTTCCGTGTCAGCAAGCCCGACGTTGAAATCGCCGTCGGTCGCCAGAATGACGCGCGTCTGTTCGCCTTCGCCAGTCATCTTCTCGGCGAGCGCATAGGCTCCCTTCAGGCCTGCGTGTCCGGCCGTTGAGCCGCCTGACGTCAGCGCGTTGATCTTCTCAAGAATGAGGGACTTCTCCGTGACTTTCGTCGGTTCCAGCAGAACGCCGGCACTTCCGGCATAGGTCACGATCGCAACCTCATCCTCATCGCGGAGCGTCGACAGCAAGAGACGGAAAGACTGCTGCAACAGCGGCAGCTTGTTTGCATCCGCCATCGACCCGGACGTGTCGATCAGAAACACCAGGTTCTGTGGCGGCAGATCTTCAAGCGGAACCTTGTACCCCTGAATGCCTACCTGCATCAGCTTGGTGTGTTTGTTCCAGGGCGTCTCGAACACCGACACGCTGGTCGCAAACGGGGCATGGCCTTCTTCGGGAACACGGTAGTCGTAGTCGAAGTAATTGATCATCTCTTCAACGCGCACCGCATCGGGATTAGGCGTATAGCCACCGTTCAGATTTGACCTGATGAACGAATAGGACGCGGTGTCGACATCGATGGAGAACGTGGAGACCGGATCCTTGGAGACCTGTCTCAGCGGGTTGGGATCGGCGCTCGCAAATCGTTCACGATCTTCCGTCTGAACAAGAGGACGGCCCGGATCGGGGGGGAGCATGATCCGGGACTGACCAGCGCTCGACGGAACGGATGAGTGCAGCGAAAGCAGGCCTCCGCCGGACGTCTTCGCGTTCGCGCGATTACGGTCGGGCGCAGGCTGAACAGGCTGAGGTGTCGGAACGATCGCATCCAGAAGCGTTTCCTGCGGAGGCGCTGTTTCCTGATCTGCTTCGGTAAGCTCAACTTGCTCCGTTACCGCCGTGTCCTTGAAATTTTTGCCGACTTCAGACCAGTTGACAGTTTGTGCGGCAATGGCAACAAAAGCCAGCGTGACGATGGAAGCCGAACTGATCAGGACGGCTTTGGAAAGATGTTTACTCTGCATCATGAGAGGTGTCCTTTCGAAGGCCCGAAGGACATAGCCCGAAGGCACAATCCGCTCGGGTAGCAACTCGTTGGTTTTTTTGAAAAACTTGAACACCGCACCCCTGCCGATGCGGCGTTTCGTTTGGTCAGCGGATCAGCGGAGAACGATTCGGTAGCTCTTCCCGCGGGAACATACGGATGCACCGGAGTCCGACCACTAGTAGCGCGCCTGATCCCAGCGGCCGTTTGACTTAAGCCGTGTGTACTGAGCCCGGATATGGGTCTTGGCGTTGTTTACGCCTTCCAGGTTGCGCTTCCAGCTGTAGGATCCGCCGTTCGGAATGACGCGGTTCTTGATGTTCTCCGAACGCTTCCGGTTCGATCCGTAATCGTGATAGTCCAGGTCGAAAAGCTTGACCGGTCCGCCAGTGCTGTTCTTGACCGTGATCTTGACCTTCTTGCAGATATCAAAGCCTGCATGAGCGTCCTGGGCACCGCCGAGCACGGCAAGGCCACCCACTGCAACAAAGGCGGCGGCAACAGCGGTTTTTGCAATCATTTTCATCGTTTTATTCCTTTCCAAAAAATGTGCTCCCTTGGAGCGTTTCATCGATTTGTCGATAACGGAAAGGTGGCAGTTCCAAGCGCTTCGCTGTATGGGGTCGATACCCCAATTGGAGAATTGAAGAACGCGTTCGGAGCCAGGTTACTGGTGGTTTTTGGTTAGCAATAAGCTTAAGATAAGACGCTAATAGACGCCCGCCTTGTAATTGTATTTCTACAAAGAGTCGCTACATGAGCGTGGTAATATTGTTTGATTTTCGGGAAGGGGCACATGGCAGATTTCAGCGCTCAAATTGAAAAATCCAAGAAGGAAGTCGCAGCGGCACAGCAGAAAATCAGCGAGCTGACGTCAAAAATCGAAACCGCGCGCTCGAAACTCGATTCGGGTCAGGATATTTCAATCGACATTGAGAACGCGACGCTGGATGACGTCCACGCTCACACGGAACTGATGGGCGCCAACATCGCCGAGCTGATCATGGGCCTCGACGACGTCACGGCCACGTTCTCAAAAGACTTCGACGCCATGCGCTCGAAAACGGGTTGGGAAACATTTATCGGCTTTTTCTCGAAGGCGAGATCCGACAGCATCCGCCAGGAGCGCATGCGCACCGCGAGCATCGATGACAAGCTCCAGGACCTGATTGCCAAGTCGAATGTCATCGGCCAGTTGCTGCAGGACCAGCTGAACACGCTCAACGAACACAGCAAACGCGTCGAGGGCAACCTCGGCGAAACGCTCAACCAGCGCGAACAGACCGTTGCCAATCTTGAGGACATCAAGAAAGAGCTGGTGGCGATGGATCCCAAGATCATTGCGCTGGAAAACAAGATTTCCGTCGAGACCGATGCTGCAGCGCGAACCAAGCTGGAATCCGAGCTCGCCGAGTTAAACTCGGAGTACAACAGGCTTGCCCAGGAAGAGCAGGTCAAGCTGGCGGAAAGCCAGACCCTTGAACGCTACATCGAGAAGGGCAAGACCTGGGTCGACAGCCTGCAGAACCAGGCCGCGACGCAGATGGTGCTGATCAACAAGCTGCAGACGGACACCAAGCAGCGTGTGGTTCTCTACGATGCATTGGTCAAATCTCTGAAAACGGCCCAGCAGCAGGATGTCGCCCACAAGATCAACGAGATCGGCGTGGCGACGGACAAGGAAGCCCAGTCTGCGATGGCCGCCATCGGTTCGGCCACCAACCAGCGCATGGCCGACATGATGGAAGCGCACGAGGACCACATGGTCTTTGCACGCAAGGTCTTGGAAGAAAAAGCGAAATCGGACGAGCGTTTCGCCCGCCGCTTCCAGCAGATTGTCGAGAAACACGACAAGAATGCCTACGGAGCCTGAGGGCTGAACGTTGGATCTGACACTCGACCACAGAGTACTGGAAGAAGCGCATGAAACACGGCGCTACTTCGCCAAATTCGAGCGCATCATCTCGCATTTGCAGGGCGTCGCGGACAGCGTCGTGTCGGAGGACACGGCGCTCTATTCCGAAATCCCGATCCTGAAACAGTATCTGGAAGCCCTCTCCGGCACGTTCACCGCGCTTTCCTACAAGTATCTTCTGGCCGGACGCGTTTCGGACAAGCTGCCGACCCTCTTGAGCATCGACCGTCAGGAAAGCGGGTTCCCGATCTATCAGGAACTCCTGGAGATGGCGAATGATGCCATGCAGGCGGAAAACCACCTCAGGTCCCTGCCCGTCATGCGCGACCTGAAAGTCGCCATGGTGAACCATATCCTGCGGGAGCAGTCTGCCCCGGTAAACCTGCAGTTTGCGGCGTCCGAACGGCAATATTACGAACAGCTGACATCCGTCTCGCTGTTCTGGGCACGCAATGACCCGCGCCTCGCCTGGACGGGCAATATCGACGAAAAACGCCGGAAATACAGGCTGCACTGGGCCGTTTACGACAGTTTGCAGAACATTCCGCTGATCTATGTCATGGATCTTGAAGACAGCGGCCGTCGGCCTCTTGCCAAGGATGAGCGGCGCTGGCCGCGCGTCCAGGGCCACCTGACGGCCCAGTCCTCCGCAGGACTGAAGCTTGTGACAATCGCGCGCGGCTTCGATCAGGACTTTTCGGATCTGCACCCCAAACGGTTGCGCCGGTTCTACATCGGTCCGATGTACAGCCACACATTCACGCAGCAATCCGGTCCCTTGCGCGACGTGCTGGCCCAGGCAGGCCAGAAACGCGGCGAAGACTGGGCGCTCGCCTGGACAACGGAAACCCTGATTGCCTCGGGAACCGAACAGGAATCGTCCGGCTTCTTCTCCACGGTCGAGCGCCAGGTCTACGATCTCGACCCCTTCGCGGCGACGGGAGACGGTGGCCAGGACGCTGCCGGGCACACGCACAGGCGGCGCTCGCTCATTCTGCCGCAGCGCCCCTACCAGGTTCTGGAAGAACTGAACCCGCCCGGTTTTGCCAATATCCGCAAATATGCCGTCAGTCCGAGCGGCAAGATTCTCAGCTACAAATAGGTTTCCAGCGTGACTCTTTCCAACGACCTCATGGAATTGAAAGAAGACAAGATCCGCGAAAAATACCAAACCGCGGAAACCATGCTTTCCGGTTTCGACCACACCCCGCGCATTGCCGCCAAGCGCGAGCCCGACGTCGTTCGGGAGCGCTCACCCGGCCTCGGCACGAGGCGGCGTTTCCGGTCCACAACTCCGGGCCTCGTGACACGCTCAACCGCGCGCCCGGAAGGGGTCCAGCTGTCGGAACGCATTCTTGAAAGCGACGAGGACGCGTTGACAACGCCGCTGCAGGCAAGCGTTCTGAGAGCCTTGCGCCGGGCCCTGTCTGTCTCGCAGGTCATGTCCGACCAGTTTGCCGAGCAAACAGGTTTGTCGGATCTGAAGCGCAGCAATCTTGCGGGCACGCTTGACGCTTCGCAGAAAGACAGGTTCCAGCAGCTTCTGTCCGCCTCAGCGCTGATTTCTCTGCACGTCTTTGCCAACATGACGGATTTTCTCATCACCGGTCTTGCGGCCGAAACCGAAGAGAGTGAAATCCAGTGCGGCGAGGTGGAAGAAATCCTGCTCGACAACGACCAGCTTGCGCTTCACGGTGCTTTTTTTTGTGGGAACTGGACCAGGAAATTGCCGCAGCCTCTGTCGAAACCGACACGCAGCTCGTCGGCCTGATCACCTCCTTCTGCGAACAGCTGATGGAGAAAGTGACCTTGAGGGCCGAGGGTATCGCCCTGCTGCAACCCTTTTCAGAAGCGCGTTACCGGGTCGAGGCCGACAATTTCGAAATCACCGGCTTCACCCCGGCGGCAAGAGCCCGTTCCTCCGCATTGACGATGACGTTCAAGAAGCCGGAGGAAGTCGTCGGCAACCATATTGCCAAGTATCAGGCGATGAAACTTGCCAAGATGCTGATGGCCTATGATTTCGAGCGCAAGCTCAATCCGTTCGCTGAGCTTGGCGGGTTCATTTTCACCTTCATGGGTGACGGCAAGCCCGGAACCGGCAAGACCACGCTGATCCAGATGATGGCTGGCCTGATCAACGATTACTGCACCAATGCCGGCTACGCGTTCCGCTATCAGAACCTGTCGACCGAGAGCATAGACAGCTACCAGGGCAAGTCGGCGCAGAATGCAAAGGCTTTCATCAAGACGGTGACCGACCCGAATGTCATCGGCTTCGGCACGATCGACGACATCGACCAGCTTGCCGGCAAGCGCGGCGATCGCCAGTCGTCCGCCGGCCAGCTCGAGATAACGGCGGTATTGATGGAGAGTTTTGCCGGGGCCAACACGGTCGTGCGCGGCAACTGCACCTTCGGCATGTTTTCCAACTATCCGGAAAACGTCGACGACGCCCTGCGCCAGCGCGCCGGTGCAAGATTTCTGGTCGACGGGCCGCAGAGCCGGGAAGACTACATCGACATTCTCTACCTGCTGATGGGAAGAAATCACTCCATTCCGGTTGGAGATCATGACTTGTTCGAAGCCCAGGTGATTCAAAAAGCTGTCGCCGCGTCCTACGAAAGCCACGCAAGGCCGAAGGAAGAGGCTCTTGTCACGGTTTTCGAGCGGGTCAAAGCCGAAATCGGTGATCTCGACACAATCGCCCGGCTTGGTGCCTATCTGAAGGCCATCCAGGAAGCGGACGAGCGATTTACCGGACGTGCGATCAAGAACATCACCGATGCCATCAAGGTAAGGGCGATGGATTTCGAACTGCCGGACGAGTGGATGGAAAACCCTGACCTTTTCCTGTTCAAGGATTACGAGACCAAGAAATCCATGATCGCAGAGCTTGCCCGGCCGATCACGGTCGAGATGGTGATTCAGGAAATCAACCGCTACGCCGATAGCGAATTCCGCTATGCCGACAAGTCTGACGAGGTCGCGATTGAAAACGCGGTCCGCGAGATGCAGCGGATGGAAGAAGCCAAGCGCCGCTACATGGAGCTGTCACGCTCATGATGCGTCTGGTCAAACACGGTCTGATGTACGGCAATCTCGTGGAGGTGTCGTCAGCCTCCATGGTGAACCGCTACAACCGTGCACTGGAACATCTGACCGGCAAGCGAACCAGCCTTGAAGAATTTCATGTCGACATTTCCGGCTTCTCGCCCGAGATCGGCGAGGAGTTCGGCGATCCGCTTTATCTCAACCCCAACGGCTGTAACCGACAGTTCATTCTCCTGAATGTCGCCCAGAAAACAGCGCCGCTACTGAACGCGCATTTTTCCACCTCACGATCGATTCTGCGGCGCTTCATCGATGACAACGAAGAGCAGCTGTTCGCGCTTTCGATCCGCGATGCCGTTGTTGGCGAACTGGTCAACACTGTTTTTTCGATCAGGTCCCCGCTCGACCTCTTCGACATCCAGAAGATCGACGTCGAGGCCGATACGGTTGGTGGACACGTGGAGGCCGGAGAAGAACTTACGGACAAGATAGACCGGTTCATGACCGAGCCGGACGGCTGGTGGGACGATGTCCTGATTGCCGAGATGGTCGAACTCTCCAAGCATACCGGCGACATCATCCGCACACCGATCGCCCTGCAGCCACAAAGCTTCGAACAGGGAAACTTCCATACCAGCCACTATGGCGGACTTTACATTTTCCGTGACGTGAAAAGAACCGCTTGCATCGCGTCACGCAAACTGGAGATCGTTGACAACCTCCCGGTCAAACACATTCTGACAATGGCAGACCGGCGCGAACTTGCGTCATTTCTGTCCAGAAACAAGCTGGTTGAACCGATCTTCGAGGCCGACAGAAAACGCGCTGAAAGCATCTTCCGGCAGAAGCTCGACTTCATTGTCATTGATGCGGCCGCAAACAGCGGCGAAGACCTGACGGACGTTTCACGCCGGGACCTTCGCGCCCTGAAACGCAAATATCATCGGGAGCTTCCCGAGGAATACCATACGCTTGAACGCCTGTTGCGCCAGCTCACAAAAGGCGGCCGGCTTCCCCGGATCACGCCCGAAGATCCTGCTTTCTTCTATCTGCTGCGCTCGACGAACCACGCGGACAAGCACCTGGTCAATATGCTCCTTGCTGAACTGACACCGCTCGACTTCCGGCAATTGTTCATCTGCCACAAGGAATCGTTCTACGCGCAGTACCAGACCTGGAGCGAAGCGAAAAAGACCTTTGCCGCACAGTTCCTTGCAGAGGAATATGTCGTCGACAAGGTTGGCACGCGTCTTGAACTGTTCGGCCCGGAACCCGGCATGAGCGGAGAGGATGAAGACGAGGACTTCGGGTTCGGAAAGAACATGGGCCCTTGGGGTGCCATTCCGGGCGACGACGATGATGACGACGACGACGAGGAAGACGACGACTGATGAAATACCTCCTGTGGATCGTCGGCATCCCGATTGTGCTGGTGATCGTTTTGTTCGCCCACTACACGTTGCCGAGCCGCGATGTCGTTCGAATTGTCGGCACCGATGTCAAGCGCATGGATATCGGCTCGTCAGCCTTTTTCTGGGCCGCCCAGGACGCCGGTACGAACCCCAACTGGACGCGCGACGTCCGCTTCATCAACGCGGTCTGGCCAGACGGCGGCTCCCGGGTCTATCGCAACGAGGATACCGACTGGGGCTGGCCGCCCTATTTCAAGTTCGACAGCGGCAACGTGACGGCGCAGGCACAGGATCTTGCCAAGCAGTCGGACGATATCTGGGTCGCGGTCACCCATTACGGCTGGCGGGTCGAGCTTTTTACGATTTTTCCGAATGTGATCAGCATTGAGCGGGTCTCTGGCCCGGATGTCTTCCTCATTCCCTGGTTCAACATCATCTTCTTGCTGATACTCGCCCTGATCGCTTTCCTGATCTTTAGAATGATACAGGCGTTCAAACGCGGGCGGATCGATCCGGTTGTCGAAAATATCGACGAGTTCATTGATGATGTCGGAGACAATGCCGAACAGGCCCGCGCGCATGCTGAAAAACATGCCAGCGCAGCAACAAGCGGGTTCCGCCGTTGGCTCAAACGGTGGTTCGGCTGACAAGAAAAAGAATAAAAACACCTGCGAAAGTGAACACACTCCGTGTCTTCCGACATTGACCTAGTCATATTTGATTGCGATGGCGTCTTGATCGACAGCGAAGTCATCAGCGCGCGCATGCTGGTTTCCGAACTGGCAAAAAGAAACGTCAACATCACGATGGATTATGTCACTCACCATTTTCTCGGCAGGAGCTATCCGGTGGTGCTGCAGCAGATCCGTGATGAATTCGGCGTCGACTTGCCGCCCGAATTTGAGACCCAGTATCGGGCGAATCTTCTCAGTGCCTTTGAGCGTGACTTGAGGCCGGTCGCCGGTGTGCGGAATGTGGTTGAACATCTGGCGGCGGATTACTGCCTTGCCACCAGTTCAAGCCCGCCACGCCTTGCAAAGTCGCTTGATATCACAGGGTTCACGGACCTCTTTCACCAACGCACGACCACGGCGGCAGAGGTTCTGCACGGCAAACCCGCTCCGGATCTCTTCCTTCTCGCAGCTGAAAAACGCGGGGCAGATCCTGCGCGATGCCTTGTCATCGAAGACAGCGAAAACGGCATCAAGGCAGGATTGGCAGCCGGGATGACAGTCTGGCGGTTCATCGGTGGCTCGCACCTGGAGAACCTGCGGAACACGCGCGATCCGGCGGCAGGCGCATCGCTGGCGTTTGCATCTTTCGATGATTTCTATCAGCTTAGGCCGGATCTGAAACAAGAGCTGACATGAAACAGAAAAACACTGCCGAGAGCTCCCGCCTTGACGATGCCGCGCGCGCGGGATGGCTTTATTACGTTGCCGGCAACACACAGGACGAGATTGCCAGGAAAAAAATCGGTGTCTCACGACAGTCGGCCCAACGGCTGGTTTCCCTCGCGGTCAGCGAACGGCTGATCAAGGTTCGTCTGGACCACCCCATAGCCCGCTGCATGGAACTCAGCAGCCGGCTCAGCGACAAGTTCGACCTGCTGAACTGCGAAGTCGTGCCAAGTGACCCGGACGTACCCACCTCGCCGATCGGTATCGCACAGGCCGCGGCCGCCGAGATGGAGCGACATTTCCGGTCACCGCAACCGAAAATCATTTCATTCGGGACGGGACGGTCGCTTCGGGCATCTGTTGACCAGCTCCCGACGATGGACTGCCCTCAGCATCGCGTCGTTTCCCTTCTCGGCAACATGATGTCCGACGGATCGGCATCGGCCTACAACGTCATCATTCGCCTGGCCGAAAGAATAAACGCCCGCCACTACCCGATGCCGTTGCCCGTCTTCGCGCGCTCACGCGAAGAACTTCAGCTCCTTCATAACCAGGAAGCGGTCCACAATATTCTCGACCTCATCCGCCAGGCCGACGCGACGTTTGTCGGCGTTGGCAACATTGGCCCGACGGCGCCCATGACGGTCGACGGTTTTGTCACGCTTGACGAAATGCGCGCGCTGGAAAATGCCGGGGCGGTCGGCGAAATCACGAGCTGGGCCTACACCCAGGACGGAAACCTGATTGACGGCCTGTCGAACGACCTGGTGGCGAGCGCGCCGCTAATGGCCGCACGGGACAAGCCTGTCTACGGCGTCGCAGCCGGCGAAGCCAAAGTTCCTGCTATCGCAGGCGCGTTGACGG
>JGI12316J14372_10003406_pt1 | contig 15101 bp, 10 predicted proteins | sample MarCyaLeptolynsp_FD_14372 | JGI IMG/M metagenome (IMG submission 14372) | reverse complement strand
CGTACGCTGATGACCTCGCCGCCGGTCCGGATAACGCGGCAGGCAATCTCCGACAGCACGTCATAGCTGTCCGGGCTCTTGGTTTCTGAATAGCTGATCGCTCCGGACAGATCATCCACGCGTCCGGGAAGCGCTGTCTCCATGTTCACCAGAAGCGTCTCGACGCCACCATTTGTCGCCAGCCTCGCAATCTCGCTGATGCTGTCGGTTGCCCGCCGGTCGTCGACGCGGCCGGCATACGTGTCGCGAACACTTTCAAGCAGAGCCTCATAATAGGAGTCGAGCAAACTCCGCGAGGCTGCAGCGATCTCCGCGTCCGTGCTGTCCTCGGCAATGCCTTCCGCATGCCCATGCAGGACGTTGTCATAACTGCAGACGGACAAGAAAATCGATCTCAATGGCTCAAGCGCAATAAGGATAAGCGGTACATCGCTGCCCGCCAGCAAGGGGCGCATCGCAGCGTCGACACGCCTTGAATAAGCCAGAAGATGCACCTTTTGGCCTTCGCTTCCTTGCAAACGTCCCTTCGGCGACCGACCGAGAATACTGGCCTTTCCCGCGACGCTGGCAGCGTCGGTCGGCATGTCGGGCACCTTGATTTCACCCGCAGGACGATCGCCGGTTATCTCAATGACACGGACGCCGTTTTGTCCCAGCACGAGAGCAATGGCATGGTGCGGAAACGCAACGGCGCGCAGCAGAGGAGTCAGATGGAACCTGTCCGAAACCTCAACGGCATCGCTCAGGTGATTGGGCACACGAAATGTCTTGATCCTGTCCGGCGTCGCAAAGACAACAAGGCTCTCGGACTGGTGCGCCCAGAACTCATCGTCGTCGGAAATATCGGCCAGGCTGGCTTCAAGCGCCGCATGGTCAGACTTGGAAATCCGCCCTTCGTCGATCTGCTGCAGGGCATCATGCGCGAGATTGGAAAACTTTATCCGGTCCTGCTGGGCTTCTTGCGTCACAGGCGTTGTTCTCAAGGAAAAACTCAGGCTCGCCGGATGGCGTTTTTGTGCCAGTCTTTTGATGTCGGCAAGGGAAGGAATATCGACGTAACGCATGTTGGGCGTCCTTTAAATACCTTGAAAAACAAAGAAGCAGACGGTGGTCACAGACTTCTGTCGGTGCAACTCCTGGCCAAACGTCTCAAGGAAAGATGACATTTGCATGTGAATTGCGCTGCCAAAGTTGCAAAGGAACATGTTCTTTTTTGGAAATTGAAAGACCGGCCTCAAGCCGTCCAGTGTTTCGGTTGGCGGCGCTCAACCGGTTCACTCTGAACGCTGTCGCCCAGGCGAAAAACCGCCGCCAAAACCCGTCTTTCCAGGCTTTCCAGACATTATTGACCCCTTGCAGCGATAAGAGGTTTCCAAGGCGTTAAAAATCACGCTATCAAGGAGTTACCTTCATAGTAGGTGATTGATTGCGCAATATGGCCCGTGAATTTGACCCCTACAGCCTGTCCAGCCCGAGGGCGTATCTGACTTTCATGATCATCTTTCTGGTGATCGTCGCCTTCATTGCCTTCATCCTGTTTCCGCAAATCTCCACTGCCTTCCTAAGCAACCCCGGGCTCAACGGCCTGATCGTTCTGGTTGGCGTTTTCGGAGTGCTCCTGCTGTTCGGCAGGGTAATCCGGCTGTTCCCGGAAATTTCATGGGTCAACAGTTTCCGGATGGGTGATCCGGCACTCGACACCCGCTCCCCGGTTCTGCTGGCGCCGATGGCGGCCCTTCTCGGCAACAAGGCCGGCGACATGGCCCTGACGCCGACGACCGCAAGGTCGATACTCGATTCCATCGGCATGCGCCTGGAAGAATCGCGTGAGATGTCCCGCTATCTCACCGGGCTTCTCGTTTTCCTCGGCCTGCTTGGCACCTTCTGGGGGCTCTTGCAGACCGTCAGCTCGGTCGGTGCAACCATCCAGTCGCTTGACGTCGGATCGGGCGACGCGAACGTGATTTTCGAAGACCTCAAGGCTGGGCTGGAAGCTCCGCTGTCCGGCATGGGTACGGCGTTTTCGTCCTCACTTTTCGGTTTGACGGGATCGCTTGTGCTCGGCTTTCTCGACCTGCAGGCGGGTCAAGCACAGAACCGGTTCTACAATGAGCTCGAAGACTGGCTCTCCACCGTCACCGATATCGATCCGGAAGACGGCATGTTCGGCACGCCGGATTCACCTGGCGTCGAGCAGATCCAGGCCTCCATCCAGTCCCTGCAGAAGAGCATCGAGGAAGGCGGCAGCAAGAATGCCAGCCAGGCAATGGCCAATCTTGCCGAAGGCATCCAGGGGCTCGTCAAACATGTGCGCTCCGAGCAGCAGATGATGCGCGACTGGGCCGAGACCCAGGGTGAGCAGCAAAAGAAGATCGAGGGATTGCTGACCTCGATTTCCGCAGCGTTCGACCGCGCGAAGGAGTAACGATCAATGGCCGCAGGACTACGCGCCCGCCGCCGCGCCCAGACAACGGATTACTGGCCGGGCTTCGTCGATGCGATGGCCACGCTCCTGCTCGTGATCATTTTCCTGCTGTCAATATTCATGATCGCGCAGTTCTTCCTCTCCCAGCAGCTTTCCGGCCGGGACACCGTCTTGAACCGGCTGAACGCCCAGATCAGCGAATTGACCGAATTGCTGGCGCTGGAGCGCGCAACCTCGGGCGAACTCGAGGATACGATCCTGGGTCTGCAGGCAAGTCTGTCCGACGCGGAAGCCGAGCAATCGCGCCTCCTGGGTCTTCTGGAAAACAGTTCCGGAGCAGCCGATGCCGCTGGCGGCCGCGCCGCGCAGCTTGAAAACCTGCTCGATGACGAACGGCAGGTCAGCCAGCAGGCGCTCGCGCAGGTGGAGCTTCTCAACCAGCAGATCGCAGCCCTACGCCGCCAGATCGCGGCAGCCAATGCCGCGCTTGAAGCATCAGAGGCAAAGGAAGCCGAGAGCCAGGCAAAGATTGCCAGCCTCGGCCGACGTCTCAACGCCGCACTCGTCCAACGGGTTCAGGAGCTCTCGCGCTACCGGTCCGACTTCTTCGGCCGCCTGCGCGAAATCCTTTCGCAGCGTTCCGACATATCCGTTGTCGGTGACCGTTTCGTCTTCCAGTCGGAAGTCCTGTTTGATTCCGGTTCTGAGGACATCAATCCTGCAGGTGAACAGGAACTCGACAAGCTTGCCGAGGCGATCCAGGAGCTAAGCGCTCAGATACCCGACGAAATCAACTGGGTGCTGCGCGTTGACGGTCACACGGATGCACGCCCTCTTTCAGGCGCAGGCCGCCTGCGCAACAACTGGGAACTCTCCGCCGCCCGCGCGATCTCCGTTGTCCGTTATCTGATCGAGAAAGGCGTTGATCCCAAGCGCCTGGTCGCCGCCGGTTTCGGCGAATTCCAGCCGCTCGAGGAGGGGGAAACCCCGGACGCGCTCGCAAAGAACCGCCGCATCGAGTTGAAGCTCACGGAACGTTAGGTCTTCGTTTCACCAAAAATCACTGCGCTCGGGCTTCAATACGCGATTGAACAAGGCAAGGCCCCGGATCGGGATAGGGGTTATCAGCGCGCGCGTTTTTTGGACCGCTGTTAGCGCAAACCCTCGTTGATGCTCTTTAGAACCCGGCTGCCCGGACACAGCTCGTCCATGCCCAGGCTGTTCAGCGGTTTGCTGGCAAGTTCCAGGACCTGGTTGAGATCCTGCGAGTTTGGATCGAGGTACAAGAGCCCGGTCAGGACCTTTCCGGTGCTGTTGGCCTTTTGCAGGGCCATCAGCGCGTCTTCCCGGCTATCGGCCTTGTAGTCCTTGCGCGCCTTGAGAAGATGGATAATCGATCCATCGTGGAGCGTCACCGTCTGGCTGGACCCTTCCTTGTACTGGGTTCTGATCTCCTCGCGCATCGGTACGAAGTCGATCGGCATCGCGTCGAGATTTTCACGCGTGGCGGCGTAGCTCTTCGTTGAGCCGACATTGTTGGCAAAGGTCACGCATGGCGAAACGACATCGATAAAGGCAAACCCACGGTGCGCCATGGCTGCGCGGATGAGCGGCTCGAGCTGCTCCTTGTCGCCGGAAAAACTGCGTCCGACAAAGCTTGCACCCTGCAGAACCGCGAGACTGGCCAGATCAATCCCGTCGAACGGATTTTTCGTTCCGTATTTGCCGACCGAGCCGAGATCGGCTGTCGCGCTGTCCTGACCCTTGGTCAATCCGTAACAGCCGTTGTTGGCAACGATATAGGTCATGTTGACGTTGCGCCTGATCAGGTGAACGAACTGACCCATGCCGATGGAGGCTGTGTCGCCGTCGCCGGAAACGCCGAGATAGATCAGATCCCGGTTGGCAACGCTGGCACCCGTTGCGACTGACGGCATTCGTCCGTGCACGGAATTGAACCCGTGGCTCCTGCCCAGAAAGTAGGTGGGCATCTTGGAGGAACAGCCAATGCCGGACAGCTTGGCGATCCGGTGCGGCGGGATGGCGGAGAGGAAACAGGCATTGCGGATGGCCGCGGAAATACTGTCGTGTCCGCAGCCCGCACACAGCGTCGAAACGGCGCCGTCGTAATCGGCAACAGTGTACCCAAGCTCGTTTTTCGGCAGTTTCGGATGCTGGAATTTCGGCTTGTAGTAGGACATCAGGCGGTCTCCGGATGCAGCTTGACAATGTCGGCACTGGTCGCATTCAGCGCCTGACGGATCTGGCGGGCGATTGTGCGCGCCGTTATCGGTGTCCCGGAGTAATTGAGAACCGACGTCAGTTTGTCAGGGGCAATATGGCATTCGTTCATGATGAGCTGGCGCATCTGGCCGTCGCGATTCTGTTCGATCACGAACACAAGGTCATGCTCGTGAACGAAGGCGTCGAGGCTTTCGTGGAAGGGAAAGGCGCGGATCCGCATGACGTCAATCGGATACCCTTCATCAGCCAGGATTTCGACCGCCTCATAGGACGGTGAGGCCGACGTGCCGAAAAAGAGCGCACCGAGCTTCAGCTTGGTCTTCGGTTTCGCCACCGGGATCGGGTCATGAACCTTAGGCACGGGAACGTAGGACTTCGCGGTTTCGAACTTGCGCAAAAGCCGGTCCACGTTCTGAACGTAATCCTCGCCCTTTTCGGAATAGATCGCCATGTCGTTCTTGGACGAGCCTCTGGTGAAGAATGCACCCTTGTCCGGATGCGTGCCGGGCAACGTNCGATANCAGATGCCGTCACCGTCNACGTCGACGTANCGTCCCCAGCTCTGCGCAGTGTCCAGCGCGTCCGCGTCCAGCACCTTGCCNCGGCTCATTTCATAATTGTCGTCCCATTCGAGCGGCGGCGACATCCAGTCGTTCATGCCCAAATCCAGATCCGACATCATGATGACCGGTGTTTGCAGCTGTTCTGCAAGATCAAAGGCCTCAACGGTCATGTCGAAACATTCGCGCGGCGTTGCCGGGAACAAAAGAACGTGTTTCGTGTCGCCATGGCTGGCATAGGCGGCCGCGAGAATATCCGACTGCTGGCTGCGGGTCGGCATGCCGGTGGACGGGCCGGATCGCTGGACATCGATCAGGACGACCGGCAACTCCGCGAAATAGGCAAGACCCAGGAATTCACTCATCAGGGAAAGCCCCGGTCCGGATGTCGCAGTAAAGGCCCGCGCCCCGTTCCAGCTGGCGCCGACGACAATGCCCATGGCGGCCAGTTCGTCCTCGGCCTGAATGATTGCGAAGTTGCGTTTGCCTGTACCCGGGTCGATCCGCATGCGTTCAGCATATTTTGAAAAGGCGTCGACCACCGATGTCGACGGAGTGATCGGATACCATGCCGCGACAGTCGCCCCGCCATAGATGGCTCCGAGCGCCGCTGCAGTATTTCCGTTCATCAGAATATGCTTGCTCTCGCGGATATGCGGTGCATCGATAACGCTTGGATCCAGCCGGATCGGCAGCGGACACTTGAAGTTTTCCTGGGCGAACTGATAGCCCATTTCCAGCGCGTGCACGTTCGGCGAAATCAGCTTTTCCTTGCCCTTGAACTGATCGTTCAAGAGATCCTTGAGGATCGAGAACTCGATATCGAGGAGCGCCGCCAGGGCACCGACATAAACCACATTCTTCAAGAGCTGCTGAAGCCGCGCGACCTTGAACTCGCGCATGCACATTTCCGTCAGCGGGATGCCGAAGGTGGTGATGTCGTCGCGCTTCAGGTGCGGTGCCAACGGCCGCGTTGAATCGTAAACGAAATACCCGCCCGGCTCGATGCTGGCGATGTCGTCTTCCATCGTCTGAGGGTTCACGCACAGCATCAGGTCGACACCGCCGCGACGGCCCAGATAGCCCTTGGCACTGACCCTCACCTCATACCAGGTCGGTAGTCCCTGGATATTGGAGGGGAAGATGTTGCGCGGGCTGACCGGCACGCCCATCCGGAAGATCGCCTTGGCGAACAGGTGGTTGGCCGATGCCGACCCGGTCCCGTTGACATTGGCGAATTTGACCACGAAATCGTTGACGCCCTTGATCTGCTTCATTTGACATCCACCAGGTTGGGCGTCGCCTTGGCCGTGTTGTAGAAGAACATCTGCATGTCCCAGGCTGCGGTCGGACATCGCTCGGCGCACAGGCCGCAATGCAGGCAGACAGACATCCTCGTCCTTGACCATGACACGGCCTGTGGGCAGCGTGCCGGAGACATAGAGATCCTGTTCGGTGTTGTCCGCGGGCACCAGCAGTTTGGCGCGCAATTCCTTTTCGGGCGCATTCTGCGTGAAGGTGATGCAATTGGTCGGGCAGATGTCCTGGCAGGCATCGCACTCGATGCAGTTGGAATCGGTAAACACCGTTTGCGCGTCGCAGTTCAGGCAGCGTTCCGCTTCAATGAAGGCGGCTTCCGCATCAAAGCCCAGCTCGACTTCAACCATGCGGTCGTTGAGTGACTTTTTCAGATCCTCCAGCGGCACAATCTTGCGCTCGTCGGTAATCGGAATGGAATCATAGCTCCATTCGTGAATGCCCATCTTCTGGCCAATCAGTGTGACGTGCGGCGGCGGACGCTTGGACAGGGTCTTGCCCTGGCAATAAAGGTCGATCGAGACCGCTGCCTTGTGGCCATGGGCCACCGCGGTGATGATGTTCGACGGTCCAAAGGCGGAATCGCCGCCGAAAACACTTCCTTGCGGGTCGACTGGAAGGTCTCGTCATCGTTGATGATCGGCGTACCCCAGCTCGTAAAACGGATGCCGGTTTCCTTCTCGATCCATGGAAAGGCATTTTCCTGGCCGATGGCGACCAACACGTCGTCGCACGGGTAAAATTCCGACTCCTCTCCGGTCGGTACCAGCTCCCGGTGTCCATCCTTGTGATAAACCGGCTGGACCTTGTCGAAGGTCATGCCGACCAGCTTGCCATTCTCGACCACAAATTCGCGCGGGACATGGTTGTCGATGATCGGGATGCCTTCGTGAATGGCATCTTCCTTTTCCCAGGGCGAGGCCTTCATCTCGGCAAACGGGCTGCGCACGATCACCTTGACGTCCTCGCCGCCGAGCCGGCGCGAGGTACGGCAGCAGTCCATGGCAGTGTTGCCACCACCCAGCACAATCACGCGCTTGCCGATTTCCTTTGTGTGCTCAAAGGCGACGTTGGCCAGCCAGTTGATGCCGATATGGATATTGGCATCCGCTTCCTTGCGGCCGGGCAGCTTGGGCAGGTCGCGCCCACGCGGCGCGCCGGAACCAACGAAGATCGCGTCATACCCCTTGGTGAGCATCTCGGCCATGCTGTCGACGTAGGTGTCGAACACGGTTGTGATGCCGCCCATGTCAAGAATGTAACCAATCTCCTCGTCAAGCACGCTTTCCGGCAACCTGAACGAGGGGATCTGGCTGCGCATGAAGCCGCCGCCCTTGGCTTGCTCATCATAAAGGTGCAGCTCATAGCCGAGCGGGGCGAGATCGCGGGCAACCGTCAGCGACGCCGGACCGGCACCGATCAGGGCGATCTTCTTGCCGTTGGGTGGCCCCGCCTTGGGCAGCATCCCGGCGACCTCGTCCTTGAAGTCGGCGGCAACACGTTTCAGGCGGCAGATCGCAACTGGCTCTTCTTCCACCCGTCCGCGCCGGCAGGCCGGCTCGCAAGGCCGGTCGCACGTGCGACCAAGTACGCCCGGAAAGACGTTGCTTTCCCAGTTGATCAGATAGGCGTCGGTGTAGCGCTGTTGGGCGATCAGGCGAATATAGGCCGGCACCGGCGTGTGCGCCGGACAGGCATACTGGCAGTCGACGACCTTGTGAAAATATTCCGGATTCGTCGCGTCTGTGGCTTGCACGTCCTTGTCCTCCCTGATCAAGGCCAATGCATTTGGCTGACTGAAATTAAAGCCTGTTGCTAGGCGCCGTGTAAAGATTGCTTTGTATGTTCAATGACATTTTGTGAATTGGGGGCACTTTGGAGGAGCGTAAATGCACTCAGGTTTTCAGATCACGAACGTAAAGATGATCCGGATAATCGTAGCCCGGAAACATGATGTCACGGCAATCGGCTTGTCTTTTTCGCCAAGAATGGCATTCACAAACGGCTGATCCTCCACACGCGACGGTCTCAAAATCAATCTGCTCGTTTCGATAAATTGCCCCGTAGATCCTCGGTAGATGGCAGTATCAGCGATCGTGCGTGATGGTGAATGACTTGCCTATGGCGAGCGATGTGAGTTGCTTTTGCTCCGCTTAATTCAAGTCAGGAAGGAATCTCTCCCCAATTAAACAGGCACTTCTCTCGTCCTGTCGGACCGCACCGGTGCGCGGAAGTAGGCCGAGCGAGGGGTGTCTTCCGCGTCGAAGGCTCGTTTGACGCTTGCACGGTTTTCCAGGTTTTCGAGCAAGGCGCTTAAGTGCAGATGTCTCGTCACCGCTTCGGGCTCGAGCGGCGCATGCCGCGGCGCGACCAGTGACCAGCGCACGCATCCGCCCAGGTAAAAGTCGCACATGCTGAGGTCTTTGCCGAGCAACCAGGGCCCGCCATGCTTCGCAATGGCAGCTTCAATCATGGCATAGTGGGCTCGCATTCGCTCGTGAATTGCCGGCCTGGCGGCCTCCGCCAGATCATCGCCCACATAGCGTTCCGTGTAGTACTGGACCTGCGCGTCCGCGTGCAGTGTGTTGGAGAGAAAATACAGCCATTGCAGAAAAGTCGCCCTGGCCTTTGGATCTGTCGGGGGTGGCGCCAGACGGCCGCTTTGTTCGGCGAGAAAACTCAGGATCGCGCCAGTCTCCGAGAGCGTGGCACCCGTGGCCACATCCGCAAGCACCGGAACCATGCCGCGGGGATTGAGACGCAGAAATTCCTCGCTCCGGTGAATGCCTTCGCGCATATCAACGACCTCATCCCGGTATGATGTCCCCAGCTCTTCCAGCGCCATGCGCACAACATGGCTCGCGCAGTCCGGGTAGGAATAAAGAATGTAGCTCACACCAAAACCTCTCAGGCGAAGACATCGACGGCGGTTCGAAGCCGCCAGTGCGGCGAACCTTTGAATCGACCACACAAAGATACCGGGAAAGATCGACAGGCAATCGCACGAAAAGGCTCCTTAGCCGTTCCAAAAACGTCCTGGCCGCTTCCGTAAAGTGAGTGTACTTGCTTGACGGCCTGTACTATTGGTTGTTGTGGCCTTTTCGGCCGGTTTCAAACATTTTTACTGATGAGATACAAAAATGATCATTCAATCGACCAAACCTGCAAGCAGTGTCATTCAAAATGCGCGAAATACGGAAGCTCTTGTAGAAGGAGGATCTGTCGTTCTCGACGCCGTCGCTGACGCGGATACTGAAGCCGAAGCAGTCCTGTCCAGTTATTCGGACATGACGCCGGACCAACAACAGCGTTTCAGGAGCGCTATTGAGAATTCAGACTACCGCGTCGACAATTTCGACAAGTCCGAGTTTGTAACAGCGACCATGGGTGCTCTGGGCGGCGCTGGTCTTGCAGCCCTTACCGGTCGCACCGATGTCTTTTCGCTTGTGGGCGGTGCTGCATTGGGTTTCGCCACCGGTTGGGGAGCGCACAAGGCAGCTCCGACTTTGCTGGCTGCAGCTCCCAAAGTGTGGGAAAAGATGGAGAGCCTTGAAAAATTCGAGATCAAAACCGGTAAGGACGGCTTGGGTATCAGCGCACAATTCAAGGTCGGGGCTTGATTTCAGGGTTGCCGCACGGGCTTGGCAGACAAGGGAGTGGGCAGAAACAATTTGATCGATTTGCGATCCAATGCCGTCACGTTGCATGTGACCGGTAGCCCCATGTTGACGGGTGCGTCGCACCTCGTCGAGCGTGCAAGGTGATGGCGGGTCGTTTTTGCGACCCGCCACCTTTGTCATCTGCGTAAACGCCGACTGCTGCAATTCTCAAGCCCTTCGGGCGTGAGGCAGCCACGGCTCAGTCCAATGTCTGCAAGCTCTCGATCAGTGAACACCCGCAACTGTGCCAAGGCGGCATCGGTGTCGCTCACCTGAGCCAACATTTTGTCTGGATTACTACGTTGACGCAGAAGCAAACGAAGACGCCTGATCATCGCCGCCACCCCCAGAGGTGCCGCCGGTGCCGAAACTGTGCCTCCCGGACGGTGCATCGGTCCAATCCGATGTCGTCCAGCACATGGTCCGGCATTTCCAACAGCAACTCGTAGTCACGGCCTCGCTTCCAGTAGGCTGCTATGTCCGTAAACATGCGCGACAGCCAGCCAGATCCGTGCACAGAGGGAACGTAGACGTTGGTTCCAAACGCTTCGTCGAATGTTAATACATATAAATATTTCATGCACTTAATTCAGTTTCAGAAAGGCGGAGCCTTGAGTGCCCTTGCGACCGGTGCGGGACCGGTCAAGCGGCAGTTCAATAGGCTCAAAACGGGAGTTTTTTGTAGCTCGGCCGTAATCGGCGCGTGAGTTCGCATCAAGGCTAGGCTTCAAGGCTGCGTCCCAAAGTATTTTGTGTCCAATCATTTAAAGGTCCATCCTTCAGTTGCTGAGACTGGCGAAATTGCGTCAATCTCTGAGCAACAGCTTCTAGGGCAGCCCGCACAGCAAGACTTGAAGACGGCCAACCAAATTTCTGAAGAAATTCTGAAGATTGGAGATATACTGACTTAGCTGCCTACGGAGCGTCCGACGATGATTTACTCATTCGGAACCTGCCGGGTTAACACCGCGCGAATGTTGTTGGAGCGGGACGGCGCACCGGTTCACGTTGAGCCTCAGGTTTTTGAACTCCTGTGTCTATTGATTGAGTGTCGCGGGCGCGCCGTGACCAAAGACGAGATATTCGAGCGCATCTGGGAAAACCGGGCGATCAGCGATGCCGTCCTCACGACACGCATTCGAAGCTTGCGCCGCGCCATTGATGATGTAGGCGGCACATCCCTTATCCGGACTGTCCACCGCGTCGGATACGAGTTTCTGCCGAAGGTCACCGTGCTTGAAGACCGGGCGAGAGCTGAGCCGCACGCAAGCTCCATTGCGGATCGCCAGCCGCGCAAGGTCAGCGAAGAATTGCGGCAGGCCGTCGTGATTGCGTTTCAGCCAAGACTTGCTCTCGACCGGCCATTTGATCCTGAGCGTCTGGACCGTCTGGTACTGACCGTGTATCGCCAGCTCGCTGAACGTATCGACACGGATGGTGACGAACTTTTGGAAGGAACCGAGGGAACGATCTACGCGCTCCTTGGTGCAAAGATTGCGCGCGACAACGACATTGAACGCGCTGCCGGGCTTGCCCTGGATTTTGCTGGGACGGCGTCGGGCGGCGATGCCAAACTTGCCGTTGCAATCGCCAAGGGCAAGATCGCACGCAGTGGCGCAAGCTATCGCGGAACCGCCATGCTCCGATCCATTCAAGCGGTCGGATTGGCGCGATCCGGTGAGGTCTATCTGTCACCAGAGATCGTCGATCAGATGCCCAGTCATGCGCGCATGGAAACGGCCCAGGAAGGGATGGCGCGCCTCGTCGGTCTTCAAGCGCCGTTGCCACAGGTGCACTCGAGCACACCGTTTGTTGGCCGACTTGTGGAAGTCGGACTGATTCAAAGTGCTGTTGAAGCGATGATCGAGAACAAGTCCGGCGGATGCATCACGCTGGAAGGGGTTGCCGGCGTCGGGAAATCCCGGCTTGCCAACCGCGCTGTCGACATGGTCGTTGATGCGGGTGGCTACGCCAGTCATGTCTTCGTGCGCGAGCTCAGCGCAGATGGGGTTCTGCACCGCAACGTCTTCAAGGGCTTCCTCGAAGCGGCAAGGGCTGCAACGGCGGCCCACTCAAGAATTGCACCCGACGCAGCGCGAGTTCTTGATCGCATTCTGGACGGATCGATCGGGCGGAACGCCGTCCAACACACCGAGAAGCTTGGAGACGCGATCATCAGTCTTCTCAGCCGCATCACGGAAGAGGTGCCCATCCTGATCGTCATAGAAGATGCTCACTGGATCGACCTTGAAAGCCGCGATCTCGCGCTAGAGCTTGCGGCAATATGTTCACAAATGCAGGCGATATTGCTTGTCACCTCCCGTCCCTCCTCTCGCGACTTTCTGGACGAGGTCGCCGAGCAGGCGCAGGGGGACATCGTCGCCCTGTCCCTCGCACCATTGAGCGGACGACAGTCCGCCGAATTGATCCAGACCCTCGCACCGGAACTGAACGAAGCGGAAACGGATCTCCTGGTTCAGCGCGCCGGAGGCAACCCGCTCTTCATCACACGGCTTGTCGAAGCATATTGCGCCAAAGGCGCCCGGTCGCTTGAGTACGTTCCCGGCACAATCCAAAGCGTGGTTCAGGTCCAGTTCGACCAGCTCAACAGTAGTGAACGAGATCTCCTCCGTCAGCTGTCCATCCTCGGGGAAAGGTTTGAAATCGCGGTCGCTGAGACCGTATATGACGACAAGGCATTGTCTCTTGCGACAACACCCGGGTTCCTCCGGCGGTCTGGGCGCTGGTATCAATTCACCCACAACCTCGTGCGCGAAAGCATTTATCTGACGCTTCCGCAACATGAACGGCGGCGCTTGCATACGGAGGCGGCCAAGGCGCTCGTCACCTACGACCCGCTTCTTGCCGCCGAGCACGCAATGCTTGGCGACCTTGATCAGGCGGCGTCGATCTGTGTGAAGGTTGCACGCGACACCTTTCATTTCCGCAGGCACGGCCGGTCCGTTGCGTTGATCGAACAGGCCACAAAACTCAAGTGCACACCGGATCAACGCGCGCAGCTTGAGATTTTCCTTGGCTCCGCCGCCGTGGACCTGGGCAACGAAGACAAGGCAATGAGCCACTACGAAAATGGTGTCGAATGGGCGCAGACGTCATTGCCGGCGGTTTTCGCACTGGTGCGGATCGCTCGTCTGCACACGCGCCACTATCGCTCTGAAGAAGCCCACGCCGCGCTCGATCAAGCCGCCCAATGGGTCGCACGCGATCCGGGTCCGGGTTACCTCGCTTCCGAGATAGCCGAAGCACGCTCCGTGATTGCCTGGATCAACCGCCAGACGGCGATTGCCATTGAAGAAGGCGAGCGAGCGTGCGACCTGTCCGACCACCCCCATGCCACGGGCCGCGCGCTCAAAACCCTTGGATGGGCTTATTTTTCGTCGGCCCGGTTTCAGGACGCAGACCGCTGCGGCCAGACCTGTCTGGACCTGATCAAGGAGAAGAATGTACGCCTTGTCGAGCCGGACATCCTCGCACCGGCACTAAGGTTCCGTTGGTACAGCGACCCGTCCGAAGCACGTCTGGAAGATGCCAACAAGGCGGTTCACCGTGCTGAATCTATCGGAATCCGGCTGTCGCGCATCCAAACCCGCGTCGTTCGAATGGAAATTGCCTTCGAGCTTGAGGAATGGTCCCTGTTTGAACAGGATGGCGAGGCGGTTGAAGCAGAAATTCTCGAGGCAGACTACCTGAGTTTTGCAACCATGCGGTTCTTTCAGGCTTTGCGGGGAGACAGCGGGAAACCGGTTCCTGCTGTCGAACCGACTGCGCGGTCCTTTGCCTTCCGCCCATTGGAGCTGGTTTCGAACCTGGCGAATTCAGGCCGTGAAAACCAATCTGCCTCCCCTTTGGAACGGCTGTGGATCGCTCGCATTAAGGGCGAAATGGGGACAGCTCATTTGCCTGAAACTGAACGAGATCAATCAGCAAATTGGCGCAACTGGGCCTCAAACAACCGGGTCCTTTGAAGGGCGGCGCCCTTGAAGAGATGGAGCAAACCGACCGATTGACACCTCGGCGTCGCTTCCTCCCTTGACTTTCCCCCTCCCTCCCATGTCCTCTCACCCTCATGCAGCTTCTCAAGGGCCACTGGCAACTGATCGCGATCACCTGTGTCTTGTTCCTCTTGTGGAACACACCAGTGGTGATTCCGCTGAAGATCCTGGTGGTGTTCCTGCACGAACTGGCCCATGCCATTGCAACGGTTGTGACCGGCGGCTCGGTGGTGGATCTGTCCGTTTCGCCGCAACAGGGCGGGCATGTGATTTCGCGCGGCGGCAACCGGTTCATCACGCTGAGCGCGGGCTATCTCGGCTCACTCGCCATTGGCATCGCGCTGTTGTTGATCGCACTCAGGACCAAGGCGGATCGGGCGGTGCTGGCGGTTTTCGGTTGCCTGACGCTTTTGGTCACGGCGCTCTATGTGCGTGACCTCTTCGCACTGTTCTTTTGTGCTGCAACCGGCCTTGCCATGCTGGCAATCGCCCGGTTTCTCAGTCGCCCGATCAACGACATGGTACTGCGCGTCATCGGGCTCTCCAGCATCATCTACGTACCCTACGACATATTCGACGACACGATCCGCCGGTCCGGCGCGCGCTCTGATGCCTATATGCTGGCGGAGGAATTCGGGGGGCCGACCATATTCTGGGGCGGGCTCTGGCTGGCGCTCAGCCTCGCCGCGATTTTTTGCTGCGTCCGTTACGGGCTCGGTGAAAGCAGCAATATCTCGTTCAGGGAAAAAGCGCGCAGCTGAAAGCGCGCAAGGCTATCCGAAACCTCCCCAGTAAAAGCAGGACAGCGCGACCAGCAGCCACAGGCCCATCGTCAGCCAGTACCCCGCCGGTTCGCTCGCCCGGTGAAACGCGCGGTGAAGCC
>JGI12316J14372_10003403_pt1 | contig 15128 bp, 10 predicted proteins | sample MarCyaLeptolynsp_FD_14372 | JGI IMG/M metagenome (IMG submission 14372) | reverse complement strand
CTGAGCGATGATGAACGCCAGTTCGCCGATGAAATCATTCAGATTCTGGCCAAGGACACGGCCGAACTGGTACGGCGCACGCTCGCTGTAACGTTGCGAAACTCGCCCAGACTGCCGCATAGCGTTGCGATCAATCTCGCGCAGGATGTCGAATCTGTTGCACTGCCGATCCTGGAGCATTCGCCCGTCTTTTCGGATGAAGACCTGATCGAACTGGTCCTCGCCGTCACCGCATCCAAGCAAAGCGCAATTGCCGCGCGCGCGACGATTTCCGGACCCCTGGCCGAAGTGATCAGTGCGCACGCAGCCGAACATGCGGTGGAGACTCTGGCTGGCAATATGGGCGCGGACATGACGGATCGCGCACTGGAGAACACCATCGAGCGCTTCCCGGGCAATACTCAGATGCATGAAAATCTGGTGTTGAGAGATCATATCCCGGTCCACATTGCCGAGAAAATGGTGTCGCTGGTCTCAGGACAAGTCTTCGACATGCTGATCAATCGGCATGAATTGCCGGCACAGATGGCGATCGATCTGGCAGCTGGCGCTCGCGAACGCGCGACAATTGATCTGGTCGAGCAAGCAGGGCGCACCAATGATCTGCCGCGGTTTGTGTCTCAACTGAACCTCAATGGGCGCCTCACGCATTCCCTGATCATGCGGGCGCTGTGTGTGGGCCATATGCCGTTTGTCGAGCACTCGCTGGCCGAGCTGTCTGGGGTGCCGCATGGCCGCGCCTGGTTGATGATTCATGATGCGGGGCCGCTCGGCCTGCAGGCCATTTTTGATCGCGCCGGTCTGCATCGCAAACTGCTGCCCGCGTTCCGGGCCGCCGTGAAAGTCTTCCATGAGCTGGAGCTTGACGGTGAGGCGAATGACAAGGCGCGGTTCCGCATGCGCATGATCGAGCGCGTCCTGACCCAGTTCCAGGCCATTCCCAAGGATGATCTCGATTATCTTCTGGAAAAACTCGACGCCTATGCCGAGCAAGCCAAGAAGCGCGAAGAAAACGCTGCCTAAGCGTCTGTTTTCATTCGGAATCCGTACTCAACACCGACCTCGTTTAGAAAGTCGGTATCCCGCCAATACGCGTGCTCGGCAATCACCAGCATGCCGCTGCAGGCCGCTGCATCGATACGGTCCAGCAGGTCTTCGTCGCCTTCAATCTTGCGCGCATCGACCCGCATGCTGTCGAGCAGGACACGCAGCGAGTAACAAAGCGGCGCTTGCCAGGAGCGTGAGGCATTGAGCGATACGCGGAAGCCGCAGCGGCGGAGAGCTTCAATGCCCTCCATCGCACTCTGATTGGACGGCGTCGCCAGTGCGGCATCGTCGACCTCGAGGCAAATCTCCTGCGGGCACAGTCGTGTGCGCGAAACAGCTGCATCACAGGCCACCGCTGTGTCGGGGTGGATCAGCGCTGCCATCGGGATCGACATGATGACCGGGCGCTCCGTTGTGCGATAATGCGCATCGTGAGCGACATCTTCGACCCGTTCAGCCATCCATTGAGCAGGTGAGGCGGCCTCGCTGCGTTCTGCAGCAAGAGCCACCCGGCCAAAGACCGCACGTTCTTCGAAACGCTTTTCGGCTTCAGCGAACAACAGGACCGCATCTGCGCTCTCCAAGTGCATGACCGGCAGCAACCGGTTGCGGGTCTGAACAGGCGATTGGGCGGCGCGTTGGTGATCAGTGAACTGGTGCATTCTGCTTCCGTGACGTTGGGACAAGCACCGTACCTACAGAAACATAGTTGAAATCACGCGCACGTTTGGGTTGTGATTTCGCTCAAATTTGATCGAATTTTTCGGAGTGAGAATGACAGATCCCGCAACACCTCGCCTGTCCTCAACGATCTTGTTGCTGCGCGATGATCCTGCGCTTCAGGTTTTGATGGTGAAACGCCACTACGAAATCGATTTTGCCTCTGGTGCCTATGTCTTTCCTGGTGGTAAAGCGCATGATGAAGATGAAGATCCTGCCTGGGCGGAGGTCTGCGATGGGGACTATTCCGGCGAAGAACAGGCGGCGCGGGTCGCCGCGATCCGAGAAGCCTTCGAGGAGTCCGGGATCATCCTCGCACGCCCCGCTTCTGCCCGCGGCGCAGGTGCAGGCTTGGTCGGCGCCGATATTGCTGACTTAATCGCACCGATGCGCGGCGCAATTGATCGCCGCGAGGCGAGCTTCCTGGAGCTGATCAAACAGCATGATCTAGTTCTCGCCCTGGATGCGCTGGTTCATTTCGGTCACTGGATCACGCCGACCATGATGCCCAAGCGGTTCGATACGCACTTCTATCTGGCCGCGACGCCGCCGGGACAGGTGGCCGAGCAGGATGGTCGCGAGACGACAGAAGCCGTCTGGGTCGGGCCGCAAGAAGCATTGGACCAGGAAGCGGCAGGCACAGCGACGATTATTTTCCCGACCCGGATGAATCTTGGCAAGCTGGCTGAAACCGCGACCACGCAAGCCGCGCTTGAACGCTTCGCGAATGAGAAAGTGGTCACGGTTCTGCCTGTCGTCGGCAAGGATGATGAGGGCGCACCTGTCCTGCACATTCCGGAAGAGGCGGGCTATATTCAGAGCACGGAACCGCTTCAAAGAGTGGCGAACGTGGCGAAGAGCAAATGACCAAGACCTTTGGCGATTTTGTCGAACTCACAACAGATGGCGCCGTCGCAACGGTGACGCTCGACCGCGGCGATGGTCGCAACGCCATGTCGCTCAAAGTGATGCAGTCCATGATCGATGCGGCGGCGTTTCTCTCAGCTGACACCGACATCAATGTCGTCATCGTTACGGGCGCCGGGGCGTTCAGCGCGGGCGCTGACCTCAAGGACCCGGATCGCGCCAGCCTGCGTGCGCGCACCCGGCTGGAACAGCGCCAGTCGCTGAAGCTCGGCCCTGACATGTGCGGGGCCTGGGAACGCCTGGAGCAGATCACGATCGCCGCAATTGAAGGCTATTGTATTGGCGGTGGTGTCGCGCTCGCGATTGCCTGCGATCATCGCATTATCGCCGAGGATGCTCATTTCCGCCTGCCGGAAATCCCGCTGGGGATGAATATGAGCTGGCAGAGCAATCCGCGCACCGTGTCGCTGGTCGGTCCGTCCCGGGCGAAACAGTTCACCATTCTAGGGGAGCCCTGTTCAGCTCAGCAGGCCTTGGACTGGGGACTCGCCGACGAAGTTACGCCGAAGGGCGGTGCGTTGAAAGCGGCACAAGCGCTGGCCACGCGCTATGCCAAGGTGCCTCCGATTGCGCTGCGGATGACCAAGCAGGCGATGAATGTGGCCGCCACACCTCTCGGCTATGCGACGAGTTTCATGGATCGCGACCAATTTGCCTACGCAGCCACGACAAGCGACCAGGCAGAGGCCGTACGCGCCTTCCTCGAAAAGCGCGATCCGGACTTCAAGGGCGACTAGTTCTTGTAGGCGAGCGGCTTTTCGCTTTCATCCAGATCCAGATAGCGATCTCTCAGCTTGGTCTGGCGGGTTTCCAGAGATTGCGCGACTCCATCGATGAACACGGCCGTCGGCGCGCTCGAAACTTCCAGAGGGTCGCCATCCCAGATTACCAGATCAGCCACTTTGCCGCGCTCGATTGAACCATGGTTCGGCATGTCGAAGATCTCCGCAGGCGTGACCGTGATTGCCGTCATCGCCTCGTCAAAACTGACTCCGTTGGCGACCGCATTGCCGGCTACTTGCAAGATCAGGCGCGCCTGGTGGCTGTCCCAGCTCAGAGGAGAGAAGGCCGTGGTCACGCCGGCATCGATCAGACGCTCGGCATTCCTGGACGTCGCGCCCAGTTGCGAGAAGCTCGCCGGCAGATTCTGGAATGGATCAATAATGACGGGAATATCGGCCGCGGCGAGCGCGTCGGCGACCATCCAGCCCTCATCTGCGCCGACGATGACGAGGTCGAGACTCGGGTTTTCCGCTTTCAGGTCCATGACCAGACGCAAATCACTCGCGCGGCGGGCGGCGACGATCATAAGCTGTTGTCCGCGAACCGCCCGGCCAAAGGCTTGGGCATCGGCGCGGGTCAGCGTGTCGCCTTCATTGTGTGCCATGAACCGGCCGGGATAACCGCGAGCATCGGCAAAGGCGCCGCGCAGAGATGCCCATGCTGCGGGCCGCGATCCGCCCGCCAGCCCGGCGCCACCTTCACCGAGGTCGACAAAGACGAAAGCGCGTTCATCCGAGATCGAATTCGCCTCGCCAGACGTATCAGCAAGGAATCCTTGCCCGGCAATCAGCGATGCTCCGGTGCCTGGCGCAACCGCGATGCGCGTCACGCCTTCAATGCGGGTCACCGCGATCGAGGTTGCGGCTGGATTGAACCCGTCAGCGGCGCGCAGAGCAACGGAAAACATGGTTCCAGACGCGTTCGTGTCATTGGTGGAGTCTTCAGCGCCAACTTCGACGATCCCCGTGCGGGAGAAGGGCGAGAAAATGCCAGGCGTCACCCAGTTTCCGCCCGCATCAATCGTCTCGGTGCCACTTGGTGGTGCGAAACTCACGCCGAGGCCAGCAATCTCGCCATTGGCGATATAGATATTGGCGTTCTCGAGTGTCCCGGCATCGGTACCGGTCCACACCTTGGCATTGACGATGGCGATATTCTGCGCGGCGGCGCTGAGCGATAGCATGGCTGTCGCAGCGGCTGAGAGAAGAAGCTTGCGGATCATTTCAGGTCTCCTTCACCGGGTTGTCCAAGTTCAAAATCCATGACCGGGGTGAGGTTCGGATTGCCGCGTTCGTACATTAGGGCCCCATCGATAAACACCATCTCGGCCTGGGTGTAGACGCTGAACGGATCGCCGGACCAGAGGACGATATCAGCGTCCTTGCCCGCCTCCAGTGAGCCGGTCTGGTCGAATACGCCGAGTGATTTGGCCGGATTGGCACTGAGCCATTGCCAGGCTTCGGCATCGGATATGTCGATCCCGGCACGGCGGCCGTCGGACAAGGCCTTGGAGGCTTCCTGGTTGAGGCGCTGAATGCCGATATCATCATCAGAGTGAACGATGGCGCAGGCGCCCGCCTTGTGCACCATTGGGATATTCTCGCGAATGCCGTCATAGGCTTCCATCTTGAAGCCCCACCAGTCAGCCCACATGGCCGAACAGGCACCATACTCCGCCAGTTTGTCGGCAATTTTGTAGCTTTCCACGGCGTGATGGAAACTGGTGACCTTGTAGCCAAACTCCTGGCTCATATCCATGATCTGCGCCATTTCATCGGCGCGATAGCAATGCATGTGGACCAGGATGTCCCCGTTCAACACGCCCATCAGCGTGTCAAGCTCCAGATCCCGTGCAGGCGGTTCGCCGCCTTCATCGGCATATTTTTCCCATTTGCGTTTGTACTCGACCGCCTTGGCCCAGGCCATGCGATAGCCCGCGACATTGCCCATGCGGGAATAGGGGGCGCCGCCCGGAAAACGGCCGCCGCCATAGCCATAGACTCGTTTCGGGTTCTCGCCGCAGGCCATTTTCAGCGTGTAAGGCGCATTCGGGAATTTCATGCCTTGAGCTGTCCGCGCAGGCACATTTTTCAGGGTTACGCCGCGCCCGCCGAACAGGTTGGCTGAGCCGGGGAGGATCTGCATCGACGTGATCCCGCCCGCCAGAGCCCGCGGGAAGCCCGGGTCTTGCGGCCAGATGCCGTGCTCTGCCCAGACTTCCGCCGTCACCGGGGCGCTGATTTCATTTCCGTCGCCATGTGCGCTGACGCTGGGGCTCGGATAGACACCGAGATGACTGTGATTGTCGATAATGCCGGGGGTCACCCATTTGCCGGTGGCATCGATCACCGTGGCGCCGTCTGGCGCGGCGATGTCCTCAGCCACTTGCGAGACTTTGCCGTCAACGAGCAGGACATCTCCGCTTTCGATCCGGCCGCCAATGCCATCCAGCACCGTGGCGTCTTTCAGCAGGGTCGTCGTTGAGGGATATGGCGTGTAAGTGGATGGGAATGGGTTTCGGTCGATCTCGAACTTGTCAGTCGAGTTACTCGCCCCGTCATCGCCTCCACCCCCGCACGCGCTCAAGGCCAGAGCCGCTGACCCGAGCGCAAAGAAAAGCTGTTTCATCACTCACCCCGCAAATAACATTTGCGGAGCAGTGTGTTTCTTTTCAGGCGGTTGGCAAGGGCGAACCTGTTACGACCATAGGGGTTTCACGCAATTTTCGACCGATGTATCCAGCTCAAATGTAATCGGGGTCAGGACGGCATTCCGGTCGCGTGGCTGCATGACTTTGTGCAGGCCTGCGAAGGCTGCTTTCCCGAGCGACGCTGGTCCGACTCCGTTCTGTGCCTTGGGAGACAGGTTCAGGTTCTGGCGCAGGAAGGCGTTCGTATAGATCGCATTCGCATTGACCAAGCTGGCCATGGTCATGAACTCGCAGGACAGCGAGACATTGACGCAATTGGCATTGCGCACGCGATGCGGCGAGAGCTGCGGCCAGGTCAGGCCCATGCCGGGAGCGAGTTCGAACACGCGGGCATCCTCATCGAATGCTTCGCGATAAGGGAGGTCTTCTTCCCGCGTCATGTGGACGAGGCGTTCGATATGTTCGGCCGGGGCAAAAGTCTCATTCGCTGGATACAGCCAAACGCGTTTGCGCCCGCGAACCTGGAACAAGGCGACCATGGGGATGTCGAGATGATAGCCGATCTCGACGTTTGGCGATGAGATGAGCAGGCTCATCTCTCGTTTCATCGGGCGGCGACCAATTGCCGTCTCGAGGCTGCCATATAGCTGCTCCGCCACGAGTTTCAGGTCATCAAGCCTGGTATTGACGCCGCGCAGATTGAGCCAGACATGCCCGTGCTTCACGGCGTCCAGAATGTCCTTGCCTGGCAAGCGCGGCGCGCGCCCCTTGAGCGCTAACGTGTTGCCGTCTCGGCGATTGTCGAACGTCCAGATCTCGAGCTCTGATCGTGGATAGAGATCGAGGAGTTGCGCCAAGCCGTCATCAGAGAACAGCTCTGATTGATCGATCTGATGATCGGCTCTCAGAATTTCGTTCCCAAACGCCTCTTTTGCATTGTCTGGCCAATACACAGTCATGTTGTCCCCCGACACAGGTGAAGTCTCACTCACGTCAGAGATGCAAGATTAGGTCCAGTTTCGTGTTTTAGGCGAAAATTGCCGCCGATCGGCTAAACGTCGAGCTCTTCAGCGAAGTGCGCGTTTTCCTGAATGAAGCGATAGCGATGCTCAGCTTTCTTGCCCATCAGCGTGTCGATCAGCTCGGCCGGTTTGGCCTCTGTCAGCTCGTCAATACTATCCGGTAGCGTGATCCGCGCGAGAGTCCGGGTCTCCGGATTCATCGTCGTTTCCTTTAGCTGCGACGGGTTCATTTCACCGAGACCCTTGAAGCGACTGAGCTCAACCTTCTGGTTCGGTTTGAACTCGAGCTCCATTAGCAGCTCCTTGTCCTCATCATCCATCGCATAGACTGACTTGCCCTTGTAGGAGAGCTTGTACAGCGGCGGCATCGCCATATAGAGGCGCCCGCTTTCAATCAGTCCGGGGGTCATCTTGTAGAAGAAAGTGATGAGCAGCGCCGCAATATGCGCGCCATCAACATCCGCGTCTGTCATGATGATGATCTTCTCATAACGCAGGTCATCAATATTGAAGCGCGAACCGACGCCGGTGCCGAGCGCGAGCAGGAGGTCTTGCAGCTCCTGATTCTTGTCCATTTTCTCGGCCGTGGCCGACGCGACATTGAGGATCTTCCCGCGCAGTGGCAGGATCGCCTGGGTCTTGCGATCGCGGGCCTGCTTGGCAGAACCGCCCGCCGAATCCCCCTCGACGAGGAAGAGTTCAGTGTCGCCTTTGCTGTCGGCGCAATCGGCAAGCTTGCCGGGCAGGCGTAGCTTCTTGGTTGCGGATTTGCGCGCCACTTCCTTGGCTTTTCGGCGGCGAGCGCGCTCATCCGCGCGTTCGATCGCCCAGGTGAGCAGCTTATCGGCTTCTTTCGGGCTCGCCGCCAACCAGTGATCAAAGCGGTCGCGGACGCAATTCTCGACCAGACGGAACGCCGCCGTTGTCGACAATTTGTCTTTGGTCTGACCAACAAATTCAGGATTGCGAATGAAGACAGACAAAAGCAGGCCGGAATGGCCCATAATGTCGTCTGCGGTAATCGATGTGCCTTTTTTCTGGCCCGTCAGGTCCGCATAATTGCGCAGGCCCTTGGTAATCGCCGAGCGGAACCCGGCTTCATGCGTGCCACCATCCGGCGTCGGGATGGTGTTACAGTATGAGCGCGAGAATCCGTCTGTCTCGCCAAAGCCAGCGGCGGTCCAGGCAATCGCCCATTCAACCTTGCCATCATCGCTTTCGACCAGTCCGGCAAAGTTCTGCTCGGTGATCGTGGCCTTGCCTTTGAACACTTCATCGAGCTGGTCAGCGAGGCCGTTCGGATAGGACAGGGTCTTTTCAGCCGGGACCTTTGAATCTTCAGGCAGCAGCTCTGGATCGCATTTCCAGCGCACTTCCACGCCGCGATAAAGATACGCTTTCGAGCGCGTCATCTGGAACAGACGGGCCGGCTTGAAGCGCAGCTTCTCGCCGAAAATCTCGATATCCGGCTTGAACCGAACCGTGGTGCCGCGGCGATTTGGGGCCGGGCCCTTCAGCTCCAGCGGGCCAGTGACCTTGCCGCGTTCAAAAGCCTGGAAATAGAGTTTCTTATCCCGCGCAACCTCGACTTCCATCCGTTCCGACAGCGCATTCACGACAGAGGAGCCAACCCCGTGCAAGCCGCCTGCGGTTTCATAGGCCTTGTTTGAGAACTTGCCGCCCGCGTGCAGCGTCGTCATGATCACTTCAAGGGCTGACTTGCCGGGATATTTGGGATGCTCGCCAACCGGAATGCCGCGGCCATTATCGACCACTTCAACATAGCCGTCGGCCCGCACATGTACTTCAATCCGGGTGGCGAAGCCGGCGACGGCTTCGTCCATGGAATTGTCGAGGATTTCCGCGAAGAGATGGTGGTAAGCCCGCTCATCGGTCCCACCTATATACATGCCGGGGCGTTTCCGCACCGGTTCAAGGCCTTCAAGGACCTCGATATCTTTCGCGCTATAGCCAGTAGGATCAGTTTTCATATCGTCGAACAGGTTCGTTTGCTTTGCAGCGCCCATAATGGTTTTCTCCCCGTAAGCCCATTCGCCCACTGATTCCAAGGACTTCCATCATGACGAATACGATTAATACGCCGTTAACCCTGCCATCTGGCGTCGAATTGCCCAATCGGCTGGTCAAGGCGGCAATGACGGAAAGACTGGCCAATGCCCGCAATGAGGTCACCGACCGCCATCTGCAGCTATATAAGGCCTGGGGGGATGGTGGCGTCGGGTTGCAGATCACCGGAAATGTCCAGGTGGATCGACGAAATCTGGAGGCGCCGGGCAATGTTGTCATCGATGGAGCGCCTTCGAATGAACATGCTGTAATGCTCGGAAAATGGGCAGAAGCGTGCAAGGCCGGCGGCGGCAAAGTCGTCATGCAGATCAGTCATGCCGGTCGGCAGACGCAGAAAATGGTCAATCCGGAGCCCGACGCACCGAGCGCGATCGCGGTCGATTTGCCCGGTGGTCAGTTCGGAACGCCGCGGGCGATGACCGGCGATGACATCAAAAAGCTGATCGACAAGTATGCGATTGCGGCGAAAGCAGCACGTACCGCAGGGTTCGATGGTGTTCAGATCCACGCGGCACATGGCTATTTGATGAGCCAGTTCCTGTCGCCGCTGACAAACCAACGTGATGATGAGTGGGGCGGCGCGCTGGAAAACCGCGCCCGGGCCTTGCTCGAAGTGGTCCGCGCGACCAAAGCAGAGGCGGGTCCGGGGTTTGGNGTCTCGGTAAAACTCAATTCGACGGATTTCCAGAAAGGNGGCTTCACCAAAGCNGACTCGATGGCGGTGATNGGCATGCTGAANGAGTTGGACCTCGATTTNGTCGAGATATCCGGCGGCAATTATGAACAACCCAAGATGATGGACATGGAAGGCCTGAAACCAGTCCATGAGGAGGGGGCCCGCGAGAGTACGAAGCAGCGAGAGGCTTACTTCCTCGAATATGCAAAGGAGGTTCAGGCCGCAGCCTCCATGCCCCTGATGGTGACTGGTGGATTCCGTACGCGCGAAGGGATGAATAGCGCTTTGGCCAGCGGCGAAGCGGATCTGATCGGGCTGGGGCGGCCGCTCTGCGTCGATGTTGATGCGCCCGGTCAATTGTGTTCCGGCGCGCTGGATGAGTTGCCGAAATGGGAGAAATCGCTGCGCATTGGGCCCGGGATCTTCGGACCGAATTCCTCCATCGGTCTGTTCAAGGCGCTGAACGGGTTCGGCATGCAGGGCTGGTACTATTCGCAGCTGCACCGGATCGCCGATGGCGAGGAGCCTAACCGCAAACTCGGCGTGCTTAGTGCGTTCCTGAAAATGCAGGGGATCGACTCGCGCATGGCGAAGGCTTACCACGCCGATCTTGCTGCGAGTGAATCTGTATGAGTCTGCAAATTTCCTCTGCCTTTGATGGCGGAAACATCATCGTCAAGGATCTGAGCGATCCAGCAAACGTGCGGCTGGAGATTGGGAAAGACCACCAGTCGGACTTCTACCAATGGTTCTACTTTCGCGTCACCGGACCTGTCGGGCAGGGCGTGCGCCTGGTCATCGAGAATGCAGGCGACGCGGCCTATCCCAAGGGCTGGGAGAAGTATCAGGCCGTCGTTTCACATGATCTCGAACACTGGCGGCGCGTGCCGACGGAATATGACGGCAAGGCGCTATCCATCGAGACCGAAACCGGCGCAGGATCTGTCTATGTCGCCTATTTCGCGCCCTATCCAACGGGACGGCATCGCAAGCTGATCGCACGCGCCGGAGCCTTGCCTGACGCCTCGATCGGCGTCCTGGGGCAGACACTGGATGGCCGGGACATGGACCTGATCACGATCGGCGCGCCGTCGGAAGTCAAACGCTCGCTCTGGATCACCGCCCGCCAGCATCCCGGAGAAACCATGGCGGAATGGTGGATGGAAGGTTTTCTCGAACGCCTGGGAGACGCAGAAGACGCGGCGGTTCAGGCCCTGCGCGAGAAGGCTGTGCTTTATCTGGTGCCAAACATGTGCCCGGATGGCAGCGCTCGGGGGCATTTGCGCACCAATGCTGCCGGGGTGAATCTCAACCGCGAATGGGCTGCACCCAGCATGGAGAAAAGCCCGGAAGTGTTTCTCGTCCTGGAGAAAATGAAAGAGACGGGTCTCGATTTCGCGCTCGATGTGCATGGCGATGAAGCGCTGCCTTACAATTTCATCGCCGGTACAGAAGGGATCCCCGGCTGGAGTGACCGTCTGGCCGACCTGCAGCATACCTTCAAGCAGAGCTATGTTGAATCGTCAGGCGGCGAGTTTCAGACCAAGTATGGCTATCCGACGAACTCACCCGGCAAGGCCAATATGACGATCTGTTCAAACGCCCTGGCGCAGCATTTCGATGCGCTCGCCATGACACTGGAGATGCCGTTCAAGGACAATGCCGACCTTCCCAATGCGGAATTCGGCTGGTCGCCGGAGCGCGCCAAGCAGCTCGGCCGGGACGCCGTGGAACCTATGCTCGCGGTGTTGCCGCTTCTGCGCTGATTTCGGCCATCGCTGCTTCGATCAGAGCATAGCTTCTGATCCGTGTTTCGAGACTGTCTGTGATGGTCAGCAAAAACAACTCATTGGCGCGCGTGTCCATGGCTGTTTCCAGCAGCGATTTCGCCACCGCGTTGGCGGACCCGATTATACCGCGTTCGGGTGGTAGGAGCGGCGCCTGGTCGAGCGCACCCAAGGCCTGATCTGTCGCGAGATAGGGCTGAAATTGACCCGTCTGTCGGCCAAGGCTCCAGGCTTTGATCGGGGCCGCCAAGCGCTGCGCCTCAGCTTCTGTATCTGCAGCCAGGGTCACAAGGCCGATCCCCGCATAAGGCTCACGGCAAAATAACGACGGCTCGAACGCGTCGAAATAAGCCGCCAGCGCGGCCTTGGCGCCGCCCGGATTGAGGAAGTCGGCAAAAGCGAGTTTCAACCCCATTTGTCCGGCAAAGGCAGCTGAACCCGGCGATGAGCATAGCATCCACAATCCCGGATGATTGCCGGATGGATTGGCAGCGATGCCGCGGGCGCGGTGATCATCGGGAAAGGGCGTCTCGCCACTCGCATCCAGCATCCAGTCCATCAGCATGCGCATCATAGCCGGAAAATTCTGTGCCCCCGGGCCGAGTAATGCGGCCGATGCCCGCGGATCAGCCCCTGTGGCGCGTCCGAGCCCGATCTCGACCCGACCGGGATAGAGCTGGTTCAGCGTCTGGCCCCATTCGGCAACCTTAAGCGGCGAATAATTGGGCAGCATAATGCCACCGGAACCGAGCGTGATCCGGTCTGTCCGGCTGGCCAGGTCCGCCATCAGGATTTCCGGTGTGGTGCCGGCAAAGCTGCTGGCATTGTGATGTTCCTGAACCCAGTAGGAGCGGTAAGACATCTTGTCCGCTGCTTTCGCCAGAGCCCGGGTTTCGTTCAGGGCATCGGCGGACGTCCGGCCTGCAAAGATTGGCGATGGATCTAGTATGGATAGTGTGGGTTTCATCCCCCGTCTTGTGCGCTATGCAAGACACAGAAACAAGTTGGAGACTTTGATGCGATCTAGTTTGGCGGTTCTGCTCTGGCTGGCACTGGCAGCGTGTGGTGTCGATGCCGCGCCTACGGAAGCGATCGATAATGGGGTGGAAGACCGGGTGGCACTCGCGCCGCCGGGCCCGTTGGATCTTTCACCTTATCCGCTCCACTACCAGCTCGACCTGACCCTGGACCCGCGTGAGGCGCGGTTTGGTGGCACCGTCGCGATCACACTGGATGTCACCGAACGTTCAAACGGGGTCTATCTGCATGGCCGCGATCTCGAGGTGACGGAGGTGCGTACCAGACTGGGCGATGCGTCACTCACACGCGGCGTCTGGCAACCCGTGCTGGAATCGGGCGTCGCTTGGCTGGATTTTGGTCAAACGGTCGATCCGGGGCAGGTGATTGTCGAAATCGACTATAACACCGCCTTCGATGCCAATTTGTCGGGCCTGTTCAAGGTCACGGAGCAGGGCGATGCTTATGCGTTAGCAAAGTCCGAGAGCATCCAGGCGCGGCGCTTCATGCCGGGTTTCGACCAGCCAGCCTTCAAGGCGCCTTTCGATATTACGCTGACGATTCCAGAGTCTGATTCTGCCATCAGCAACGCGCCAGAGGCGTCGGTCGAATTGCTCGGCAACGGGCTGAAGACGGTGACGTTCGAAACCACGCGGCCTTTGCCGACTTACCTTCTATCACTAGCGGTGGGCAGCTTTGATGTGGTCGATGCCGGGATGATCCCGCCGAATGCGGTACGGTCTGAACCGATCCCGCTGCGCGGCTTTGCGCGGCGTGGGAAAGGGGACGAGTTGGGCCTCGCGCTGGAGACGGCGCCAGAGCTTGTCCGCATCTTCGAAGAGGCGTTGGAACAGCCTTATCCCTACAAGAAGCTCGACATTGTCGCGGCGCCGCAATGGCCATCGGGCGCAACGGAACTTGCCGCCGCGATTACCTATCGGGAAAGCCGCATCCTCGCAGGCCCCGACATTGGGCCTGCGGCGCGCCGTAGCCTGCTCGCCATCCACGCGCATGAGGTCGGACATATGTGGTTCGGCAATCTGGTGACGCCGCCCTGGTGGGACGACCTTTGGCTGAAAGAAGGGTTTGCCAGCTGGGGCGAAGGCGCCAGTCTTTCCGTGCTCTATCCAGGTGAAGGCTACGAATTGGATGCGATTGTCGACGGCATCCGCGCCATGGATCTGGACAGCCTGGCCAGCGCCCGCGCTGTGCGCGAGCCGATCGCGCTGAACGAGAATGTCCGCAACGCCTATGATGCGATCACCTATAATAAGGGGCTCGCTGTGATCGGTATGGTCGATGCCTATTTCGGCGCGGATGTGTTTCGTCCGGCGCTGGGGCGCTATGTCGAAGCGTATGAGGATGGCGTCGCGGGGAGCCCGGAATTTTTCGACATTATTGGAACCGAGACCAACGAGCCGAATCTGACACGGGCGTTCAGGAGCTTCGTTGAACAGAACGGCCTGCCATTGATCACGATTGTGGACACAGCATCGGATGTTGAATCGAGCGGTCTGACTATATTGCAATCTCGGTATTTGCCGCTTGGCAGCCAGGCTGGTTCCGATCGCGCGTGGACAATTCCGGTTTGCCTGAAAGCAGGAACGCGCACGCAGGCAGCTGGCTTCGCGCGGAGCTGTTTCATGTTGGACTCGCCCGAGATGGACGTGCCGCTTGGAGAAGCCGCGACCTTCATCATGCCGAACGCAGAAGGGGTGGGTTATTATCGATTCTCTATGCCCCATGAGATGTGGCAAAGTCTCGGAATGGCGTTTGACGATTTGAGCGCTGGTGAGAAGCTTTCCACGCTCGACAGCGCGGGCGCGGAGTTTGCGGCCGGACGGCTTGATGTCGATACGGTCTGGCGATTCATCGATGAGGCCGTGAGGGATGATGAACGCCGGGTCGTGCAGGCGGCGGTCCGCGAAGCGACCAAGTTTGAGCGTTTACTGGCCGGTGATGAAGCGGCGATGGCGGGCTACCAAGCCAGCGTGATAGATGTCTTCCGCGATCGCTACGTGGCGTTGGATCAACATGGCGGCGATGATCCTGAACTCTCGATCATGAAATCCAGCCTGGAGCAGTTCCTGATTAAATCCGGGCAAGATGCGGCGCTGCGCCAAAGTCTGGCCGATGCGGCAGCAGCCTATATCGAGCTGGAAGGTATCACCTCCGACCGGACGCTCAATACAGATGAATATTTCTCCGGAATTGCAATCGGGTTCCAGGCTTATGGTGAACCTTTCCTGGACCGCCTGCTCGAGGCGCGCAGCAACTATGATGACCCGGTGTTCGAACAGGCCGTGGCCTATGCGATTGGGCAAAATCAGGATCCGGCGCTCACCGACCGAGTCCTGGCGCTGGCATTGTCGGGCGAACTGGGCACGCGTGAGACGCTCTCAATTGTGCAG
>JGI12316J14372_10003387_pt1 | contig 15187 bp, 12 predicted proteins | sample MarCyaLeptolynsp_FD_14372 | JGI IMG/M metagenome (IMG submission 14372) | reverse complement strand
GTTCCAGGCAATCACGTCCTGTGCTGTCGGAAAATCTGTTGTGAAGGCGTCCGGCTTGTCCGTGGCATCGCCGAGAAAAACATGTCGCGGAAACCGGCCCGGGTTCGGCAGGCATTCCTGTTCAAACTTCGCCGCCGCCTCGACGAATTCGTTGTAGGCCATGACCACATCACGCATGTAGTCGTACATGTATTGCACCATGAAAATGTTCAGAGCGAGCTGGCCCCAGACATTCGAAAAATAGGTGTTTGGAAAAACCTCCTCGTTCTCGTCGTACATATCCGCGACGAGATAGCCGTAGGCGTCATAGGCATCGCGCAGCGCGGACGGCAGGTGCTGGCTAAGCTTCAGCGCAATGCCGACGATGCGCAGGATGAGAGCGGCGAAGTTGTCTGTACCGGTCGCAGCGATCTTGAGCTTTTCAAGGCGCAGATGAACGAGTTCGTTCATCGGATGAGATGCGCGGTCGACGGGTCTTTCGGCAATCTCTTCTTCCTGGGAAAGGATCGNGTCGGCCTGGTCGCGCGTGAGCAACAACCGNCGNACCGTGAAGCGCCACTCGGCGCCTTTGTCGGANCAGTCGTTNACGTCGCAGCTCTTGAGCGATTCCAGACGGGTCTCCAGAAAAAGCATCACGGTCTTGTCNGCCAGGAAGGCAGCCGTCAACGCTTGGGGATCGTCTTCGCCGGGAGCGGGTTCGAAATCGGTNTCGATGAGTTCGAAGAGTGGGATCTGCTCGTCATTGCCGTCGAAGAAGAACGGATANCGTTCTTCTTCAAGCTGGTCTTGTGTGACTTCCTCGGCATCGGAAACCGGCAATTCGTAAGGCCGGAACCGGTCGTAGCTCTGTGCTTCGTCCGCAATCAGGTACCCTTCCGATGTCACCGCGACACCCTTCGAGATGTTGACCAGAGGCCCTTCTGCGTCGACGTCGAAACCGCAGACCACTCCGATCCCTGAAAGGGTCCGACGGCTCAACCGGTCCTGGCCTTCTAGGTAAGAGACAAGATCGTTGAGCGCCCTGGCGCCCAGAACCTGGCCGGAAACGAAATGTGCAAAAGCATGGTCGTTCATTCTGTCTCTCCCTCAGAAATATCCGAGATTGGTCTCGTCCAGCCGGACGATGTTGTCGTCGCCACCATCGTCACAGTCGTGCAGCGTGGCCGGCGGATAGATGGTGCGCAGATTATCGAGAACGTCGATCAGTTCCGCCGCCGCACCGGCGAGCGCGGCCTCGTCGCGGGGCCATTCGGCCAGCGCCTCACGCCACGCACGATGCGCGGCATCGAGCGCAGCCATATCCTGATTGTCGACCCAGCAGATCCGCGGATGGATATGGGCCGGGCATTCCTCGCGGATAACCCGTTCGGCAAAGCGCCGGAAATGGAGGTCTCGAAACCGTTCGGGCCAGTAGGGCAGCACCACCGAAATCCGGAAGGAGTATGGGTCTTCCTCTCCGCAGAAATCGCACTCTTCGCTCAGGCAGACGTTCATCAGGGCATCGCTAGGAGCGCGCGGGCGCAGCAGAATGTGCTCGATCAGATGCATGCCTTCGCTGTCGCAAAGATCCTGCTGAAGAACCTGGTTGTGGTGAAACAGCAAACGCCGGGCCGCATCGGAGGCCTCGTGCGGATCCGGGAAAGTTCCCTGCTGGGTCAGCACCGCTCCACCACCTTCCAGACGCAGAACGACAGCACCCTCGCCCGCACTGTCGTCGATCACATAGGTGGTTTCGTCGGCCATCAGAAATTCGAGCGGCCGCGCCGCATCAAGTGCAGCACCAACGGACGCAAAGGTTTCTTCAGACGAGAACAGAACCTCGTCGTCCTCGGTCGCGATCGTGACCCGAAAGCTGCCGCCGTCATCCTCGGCTGAAAACAGAACGTCGAATACCTGACCGCAGTGAAGGTCACGGCGGCCGAAGTCGGAGATACCCAGCAGGCGTGCAGCCCGCCTTTCCAGACCGGAGATGTTTTCGCTGTCCCAGATCTCGGTTGAGTCTTCGGGCATCTGGTTGAAGCCCTTGCTCCGCTCCCGACTGACAAGGGGATAGTCGGCAAGAAAATCACAACGCTCGTCGAGCAGTTCCCGCGCCGTCATCAACCGATCGCCGGAGAGCTGGAACGAAATCAGCGCGTAGTCCGCGAACCGCTCGGCGAACCGGGCGATCAGGTGATTGAGCGCCCGAGCCCTGCGATCCAGAAATGCTTCTTCCGTCTCGTTGAGCCTCACCCGGAAAATGTCGTTGGCCAGGGCAGTCGGATTGGTGAAAAACTCACTTTCGAAATCAGACCTCAGACCCGGAAGGAAGGAAAGGTATGGCGGGAACCATGTCTGCTCGAGCGACTTGTCGGGCGAAAGGATGCGTCTGGCTGCCGCCAATTGCCCGAGATAATCTGCGAGAACCTGGTCAAAGAACGTCAGATAGGCTTTTAGCTGTCTGGCCTGCGCAACCCGTTCCACCGAGGCGTCAGGTGGCAGCCCGAAACGGTCCGTGTTGTAGTTTCTCGGCAGATCGTTTTGAAGCGTCGGGATCTGATCGAGATTGCGCCAGCGTCCTCTGACAGGTGGCAGGACCTGGTCGGGTGGCACATAAAGCTCTGCCTGGGACAGTGCACGCAAATGCTCCAGGGTGCGTTCAAGTTCCGTAGGCTGGGCGCGGTAGGGCAGTTCATTCTTGTAGAGCGTCAGTTTCGTCCCGGAGAAGAACAGAACCGGCTGATGGCCCGCCGGCACCTCGAGCGTCCAGTGTTCCGTATCGCCAATCGGAACGCCTTGCAGATCGTAAGCGCGCAGCGTGAGGTCCCTGACCGCGACGACGCCATCCAGGTCCACGATAATGTTGATCAGGTCGGAGACGTGAACCCTGCGCCGCAATTCACACGCGGCCAGATCCTCATCCGAAATGAAGCCGGGTTTTGTAAAAATCGGTCGGCCTTCGACCTCAAAGTCGAAATCGATATACGGTCCGTTGAAGATTTCGTCCGCAGGAACACCGTCAGCCAGAAGCGCATCAAGTGTCCGGAAGACCGGCGGCGGATTTAGATAGAGTTCGACCGCATGAAGGATCCGCGCCTCGACTTCCTCCAGATCGGCGTCAGGCGTCACATCGACGTCGGCGCACAAGCCGACCCGATATGGGGCGACACTGTCAATTGAAAGATAATCCTCGCAGAGCGGTCGGTGGGCGTGAAGGACCCGGCGGACCGCAGTCAGGGCACGGCGGCGCGCCTCGCGCTTGCGCAGGAACAAGCCGGCCGGCCCGTCCGGGCCCGCTTCTTCCAGGGCGTCCTGAAGATCACCGGCTGTCACAACAACAGGATCTGCCGTTGGTCGGGGTCGATCCTCCAGAACCGTGATCTCCAGGCCGGTGAGAGACGCAATCGTGTTGCCGCCCTGATCAACGTCAAGGTCGGCGCCGAACTCGATCCCGTTGCCCGCATCCGTGACATTGCTGGCAGTCACCTGGTCCGGATCGAACGGATCGGGCAGAACGTCGTGTTCGAAGGGCAGCGTCGTGTCGTCCGGAAGGTTCAGCGCAATGACCACGCCCTTGAGAGGACCGGAGCGCAGGGTGACCTCGAGTGCAGCTTCATTCAGCGACCCGAGCACATCATCCACCGGAAGCTCGACCAGCACCCGGTAAAGCCCGCTCAATTTAACGGGGTGGTTGTCTTTCCCATCCAAATTGAGCGGATCGTGCGACAAGGCATCGGCGAGGCAGTCGGCAAAAACCGGTGTCTCGGAGAGACGATAATTGTCGGGCTCATCCGGATTTGTCATCGGGTCCAGCCAGACATTGCGTACACCTTCGATCCGGATCAGGAGGCGTCGGTGGTCGTTGATCGTGACGGGCGACGTTGTCAGGATTTCGTGTGCCGGGAATAGGCCTGTCTCTGATGCGGGCCCAATTGATCCGCCCGGTTTGGTCACCAGATCGGACATGGGGAAGGCCGTGCGGTAGCCGAGATCGGTGATCGCATAGGCCATCGCCTCGAGCATGGTGATGCCCGGGTCCGGACTGTTGTGGTTGCTCCAGATCTCTCCGCACAGCGCTGTAATGCGTTCGATCCCGAGGCGGCGGAGTGCATCGTAGTCCTGTGCGCCGGTCGGCTTGAAACCCTGCAGAATGAAGAGATCGTCAGCCATCACACCAGTCCGATCGTATGGGTTCGCGCCGAAACAAGAACCGAGCGGGCCGTCGTGGCCTGGATGATTTCTAGGTCGATTTGCGGCACCGGCCCCTCCGGATCAGGCCGGTGAAACAGCTTCACGTCTTCCAGGTAATCGACGAAGGGCAATTCCTCGACAAAATCGATAACCGTCGACTTGTAGACCCGCCCACCGAATTCGACACCGCGCGCTCCCCGCTCCGTCCACGGTGTCAGGTGGCCGATCAGGGCAGTCTCGATTTCCTTGCGGTAAAAGTCCGTGTCCGCGATACCGTCGCGGAACGCGACATTCAGTGTGACGTGGATCTCCTCGAATTTCGGATTTGCCGTTTCGAGCCTGACGAAAGGCGAACAACGGCTTGAGAGATGCGTATGAAGGTCGCGCAGGGTGGCCTGGTCGGAATAGGGGCGCAGCGGATCGCGTAAATCCGTGCCGAACGTATAGGGGACTGCGACAAAAGTGACTGCCCCTGGTGCGATCTCGTTGTCGCCGACGACTTTGCCGGACTGACGTTTCAGCTCCGTGTGATTGAGGCACTTGGCCCGGTAGACGCGGGGCAGCGCCTCGAGCGCCAGATGTTCATAATCCCACATGGTAACGGCCCGGTCCTTGTGGCGGAGCCGTTCGGAGACACGCCGGCGGAACGCGTCGGGACCTTCGAGACCCCGGCCACCAAAACTGGCAAAGGGCTGATCGAACCCCTTGACGGCCGGGTCGGGTCGCAAAAGTTTGCTGATTGTCCCGGGTGGTAAGGGGTTTTCAAGAAAAGCAGGATCGTTGTCCTGATCGGCAAATGTCGCTTGAAGCCCCTGCGCGGCAACGAGATGCACCCGGTTGACTGCGTCGGCGTTGGTCGGCGCTGCGATCCTGAGCCAGTGCAGACCGGTCGGCATGTGCGGTGCCGACGTCGCTGCCGCAAGCGGGACCGCAAAAGACATCAGCCCGGACCCGGCCAGATCGCCGGTTCGGTCGATAACCTCCTGCGCCTTGAAGGTTTTCCAACCCTCATCACTTAGCCAGGCATGTTCAAGTTCCGGCAGCTCAAGCAGCGGATTACCCGTTCCGTCTGCGACCTGTATGAGGAGAGAAAGCGTTTCCGGCGGGTCGAGAGCTTCAACACCGATGAAGAGAGCCCCTTCGAACGGCAGGTCAGGCAGGATGGCGCCTTTTCCCTTGGCCGGTTCAATACCAAACGGATGCAGCCGCCAGACCGCTTCGGCGACAACGTTCTTCGCCTCGTAATCAAGCGAAATCTCGGCGACTTCAGGCGTGTAGGGCGGATCCGGAATTCCGGATGATGGCGTGAGCGCCTGGAACCCGGGCGTGAAGCCGGGCAAAATCTCGATGCCGAAGGTTTCCTGCGGGTTGGTGTTTACAGGTTCCGCCTTGGTCCCGCCGCCGCTGGCGAGGTCGATCAACGCGAGCGTCTTGGCGTCGAGGTACCGGTCGTGACCGAAGTCCCGGTTGAGCGTCATGCGCATGAAACCTGAGCGCTGTGTGGCATCAAAAAGCGGATCTTCAAGTAAAAGCGCGGCATCCATGGCCGCTTCCCCCGGCTCAATGGCCGCGATCGGTCTGGTCCCCGCGCCGCCAAGGTCCAGGGAAGCCGCCTTCGTGTCGCCGCTCTTCCATTTGCCCCCTCCCAGATAGTCAAAGGTGACCTGATAGGCGCTGGCCTCCTGGTTGTCGAAGAACTGCCCTTTTACATATGGTTCCGCCCACTTCACGTTGAGCGTCAGATCTTTCAGCGGGCGGCTGAAGACCTCGCTCGACCCGATAATCCAGTTGGCGTCCTTGCGGGGCTCGGCACCGAACGGCGTGAAGACGGCGGAGGGGTCGGCGACCCCATCGTCGGTCCGCACGCTCATCTGCCGCAATCCTGTGGCTTTGGTCTGGACTTCCACACTGTTGCGACTGGCACTCCGAAAAACCGCCATCGCCCTGGAAGCCGCCTTTTGGTTTCCCTCCCAGTCGAGCAGAAGTTCAACGACCGGAAGTCCGGCCGGATAAGAGGCCTCGTGCACCTCCGGATCGTGCGGAACGATCGCTGGATGCTCGCCGCCAAGTGTCAGTTTGAAGATGGCCTGGCCCTTGGTGATCGAAACCTTGAGATGAGCGGCGTTCGAAAGCTCCAGCCAGCCATCTTCCGTCGTCAGGCGCGCCTTGAATCCCTTCAACGAGGCAACCGAACCCGAGAGAGACGTCTTGAACCTGATGCTCGCCGTGCGGCTTCCCTCGCGCAGGAAAAGCTGGCGGTCGGCGACGGCAAACCCGATGCGGGCAAAGGGAGCCGGCTCGGGTCCGAAAGGTGCAAAGTGCGGGGTGTCTTCGGCAAGTTCCGCCCCTAACCCGTCCGCCGATGCGGTAACGGGAGACGCGAGAACGGTGACACTTTCCTTGCCGCCCGACGTTTTGGTTTCAACGCGAACCGACTTCAGGTCCGCGACCAGCGCCCGGTTGGCGACGAAATCCTCGTTGAGTGTATAGACGACTTCCTTGCCAAGACCGTCCTTGCCGGCCCGGACCGGTGTGCCGGCAGGCAGCAGATGAGCCTCGGTTCCCCGTGCGAGCTTCACAAGCAGGTGCACGTGATCCGGCTGAGGTGCCTTGCGGGCAAGGCGCAGAACTTCCTGATAGTAAAAGTCCATGTGCCGGCCGGTGAAGTCGTTGAGCTCCAGCCTTGCCTGGTCGTAAAGCGACAGAAAAGCCAGCCAAAGACCGTAATGCGGCGTGTGTCCGGCGAAGGCTTCCAGGCTTTCCTTTAGCTGTGCCTCGGCTTCCTTGCGCGCGCGCGCAAGCGCCTGAAAGATACGCTCCATGCTTGAGACGAGAAGATTGTAGTTCAGCGCATCATAGATCTGCGCATAGGTGTCGGCGCCGTCGAGATATGGCGAGGGGTCAGGACTTTGCGCATCGTAAAAGTCGGTCCAACCCGTCGGCGCAAAACCGCTGACGACATGGACCGGAAGCGAGGTGACCTCAAACGCCTCCCCGTTAAAGATGATGTCGCGCACGTCGTCGGCGATCTGTGGCCCGGCGCCGGGATTGTCGGAGGTATTGAGATTGGACTTGCTGAGCGCACTTGCAAGGACCACGCCTTCGTCGACGCCCCCCTGATGATACCTGGCGAGATCCGCCAGGCGGGGCGCGATGCTTTGCTCTATCAGGCGAACGATCTGGCGGCGGAACGGGTGTTCGGAACCGAGCGGAGACAGGCGAAGCGTCAGTTCCTGCAAGAGCGCGACCGGCAGATGAAAGACCAGCCCAAAATGCGCGCGAAGCTGCGCTACCGGTCTGGACGGGTCGTCTTCCAGAAAACCTTGCGCGTCGCTGAGCGCGCGGCGGAACGGATCAACCGGCAGTCGGGCAATCGATGCCAGCACAGCCGAAATGTCACTGTCGAAAAAGCCCGACCAGTCGCCAGCCTGAGCGCCATCCTTTGCGTAGAACTTCATATGCCGGGCAAACTTGCGCCCGAACTGGATCAGGTCCGCGGCATCCCGCTCATCGAGCTGGAAATGATCAGCCCGGCGCTCGGCGATGTCCCGGTCCGGCTGGGCGGTGCCGGTTCGTGAAAGCGGGCCACGGCGGTCGCACGTGCTCATAGCGCAGCCTCCAGCTCATAAGGCAAAACAAGACTGAAGCGCGACTTCGCACCCCGGATCTCGTAGTCCAATGATATCTCCAGGATGCCTTCCGCCTGGCGCGCCTCGACGGCGACGCGCTTCGCTTCGACCCGCGGTTCGTGCAGCAAAATCGCGCGGCGGATCACCGTTTCGATCATCGTCAGGCGAGTGGAGTTCATCGGGCCGAAGATCTCTTCTTTGATCCGGCAACCGAAGTCCGGACGCATGACCCGTTCACCGAGCGTCGTGGTCAGAATGATCCGCAGGCTTTCACGGATGTTCTGCACGCCATCGGTCATTTGCACCGCGCCGTTTTCAAATGTTGGCGGGAAACTCCAGCCGGTCCCGATGAAACGGTCCTCGACAGCCATCGCTCACCCTCCGATCCTGACCGTTGGAAGGCCTGCAGCAATCAGCCCGCCATGCGCTGTCGGGTCACCCTGACGCGCAGCGGGGCGGCCACCAATCCGGACAGTTGTCGATCCCTTGAGTATGGTATCGGGTGGACCGACACAGGTCGCAATGTCTCCCTGGACAGCTGCCGGAAGCCCGCCAATCCGCACCAGCGGCACACCCGGCCCGGTGATCGGTCCGCCAACATGGGGAACCGGCACGACGGCAGGCGTCTGCATCGGGCAGGAATGGAAGTCGCTGATCCGGGCAGCCGGTGGCATGATTTCACTCCCAATAGCTAGTTGATGTCGACCGTCGCGCCGCGCACNATGGTCTGTCCCGAACTTTGCAGCCGGGCCGANGTGTTGCCTTTCAACTCCGTGCCGAGTTTTGCCGCGGCGTTGACATTGGTTCCGTCGATCTTGATGTCGCCCTTGGCGTCCAGNGTGATGTCNGAATTGCTGGANAGCGTGATGCCGGCGTCGTCGAGTTCGATCTTGTTGCCNGTCCGGTCCGAGATGATGATTGAGCCGTCGTCATCCGAAAGCGATATCGAGCGCTTGTCGTCTGTTTCNATCACCAGCGACGGGCCGCTGTCATCAAACACGATGCGCGTGCCGGCACGCGAGACGAGCCCCTTGAGGTCATTGCCCTCCGCCCCCGGCAATGGCGAGGTCGCGGCCGAACTGTGCAATCCGCCGATCAGCACCGGATCGCGGGGATCGCAATCCAGAAATCCGAGCAGGCATTCGCTGCCGGGATCCGGGAGCATGACCAGACCCCGCTCTTGCCCCCCGCCGACACTCATCGGACGCGCCCAGATTGGCTCGGAAGTCTCCGTCTCGCTGACCAGGCGAACAGCGACGCGGTCTTCTCCCGCGGGGTCACTATGCACTTCGTCGACGATACCGATCTGCAATCCGGATATGGACGGGATCAGGCCTGCCGCCGGTGGCGCACAAATTTCGTGACGTTCGTCGTGAAAGGCCGGGTCAAGTCCGATCTGGACGAAACACCGCCAGTCGCCGCGCGCGATCGAGTGGCGCAGACCGGAGACGAAGGCCTTTCCGTCGAAGCGGGGCCCCAGCCCTTTCAGCTCCACGGTGTTACCAACCTTGAGAGCAGTTGAGCCTTGAACTTCCGCCATCCCGGTGACGGCCGACAAGCGCCGCCGCAACATTGCCGCGCGCGCCCAATCATCCAGCTCTGCCTGGTCCCGCGCCCCCGACTGCCTTGGCTTCGGTTTCACACCGGCAGCTTCAGCAAGGGCATCACCATCAAGGTTTCCGGGACCTGGAACGTCGCTTGAAGAACTTTCCGCTGTTTCGATGGCTGCATCGGCCGGGCTCCACGCACCGACCGAAATCTCGGAGGCCTGCGCCTCCGCATTCAGTTCCACATCCAGGCTGAAAACGGTCCGCCCATATTCCAGTGTTGCAGCTGGATCAGCAGCCGGATCAGGGATGAACAGACGCAGCCCATCAGGTTCGCCGACCAGAAGCTGCCCGATCCGCTCGCCGCGCAGGACCGAGAAGTCCCAGTCTGTAGCCTGATGTTGTACAAGCTGAGGGCGCTCGGCATCTGAATCGCCATCGAAGCCGATGCCGTATCCGGAGGCCAAGTCGCCAAGCGCATCGGCATCCGTCACATCGACCCATATCCGCGAGTGTCGGGCATGGTGCATGCGGAAGGCTGCGTGCTTGACCTCGACATGCAGCCGCGACGAACCATGCAGAGGTGCCTCGACGCGCAAACGCGTTGCGATCCCCTTGAACACCAGTTCTTCGTTCCGGTCATAACCGAGATCGATCTCGATCTCCGCTCCAGGGGAGAATTCGTCGGATGCCGCGATATCGAAACTCTGCTTGGCCGGGTCTCCGTCCTGAAAGATCAGATGCGCGTAGGGTATGGATCCGCAAACCTGCGAGATCTCCAGCGAGAGCAGCGCAAACGTGCCCGGAATGTCCGATCCGTTCGAGCGGATCGTGACCGTCGTCAAGGCTGCGCTTCTCGTCGGCTCAAGCGGCATCGTTCACCTCACCGGCGGCAGGATCAGTTCCGATCCGGTTTCAAGCTGTCGGACAGAATCGAGGCCGTTCGCTTCGGCAACGGCGATGTAAAGACCCGGGTCCCGATAGATGCCGTAAGTCAGGTTCACGAGCGTGTCGCCGTCGTGAATGAGACGGCCGTGCGTGATGTCCGGACTGGCGAGGTTTTTTTCCTTCTCCTGAACTTCCGGATCCTTGTGTTCCTTGAATGTCGCGCTCAGAACAGCGCGCAGCGGATTGCCCTGGGAATCGAACAGTTTGAAATTGACCGAATAGGTCTCCAAAGCGCAGGTCACCGACAGGCGGCCCCAGGCGAGGTGCAAGAATCGCTGCCGGTGGACTTCACCCGAAAAGCCAACGGTTTCCCGGAACGCGTCAAGGCGCTCCAGCAGAGTTTCTGACGAACTCGGGTCCCCGCCATGGCGGCCGTCTGCATCGAGTGCGCCGGATCCTTCCAGCGGCAGATCAAAGGTGAACGTCCTCGGCTTGATCCCCTTGATCTTCGCCTCGTTTCCGTCTGCGCCCTGTGGCGTCTCATCGGCGTTCATTTCCAGTTCGATCGCGTCCGTGTATTCGGCCGGATTGATCTGGGCTTCGAAGGTCGGTCCCGCGGGAAGGCTGTCTGCAAAGGCCTTGGACGATTCGTACGGAACGATCGACATCTTCACCAATGTGCCATCGGAAAGGGTCATCTCAACGTTCCTCGCGCCGTCTGATAACGGCAATCGCCTCCGCAACGGCGGCGGAAATCACGCGCTCGCGTTCCGAGGCTTTCTCGGTCTCGGACATTTCATTAGCCGGCTTTTCTTTGGGACTGCCTTCGATCCGGCCCCGGAATTCAATCAGATTGATTTGCACTGCCATTCAGGCCTCCCGGAAATAGGCGTAGGCAAGCTCCAGTGTCTCGACCGCGACTTCGCTTGTTTCGGCGTTGAAATCCGAGACCGTCCATTTCTTTGGCCAGGCATTCACCACCGAAAAGGTGCGCAAGGGCTCGAGCTTCGGATCGAGCAGCACGACGCTCAGCGTGATCGGGCGAATGACCAGGCTCTGAATTGCGTCGCGGATCCATTGTGTAACCGCGCTTTCGGCAATCAGTCCGCGTTTCAAAACAAGGTCCGGATAGCTTGCGCGCACCGGCACTTTGTGAACGAAGCGGTTCTCGCCGCCCTCGGTCACCGTTTCCTGTTCGAGTTCCATGGACAAGCCTGAGACTTCCCGGAACCGAACGTCGAGATCGCCTGCGCCAGCGAGGTCAAACTCGACCCGGAAGTTATGGACGAGCGGCAGGTTATAGGGGTGAGCGAGCGCCATAGAGCCGCCTCACGGTACAGAGATTGCAATGGAGTCGCCCTGGATCTCCATGGCCTCGATTGCGATTTCGTTGCCATCAGCCTTGAGATCGGTTGAGGCAATCTTGCTTACGAAGGCGTTTGAAATCACCCAGACGAAAACCGGCTCGCGCATTTCGTCCAAAAGCGATATCTGGACGTCCCGGCGGTTGGTTGGATCGAGGATCGTCTGGAACCAGTCGTGGATTTCATTGTCGCCGCGCACCATGCCGCGCTTACAGGTCACCGTGCCGTATTTCTTCATGCCCGGGAGCTTAATCTTCGACGCCTCCACAAAGGCACCCTCACGGTATTCAATGACCTCCGTTTCGATGTCGAGACCGGAGACTTCCGTGAAACCAATTCGAGTGAATCCTTCCATCTCGACCTCGAAATTGTATTTTGCGATCGGATAGTTGACCATTTTTCAAATCCTTTCGGATGCGGCGCCTCAGGCAGCCTGGGCTTTTTGCGTGAATTGGAGGATGATCTTTTCCGCCGGGCCGGGCAGCGCCGCGCGCACAAGGATCCGCATGATGCCGTCGACGATGTCCTGCTGGCTCATGGTCGCGCCGAGCCCGATGGAAACCTCGAATGCATCGGCTGCGGTCGGTCCCGCCAGTGTCCCCGCACGCCATTCGTTGAGCAGGAACCCCTCGATCATGCGTTTCACACGCACCCAGGTCTTGGCCACGTTCGGCTGAAACACGAAGGCCTCAAGGGCATCACCGATGCTTTCCTCAAGATAGATCGCCGTCCGCCGCCGGTTGACGAATTTCCAATCGCCGCTGTTGCCGGCAAGCGTACGGGCACCCCAGACGAGCGTGCCCCGGCCGGTGAAAAACCGGATCGCATTGACGGACTTGCCGGCGGTCGGGTCGACGTTCAGGATACCCTGCTCTTCGTCGGTGATCGCAAAGGAGGGGCCGACCGCATTCATGATCCCGACATTCGCTGGAGCCACATGCACACCACGCTGCCGGTCGACTCGCGCATAGATCCCGGCCATCGCGGGCGATGGCGGCATGATCAGTGTCGTGCTGTTCAACAGGTTCAAGACAGCTTCGACAATCGGCTTTTCACCCGGCAGGTTGTTGTTCGCGTCGTCCAAGTCGATGAGCCCTTGAAAAAAATCGTCCGAAAGCGCCAGGTTCGGGTTACCGTTGCTAAAGAGGTCTGCCGATGGGCCGGTCTGATTTCCCTCTGCATCGATGGTGATAAGTTGAGAGTTGGCAGTGATCTCGACCGTGTCCGGGTTGAACAGGACAGGCATGTTTGTGTTGAGGAACGGCAGGTAGGCCGCCCCGTACTTCAGGACGTCTTCGGAGACGGCGGTCACATTGTCCCTGAAGTGCTCCGTTACAAGTTCGCCCAGGGAAGTCCCCGGGGTTGTTTTGTTGACAACGCCGCCCGGGCGCGCATCGAAGACGTCCGCAACCGTGAAGCGGTCCGTCATCCTGTTGCAGGATTGCATTGCGGCAGTGACCAGCGACCCGTAGTTAATAGCGTCTGCGCCAATCGTGTTCAGGACGACGATCAGAGTGACTTCGTCGGTCTCTTCCAGCGCCGTGATGGCGCTGACGTAGTTGGCCTGAAACCCGCCGTTGTCATCAATGGGCCGGACATAGCAAGGCCCGCCGCCATTGTCGAAATAGAGTTGCATGGCATGATAGAGCAGCAGTGCCCCGGTTGGGACGCGCGTGGGCGTCGCCTCGTAGCTGACGTCGATACTTTGCAATGCGCCGTTCGTATCGACGGTTTTATCAGCGCGAATTGTAAATCCGTTGGCAACCGGCACCCCAAAGAGGTCTTCAAATTCCTGCAGTGAGCCGATGCGCCAGGTTTCGTCGACCAGATTTGTCGCCCCGTCCGGCGCCAGAGGTTCAGTAACCGGGCCGATGAAGGCAGGCACCGCCGTTGCGACACCTGCGATCGTCGGCGTGTTGAACGGCAGTTCCTGTATGGCCACGCCGGGCGTCGAGAGCATTAGATTGGTCATGGCGGTTTCCTCTCAGGGGCTTAGGATCGGGGGCTTAGGATCGGGGGCTTAGGATTGGGGTCTTGGTTTCGGGGCTTCGTTTCAGGGGCTTACTCTGGGTCGAAAGGATGCAGTGAACTGAGCGCCGTCCGGAGCGGGAACGGCGTCCTGCCGCTGCTCCCACCACAGGTCGAGGATCATCTCCGCACCACCGTTGCTGATTTCGTCATCTGCGTAGACAAGCTGATCAAGAGCACCTGCGACGGGTGTTGTCATGCGCACGGCAGGATGCTCCAGCGAACCGAGGTCGGCGTTCAGTCTCAGGACCGGACCGGGAGGCGCGGTGAAGCTCAGCTCGAACAGCTCGCTGTTGTCGAAGCGGTCCCGCGCATGCAGACGGTCGGGTGCACCACCCGTCAAATCGATCGTGACTGGAAAGCTGCTTGCGGGTCCGGTCTGAACGAGTTCGTCCTGCTCCACCGTGACACCATTGCTGAGCGCACCTGATGTTTGAATTGTTCCGGATGCGTCGAGGTTATCCAGCAGAATCTGCCGGCCGGCCGGCAGAAGGTCCGGATGAAAGCGGTTGTAGAACTGGGGATCGGTCAGCCGCACGCCGAAACTCATTCGCGTCCGGGAGCTGATCGGGCCGATCAGAGGATCAGCTTCATCCGGATTGCGCCGGCTGTAGATTGAGAACCCCGCAACGCCCGATCTGAAGATCAGGGCGTGGTTGGCCAGGACCTTGCGCGTGTACGCGGTTGGGCGCACATCAAATGCATCGACGGGCTGCCCGCCATCGTCTTCAAAACTGACCTGCAGAAAGCGGCGATATTGGCGTACGAAGCTCATGTGCCGCTCATATTCATTTCGATGGTTTCGATTTCGCGCAGTGTCTCGTCTTCAACCTCGCGGCGGATCTCGACCAGCCTGACCTTGTAGATCACGCAGGGAAAAATCATGCCGCCCATGATGGACCAGAGATTGTTGAGCGCCTCGAAGCTCATGTTGTGGTGATCGAACGCCAGCTGGACAGCGCGCTCGGGGAACGGATTGTCGACCCGGCTGTCCGCCGGTGTGAAAATGCGCTGGTCCTGGAACAGGGCAATCGTTTGCGAAAGGTTGAACAGGCTTGTGCCGTAGTTCTGAAAATCAAAAGCGAACAGCAAATAGAGGTTCATGTAGACCGATGGTTGCCGCTGGACGGGCTGCCCATCGACCACAAACATGTTCGGTGTGTTGCGAAGTGCGGCCTCTTCTTCGACATTGATCAGGGTGATTGTCAGCCCTTCGGAGCCTTCCTCCGTGAGCACCCTGGCACTCTCAAGTTGTGCCTCCGTATCACTCACATTGAGATGATCACGCACTTCCCGCCGGACAAATTCGAGTGCCTCATTGATCATGACTGGACACCAATCTAATTTTACAAAACAAAGATAAGCTTCTGAAAAGACAAAGCTTACCCGTTCACCGAATCTCGGCGACTAACAATGCATAAGAATTGAAAAGTTGCTGCTAATCATAGTAAGTAGAAGAATTCCCTTGCGTCAACATCTGTAAGGGAAGTTCTCTGAATTTTGCCAATACACTCGCTTTACTTGCATTGGAAGTTGCGTTCGGATGCTTACGTCAGCGTCG
>JGI12316J14372_10003357_pt1 | contig 15319 bp, 12 predicted proteins | sample MarCyaLeptolynsp_FD_14372 | JGI IMG/M metagenome (IMG submission 14372) | reverse complement strand
ATTGCGGCCCAGGCGGTCTCTAAGACCCGCTAACGCTGCAACACAGCCAAGACCAAGGGCCCGTCCTGCTCAGCGCAGGGCGGGCCTTTTGCTTGCCTACTGGGGAAACCGCCTGAGGACGTGCAAAATCGCTCGAGAATGAGGTCCAGGCGCGCGAATAACTCAGTCTGCCGTCAACCCTTCGATGCCACACAGCATGCGCACACAGGCGCCTGAAGGGCTGCTCTTGGGAGACTTTGTGCTAACGTCCGATTTCGATGACCACTCGCCTCGCGCCCGTTGCTCTTGTTTTCGCGACAGCCTCATGTGGACTTGTTGCTGACGACAATCGAGCCAGCGAACAAGAGCAGGCCATTATGGCTGCAGTTCTCAGCCACCAACCCAATATGGATCGATTGTACGCGGAGTACCTGGATCGGTACCCAGAGGACGCAGGCTGGCATGATGGCTTGATTGACCGCCGTTTGTGCGTGGCGAATGCGATCGCCGGCGAGCACAGCAAGTATGTCGCCAAGGGACGAGCCAGAATTGAGAATGTGGAATTGCTCGATGCCGAACGCGATCAATGGGACAGTTCTACGAATCGACTGACTCTAGATCCATCGATCCTGCCGCGCCACCTGCGCTGGTCGGGTCCGCTCAAATATTGCCCAAGTGGAACCCTGCGGTTCGGAATCCCCGAGATCAAAGGCCACAGGGCGCGGGTCTATTACGAAAACCAGTCCTCATGGAACGGGAAGGGCGGACAGCTCCATCTGCTCAAGTCCGGCGATAGCTGGGTGGTGACCGCTGATCTCAATTGGTGGCAGGTTTAGATCCACGCTCATTCCGAAAGCAGGCAAAAGAAAAGCCGCGGACCGAAGTCCGCGGCTCTCTTTTCGTTGGTTAACTGCCGTTTCTTAGAAGCGGAAGTTGACACCACCGAAGACCGTACGAGCGGTGTCGTAGATCGTCGGGAAGGTGTTACCGTTACCGAGCGGCGGACCTGAAGAGGTCGAAACCGGCGGCTGGGTGTTGGTGACGTTAAGGACACCAGCACGCAGGCGGATATCGTCTGTGATCTCGTAGAAGAACGACAGATCGATGTAGTTCACCGCTTGCAGATCGTCATCGATCTCAGGGTTAGCTGCAACGGCATCGTTTTCAGTGCCCGAGAAGTGACGCCAGGTTACCGACGCTTCAACATCAAGCGGGGTTTCCCAAGTCAGCAGAGCACGGTGACGATACTGCGGGTTAACCGGCGACACACAACCGTTGTTGAGGAAGCCAGCACACTCGATCGGCGTATCACCTGGGAACGACGCGAAGTCGAACTTGTCCAGGTAGGTACCCGCATAATCGAAGCGCAGGCCACCAAGCGAACCGATATCGGTCGAGTAGTTAACCTGAATGTCGAAACCAGCGGTTTCGAGCTCAGCGATGTTGAGGTTGGTCTGTTGGAAACCAACGCCCGGGATACCAGCGATAAGCGAACCGTTCGTAGCGCGGTTGATCAGGCTACAGAAGGTTGGGTCGCCAGTCGCAAGACACTGATCCAGAGTGGTCTGTGCAGCGATACCGCCCTGGATGAAGCCTTCAACGGTGATGTTGAAGTAGTCAACCGAGACAGTCAGGCCAGGAACGAACGAAGGCGTGAAGACGCCGCCGACGGTCCAGGTGTCCGACTCTTCCGGAGCCAGCTGCGGGTTACCACCAGTCAGCGACTGGGTTTGGCCCGAGATGACGTCAGGAACGTTACCGTACTGAGCAGCCGTCACACCCGTGTTAGCGCAAGCCGCCTGCGAAGCAGTCGGGAATGCGGTCGCACAAGGGTCAAAGATCTGGTCGCCATTCGAGTTGGTCGCTGAGTTGAGGTTTGGCAGACCAGTGTTCTGACCTGTGTAAAGCTCAATCACGTTCGGCGCACGAACAGCGCGCTGGAACTGACCGCGAATGGTGAGGTCTTCAACCGGAGCCCAGGTAAGAGCAAGACCGAAAGCGTCGGTGCTGAAGCTGTTGGTGGTGTTGTTACCAGCAGCGTCATAGTCCGAGTAACGGTACTGACCCGAGAAGGTCAGCTCTTCGAAGCCTGGCTTGTCCTGAACGATCGGAACCTGAAGCTCTGCGAAGAATTCGAGAACTTCAACCTGACCTTCAACCGGCAGAGTTGCGCCGCCGACACCGGTGAAACCACCGCCAGGAACCTGGCTGATTTCGTCCGGAATGGAGACCAGCTCATCGCGACGGCCTTCGAAGCCGACCAGCAATGCAACGCCATCTTCGGCCCATGGAGAGGTTACGCCGTACTCACCCAGGTCGCCCTGAATGTTACCGCCGTAAACCAGCTGGCTGGTCGAACCGATCACGATGCCGACGCCCTGGATGAAGTCCAGAGCCGCCTGCGTCACGTCAGTCGTGCCGCCCGTACGGGTGAAGATGTTGTAAGGAACACAGCCGCCTGAAGGATCAGAGCAGACTACGTTGCCGTTGCCATCATCAACAGCGAGGAAAGCTTGCTGCGTGTTCTCGATGATGAAGTCGTTGGTCGACAGCGAGCTGTCCGAGGTTTCGGAATACTGACCGAACAGTTCGTAGCCCCAAACGCCGTCAGCGAAGTCACCACGAAGGCCACCGACGATGCGGAAAGCCGAGTTTTCGAGACGTGAGTTACGCGGACCGCCTTCAACGTTACGGTGCGACATGAACTGGTTGGCTTTGATCACGCCATTGGCGATGTCGTCAGCCGAGCAGCCAAACACTTCGGTAGCCAGGTCGATGCCAGGCGTGCCGTTGATGAATGGGTTGTCGCAGTTGATGTTCCAGATACCGAACGAAGCTGATTCAGCGATCTGAGCGTCTGAGAAGACGTCCGTGTAGCTGATGTCCATGAATGCTTCGAGGTTGTCCGTGATGTCATAGTGACCACGACCATAGATCGTGAAACGCTCTGAAGGACGCTGGAAGAAGTTGCGCTGACCGAAGTTGTAGGTCTGCGCAGGTCCACCAACGAATGGAACAAGCGTACCGTCTTCAAGCTGGAAGACGTCGTCGTTGACGCCGTCGCCGTTGAAGAAGTCAGCAAAGCGGCGGAAGTTACTCGAACCGACGCAGCCAGCACCACCGAAGCTTGTCGAAGAGCTCGACTCACCAATGGTACATGCTGAGAAAGAACGGTTGTTCTGAGTAACCTGATTACGCTTCTCGTAGCTGGCGTAGATGGTCACGTTACCACGGCCGTCAGCCGTGTTGGTGCCGATCATACCAGTGATCACGTATTCTTCACCGTCGATGATCGGCGAAGCAACAGGCTGCTGAGCGGCGGCGGTTACGTTGTTGAAGAACGTGTTGCCGTTACCAGTCTGCTGGAAGTTGCCTTGGAAATCCAGTTCAATGCCTTCGAAGTCGCGACGAAGAATGAAGTTGGCAACACCACCCACAGCGTCCGAACCGTAAACGGCCGAAGCACCACCGGTCAGAACGTCAACGCGCTCGATCAGCTGGGTTGGGATCAAGTCCAGGTTAGCAGACGAGATGCTTGACGAACCGTATGGAAGACGGCGGCCGTCGATCAGCACCAGGGTGCGGACCGAGCCAACACCACGCAAGTTCAGGGTAGCAGTACCTGACGCACCGTTCGATACCTCACCGGCCTGGCCAGCAAAAACCTGCGGCAGCTGGTTGACGAGGTCTTCGACGCGAATTGTACCCTGAGACTGGATTTGCTCTTGTGAAACGGAAAGAACCGGAGCGGCGCCTTCCAAGTTGGGGTTCAAGTTCAGACGAGAGCCGGTAACAACGATGCCGCGGTCTTCTTCCTCCGCTGCGTCGCTGCTGACATCTGCGTCCTGCGCGAACGCAGGCATAGATGCCATAGCCAAACTCACCGCCAGCGTCCCTGCGCTTAAGCGTAGTTGCTTAGATATATTCATTTGGTTTCATACCCTTATGATCATGTGGGCTGCATCGCTACAGAACCACGCGGTAGATGGAGAATGATCCACACTCGCCCCCGCGAGTGCCATTTTCCATCCATTTCATTGGGGCAAAAGCGCCGGAATCCCCCCTCAGCATGCGCCAAGAGCTCCGGTCAGCCAGTCCCTACGGTCTGGTTAGGCCTCTTGCGGTGATATTGGAAAGCGGTGGAACGCGACTTCGCGAAATTGAAAGCTCAGTGTAGCACCGTTGCAACACTCGTGTTCAGCCTCAAAATCGCGCCGTACTGGGCCGGTGAAATGTTGCATCTTATTCTTCGATAATCCGGCAATATTCAAAGGCGGATTTGCGGTGTCAGGCGGTGTGCCATATCTGTGTCGGCGAGACGGAGAATCAGAGGAAAAATGATGCGACCCATTCAAATAGCGGCAATCCCACTTGCTCTAACTTTAGTGGCGACTCCTCTGCTGGCTCAGTCCAACCCCGTTGACGACGTCGAGACTCCCGAAATTGTCTCTAAGCTGTTCGAATGCCGCGACATTGCTGAGCCTGATGAGCGCTTGGCGTGTTTTGACCGCGAAGTGGGCCGTGTGGCCGAAGCTCAGGCATCGCGCGAATTGGTGATCGCCGATCGTGAGCAGGTGAAAGAAACCAAGCGCGGCCTGTTCGGGCTCAAGCTGCCCAAGCTGGGAATTTTTGGCGGCAGCGATGAGGACGAGGTTTCTGAGATCACAGCCACGCTCGCGGGTGCGACAAAGCTGCGCAACGGGCGTCACATCTTCGAGCTCGAAGATGGTGCGCGTTGGATTGAGACGGAGGACGTGCGTGGGTTCCGCAAGTTCAAAGCCGGCGACACGATCGTGATCAAAAAGGGATCGTTTGGCAGCTTCGATGCCAAGGTGAATGGCAAGAGAGCGTCAAAGGTTCGGCGCCTCAACTGACCGGCGCATTGCTCGCCGTAACATCAAAGGCGACTGTCATCCGCTCGCTCGCCGAGAATGCCGTCGTGCCGTGGTAAAGTGTGCTCGGAAACAACGCGAGATGGCCGGCCTTGGGCTGGATCGCGCGCAGGGGCGCCAAGTCTAGACCTAGATCGCTGGGCGGACGCCCGATCTCAAGCCATCCATTCTGCCCGGCTTGCTGCGCGTCGTCGGGCACCACCAGATAGAGCGCAGAGGAAATAATCCCCTGCGGGTGGATATGCGCGGTGTGATGGTCGCCGCCGCCTGTGAGCCGCACAGACCAAGATCCTTTGAGCGCCCAATCAGCGTCGCGATGGCGCAGCAGCGGATGACTGGGATCGATTGGTTGCAGGTCCGCGCGATAGTTCTCGAGCGTGGCGATGATCGCCTGGCGCAAATCGGTGATGATTTGGTCTTGCCGATCGAGCAGGATGCCGGCTGTCTGAGATCCGCCGCGCAAGGATTGCCCCAGCGGCATGGTCGCATTCTCATGGAGGTCGCGCAGATAGTCGGTCGCGCTTGCGATAAGCGCCGGGTCAGCTTCCAAGGGTCGGAATTGCACCAATCCTTCCTGTCCATGCAGCCAATGTGCCCTCGGATCGTCGAGCAATCTCCACGCGATCCCGCGCAGGGCCCAGGCGGAGATATCCCATGGATCTTGTGCAATCACACGGTCGAGCAAGGTGTCCGCCGCATGCGGATCGTCGCCGCGGATCCGGTGCCGAGCTTCGTGCAACCAGCGATCAGGCGACTGTTGTGGGAGCGAAGCAAAATTGACCTCGGCGCGATCCCACTGGCCTGCAGCGCTGGCATATATCGCTTCGAGCAGGGCGAAGTGGGGCTCATTGGGGAAAGCCGTACGGGCCTTGGCCGCCACCTCTGCGGCGTCGGACGCAAGGTCGAGCCCGGCCAAGACGTCGCAATGCGACACCCAGATATTGGGGTCTTGGGGATGCCGCGCGGCTGCCTGGTCATAATGCGATGTGAAATCATGGTCGCCCGCAGCGAGGCGCAGCTGAGCCAGCAGGGCCTGTGCCTGCAACAAGCTTGGCGCCTGGTCCGCCAATTGCCCGGCGACCACCATCGCCCCCTTCCTGTCTCCATTCAGGTAGAGCGCGTTTGCCTTTCCGAGCCACAGCATTGCATTGCCAGGGTCACGACGAATGGCCTGATCAAACAGCGCGAGGGATTCGCGTTCGCCCCGCTCCAGCGCCGCCTGAGCACGTTGAGCCAAGTCTGCTGCGGCTGAAGGGTGATGATTGGCGCTCATGGTCCGTCGTCGGTTTACGCTGCGGTATCGGGGGTTTCGCGGCGGATGCAAGCCAAACGCGCAAAAACCACCATTTTTGCTCGCTTGATTCCCTTCCGCGCCTCCCATAATCGGGTCGCAAACAGCAACTGATCGTTTCAGGAGATCATCATGACCACTGCTTATATCGTCGACGCCGTGCGGACCGCCGGAGGGCGGCGCGGTGGCCGCCTCGCCGGAGTGCACCCGGTTGACCTGCTTGCAAGCTCGCTCGACGCGATTGTTGATCGCAGCGGGATCGATCCCAACGCAATCGACGACGTGGTGACGGGCTGCGTCAGTCAGGCGGGCGAACAGGCCATGCAAGTCGGCCGGATGGGCGTCCTCGCGTCGAAGAAACTTCCGCAATCGACCCCGGCCGTCACGATTGATCGTCAATGCGGATCTTCGCAGCAGGCGATCCAATTCGCGGCGCAGGCGGTGATGAGCGGCACGCAGGATGTCGTGATCGCCAGCGGTGTCGAAAGCATGACCCGTGTTCCGATGGGCACCAATGCCACGTTCCACATGAAGGAAGGCCTCGGGCACTACAAATCACCTGGCCTCGAAGAGAAATATCCCAAGGTGCAGTTCAGCCAGTTCATGGGCGCTGAGATGATCGCGCAGAAGCATGACTTCTCGAAAGACGCGCTCGATCAGTTCTCGCTTGAAAGCCACCAAAAGGCGATCGCCGCCACCGAAGCGGGTGCATTCGACAACGAGATCGTACCGATCGACATTGAAACACCGGAAGGCGCCGATGTGCACAAGGTGGATGAAGGCATTCGCTTTGACGCGACGCTTGAAGGCATTGCCGGCGTGAAGCTGCTGGCACCCGATGGCCGCGTTACAGCTGCTTCGGCCAGCCAGATCTGCGATGGTTCGTCAGCCGTTCTCGTCATGAGCGAGGAGGCGGTGAAGGCCCATGGCGTGACGCCGATGGCCCGGATCCACAATCTTACAGTGACCGCCGGCGATCCTGTGATCATGCTCGAAGAGCCTCTGTTCGCGACGGACCGCGCGCTTGAGCGTGCTGGTATGTCGATCAACGACATCGATCTCTACGAAGTCAACGAAGCCTTCGCACCGGTGCCGATGGCATGGCTCAAGCACACCGGTGCCAATCCGGAGGGGCTCAACGTTCATGGCGGTGCGATCGCGCTTGGTCACCCACTCGGTGCTTCAGGCACCAAGCTAATGGCGACTCTGGTGCACGCGCTCAAGCGTCACGACAAGAAATACGGTTTGCAGACGATGTGTGAAGGCGGCGGCGTCGCCAATGTCACCATCATCGAAAGCGTCTAAGTTCAAAATCTCTCGAGAGGAATATCAATGGAAGTCTCTGCAAATACCCCCGCCGTAGTGACCGGCGGAGCTTCGGGCCTTGGTGCGGCCACCGCACGCGCGATTGCCGCCAAAGGCGCAAAGGTCGCGATCTTCGACATGAACGAAGAGAAGGGCAACGCCATGGCCGAGGAACTCGGCGGCATCTTCTGCAAGGTCAATGTGACCAGCGACGAAGATGTTGATGCAGGCTTTGCTGCGGCTCGTGAGGCCCACGGGCAGGAGCGTATCCTCGTAAATTGCGCCGGCATCGGCAATGCGATCAAGACTGCGAGCCGCGACAAGCAGAGCGGTGAGATCAAGCATTTCCCGCTTTCGGCCTTCGATTTCGTGATCCAGGTCAATCTGATCGGCACCTTCCGCTGCATCGCCAAGTCAGCGGCTGGCATGATGACGCTTGACCCATTGAGCGAGGACGGTGATCGCGGCGCAATCGTCAACACCGCGTCGGTTGCGGCTGAAGATGGCCAGATGGGCCAGGCCGCCTACTCAGCGTCCAAAGGCGGCGTTGTGGGCATGACTTTGCCCATCGCGCGCGACCTCATGCGCGAAGGCATCCGCGTGAACACGATCCTGCCGGGCATTTTCAACACGCCGCTGATGAATGCTGCTCCGCCGCAGGTGAAGGAAGCCTTGGCCGCGTCGGTGCCGTTCCCCAAGCGTCTCGGCTATCCTGAGGAATACGCCAAGCTGGCCATGACCATGATTGAGACCGGATACTTCAACGGTGAAGATGTCCGTCTTGATGGCGCTATCCGTATGGCTCCGCGCTAAGCGGAACACTGGGCGGCTCAACCACCGCCCGATTGAAAAATCAGTCGCCGTCCGTGCTCGATGCATGGGCGGCGATTGCTTTTTCGGCTGCGAAATTGCCCGGCTGCAATATTCGGTCGATGTGCTACCTTCCAATCCAGGGTCAGGTCCTCAGCAGCTGAGGACGCATCGGAGACATTGAGCAAATGAAACGCGCACTTACTGTTCCTTTTTCAATTGGATTGGCGGCGCTGATGTCTCTGCCAAATGCAGCATCGGCCAACACAACCCGGTTTGCATGCGACACCCCGGGTGGCCGGGTTTCCGAATTCCGGATTCCCGCCGGCGCTTCGCAGTTTCGTGTTTCTGGAACAATTCAGCCGGCTTTGTTCCGCGCCCATGAACGGTTCATTCCCCTGGCAATCGTGAGTCTGCGCAATAGCGAATTGGGCAATGCGATGATCATTCGTGCGGCTGCGGAAGGAGCTGAGGCGGGCTCTGCTTTCGTTTCCGTATCGATCAAGACCGGGGATGATGAGCAGCGGACAGGCGTTGGTACGCTCGCGGTCGACAATGTCGTGAACTTTGAGATCACCTACGTCCAAGGGGGCCAAAGTCGGTTTGTGATCGGAGAGCAGACATTCACGGGCACGGCTGATCTTGGCTCAAGCTTTGATCTGACGATCAGCTGCTCGACCGGCGATTTCATTTTTGATGATATCTACTGGCAAAGCGGCATTCGCGAGGTTGGCACGCCGCGCGGATAATATTGCTGGCCCGCTAAGGCTGGCATTGCTTGTTTTCCTAGATCGCATTCCATAGTCTTCGCTGACAACGCGCAAGACGGGAGAGTTGCGACATGCGGAAATTGGCGATTGCCCTGGCCATTATGGCGGGCACGATGGGCAGCGGCGTCGAAGCGCGCTCGCAATATGACGCGACCATCACGCGAACCACTTACAACATTCCGCACATCACGTCGGATAGCTGGCAAGGCGTCGGCTATGGCGTGGCCTATGCCTATGCGCAGGACAATTTCTGCATGCTGGCCGAGGAATTCGCCACTGTCGCGGGCGAGCGATCACTCTATTTCGGACCCGAGGCGACATCGGTGCTCGGCTTCAGCGAGGTCGACAATCTCACCTCGGACATCTTCTATCGCGGGCGGATCGATGTGCCGCAATTGCGCGAGGGGTGGGACCGGCAGAGCAAGCCCGCGCAAGGCTTGGTCGACGGCTATGTCGCCGGATACAATCGCTTTCTGAGCGACACGGGTGTCGATGGCTTGCCCGAAGCATGCCGCAACCAGCCCTGGGTGCGCGAGATCACGCGCGATGACATGCTGCGGCTCAATGAAAAACAGATGCTGCTGGCAAGCTCGCTGGCGCTGGCTCCGGGCATTGCGACTGCCGCGCCTCCGGGATCGAATCTCGCGAGTGCGAGCCAAGACCTGTCATTCCCGCAATTGAGCCAGCACGAGGATTTGCGTTTTGGCAGCAATGGCTGGGCGTTTGGTTCGGAAGCAACTGCCGACGGCAAAGGTCTGCTGATCGGCAATCCGCACTTTCCGTGGGAAGGGCCGGCGCGGTTCTGGCAATTGCATGTGCAGGGGCCTGATGGCTTTGACGCGATGGGCGTAGGGCTGGCCGGTACGCCGATGCCCACGCTTGGCTTCAATAAGGACATCGCCTGGACTCATACTGTAACGGCGGCGCGCCATTTCACGCTCTACGCGCTCGCTTTGTCACCCGATGATCCGACCGTCTATCTGGTCGACGGCGAACCGGAGCAAATGGATTCCTACGAAGTCACTGTGCCAATGCCTGATGGGGCAGAGCCGGTCACGCGCACGCTCTATTCGACGCGATTTGGTCCGATCGTCACCTTGCCGCAGAGCGGCGTGATCTGGAGCGGGGCTGCCGCCTTTGCGCTGCAAGACGCCAATATGGGCAATCAGCGCGCTATCGACACCTGGCTGGGCATCGGCATGGCCAAGAACGTGCAAGAGGTGGAGGCAGTCATCAGCGAAACGCTGGGCATTCCGTGGGTGAACACGATCGTCGCAGATCGCGAGGGTAATGCGCTTCACGCTGACATCACAGCCGTTCCAAACGTTTCGGCAGAAATGATTGAGGCGTGCGCCACACCGTTTTCCGGATTGGTCGCTCATTTGGTGACCCTGCTCGATGGCTCACGCGCCGATTGCAACTGGCGCAAAGACTATTCCGGTTCGACGGCGGGACTGATGCCAGCCAGCGATCAGGCGTCTCGCATTCGCCAAGACTATGTCACCAACAGCAATGACAGCTATTGGATCAGCAATCCGGCGACGCCCTATCGCCAATTGTCGCCGATCCTTGGCAAGTTTGAGCAGGCTTTGTCGCTGCGCTCGCGCTCCAACTTCATCGAAACCGAAGCGGCTCTGAGCGCCGCCAAGATGGATCACGACACAGCCAAGCAACTTGTATTCGGGAATAAGAGCCTGGCCGCCGATATGGTGGTCGAGCCATTGCTTGAGATGTGCGGCGAACGAGCCGGTCTGACTGTTGGCTGCGAAGCCTTGTCAGGATGGGATCGCCTGTTCGAGGCTGACAGCAGCGGCGCTTACCTGTTCGCCGAATTCTGGGAAAAGATCCGCCGCCGCAACGATCTGTGGCAAGTGCCTTTTGACGCTGCCGACCCGGTCAACACGCCGCGAGATCTGATCAAGAACCGCGATCTGCTCGACATATTGGCGGAAACCGTGACCGAGCTCGACGAAGCTGGCATCGAGCCGGACGCGCGATGGGGCGATGTCTTCGTGCGGCCGCATGGAGAGGATCGGATCGGGCTGCATGGCGGTCCTGGCGTTGCTGGCGTGCTGAACATGCAGCGCGGACGCAAGGTCGAAGGCGGCATGGTGCCCCAGCATGGCTCAAGCTACATCCAGATCGTCAGCTTTGATGAGAATGGGCCGGTCGCTGACGCGATCCTGAGCTATTCGCAATCGACCAATCCGGCATCGCTGCATTATTCGGATCAGACCCGCAATTATGCGGCCAAGACCTGGCATCGCTTGCCATTCTCGGCCGAAGAGATCGAAGCTGAGAAGATTGGCGAGAGTCTGCACCTGACCGAGTGAGCCGAGCGAATTCGGGTATGAAGGACTTTCCTACTTAACCGCCAATCCCTATCCATTTGGGTCGTGACAAAGCCCGCCTTTCCCTTGAAGAGTGTTCGCAAGCGAACGCCGCCGGGATCGGCGGGTTTTTGTGATTAGGACACTGTTCCATGTGTTCCATCCTGTAGGATTCAATGCGGAGAGAAAGCGTGACAGAGACAACCCAGATCCTGGTTGAAAAGGCCGACGGCATCGCCACGATCACCCTCAATCGGCCGGACAAAATGAACGCCTATACGCGCGTCATGGGCCGCGAAATCATGGCCGCGATGGACGATATCGATGCAGACGATTCAGTGCGTGCCGTGATCTTTACGGGCAGCGGCGACCGCGCTTTCTGCGCCGGGGCCGACCTGACTCCCGAAGGGGGAGGGCAGGTGTTCTCGAGCGGGGAAGAGGTCGAGACCCTGTCAGACAGCCGCGTGCGCGATGGCGGAGGATTGCTGACCTTGCGCCTGTTCGAAAGCAAGAAACCGCTGATTTCTGCCTGCAATGGCGTCGCCGTCGGCGTGGGCGCGACAATGCAACTGGCGATGGATATCCGCCTTGCCAGCGACACCGCACGCTATGGCTTTGTGTTTGCGCGCCGGGGCATCGTTCCTGAAGCGTGCTCAAGCTGGTTCCTGCCGCGGATCGTCGGGATCAGCCAAGCGCTCGAATGGTGTTATTCCGGCCGCGTGTTTGACGCTGCGGAGGCCAAGGATGGCGGCCTTGTCCGTTCGGTCCACGCGCCGCAGGATCTGATGCACACCGCCCGCAGTCTGGCAAGCGAGATTGCGGAGAACACGTCAGCCCTTTCTGTGGCGATGACGCGCGCGATGATGTGGCGCCTGATGAACACCGATCACCCGATGGAAGCGCACAAGATCGACAGCAAAGCGATCTACAGGCTTTCACGCGGGGCAGATGCCAAGGAAGGGATCTCCAGCTTCCTCGACAAAAGGCGTCCAGTCTATCCGGGCAAGGTGAGCGAGGACATGCCTGACTTCTATCCGTGGTGGGATGAGCGCGAATACGAATAGCGCTTTGCCTGGCAAGGCTTGCCACAGCCACTGGTTTCATGGGAAACCAGCAGCATGAGCATTGAGTCTGGCATCAAGCACAACAGTGCCGACAACGATCCTGGTGAGAATTCGGGCCGGCTGGCGGAGTTTTTGCCGTACCAGCTGTCGATCGCGTCGAACGCGGTCAGCAGCCTGATCGCCGAGCGCTATCGCAAGCGATTTGCGCTCAAGATACCCGAATGGCGGGTGATGGCGGTGCTGGGCGATGCGGGGCAGCTGACGCAGCGCGCACTGACCGAGGCAACGCTGATGGACAAGGTTGCCGTCAATCGGGCGTGCAAAGTGCTGGAAGAGCGGGCGCTGGTGGCCCGCGCTCCCAACACCAAGGATGGCCGTTCGCACTTGCTCACTCTGACCACGGACGGGCGGGCGATCCATGACGAGGTGATGCCGCTGGCGCTGGAGATTGAGCGCGAATTGTTCGAAGGTTTCTCTGCCGACGAACAGCGCACCTTCCGCGTTTTGCTCGAGCGGATGCGTGAACGCGCCGGCGCGATTGCGGACGCCGAACAAAGCTGATCGCAAAGCAAAAGGCCCGACATTGCTGCCGGGCCTTTTCAATTCGATGTCGGATCAATCCTACTTGTTGATCAGTGCATCGGAGATCGAGCAGGCCGCTGGCCCCAGGATCACGATGAACAGCACTGGCAGGATGAACAGGATCAGCGGAACCGTCATGATCGCCGGCAGACGCGCGGCTTTCTCTTCGGCGCGCATCATCCGCTCATTGCGGAACTCTGCCGACAGAACGCGCAGCGATGACGCCAGCGGCGTACCGTAACGTTCGGTCTGGATCATGGTTGTGACCACGCCTTTGACCGCTTCAAGATCGACACGGTAAGCCAAATTGTCGAACGCCTGTTTGCGTTCGTTCAAGAAGGACAGCTCAATCGCGGTCAGCGCGAATTCGTCGCCCAGTTCCGGATAAGCACGTCCCAATTCCTTGGCCACGCGGTTGAATGATGCGTCCACTGTCAGGCCGGCTTCAGCGCAGATCACCAACAGGTCGAGCGCATCTGGCAGGCCCTTTTGAATTTCGGCGGTCCGCTTGGACGCCTTGTTCGAGAGGAACAGCTCTGGCCCCTTATAACCGAGGAACAGCAATACGCTGACCGCGCCGAGACGCTTCATCGGTCCCCAATCGGGGAAGTAGTCGACCAGGTAGATCATGACGAAGCCGAGCACGCCGAGCAGAATCGGCAAGATAGCGCGGGCGCCAATCACAAGAACGGCCAGTTCCTTGTTGCGGAAGCCGGCATGCGCCAGCTTTTGCTGAACGACTTCGAGCTGGCTCTGCTGCAGCACTTTCATGCTGTTGAGCCGCTCTTTGACCATGTCGGTCGTATCGTTCTTGCGGACCAGGCTGGCGCGCTTTTTCGATCCGGATGTGATGATGCCGGCTTTCAACTCGTCGCGGCGAGCTTCAAGCGATTTGACGCGCTTGGCCATCGGGTCCTTGATGGTGATCGCAGCATAGATTGCCAGGATCACGGCAAAGGCGGCCAGTCCAGCCAGCACAGTGCCGACAAGAACAATGTCGAAGCCAAGAAGCGTAGGTCCAGCAGGTTGATCGATCATGGTGTTTCTCGCTCCTGCTTAGATCTCGAAGTTGACCATTTTGGCCATGATGAAGGCGCCGATCGACATCCAGACCATGCCGCCCAGGCCAGCGACGATCAGACGATCGTCGGTGAAGAATCCGCCGATATAGGACGGGTTGATCCAGTAGATCAGGCCGAACACGATGAAGGGAAGCGAACCGACGATATAGGCCGATGCTTTGGATTCCGAGCTCATCGCTTTGATCTTGAGCTTCATCTGCGCGCGTTTGCGCAGCACGTCAGCCAGGTTGGACAAGGTCTCAGCCAAGTTACCACCCGTTTCGCGCTGGATCGCAAGCGTGATGCAGAAGAAGTTAAATTCTGGAATGCCCAGACGATCAGCCGTTTCCTGCAGCGAATCTTCCATCGTCTTACCGATCTTGATCCGCTCCACGATGCCCTTGAACTCTTCGCCCACTGGGCCGGGAATTTCTTCGGCCACAACGGCCAGAGTTTCCGTCACAGGCAGACCAGAGCGCAGGCCGCGTACGAGCAGCTCGATCCCGTCAGGGAACTTGCCGTTAAATTCATTGGTGCGCTTGCTGATGAAGAAGCCGACCACCAAGTGTGGCAGTCCGGCGCCGATCAACAGGCCGACACCTGCCGACAGCAGTAGGGCACCGCTTTGCAGGAACACCAGAACGGCGACTGCAAGTGCAATTCCCAGAGATGCATAGAGATATTGGCTCAGCGTCCAGTTCTTGCCTGTGCGATCAAGCCGAACTTCCAGCGCTTCCAAGCGCGAGCTTGAGCCCGCAACGCGATGCGCTTTTGGCTTGCGAGCCGCAATCGCTTTCTTGAACTGCGATTCCACCTTTGCATCAGTGCTTTGCGAGTGACGATAGCGCAGCGATTCAAGCCGACGTTGCCGTGCCTTGTTGGCGCCTGACCCTGTGGCAAGGATATAGCCGAACACCAGGACGACAAAAATGCCGGCGGTGATCATCAGGGTTTCGAGCATGCTCATTCGGTCTCGTCCTGTCTTCTCGCGCCCATTGGCGACTGGTCAGAGTTAGCTGCTAAGGGAGGGGACGAGTTTGCACCGTCGCCCTCTCGGCTAGAGCTTACTCGGCCAGTTCCTCTTCGGGCTTGTCCTTCTTCGCCAGCAGCGATTTGAGATCGAAACCACCCAGAAGCGATTTCTTCTCTTCGGTGATTTCGCTCAGATCCTCTTCGCTGGCACCCATGATCCGCTCGGCCATCTGCTTGATGGTGCCGGTGGATTTGGCCGAACG
>JGI12316J14372_10003352_pt1 | contig 15331 bp, 14 predicted proteins | sample MarCyaLeptolynsp_FD_14372 | JGI IMG/M metagenome (IMG submission 14372) | reverse complement strand
GCGGGAAATTAAACTTGATCTGTTAATTAAAGTTCAAGAGTCGTATTTTGAAGAAGTCAGTCAAGAGGATGCATCTGCTGATGCAGAAATTGATCTATCACTTAAAGTATTACCGGATTTTTTGTTGGGCGCTGATCCAGATACACTAATCAAGAATGGCGCTATTGAAATTAAAGGTGATACGCATATCGCTAGTGTGATGCAAAATACTTTGAAAGAAATAGAAATTGACTGGGAAGAAATCATATCCAAATATACAGGTGATGCAGTAGCTTACCAATTAGGTAAGGGCGCACGTGCGTTACATACTTTTGGTGATCGTCTGCGAGATAATATGCGTCAAGACTTACGCGATTACCTGCAAGATAATGTACAAGTCTCTGTAACTCAGGATGAAGTAGATCAATTTATAAAAGACGTTGATGCCACGCGTGCGCAAGTTGATCGATTGGAAGCCCGCCTGAATAAATTAGACAATCGATTACAATCACGCAATTAATAAATCCATGCGCCTAATTCGCCAATTTATTCGTATTATTCAGATTAATATTGTTCTGGTAAGGCATGGATTAGAAGAAGTTATCTTTGCTATCCATTTGTTTCGCCCAATACGTTTTTTGTTACTTATATGGCCGTGGCACTGGTTTCGTAATGTAGATATCTCAAACGGTGTAAGGATTCGACGTACATTAGAAGATTTAGGGCCAATTTTTGTTAAGTTTGGCCAGGCACTATCGACACGTCGGGATTTATTGTCCGATGACATCGCAGATGAGTTAACTAAGTTACAGGATCGTGTGCCGCCCTTCCCTGGTGCAGAGGCGCGCGAAATTGTCGAGAAGGCCTTTGGTAAAAGTATTGGTGAAATTTTTGCTTCGTTTGACGAAACACCTTTGGCTTCAGCTTCAATTGCTCAAGTACACGCAGCTACACTACATGATGGTACTGATGTCGTGGTTAAAGTATTGCGCCCAGATGTACATAAGCAGGTCAAAAGAGATTTAGAAGTTTTACATCTAATTGCTAACTTAGCGCATCGGTATTGGGTTGACGGAAGACGACTGCGTCCACGTGAAGTAGTAGCTGATTATGAACAAACAGTCATGGATGAGCTGGATCTTATGCGTGAGGCGGCAAACGCTAGTCAGCTTAGACGTAATTTTGAGAATTGTTCTGATCTGTATGTGCCAGAAGTTTACTGGGATTACTGTCGTATTAATGTGATGGTGATGGAACGCATCCATGGCATAGCAGTAAATGATGTAAAAACATTAAATGAAAATAATATTAATCTGAAAAAATTATCTGAACGTGGTGTGAATATATTTTTCACTCAGGTGTTTCAACACAATTTCTTTCATGCTGATATGCACCCAGGCAATATCTTTGTTTCTTATGAGACCCCTGATGATCCGAAATATTTAGGTGTTGACTTTGGCATCATGGGGACTTTATCAATAGAAGATCAACGTTACTTGGCGGAAAATTTATTAGCGTTTTTCAATCAAGATTATCGCCGGGTAGCAGAGTTACATTTAGAATCAGGCTGGGTGCCTGCTGATACACGCATCGACCACTTTGAATCTGCAATTCGTACGGTATGTGAGCCTATATTTCAAAAGCCAATTAGTGAAATATCATTTGGTAATCTATTGTTGCGTTTATTCCAAACTGCGCGTCGTTTCCAGATGGAAGTACAACCCCAGTTAGTATTACTGCAAAAGACATTGTTAAACATTGAGGGTCTGGGGCGTCAGCTAGATCCGGAGTTGGATTTATGGCAGACGGCGAAACCATTTCTTGATCGTTGGATGAGTGAGCAAGTGGGTATGCGCGCATTGATCAAAGGAATGCGTAAGCATTTACCTAAAGTATTGGAGCAAGCCCCCGAGTTGCCTTCTTTAGTGCATCAGTACTTTTTGCAAGCTGAACAAGCACCTAAACGTCAAGCAGCCTTGCTCAAACTGGAAATAGAACGTTTAGAAAATAAATATAAACAGCAACGTTTATGGTCTATTCTTACAGCTATGACAGCCATTATTGCTGCTGCGGCTATAGCGTATTATTTCTAGTCCTATTTAATAAAATATAATTTATGTGTTAATCACACATAACTTGATAGTGAGTGAAAAATAACGGTGGATGTCTCTCCAATACTAGATGAATTAAATCAAGAGCAGCGTGCTGCAGTGACAGCAACACCAGGCCCCGCGCTTGTTTTAGCGGGAGCGGGCAGTGGTAAAACGCGTGTACTGGTACATCGTATTGCATGGTTATGCCAGGTAGAAGGGGTGTCGCCTTATGGTTTGCTAGCCGTCACTTTTACTAATAAAGCAGCAGCGGAAATGCGTGGCCGAGTAGAAAATTTGCTGGACGCCAATTTGACTGGCATGTGGGTAGGTACATTTCATGGTATTGCGCACCGTATGTTACGCGCGCACTGGCAAGCAGCTAATTTGCCACAGACATTTCAAATCTTAGACTCGGAAGACCAGCATCGTTTAGTTAAACGTATAATGAAAGGCTTAGAGCTGGATGAGTCTAAGTGGCCGGTAAAGCAGGCGCAATGGTTTATAAATGCACGTAAAGATGAAGGTTTGCGCGCTAATCAAATTCAAGACAGCGGCGATTTAACAACGCGTCAGTTGCTGCGAGTTTACATAGCCTATGAAGCGGCGTGTCAGCGTGCAGGTGTGGTCGACTTTGCTGAATTGTTATTACGCTCACTAGAATTGCTGCGCAATAACGAAGATATACTAACGCATTACCGGCATCGTTTTCGTCATTTGTTAGTAGATGAATTTCAGGATACTAATTCAATTCAATATGAGTGGTTAAAATTATTGGCTGGTAAACAAACGCCTGTGTTTGCTGTGGGTGATGACGATCAATCTATTTACGGTTGGCGTGGCGCACGTATCGAAAATATTTTTTCATTCAGCAAAGATTATGCAGACACACAAACATTTCGATTAGAACAAAACTATCGCTCCACCAGCACCATACTCTCTGCTGCTAATGGTTTAATTGATCATAACCAGGGACGTCTGGGGAAAAAACTTTGGACTGAGGGTAACGAAGGTACGCCAGTACAATTATATGCCGCATATAATGAACATGATGAGGCGCGCTTTGTTATTGAGCGCATTAAAGAATGGGTACAGCAACAAGGGCGTAAGCACAATGAAGTTGCAGTACTGTATCGGTCAAATGTTCAGTCACGTGTGTTTGAGGAAAATTTAATTGCTCAACAAGTACCTTACCGGATTTATGGTGGGTTGCGTTTCTTTGAACGTGCTGAGATTAAAGACGCACTGGCTTATTTGCGTTTATCTTCTAGTCGCATTGATGATCCCGCGTTTGAACGTATTGTCAATCACCCGCCACGCGGAATTGGTGACCGTACCTTGCAAATTATTCGCGACCATGCGCGTGCCGAAGGCATTCCTTTGTGGCAAGCAACCAACAATATTATTAATCAAGCCACGCTGGCAGCAAGAGCGCAAACGGCAGTAAAACAATTTGTAGCTTTAATAGAACGCTTAACTGATGAATTAAAGGATAGTGCTTTAGAGGATCAGGTTGATCATATTATTAGTCTGTCCGGCTTGCAGGCGCACTTTGAAAAAGACCGTAGTGAAAAAGGTCAGACACGGGTTGAAAATTTACATGAATTAATTGAAGCAGCACGTGGCTTTCAGTATGAAAATGAGGAAGGTGAGGAGTTGTCAGAATTGGATGCATTCTTATCGCATGCAGCACTTGAGTCTGGTGAGGGACAGGCATCAAAGTGGGAAGATTGTGTACAGTTGATGACTTTGCATACAGCTAAAGGACTAGAATTTCCGCTGGTATTTTTAGTGGGTATGGAGGAAGGGCTATTTCCTAGTAGTATGTCTATGGACGAACCAGGGCGTGTCGAAGAAGAACGCCGCCTATGTTATGTAGGCATCACACGAGCGCGGGAACATTTGATGCTATGTTATGCAGAGTCGCGCCGCCATTACGGCAATGAAAATTATAACCCCCCCTCACGTTTTATAAATGAAATCCCCGCAGACTTAATGGTCGAAGTGCGCCCGCGTACACGTGTTACTCAAACAGTGCAGCGTCCTGAACCGATGCCAAAAGTAAAACGTAGAATTGATGATGGTGCCAATGGTATACGTGTTGGGCAAAGAGTCACGCATAAAAAATTTGGTGAAGGTGTGGTATTAGATCAGGAAGGTAATGGCAACAGTGCACGCGTTCAGGTTAAATTTGAAGGCAGCGGAAGTAAGTGGTTAGTGTTGTCTTATGCTAACTTAATAGTGCTAGGTTAACCAGGCATGAGGAGTGTTCAGCAGTGAGCCATAAACAAACAAACAGTAAAAATAATCGTAGAAAGTTTTTACAGTATCTTGGAATAGGTGCAGCAAGTTGCACAGTCGCATCATGCAATAATGATGAAGCCCCTAATGCAAATACAAGCAATCAACAAAATAGCCAGCAAACATTCAATTGGAAAATGGTTACCACCTGGCCAAAGAACTTTCCAGGCTTAGGTACAGGTGCTGAATACTGGCGCAGGTTATTAAAGAAATGTCTGGTGGCCGTTTAAATATTAAAGTGTATGGCGCCGGTGAAATTGTGCCTGCATTTGAAATTTTTGATGCGGTTGCAGCAGAGACAGCTGAAATGGGTCACGGTTCTGCTTATTACTGGAAAGGAAAAAACCCTGCACTACAATTTTTTTCTACTGTTCCTTTTGGTATGACAGCTAACGAAATGAACGCATGGCTATATCACGGTGGCGGGATGGAATTGTGGCAGCGGGCTTATCAACCGTTTGGCTTAATACCCATGGCAGCCGGTAATACCATGGTGCAAATGGGTGGCTGGTTTAACAAAGAAATTAATTCTGTAGAAGATTTGCAAGGGCTGAAAATGCGTATCCCAGGTCTTGGTGGAGAAGTATTACGCTTAGCCGGCGGTACTCCAGTTAATGTACCAGGTGGTGATCTGTTCGTATCATTACAGAAAGGTGTGATTGACGCGACTGAGTGGGTTGGACCATATAATGATCTTGCGTTTGGTTTGTATAAGGCTGCTAAATATTATTACTCGCCTGGATGGCATGAACCGGGCACTACACTTGAGTGTTTTATTAATGAAAAAGCGTTCAATAGTCTGCCACAAGATTTACAAGCAATTGTGCGCAATGCATCTCGAGTGGCTAATCAAAATATGATGCTTGAATATGTGGCGCGTAACAACGATGCACTAGTCAGTTTGATCAATGAACATAATGTGGATGTTAGAGAATTTCCAGCCGATGTGATTGAGAAACTGCGTGAGTTATCTGCACAGGTAGTGGCAGCTGTAGTAGGTAGTGATCCCTTTGCGCAGGAAATTTACGACTCATACCAAGGGTTTCTAGCTAAATCCAAAGCTTGGTATGATTTGTCTGAGAGGGCATATTTAAATTTACGCTAGTCCTAACTTGTTGATATTTATATGTTTATTTGCAGGCATGAAGAGCATTCGATAAAAAAAGAATTATTTTTAACTGGCTGATATACTTTATAAAATCTCAAAATAATTATAATAGACTGCCATAACACTGGAGGAATAATGGACGATCTTTACACTAAATGGAAAACGATGTGGGATGCTAAGGAGTGGGGCACGCAAGGATTCTTTTTAGCCATGGCGATAGTTGGCCTTATGATAATGGCCAATCCACTGCGAGCTAATAGCGAAGGAACAGCCGTTAAGAAAGGCGTTACTTTTGCGATTGGTTTAGCTTATTTGATTTTAGTGATTGTTGGTTATTTGCAACTGGTTCCTAAAATTTCTTCTTACTAACTTTGTTCAAACTAAGTTAGTTTAGCTGTCCTCAACTATCTAATTTCTCGGGTAACCAAGTGGCCAGTTCTGGCCACTTGGCGAGAGCTCCCAATACNANTAACTGAATAGCAATAAAAGGTACTACACCTTTATATATCTGTCGTGTTGTTATGTTTTTAGNTGCTACACCTCTAAGATAAAANAAGGCAAAGCCAAATGGTGGCGTTAAAAATGAAGTTTGCAAATTAATAGCAATCATGATGCCTAACCATACCGGGTCAACACCCATCGCAAGTAACACGGGNCCAACTATTGGAACTACAACAAAAGTAATCTCAATAAAGTCGAGCACAAAACCNAAAATAAACATCACTAGCATAACGACTGCAATCGCACCAAATACACCGCCGGGTAATTGAGATAGAAATTCGTGGATAGCGTCGTCGCCACCGTAACCGCGAAATACGAGTGAAAAAATAGATGCGCCAATAAAAATAGCGAATACCATACAAGTGACACGAACTGTGTTGCGCATAATATCCTGCAAACAGCTTAAATTAAGTTGTCGATTGAATAATGCTAATAGCAAAGCGCCAATTGCTCCCACCGAAGCTGCTTCAGTGGGTGTCGCTAATCCACCAATAATTGAACCTAATACTGCAATGATTAAAGCTATAGGTGGAAATAATGCACTGCAACATTGAGTAAATAAATTTACCTGGGGATTGCTATTCTTTGTTGCTGGCATCAAGTTGGGTTTAGTGATTGCCAGATAAAACAAATACAGAATATAGATTGCAACAAGCAAGATGCCAGGCAAAATGGCACCGGCAAATAAATCACTAACGGTTACAGTTTCAGGTGAGAAAATGCCTTGGTCTAGTTGTGACTGTTGGTATGCAGATGAAATTACATCCCCAAGCAACACTAAAATAATTGAAGGTGGGATAATTTGACCCAGTGTTCCAGAGGCACAAATCACGCCACAGGATAAGGCCGGATCATAATTTCGTTTCAACATGGTGGGCAATGAAAGTAAACCCATAGTTACAACCGTTGCACCGACAATACCTGTGCTTGCAGCAAGTAATAAACCGACAAAAACTACTGAGTAGCCTAAACCACCGCGCAATGAGCCGAATAATAGTGACATAGTGTCAAGTAAATTTTCAGCAATCTTTGAGCGTTCTAAAGTGACTCCCATGAATACAAATAAAGGTACCGCAATTAAGGTTTCATTATTCATGATGCCAAAAATACGGCTAGGCAATGCATGCATGAGTGAATGGTCAAAGCCTTGAATGAATGTGCCGATAAAAGCAAATGCGAGTGAGACACCAGCCAGAGTAAATGCCACCGGGTAGCCAGTCATTAAAATCATAATGACGACTAAAAACATAATGAAAGCTATGCTTTCCACTTATTCAGTGCCTTTGGTTGTTAATGTGTTTAAACAGCGACACACAGTTGCTATCCCTTGTAACAACAGCAGGGCGGGCATTAGTGGAATTAATGTTTTAAGAACAAATAAAAACGGAAGGCCGCCAGCCTCACGTGAACCTTCAAGTAATAGCCATGATTTGGTGGCATAGCCCCAGCTGGCAAAAATTAAATATAGGCAAAAAGGAAATAACAAAACTAGTGTGCCTAAAAGGTCAACCCAGGCTTTTTGTGTGTCAGTATATTTGGAGTAGATGATATCAACTCTGACATGCGCGTTATGTTTATAGGTATATGCTATAGCTAGCATGAAAACAAAGCTATGGAAGTAAACAACACTTTCTTGAATGGCGATGAGGCCAAAGTTGAAACCATAACGCATCACGACATTAAAAAAAGTAACGATGACCATGGCTAATATGAACCACGCAACTATTCGTCCGAGCCATTCATTAACACGATTGATTAATGACTCGACGGTATTTAACATGGCAGAAGAACTAGAAGAGATGAGTCAGCAATCTATCAGGGGTTACAAATCGAGTAGTTTTTCTTGTTCTTCGGTCGAAGGTTCAAAGTTCCTGCCTTCATAATAATCAAAAATTGCAGTCACAACCTCTGAAGGGTCATCAATAACTTGTATTAAATCTAAGTCAGAAGCAGAGATAGTATTATTTTTTAATAATGCTTGTTTGAACCAGTCAAGCAAGCCTTCCCAAAAATCTGATTGTATTAATATGATAGGTATTTTTCTTGATTTACCCGTTTGCACAAGGGTTAAGATTTCAGCCAACTCGTCTAAGGTACCAAACCCTCCGGGGAATACGACATAAGCGGAAGCATATTTCACAAACATTACTTTGCGCGAGAAGAAATGCCTGAAGTTTAGAGTGATGTCCTGGAAAGCATTCCCTGCTTGTTCTTGCGGTAAAAAAATATTTAAGCCTACACTAGGTGACTTGCCCGCATACGCGCCTTTATTGGCTGCTTCCATAATGCCGGGGCCGCCGCCACTAACTACAGTAAAACCTGCATCAGAGAGTTCTCTGGCAATAGTTTCAGTAAGTTTGTAATAGGGGTGATCTTCAGGTGTGCGTGCTGAACCAAAAATACTGACTGAGGGTGCAATTTTAGACAGCCGTTCAAATCCTTCTACAAATTCAGCAACAATTTGAAATATCTTCCAACTTTCACGTGATAGTACTGAAGAGCCTCCGGGCCCTGCCAAAGATTGTTTTTGTGGTTTCTGGTTCATTATCTTCAGGTGTGTTTATTTTCCCTCGAGCGAGTGTACATGATAACGTTGCTATCTGCTTTTCAAAAATAATTAAATAGACGTGTACGCATGACGAAAGATTCATTATTACTTCTGGTTGATGGTTCCTCTTATTTATATCGGGCTTTTCATGCCTTGCCACCACTGACTAATAAAAAGGGTACGCCTACAGGTGCTGTATATGGCGTGCTAAGAATGGTGCGGAAATTAATTGCTGAAGAGCAGCCTGATTATGTTGCCGTTGTTTTTGACGCAAAAGGTAAAACTTTTAGGCATGAAATCTACCAAGAATATAAAGCTAACCGCCCGCCGATGCCGGATGATTTGCGAGTACAAATAGAACCTCTGCATGCATTGATTGAGGCACTAGGTATCCCTTTGTTATGCGTTGACCAAGTTGAAGCGGATGATGTTATTGGTACGTTGGCAAATTATGCAAATGTAAAAAATCACCGCGTATTAATTTCTACCGGTGATAAAGATATGGCTCAACTGGTGAATGAACGCGTCACATTAATTAACACCATGAATGATGCACGTATGGATATCCAAGGCGTGAATGAAAAATTTGGTGTAGGCCCAGAACAAATTATTGATTATCTCGCGCTTACTGGGGACAAGGTTGACAATATTCCAGGTGTGCCTGGTGTTGGTCCAAAGACTGCTGTTAAATGGTTGCAGCAATATGCAACTATGCAAGGTGTGATTGAAAATGCTGAACAAGTAAAAGGCAAGATAGGTGAAAAATTGCGCGCTGCTACAGATCAATTACCTTTGTCTTATGAACTGGCGACAATTAAGTGTGATGTTGATTTGGATTTCTCTGTTAACGAACTTAAGCTGAGTGAGAAGAATAATGCAATTCTGAAAGAGCTTTACCATGAGCTTGATTTTAAAACTTGGCTAGATGAACTGGATAATGAACCTGCAAACTCAAGTAAAACTAATAGTGTTGCAAGCAGTGAAAGCAAGTATGAATTAATAACTACACGTAAAGCATTAAAAGCTTGGGTTAAAAAATGCAAGCAAGCTGAGTTAATGGCTTTTGATACCGAAACTGATAGCCTGGATTATATGCAAGCAAATCTGGTAGGCATGTCATTTTCTGTGCAAGCAGGTGAAGCAGCTTATTTACCGATCGCACACAATTATGAAGGTGCGCCTAAACAACTTAGTCTGCAAGACGTTTTATCTGAAATAGGAACACTGCTTAAAGATCCTAAGATTGCTAAAGTAGGGCATAATCTGAAGTATGACCAATCAGTATTGGCGCGACATGACATTGAACTAAATGGTATCCAGCATGACACGATGCTTGAGTCTTATGTGGTTAACTCCACTGGCAGTCGACATGATTTGGATACACTATGTGAATTGCACCTTGGGCATAGCAATATCAAGTTTGAAGATGTAGCAGGCAAGGGTGCTAAGCAAATTACTTTTAATCATGTGCCGCTAGACGTTGCGCTTGATTATGCTGCAGAAGATGCCGATATGTCTTTGCAATTGCATCAGCATTTCTGGCCACAGTTGTCCAAACTGAAAAAACAAAAAGCCTTATATCATGATATTGAGATACCTATGCTCTCAGTATTGTCTCGACTTGAATGTAATGGCGTATTAATCGATGTACAGTTGTTGGAAAAACAAGGCAAAGAGTTAGCAAGAAAAGTAAATAAGCTTGAGAAGCAGGCACATGAATTAATTGGTGAAGAATTTAATTTGGACTCACCTAAACAATTGCAGAAAATTCTTTTTGAACAGTTGCAATTACCTATTATACGTAAGACACCTAAGGGTCAGCCTTCTACAGCTGAAGATGTGTTGCAAGAGTTAGCGCACGATTATGAGTTTCCGCAGATGATCCTCAACTATCGTTCGCTTAAAAAATTAAAAACTACTTATGTCGATAAGTTGCCTAAACAAGTGTGTCAGGCTACCGGTCGTATTCATACATCTTACCATCAGGCAGTAGCATCGACGGGGCGCTTATCTTCAACTGACCCCAATTTACAAAACATACCTATTCGTACGGAAGAAGGCCGACGTATTCGTCAAGCCTTCATTGCGGATAATAAACACGTATTACTGGCTGCAGATTATTCACAAATTGAATTACGTATTATGGCGCACCTGTCTAAAGACCCGCGTTTGTTACAAGCCTTTGAACAAGGAGAAGATGTACACAGCGCCACGGCGGCAGAAGTGTTTGGTAATACTGGGGGAGAAGTTTCTAAAGACCAGCGTCGTGCTGCCAAAGCTATTAACTTTGGTTTGATTTATGGCATGTCAGCATTTGGCTTGGGTAAACAGTTAGGTGTGACACGTGGCGAAGCACAGTCTTATATTGATCTTTATTTTGATCGCTATCCCGGCGTTAAAACTTATATGGACGAAACGCGAGAATTGGCACATGAACAAGGTTACGTAGAAACAATATTTGGGCGGCGTTTATATTTACCAGAAATTAATGCACGTAATGCGCAACGGCGTCAGTATGCAGAAAGGACAGCAATCAATGCCCCCATGCAAGGCAGTGCGGCAGACATAATCAAGCGTGCCATGATTGCGATTGATGGATGGATTAGTGAGAGTGATTTGCCAGTGACGATGATCATGCAAGTGCATGATGAACTAGTATTTGAGTTAGATCAGAAGGTTATCGATACAGTTAAACAAAATATCGTTTCTCGTATGGTTGCTGCTGCAGATTTGTCTGTCCCATTGGTCGTGGATGCCAATATTGGTGGAAATTGGGATGAAGCCCATTAATCGTCTTCCTCCAACCATTAATCCAGATCAAGCGTTTGACCTATATGTGCTTCTTATAATTCACGTCTAACCAGGTTCATAAAACACCGCATAAGATGGTGATGTGAGGCCTAAGACTCAAACAGGACGAGGATTAAGGATATGGTACGCAATGTCGTTATTATTGGGGCATCATTATTATTTGGCTCATCAGCGTTTGCACTGGATTTGCAGCGTGAAGAGCTACTCAATTTATATCATGGTGTTGAAAGTGAACAGGCCCATCCAGCTCAAGAATGGGTAAATTTATCTACTGGTATTGCAGCAAACTATCAAGGCAACGAGCAGGATCATATTAAGTTTGCACCCCTTCCAGAATCAAAAACCGAAATCGGCGTATTCACTAGTGATTCTTTAACCGAGGAATTGTCTAATGGGTACGATTATGAATTTGAAAGCCCAGCCCAATTTGGTCATAACGAGAGCGAGAGTTACGGCGTTTATATCAAGCAAAGTTTTTAATTAAATTCGCTGAACTTCTTAAATATCCTCTAGTCATATGCTACATGTGCAGTGAATGCACTACCGCTTCCCTCCCTGAGCGGAAGGCTCGGCCTCCCCAATTTCCGAGCCTAACTATTTTCCCTGAAGCAATATCCTTGCTTCAGGGCTTTTAATCCCAACTCAATTATCAAACCATTGTTTCAGAATGCTGCTTGATTACGGCTTAATTTATCTGATTTATTGAGCAGAATATGAATAGGGCATTGATAGTGAACACACCAATCGATCATTTTTTGATCGGAATCTCGTAAGGGGTGGCGAATATCCATCACGATAATCGTGCCTTTTAGTGCTTGTCGATGAGTGAAGTAATATTCAAGTAATTCTAACCATTGCTTTTGTTTAGTCTGGCTGGCTTTGGCGTAGCCATAACCGGGTAGATCGGCCAGTTTATTTGTCTCGCTAATAGAAAAAAAATTGATCAGTTGAGTGCGGCCAGGTGTTTTAGAGGTACGTGCCAGTCCTTTTTGCTGACACAAGCGATTTATGGCACTGGACTTGCCTGCATTGGAGCGTCCAGCGAACGCAATTTCTACACCCTCGTCTGCAGGTAGAGAATTTGGCGTTGAAGCACTGGTGAAAAATACTGCATTTGATAATTGACGTTTGAAACTCATAATTTTAGGGTTTATTTTGCGAGGGCTTATACTTTTATGGTATACAAGGCGCCCACACTGTCACTGCGCTGAATATTAAGGTTTGTTTAGCCTACAAATTACTTTTGGGATTATGCACTTTTGGGAAGGTCACATGAAAATTTCTATCCAATTATTACTTTTACTATTTGTATTTGGTAGCCACTCACTACTTGCCGCAGGTGCAGGTGATGCCGAGGCAGGCAAAGCAAAGTCAGCGCCTTGTGCTGCGTGCCATGGTGTAGATGGCAATAGTGTCAATCCAGAATGGCCTAAACTGGCAGGCCAGGGTGCGCCCTATATTGTTGAGCAGCTCAAAATGTACAAAGACGGAACGCGTTCTAACCCATTGATGTCTCCACAAGCGGCTGGCTTGAGTGCCCCCCCCCCCCCCCCCCTGAATTAGTTGAATTGGGTGAAGCAATCTATCGTGGCGGTATTATAGATAAAGCAGTGACTGCTTGTAGTGCATGCCATGGGCCCAGTGGCAAAGGCAATGTTCCAGCTAAATTCCCTAAATTAAGTGGGCAGCATGCCGCTTATACACAGAGTCGTCTGGAAGTTTACCGTGCTATTGATCCAACCATGGAGAAAACCTATCCAGCGGCATCAATTATGGTCAGCGTTACGGAACGTTTAACCGATCATGAAATTGAAGCGTTGGCACAATATATTCAAGGATTACACGACTAAGTCGGAACTATCACCAGCGTATCAGTTCTAAATCACTGTAAAATCAAACGCATAAGCACCATTTGGCCAGAAAATAAACAGGGTGAATAGAAAATGATAAAGCTAGTTAAAATTGCAGGATTATTGGGATTAATATTTGTTTCTATTGTTGCTTTTGCCGCTAGTGATCATGCCCACCAAGGCAAGTTTGTTAAATTAGATCCTTCTGTTCCACCTTTATCAGATGAAGGTGCTCGCCATGAAGTGGTTGAGTTGTTCTGGTACGGTTGTTCTCACTGCTATGACTTTGAGCCACATATAAAACAATGGAAACTAAATAAAGCGGACGACGTTAGCTTTGTGCGTCTGCCAGCCATCTTTAATCCGCGTTGGGAACAACATGCGCGCGCATATTATGCTTTAGAGCTTATGGGCGAATTGGAAACCGGTCATGATTTACTATTTAGTGGCATTCATGAACAGGGACGTAGCCTTAATGACCTGGATTCGATGGCAAGATTTCTGGCTGCAAATGATATAGATGAAGCAAAGTTCCGTGAAACTTTCAGCTCGTTTGCGGTGGAGACAAAAATCAACCGTGCTAAGCAGCTTATTCGTCAATACCAGGTAACTGGGGTGCCAACTGTAATTGTTGATGGTGAATATAAGACCTCTGCTTCACAAGCAGGTGGTTATCCACAGCTAATTGGCGTTATCGAAGAATTAACTGCCAAGTAGAATTAAATTTCTAAGAAGAGTGTGATCGATTTGAAGCGGGGGGAAGTTTGATTGACCCTTGTTCCTTGCGTCTGTCACGATCTGAAGCACCACTAAGCGAGTGGTGAGAATCAGCCTCAGGCCTGCCATCCTTAGCGCACTGATTGATTATTTTAAAATAGATAAACTTGGTTTTTTTCCGTAAATTTTGCTGCATAAGTAGTCACATCCTAGTGAACGCCTTAAGCATACGCGTGCTTAATAATGTGTGTTATTGGTCAAAGATAGAGCAAAGACGGATTTGGATGAACGGTATAGTTATTTGCAGAATGCGAGTATTTTTGAAAACGGTCGTATTTATCAGTAATTAGGTTGTTAATAATTCAATTATTTAGCCTAGTTATCGATAAGGTATACACAATTTCAGCAAAGAAAATTAATCGGCCGATTTAGCTCATGGTGATGCGTTCGCAGATGATCTATAATCGCGACCTTAATTTTTAGACAAGAATTTTCAAGCAAGAAATAACGGGAGTTACCTTGGAAGATAGACAATTTACAACTATGTTCATGGCCGTGTTAGTAGGTCTAGTGGGGCTCACAATAGTGATTTTAGTCATTGCCAATATTTTATATAAAGGCAACGCTATGGAGTCAGATTTGAGGGTACAGAAAGCCGTGGCGGAACGAATTAAGCCAATGGGTGGTGTTTATGTGGGCAGTGTGCCGGCTGATGTGGCAGCTCCTGCCAGTACAGTGGCAGCTCCAGCACAGCAAGTAGCCGCGGCAGATTTAAGTGGTGAGCAGGTGTACCAACAAGTGTGTGCAGCATGCCATACCGCTGGAGTTTTAAATGCACCTAAGCCAGGTGATGCAGCTGCTTGGGAACCAAGATTGGCTAAAGGAATAGATGCTATATATGCTAATTCAATTAATGGCATTGGCGCAATGCCAGCTAAAGGTGGGCGTGCAGACATGTCTGATGACGCTATTAAGGCGGCTGTTGATCATATGCTTAAATAAGCTTAAGTGTATAGTTTTTACCAAATTTAGTTCTAGAGTTTACAAATTAAAAATTAATTAGCGACGTTACCCATACTTGGGTAACGTCGTTTGTTTTTGATGAACCATATTCGTTTACTCATAGGACGAACTATTGTGTTTAAGTTCTGCGGTCAAGTTGACGATAGGCTATTGCTTCAGAAATATGTGTCTGAGAAATGTCGTTGCTGGTTTCCAAGTCAGCAATTGTACGGGCAAGCTTAAGTACTTTATAAAAACTGCGCGCACTGAGGTTTAATTTATCAAGCATTTCAATTATCTTGTTCTCTAAAGTACTTGTTAGTTGGCAGACTTCTTTAATAGTTTTTCCTTCAATCAAAGCATTGGGCTTTCCCTGACGTTGAATTTGTATGTCATAAGCATTATGAATACGTCGTTTGATACT